>Ga0265797_10004880_pt1 | contig 20036 bp, 19 predicted proteins | sample P2T30metagenome_FD_192433 | JGI IMG/M metagenome (GOLD analysis project Ga0265797, IMG submission 192433) | Plant litter microbial communities from East Loma Ridge, Irvine, California - P2 T30 | ecosystem: Environmental > Terrestrial > Plant litter > Unclassified | place: USA: California...
TAGAAATCGAGTGCACTGCTGTCTTGCCTATTTAGGCGAATGAGAGTCGTGATGACATATTTGGGGCGAAAGTAGAGAATAAGCCTACATGTGTTGGGAATTGAGAACATCCAAGCGTCTTCAGCTAGATTGCTTTCGAATTATTAATATGCCGTTCATTCCTAGTGCTTAGCATTAGAACTCTGCCCAATATTCTGTGCTCAACCCATGAGTACAAAGCGCTCCAGTCCATAGTCCGTGCCATCATCTTCTTCCTTGGTTCCTACTTTACAAGAAACGGCTGCCTCCGATATCGGCGACCAGCTGTTACTTGAAAGCCCACTGCTGTGCCGTTCTTTCTCTCGTTCCTAGTCGACCACAATGAGTCTCAGTCTCAGAGGCTCTTCATGCTTCTAGATATCATTCATGCTTAATATTGTACATTCAAAACCGCTATGTAAAAAGCGAATCACCCGCTCTAGTAAGGTAAGAGGGAGAAAAGGGAGAAAGAAGAGGGCGAATTTTACAACGCCATTTCGCCCAGATATGACACATGTGTGCTTTCCATCCGCACAATCATGCTACCACCACAGCTCACCCACGTTCCTTACGCAGGTATAGGCGGCCCAGGTGGTCCATTCCCACTCCCACCATCACCACCACTTCCTCTCGGCGGCGGTAAAATCGCAGTAGGAAGTGGATTCTCGGGAATCTTAATCGGCGCATTAGGCATAGCCTTCAACCTCCCCGGTAAATCCTCGCCTTTAATAACCTTCAAAATCTCCTCTTTATCCAACGTCTCATACTGTACAAGCGCATCAGCCAACTTATCCAGCTCCGCCCTCTTACTCAACAATAACTGTCTTGCACTACTCTTGGCCTCGTCAATCAACCGTCGGACTTCATCGTCAATGAGGCGTTTGGTTTCTGGCGATACCATTTCGTAGTTTGATTTGAAATCTACGTTGCCGAGCTTGTCGGAGAAACCGCAGGCTGTGACCATGTTGTAGGCCAGGGAGGTGGCTTGTTGGATATCGCCCGACGCGCCGTCAGCCACGTTGTCCGCGCCAAACACAATTTCTTCGGCCATCTTGCCGCCCATGGCTACTTGCAGCTGGCGGATGTATTGTTTGCGTGTGTGGTGGTGGTCCTCTTGTGGGAGGAAGAATGTGATGCCCGCAGCATGGCCTCTCGGCAGAATAGTAGCCTTGTGCACGGTGTTGAAGCCCTGAGTAAAGAGACCAACGAGTGCGTGACCACCTTCGTGATAAGCGGTATGGATCTTGTCTTGGAGGGGAACGGCGCGCGACTTCTTCTCAGCGCCCATGGTAATCTTGTCCTTGGCCCATTCCATGTCATTGAGAGAGACGAACTTTGATTGAAGCTTGGAGGCGCGAATAGCGGCAGAGTTTGCGAGGTTCTCTAGCTCGGCACCAGAAAAGCCTGGGGTGCCGCGGGCGATGGACGAGAGATCGATATCGGGAGACAGGCGGATCTTCTTGGTGTGGTACTTGAGGATGGCAAGTCGGCCACCAACGTCAGGGAGTTCGACCTGAACATGGCGATCGAAACGTCCGGGACGGAGTAGAGCTTGATCGAGAAGTTCGGGGTGGTTGGTCGCAGCAATGAAGATGACACCGGTGCTTTGGTCAAATCCATCGAGATCGTTCAGAAGCTGGTTGAGGGTCTGGCGGTGGTAGTTGGCATCGCGTGACTTGCGCTTTCCACCTATCGCGTCGAGTTCATCGATGAAGACAATGGCAGGAGCCTTGGATCGAGCAGCCGTAAACAATTCGCGGACACGCTTTGCTCCGACACCGACGTAGACCTCGTCGAACTCGGAACCAGACATGTAGAAGAAGGGGACGCCCGCTTCACCTGCGCAAGCACGAGCCAGCAGTGTTTTACCAGTACCGGGAGGGCCAACGAGAAGTACACCTTTGGGAAGTCTGCCACCGAGCTTGTTGTACTTGTCGGGATTCTTGAGAAAATCGACAACATCGAGGAGTTCTTCCTTGGCCTCGTCGCATCCGTGAACATCGCTGAAGCGGGTGGTTTGCTGCTCGGGGCGGACTTCAGCAGTAGTACCGCCGCCGACCTTCTTGAGGACGCCGCTGGTCTCAACGAAGAGTGTGATGAGAATCAGGGAAACGTAGCAAGCCAGGGCGAAACCGAACATCCACCGCACCCACTTGAAGACGACGTTCATCATGGACTCTTCTACAACGACGTAAACGGGGTCGGCCTTGACGCCAGTGCCGCCCGTGGTCCTTGCGACCTGAGCGTTACTAGCATTCGCACCGACAGCCTGGCTGATAGCCTGTCGCTGTTGCTCGTTGAGACCCGACTGTGCGCCGCCTTCCTGTCCCGTCTTTGCCAAAGCATTGTTGTAGATCTTGTTGATTATAGCGCTGGTAGCGAAACGTCCAGTGTTGTACCGGTCGACGATGACTTGGTGCATATCGGCGCGCACGAGTGCAGAGTAGAAGGAAGCCTGAGCCGGTACGCTGTTGGGGCTAGCGTTCGCAGCCTGTTCGAGCCGAGCGAGTTGGTCGTAAGAGGGTTTACCGAAGAGCGAGCGCTGTTGGACGAGGTTCAATCCGAGCATGCCGGGCTTGGCCAACTGACGAATGTGCGAGAGCGGGCCGTTGTGCGACATGGTCGTGTATTGCCGTGTTTTGAGAGAACCGAAGGGCGAGGCCATGAGGAAGGGATTGCACAGTCCGATGCGCGATGCTGCAGAGTGTCAGTACGACGGGCCAACTTGACTCCTCTCGGCGACTGACCTGCGGATGTGCCAGAAGTGACAGATGTGGGTTGGGGAGCCTGGGACAGCGACGATGCTGAGCGACGTGCATGCGCGCCAGCTGTCGACATGGACTCAGATGCTGTGATTGTAGAGAGCTGCCTCATACCGGCAGCCGCGGGCTTTCGCCCAAGGGCCTGCCACTGAGATCGCATGACAGTGGACATGGTGGGCCACAGTCCTGAGGTGACAAAAGCGACGTTCTATATCTTTATAAGTAGGGGTTCAATGACGCGATGTCGGACTCGTGGCAAAACGTACCTGCAGAGCGCCGGCCGCGTGGAAGGCCAGGGCAAAGTATTAAACAGCGGCAGAGGCCGCAAAGTCTATAAAAGCACCAGATGGAAGAAAAGGAACAGGCGCGTGGGCGTTTGTGAAATTGTGGCGGCGAGATGCCACTGAGCGTTAATGGTGAAGCACAGTATGGAAAGCGACAGAATAGGCCAGTGCTCAGATGGATCGTCAATCCGAGAGACCCTTGCATATCTCCGCTTGGCGATACATCTGACGTTGTCCACGTCTCGACATCGGCGTGACATAAGCAGACGACGACTTTGCCAAATCTTACCATCTATCGTCTTGCGCCAGCTGCGCTGTCACATCTTCAGTCGATATGCAGTGCAGTGCGCTGCGACTGCGTGTGTGTTCCGGCGGGCCCAGGACCACTGGATTGATGACGTAGGTGCCCAAAGCATTGCTGGTAGATTTCAAAAACCACGAATAGTCAAATGTTCATGCGTCAAGATGTACCGTGCACAAGGTATTCAAGTGTGTCTAGCTCAAGAATGGAGGAGATGCAGTTGTTAGAGTACGACGCACCTCGGCTGGCGGGGTAAGAGCCTCATAGCTCACCGCGTGTTATGATCAATTTACAAACACCTTCATCATTCCAAAATCTACACTACTGTATACGATCATGGCAGCTCCAAGGTGGAAGAAGTTATATGAATATGCAGCATGTGACGTACGCTCACCCTACCTGGCTGTACCCAGAATCATGGCTAAACATGCATAGCTCGCTGATGGTCTACTGAAGCTGCATGTCCCAGGTGCGGGCTTCCTCGCTGACATCAGTACGACTTACCTTTTCAAACCCCATGTTGAATTAACTGTTGACTCTATCGTCAGGACCGCTGCTTCACACATCCAGCATCCCAAAGCCTGAGGCCAGAAAGGTCCTCGCGCCTGCATCAACCTTCCTCATGATCCCTAAAGCGACCAAATCCTTCCCAACACCACCCAAGATGCCAGACACTATGCCAGCTTCCAACCTCTCAGACTCCAGGCCGTATGCAGACTATACCGAGAGCGGCACCATTGTAGTAATCAGCCAACCCGCGGGACAATCGTGCGCAGTTGTCGGGGGTATTATGGCAGCACGCATGCAGCATCTAGGTGCAGAGGGAATTGTAGTCGACGGTCGGGTGCGAGACATTACGGCTCTCAATCAGACGCAGCTTCCCATCTGGTCCAAAGCGACGTCTGTCATCGGCGCAGGGGCTGAGACCAAGTTTCATGCACACAATGTGCCGGTAAGGATTGGCGAGACGGTGGTCGAAGCAGGCGACATCATAATGATAGACCCATTTGAGAATGGCGTGGTCGCGGTGCCTCAGGGCAAGGTGGAGGAACTACTCGAGTTGCTGCCTAAGCTGGTCGAGGCGGACGAGAAGGTGGTTGCGGATGTCGGAAGCGGCGTGAGTGTGGAAGAGGCATTCAGAAGGCACAGGAACTAGCCACAGCCATTCCGTACTGCAATAGCACTCTGTTGGAGAGATACATGGTGTGTGGTGCGGCCAAGTCAGAGACCACTGAGATGGCTTAGAATTACATGACGCCGCTAACCTCAGGAATGCTTGGCGCCGCCCATTTTCGTGATGCCGACCTCTCGCAGCTCTCCGAATCATCACCCACTCCTCCGCTACCACCTGCACCCCAACTCGAGGACCCCCAATTGCCCCGGAGCATTCACAATGGGTATCACCGACTTCTTCACCGACGTCTGGGAGACCTTCTCCCACCCCTCGGCCGACGCCGAGGGCCAACCGCCTGTCCAAGGTGGCACCAGCACCAACACGCCCGCTTCCGGCACCGACGAGGAGAGCTCCGAAGAAGCCGATGTCAACAAGCAGGACGCGAAGAGCGGCGGCGATTCCGGAGAGCAGGGACACAAGCCCAGTGATGGTGGTGAGGATGAGCCGGAGGAGGACGAGGAAGAGGAGGAGACGCCGGACCCCAAGGAGCAACTCGAGAAGGGTAAGTTATCCCGGACCCAGGAGCAAAACACCCGCCGCTTGAGTTGGCGCATTGCGGCTCTAGATGGCTACGGCTGGGGATGCATTCTCCGATAAAGGCACCCACAGAATCGAACCACCGCATGCCTAGAGCCATCGCAGAGAGCACCGTGGCTAACCACCTCATGCAGAATGCGCCGAGTCCAAGGAGTGCCACGGTCCCAAGCACCACTACGACGAGTGCGCTCAACGGGTGACAGGCCAGATTGAGAACGACGGCAAGGCCAGCGAGGACTGCGTTGAAGAATGTACGTCAATCTTCCCTCCCCAACGTCACCCCACCTTCCTTCCTCTAATATAACCACAGTTTTCCACCTTGCCCACTGCGCATCCCAATGCGCTGCCCCCAAGCTCTTCGCTCAGCTCAAGTAAACCGCCCCCAGCCGATCCTCGTCCTTCTTCCTATAGCGAATACCCATGTGTTGGTAGCAGGTAGTTGGAACGTAGCCGTTTCGGAAATGAATGCAAGCATCAAGACATTATCACATGCAATGGATGACTGTACATATTAGAGGCCGTGTTTAGAATATCACTGTACTTGTATCTTGCCCGAGTCAAACATTGGTACACATCATCGAGAACATGTTGTAACACAGTGTGTTGGTCATATGCGGACATGAATCCCATTACGTACATGACAAAAGACAGAGCCAAGGAAAAAACCAGTCCGTCCAAATAGCCCAGACCAAAGGAAAATCCTAGCCTACGACGAGTATCCCTCATCATAGTCGTTGTCGTCATCATCATTCTCGTAATCCTCACCAGAATCCATATCCTCAAGTAGTCATCGCTCCGCTCCCGCAACCCCACCATTTACTTCCCCACCACTCCTCTCTCCAGCACCACCAACAACAACACTATCGCCATCGACATCCTTCTTCAATCTCCCCTCTCTACTAGCGAACCCCAGTCGCTCCACCCCCAACATAAGCGGCAACGGCAACACCAATGCACAGACCACGGCCTGGAAAACCAACGCCCAGAACATATGACCAGGCGGTCTATCCCCTCCCTTAGCCGCCTGGCCCCTACCCGCCTTCTGCACCTGTTCCAGATCCACCGGCCGACCGTCTTTAAGCTCATTCATAACGACGATGAAGATACCGCCAAAGACCTGCCCGCCAACCCAGCAGATGGTACTCGACACCTCAGGCGAAGCAGGAAAGCTAATCTCGACCAGGTACTCCAAAGCAATGGGCAGCAGGCTGAACGAACACGCGCCCAGCACCGCACTGAGCACATACGGCGCTGCAATGCTGCGCGTCTGCGGCGCCCAGATCATGGCTAGATACGCGGCTGATAGGATTGGGCATAGGATCTTTATGCCGAGGAGGTAGGCGTGCGTTTTGTCGGCAATGGGGGAGGTGATGGCACATGCGACGAGGCCGACGACGATGAGGACGGCGCCGCAGATGCCGGCTTCGTCCTCGGTGTAGCCGTATGGGTACAGGATTTGGTTGAGGAGAGAGGTGAAGGCGTTGAAGAAACCGGTGTAGATGCCAAAGGTGAAGAAGACGAGGTAGAAGGACGGTGTGCGTAGCATTGTCCTGAGGGAGGTGGAGATGGGGGTTTTGCTTATGGCGGACGAGGCGCTGGGTGGTGAGGGAGGAGACGCGGGTATGAAGAATGACTGTTTTTGTATTTCAATAACATGTCCGGACTTGGGTTTGGGGAAGTATGTAGGGAAGATGGGATAAGGGGGAGACGTACCGGAATACATGCTGCGGTTGCTATACACGATACAATCAACACTGTAGTCGGTACATCGCCCAGGAATGGGTTGATCAACGACGCAAGCTGTGCCTTCACGTTAGTATGTCTTGCGATTTACCTCTATTTTTCAAAGTGCATAACATACCGCTGCCCCAAACGGATTTGCCAAACTCGCCAACGCTGTAGCCCCCACCCTTCCTCCCTCCGTAAACCACATATCGCTATACCGCGTCGGCGCCGCTAGCACAAAAGGCTGCGCCAGTCCTGTCAATATCTGACCCACCATGACCACGCTGAATACGTTAGTCTTGGTCCCCGCATACCGAATCCAGTTCCCTGCCAAGAGTAAGATGGAGGCGGCAATGATGGAGGGTTTGGGGCCCCTGTGCAGGAGGTAGATTGTTAGTGGGGTGGACACGGCAAAGGCGAAGAGGAAGGCTGTGCTGAGCCAGTTGATGGTACTTTCGAGGACGTTGAAGTATTGGGAAGATGTGGTGGATATGGGGGCAAAGGTCAGCCACTAGGGATTGATTGTTAGTAATTCATATCTTGCGCCCCCCGCTGTCTTCAATGACAGGAAATTGTCTCTGGAAATTCGGTCATAGTGGCATCAGTAGCTCCGTCGGTGTTTAGAGCATACTCGGGACCCTGACCCTAAAAGACCCTTCCCGTACCAACCGTGAAGAAGCAAAGAAGTCAACTTACATCCCAACTAACGACGATGTTCAACAACACCAACTGTCCCAACCCAATCCACCTTCTCTTGTATACCTTGTAGTGCGTATGGCTGTAACTCTCTTTCTTCTTGCCTAGCCCGAATCTTCTCTTCTTGTGTTTTGGTCGCTGCTCACGTGCCTCATCTCCGTCTCCGCCATGTTCAACGCCGCCGGTAGTCCCATCTCTTCCAAAGTCGACTCGTCGCGAAGACGACGAGATGCCTAGTTCTTCGTCGTCCAGTGCAGCGTCTTCGGAAAGATGCGCGGCGTTCTTGAGCATGGCATCGTGAGTCTGGGTGTGCGATAAGTCGGCCATGGTCGTTATACGGATGCTCTAGCCGACAACTTCGTTCCTTGGACTTCCAGGGGCGCGCTGCGCGGAAAGGGTACCCGTCCCTCAATATATAAGCGCCGTGTTGATCGCTCGGGCCAAGATCAATGGACAACGGTGGCCGTAAGTTCCCACGGCAGGTCAAAATGCCGGTGAAAAGCAGATGTAAAGTTGGTGTTTGTGGGTAACTTTGTTCTTCTCCAGGGTGCGCGCTGCGCACAAAACGGTTCCCGTCTCTTGTTGGACGTCGCAGTCCCAGTGATAACGCCAAATCAATACGTGGACAGATAGCCGCGAGTTTCCGAGGCGCACCAATATTGCAGAATCAGCTGTTCAATCAAGACCGTCGTTGTTGTCGTTCTTATCGCATCCGCGGTCGCAAGACGCCCGAGTTTGACATGTGCGACTACTGGAGGGCCATTGGCGTTGGCTAAATCATTGCCTCTGGATGAGGCAAGGGGTGAGCTAGTCGGGACGGACTTGCCGCCTTATTCAGCGCTAGTGGGCCGTTCTTTTGCTGCAGGTGCACGCAGGTGTATCGTGGGAACTAGCCTCGTACATTGCTTTGCGCTGGGGTGAAGCAAGTCTGCTGACGCCTTGTCTCCGTGCGCACTGGTAAACATGCTGTTTTGGGAAGAGATGGGAGGGCGGGGAAGGACAGGGATCGACTACGCGACTGTGTTGGGTTGATAAGACGAGGAAGTTGGAGGTCGGCGTGCATGGATGTGTACGTGATTTATCCGGGTGAGAGATGAAGTAATGAAATAGTTGAGGATAGTCGTGCGAGGCTGAGATGCGACGCTTCTAGCTGATTCAACGATGGCGGGGTGTCACGAGTGAAGTGAGCACGTGGAAGGCTGCTTCCCCTCCAAGGCTGCATCTTCATGAAGTAACCACCTAAAGTTTCGAAGACCAACAAAGCTATGTCAACATCAACTTACCCTATCTATAAGACTCTGCCGGATGCTAGCGACAACTTGCGCCTCCTCATCGTCCATGCTGGTGGCATGTCCGAGCCTATTCGATGCACTCTGCGAATCGTCAGCCTCCACAACAAGCCTTCTTATGACGCTCTGTCATATACATGGGGCGATTCCGCCACCACCAAGCCGATCGAGGTTGACGGTTTCAAGATTCGCGTTACTACGAATCTCGAACAGGCGCTGCGACACTTGCGGGACGTGAAAAACGATCTCACACTATGGGTAGACGCTGTCTGCATTAATCAATCGGACAGTTCAGAGAAGTCGCAACAAGTTGCACTCGTGGGCCAAATATATCGACAATGCGCTCAAGTAAGAATCTGGCTAGGCTGCGATAGCTTCAAATGCGGGATTGCACAGTCCTCGCTCCACGCGAGCAACGCTGCAGACGATAGCTCCGGAGACGTGGATCCGTTCAAAATCATACGCCATTTGGCAGACGATCGCCATATTCATGAATGGTCATGCTTCCGTACTCAGAACGACGATGGGCACGATAGGGTTGTCTACAAAGCTGACGAGAAGTTCGACACCATCATCGAAGCGTTCATTGCCGTCATCGAAAGCCCGTGGTGGTCACGTATGTGGACCGTTCAGGAAGCTATATTACCCAAACAGGGCCTGCTAACCCATGATGCATGGTCAACGTCGCTTCAAACCATTGCCGAATGCGGAATAAATTTTTTCCACCACTGGACAGGCTGTTGCCAGAAAGCTGTATCGCAGTTGCCTCTTAAACTTAAGCTTACAATGCAAGAGTTTTTCGGCATACTCGCAACCCTAAGCGACGATCGGATTAGAGCTAGGGCTAGGGTCGTTAATGAAGATGTCACCGACAATGATTTACGAAGACGACATGTAGCATATGGCTTCCGAGCATGCAAAGACCCACGCGACAAGGTCTACGGGCTGTTGGGAATCGTTGATGACACATCTTTGACGCCTGACTACACCCATTCCATAGACGAGGTGTTCCTGCGTGCTACACTTCACATGCTTTGCCATGAAAGGGACATCTTAAGCAGCTTGACAGGACGCTCGTATGGTCCAGCACATGGAAAGTGGGCTTCGTGGGTACGCGAATTTGATATGCCCTTCGATCGTACGGATACCACTGTTGCTATGTTTAGAAACACATTTCTTGATGCCGATCACTTCGATGCTTCCAATGGACATAAGTCGAATCGCGTATTACTTATGGCTCGGCCGCAAATAGGGAGTCCCAAAGCGAATCGGATGGGACTTGAGGTCGTAGGCAGACGAATAGGAAGCATCACCTTTGTCTCGCAAGAGAAGCAGGACTCCCTTTTGACGGAAAAAAGAAGGGCAGTTTTCAAGCGATGGATGATAGAGGCGGTCGACTGGGCTGGAAGTGATAACTTGGCCGATATGTATATCAAGAAGGATACCTCTGGTAATGTCAGCAGCTGTTCCGACAAATTCTTGCAGTTCTGGAGAACACTGTTGGGAGGAATGGATACAACGGAGGTCACCGGAGCTGGCCCCTGGATGTGGACTAACTTTAGCCTTGCAACAATGGGTTGGCTGGATAGTTTCCTTCCATGGCTGAAAGGTGCAGACTCTATGAACCAGACGCTAGAGCAGCTCATCATCACGGCGACACACGGAAGATGCTACTTCAAGGCCGACAACAGTGGTCAAGGCCTGTGCTATCCGAATGCTTGTGTTGGCGACGAGGTGTGGGTTCTGGACGGTGGAAAAGTACCGTTCATTCTTCGGCCCACCCGTCTGGAACAAGAAGAAAGACTAGCATTAGGACCATTGGATGAGGACGCCTTCAGAAACAATGGAATATTAGAATTCGTGGAGTTTCGCCCGCAGAGACCGATGCCATCAAAAAGGTTCTCCCGAATAAGAGAAGTTGCAAGTACAACAAGGAAGATTGGCCAGTCGCTCAAAACTCCTCAAGGATGCTACCAGTTCATAGGTGACTGTTATTTCGATGGCTTTATGCATGGCGAAGCAATGCACAACACTGCATTCAAGGAAAAAACTATCATATTGGTGTGAACATTGAGGGGTTGCGACGCAGAAAGCGATGTCTCAGCGAGCCGTCAGTTGCTGTCTTCAAAGGCCGTATGTACGTCACCGAGTGAGCTATCTGATGAGCGATAGCAGATGTAGTTATTGTAGCGGTCATCGTGGCGCAAGGTAAAGGACTCAAGCAGTCGTAGTAAATGCAAAGGTCAGCCAGGAGCCCATGAGCTCCCCTACCTAGAAATACCGCCCGACTATGTATAGAAGCAGGCCGCGCCGTAATACGACTCGAGCCCATGGCCCATTTCCTACCAAATCAATCAACATCCTACTGCCTCGGTCCATAACGGCCACCTCTCACAGCAACCGAAGCACGCCCTCGGCGCCAAAACGCATCAACGTCATCGTTGATCAGTACTCATCACTAGGTCTTGCTCCATGTCCGAAAGCGAGCGAACGGCAGTCACACGAGCCTTCTCCATGTGATGATGAACATACGCATCCTGACATGCCCTTATCACCGCCGCCATATATGGCTTCGTTGTCTAGGCTCTTCAACGCTCATCGAAGAGACTCCACACATGTGGTACCTTGGTCGTGCCCAGCCTTTTGGTCGTGCACTACTAGCTGGTCCGTCGCTCAGCCCCCTGAAATTCCCAAGGGGGAATCTATCGGCCAGTGCCGGCAGCATTGCCCATACAAGAGCCTTTTCTACGCCTGACCAGTGCTCGACATATATGAGTAGTCGAGCATTAAGCTCGCACTTGCGTGAAAACTTTTCTCTTGCAACCCAGGATAATTGGATGCTAGCCAGTACTCCTGAGCTACATCACGAAAAGAGTAGCATGTCGGTAGCCGTTGCGTCAGGGTTCATACGCGAACCTAGCATCACCACGCCACTGCATGGACGAAATGCGTCGGATCGACTCTTGTCTTCATCCGAAACTAGTACTCGTAAGTTGTCGCCTACTGGAGCAGCGCCTCAGGAAAGTCTTGGAAAGAGTGAGGCGCTCTGGAATATCGACCATGTTCGGAAAAGCAGACAGGCCAGTGGAATCATTAAGACTCACAATCCAGGCCATCTCTTCCACACGGCAGCATAGCTGTATCAGATGTCGTATCAACAGAGGTTCAATACATTGCGCCAGATACAACACCAGAGTCGCCCCGCAACATCCTCGCACGAGCCAAAGCTAGAGAAGCCGCCAACGCCAAAACTGCACATGCCGATCAACCCCTTATTGATGACTGAAAGCGAGGAGACATTGTTGAGCTGAACATCGGTCTTACCGATCTGCATCGTCAGCGTCGAAGTAGAAGTGCGTTGACCCGGAGTTGTCCAGCTGGCCTTATGATCTTGCCCACGCTGCCACCTCACGAGGTCACCTCATAGCAGTCAGATGAATTCGCATCAAATACACTGGGTCTTCAAAACTACACGCCATCGCTCACTGACCATGAAGCCGCACTCACGCTTCTGTCTCTTACTGTCGCAATCAATATGTCCTCACGACGACCAAGCCAGGATGATGATATCGCACTAGTGATCAACATCCCGGATGAGACTCCGGCTACACCGACCAATGCGCAGCTCTCAACTAGCCCCGTCACAACTGTCATATCGCAGGCTCCTTTAGTTGAATCGCAGCGCGCTGGTATCATCCCCACCGAAGCTAACGCAATAGTCTATATTTGTGTGGCAGTGGTAGCAGGGGGAGTTACTCTCTGGTGTCTTCGCAGCGAAAAGTTTCCTATAAGCTTGGTGCTGAACCTATGGGTGGCGTTTGTTGTTGTTATATCTCTATGCATGATTCTACACTTGATGCCAGGTGGTCAATTGCAGCCTTAGTTCGGAGACATCTTACGAAGGATTGGTGGGGCCGCGGAGGTATGGCATTTCTCTTCTCTTCACAGGTTTCAAGACGGTCATTAGCAACAGAGATGGTGTTACATATGCAAAGCTCATGGTTACTATCAAATGCGTAGTTTAATCGATGTCCATTCTACTAAGCTATACAGTCACGCGCTACTAATCTGATTCTAGAACAAGATACTATGGTTGCCGCGCGATAGCACTACTAGTAGTGGTATCTCAACAGTTTTCTCTCAGAATTCGGCTTTAACGAAATCTTCCAAGCTAGTCAAACTCTGACCAGGTATAGCCTCGACGTACTTGTTGTGCTCATGCTGCTTAGCAGGAGCGTCATTTCCATAGTAGCTGTAGTCCTTGATCAAGATCATGTTTTCCCCAAGCTCCGTCTTTGCATGAGGGGGAAGCGGCAGATATCCCTCCCAAACGTCCTTGGGTACCTCCAAAAAGGTCACTTTGTCTCCAGTAACCTCGGTTACAGTACTAGCCACTTCGTTGGGAGTGGCCCATTGTGAAACAGCTTGAATTCTAGCACCATCGGCACCAGCTCCGAGTACCAGGGCACCCGCGACGTACTTGCCAGCATCGGAAACAATGTCAATAAGCGGGATCTGCGTACTGGTTGCGTCCCATGGGATGGTCATCATGGAAGCGCCAGTGGCAGGATCTTTGTTGATAGTACTCTTGAGATTTTGCATAAAATATCCAGGCATGAAGTGAGTAACCCACATGCTCGTCTTGTGCTTCTGGGCCTCTGCGTAATCAGAGACTTCGGCCTTGGAATCAAAATGCTCAACGTTGGAGAGAGCACCGTTTGTTAGGGCCGTGACGTTAGGGAGTGAAGAGATGATGAGATGTTTGACTCCGGTGGCGATGGCTGCGTCAACGACGTTCTTTCCTTGAGCGATCTCTGTCGACTTGGACATTGTCTCCCAGTAGTTGGTGACGGCAAAAACGGCGAAGGCACCGTGAAATGCGGCTTGAAGGGATGAAGGGTCATTGAGATCGGCTTTGATGGGCTCCACTCCCTTGGCCAGGAGCTTCTGGGCTGAGGGCTTCGTAGTGTCGCGCGTGACACCGCGAATCGAGTACTGGGAGGCGATCTCGGGATGAGCAAGAAGAGCTGTGATGACAGAATCACCTTGGTTGCCTGTGGCGCCCAGAACAGTGATGATCTTCTTGGAGGACATTTTGACGGGTTGTTTGGATGAAGAATCGAGTTGCTGAGGGTTAACGGTATTTTTCCAATGGTGGATTGAATGAAGTGTGAGTTAAAGGCTGTTGATGCTTGGGATACTGAATGTTCTTCAGCATTCCCGTTAGGGATATATAATGATTGCTACATGCACCTGGTCACGATGAATGCATCAAACTGACAACGCAACTCTATGCCATGCCCTTCGGACAGCAACGAGAATTGTCCGTCTGATTATCCAACTGTTTCGCTGCTCGGTCTCGGACAAAAATTAGTGGCGCAACAATCTAAAGCAGAATGAGAGCCAGTCAGCAGTATGTCATCCTGACCAATCAATGAAAGGACTAGTCTAGTCCGGCATACTCTTCTCCGATTGGGCGGATATGAGCAAGCCAAGGCTGACGCGGAATTCCAGACGCGACGAGAGCGGATTGTATGCGCAACCTTGGCAATGAAAATGGCTGACTAACCACTACCCTGAGACGATGTTGTCGCACATGGCGAGAACGCGAACATGTTGTATCTTGGAATTATGGGGGAAAAGCTCCGTGAACGCTATGACATCGTGTCAACTTTATCTTGTCTTGAAATATGGCGGGTATGCAAGGAATCGCGAATCGCGACAATGTTCTGACTGCTGTGTATCTAGGTACGTAGGCTGCGATGGATGGGCAGCCGCGGAAAGACAGTTTCCCGTCCTGTACTAAGCCGCTTTCGGATTAGCCGCAATCTGCCATAGACTATTGTACCTAACCTTGATTACATACTCACTATCACCGTCGTGACAGCGACAACGCCGAGACTTAACGGACCTTTAGTTCACTAAACTGATCTCACAGATTGTCGGCATTAAGCATCTCTCAGCGCGAGAGCTGACCAATGCGTGCATTTCCTGGTTCATCAGCAGATTTCGGTCGTCGGGCGATGAGAAGAGTAATGTTGCGTGACCGTTTCAACATTTCAAAGTTAACGGCATCGTGTCTATTGATGTGATGTGACTATATAGCCCGCCTGTGCTATACTTGGATATCTTCATCTCGCATTGCTAAACAATTTACAGGCACAGAGTTGAGCCGGTTTCTCGCGTCAGGTTGTAGCGCCAGGCTGAATTGACTGCGCGATTCTTCTCGCTGGAAACACGATAAGACATGAGTTCTCGCACTATTGCAGTTGCTGGCGGTACAGGCAAGCTTGGTCGCGCTATCGTCGAAGAGCTTATCGCCCATGGAGGCTATAAGGTTTTCGTTCTCAGCCGCGAGGCAAGTATCCTTTCCGCAGCGCAGTAACTCAGATGTCCCTAACTGTGACCTTAAGTCTGACGTGCAAATCTCAAATGTACTTGGAGCCAGTATACTAGCTATCGATTACGACAATGTCAATAGTATCGTCAAGCAACTCGAGACCAACGACGTCGACACCGTCATCTCCACCTTGGGCTCTACGTTCGGCACAGACTCTGAAATCGCACTCATTAAAGCAGCGGAGAGCTCTGTAAAGACTACACGATACATCCCTAGTATTTGGGGAATACCCTGCTCGCCAGAGTAAGCATTCCTACTTGGTAGCCTCGAAAGTGGAGCCGAATGTTAACACAGTTCCCAGAGCTGCGGCCATTCTCCCCACGATGGGCGCGAAGAGCGGCTATCTCGACATCCTCGCAAGCACCTCTTTGGAGTACACTGCAGTGTCGAATGGTATCTTCCTGGACTACTACGGGTTTCCGAAGGTGAAGTCCTATCTCGGTAATTTACCCCGTGTGATCGACATGGCTGGAAACGCTGCCGCCATTCCGGGATCTGGGGATGTGCCCGTTGTCTTCAGCTATAGCTTTGACGTGGGGCGTTTTATCGCTGCATTGCTATCATCTGCCAGGTGGGAGAAAGAATCGGTCATCATCGGCGACAAGATGACGTGGAATGAGTTTCTCATCGTGGCTGAGGAGACAAAGGGTACTAAGTTTGAATCTAAGCATGACTCGTTGACAACTTTACAAAAGGGCCGTTCAACAGCACTGCCCAGCCAGAGACAGCTGTATCCGTATTTCCCGCAAGAGAAGCTCGAGCGTATGTGTGCGATGTTTGGTGTGCTGTTTGAGAACGGCTTCTTCAACTTCAAGAATGAAGGAAGCTTGAACGAGAAGTTTCCAGATATCGTCACAAAGAGTGTGAAAGCCTTGCTAAAGGAATCGTGGGCGGACAGTTGAGACGCAGATGTAGACTGGCAATAGCACCGCACAGACTGGTGCAATGTTTGGTCGCGTGTCTCGGGAGCGATACCTGCCTAGTATCCGTTTCATAGTCGTTATACGCGATAATGGCATCCCATCATTGCCTTTCGGCGCTTATCGTGTCCTGATTGTTGCTTGTTGATCTATGGCCTGTCAAGAATTTATCGCCTATCGCCATGAGGCACCTCGCTCGTGTACAGAAGCCAATAAATTGCAGCATTCACGTCTAACCCTATGTGTTTCGGCGCACGCAAGTTTCTCAATGGAATCTTACTGGATATTACTTGCAGCATAATGAGCTCGTAGATATACGCGCTGCAATCCGACGTCCAGAGCCACCTTGGCTATGCTACCCTCTTTCAGCCTCCGGCCACTGATGTCATACTCGTAACTCTAGAACCAAAATGACTCAGCTGGAGCTTCCTCAACATCATCTTCCGGCAACTGAGTTGGACCTCCGGTAGGAAACTCAGGAGCATGCCTGCTCCTTCTCCATGGTGCAAACGCGAGATCCACTGCATGGAACCTCCTCATGCTGCAGGATTTCAAGTCGTCTGTGATGCAGTCAGGTTCTTGGCAGACATGGCCATAGACGCAGTCGATAAGAAGGCAATGGCTCCCCCTATTGCATGGAATCCGCTTGCTAGTATAACGAAATGTCTCTAGGACTTGAGCGCTGATAGCCGAGTGATCGTGAGAGCAACCATCTCGAAAGTGGCATACTTTCGCTAGATGAAACCACCGACAAGGCTGGTCACCGTTTCCGATCTTCCGCAAATAGGCCTGCCAATCACCAGCAGAAGGGCTTTGGGTGTAGTAGTCAAGACGTTGTCCCTTCGCGTTGACAGGTACATGACCAGGAATTGCTTCGTGGACCTATGGTAGGGATGCTGGCTTACGAAAAATGTGTGTGGATGATCTTGACACACTCTTCTTACGCATGTCGTCAGGGTTCGTGGTAATATGTGGAAGCCCGCAGTGACCATCCTTGCAGGAGGCCTTGTCGCTGACTATTGCGGTGATCATGTGCTTCTCAGTTGAGCGTGATGTGAGTGACAAGAAGAGGTCTTGTTCCGTAGGCTTTCTGAATACCTCCAGGATGCTGATCACAGCGCATGTTAGAGAGAAGAATCTAGCACCCGCTCCCATGCCGTTTCCTTGGATTAGCGTGACGTTCTTGGGCGTGCTTGTAGCATCGAAATGTAGACTGGACGTTTCCAAGCGGCGAGGAAAATATGCTTGCAGTTTGGATCTTTGCGAGCTGCCTGTAAAGCATCTAAGAAAGTCGGCGTTGAGCCCAACTACAAATCTTGCGTTGATGGTTCAATTGATTGTCGGTATTGCAACATCGGTGACTATTACAGCGCGGATCTTCAGGGTAAGCCCAGTGGGTAGAGAATGTCTTCACTCACCAACGATCTTGAGCTCCACCATTGCCTCGTCTCTAACGCAGAGGAAGTCGAAGTCAGTATCCATGGAGGAGAACTGAACAGCAAACTGTTGCAAAGGTTGCAGTAGATCGTTCTCTAGTTTGGTGGTGTTGGCATAGACACGCACCACGAGCCGAGACGTTTCAAGCGTCGCTGCAGAGGAGACCTTGATTGAGCGCTCCTGAGTGTTTGTGTGAGGTGTGGCTGCGGAGGATATGTCGATCAAATGCTTCCGAATCGCATCGTAAAGTCGCTTCTTGATGTTGAATGGTTTGTCGCGGTCTAGGGCGGGGTAGCTCTGGTCGGTGGATCGATAGAAAATGTCGTCGTTGAACTAAGGGTAGTGTTAGTAAACATTACCAGGTTTACATCCTAATACTTTACCGGGTGACTATGCGCGTCAAGCAGCACCAACACATAAGTGTCGTCGTGTAAGTGGCTCTTAACGACACTTTGCTCCAACTCCGTTGCAGCCTTTCGCAGTGCATTCCTGGACTCTTCACGAGGGTCTTCATTGCAGTTGGTCGATATGCCATCAGCGAGGTGACGGAGTCGCGCTGCCAGTTCGGCGATCATCTCTGAGCTCGCCATCATGTGGATTGGGCAAAACTTGAGCGCTAAGCTTGGGAGAGGTATTGCAAAGGCAGTTTTTTCGCGTTGTGTGCGAGGTTCTTGTCGAAGCGCGTCGCATGTTCACCTTCACCTCTCATCGCGGCGTCGCGGCGACATGCGCCAATCTGTGCATTGAGTGTACAGATACGCCCACATGTAGGCCCTTGCTGTCTAGCCTTGAAGCAATCTTGTATTGCATTAGTGCTGGAGCTGCAGGTACTTTGTTTGCATTGAGATAGACTATGCATCTTTGGTCCAAATACTTTGTGACCGTCTCTAAGAGCGTCTGCGATCAGTACGCCTCGAAATTATTCTTGTGCTCAGCGGTCTACTACTTCGGAAACGATATAGCTGTTTACGTTCTGCGGATCCCATGGCTACGAGTTCTTGTTCATCGGCCTGCCCTTCAGAAATATGGCATATGAGACGGTATCACAGGGTGCACTGCCTACTAACCATTTGTGAGAGAACAATTGGAGACTACGATTACTTGAGGTAGAATGTGTAGATTACAGCAAATCTGTTCGAACAGGAGATCTGCAAAGGAACGAGCGAAGAAAACACAACACGCAGATCTGTGATGCTACCTTTGATACCACGCATTACGCTTCCTATGCTGTGCTAGAACCGAGAAATAACATGTTCAAAGATCTGATCCTGAACAGATTTCGATAGACCATACGAGAGGTGATCGCTTGCAAGCTGGCACTTGCACTCAGGATCAAATGCGCATACAATATCATTCTATGCGTGTTAGGTATGGGGTCTAGAGACAGTATAAAGTACTTACTTCGAGACAAATGTCTTGGACCTTGCCAGTCATTCCTAAATCGTCGTTGTAAGAAATCATAGTGCCGTTGCTTTTCATAGCCTGAACAGCGAAGAGTCCATACGCAGTCCGGTTGTCGGCTCGGCCCTGGTTATCGACGTTCGCCACTCTGCCAGACAATCGATACGGATATCCGACCATGACAACACTCTGAACACTATCCAAGGTCTTGTTGTTCAATTGAGCGAGTGCTTGCTGCAATACAGTGGCACCCTGCGAATATCCAAACAAGAAATACTTTTGGCTCGGACAGTCTTGCAGACCATACTCGATGATTTCAAGGAGATTCTGAACGCCCGAGGCTACGTTCTGGTCGAAATCAGCTGGGTACACCACAGCCTGATAGGCCGTATCGGTGCTGTTGACAAGAAGATTGGAGATGACATTCTGAAACATCAGTGACACGCCCTGTGGCTCGCCTGATCCACGGGCATCAATTAGCTCTGGAATTGGTATTAGTACGTATCTTTTGAGCAATGTTAAGACAATAATCCTACTATATGCAGGGCATGGTCTGATCTGTTCTGGCATAGGAAGGTTGATACGAGGGATCGCGAGAAAAGCGGGGGCGCCACAACGGCAGCCTGACTCTGCTGAGACCAGGCATGCAGCAAAAAGGGCAGCTAGGAACGAGGCGCGTGCCGAGATCATAGTGACGTGATTGTGGTGATGTAGATGTTTGAGAGACGAACACAATCTATCAGAAGTACCTTGATTCTAGAGAGCTTATAATAGCTCGTATACGTTTCAGTATATCCTTAACTTCATTAAGTCGCCTTACTTGGCCATGATCTTAGCACAAGCCGAAAGCTTTAGCGAAAACGATTAGCGTTCGATACGCGTATATTGACACCTAGGCGTTTCGCACCTTCGCGGTCCACAGGTTATGAGAAGAGATTTTCTCGCAAGCAGGCACCTTGTTATCAGAGAGACTAAGCGAAGAGAAAGCACTCTCGATTGATAGCTTTGCTAATGTGTTAGATGCCTCGCCAAAAGAGCTATCGGGGTTTCGGGGGGGGGGGGGGGGGGGGGGGGGGGTGTGAGGATTAACAG
>Ga0265797_10004881_pt1 | contig 20028 bp, 14 predicted proteins | sample P2T30metagenome_FD_192433 | JGI IMG/M metagenome (GOLD analysis project Ga0265797, IMG submission 192433) | Plant litter microbial communities from East Loma Ridge, Irvine, California - P2 T30 | ecosystem: Environmental > Terrestrial > Plant litter > Unclassified | place: USA: California...
TGGGCGGCTGTAGCTCAGCTGGATAGAGTACTTGGCTACGAACCAAGGGGTCGTGGGTTCGATTCCTGCCAGCCGCACCAACTTATTCAAGAAAATGGCCTGGAAAGCATGCTTTCCAGGCCATTTTTCTTATCTAGCTCCCCTTTTCCTGCCTGACAGCCTTATCCGGTGCGCAAGACACAGCCTCTTAACACAAGGTGCTCCGCACAGGACAGCACCGCGATATAGTGTAGGACTAAACCTACATTCATAGAGCAAGCCGGTAAAAGCCGACACCCGGCGCGTGCCGGTCAAGCGAGCTGCCTATGAAACCGGCGCCCCGTCGGACCACCCGGCAATGATTGGACCCAATCATGTGCCGGGCGGAAGCCAACAGTTTTCCTCATTCTTCCACCGTTCCGGCGCCGCTTTGCTAGCATGAAGTTCGCCGATCCTTGAAACACCAGGCCGCAGGACGCGGCTGCTCATTCGCGAGGTGGGAAATGAAAAGACTCTTGATTGCTGCTCTTGTATGCGCTACAACCTTCGGTTCATCAGCCGTACTGGCCCAGAACATCGGCAATCCGACGCAAACGCTCGACCTGAGCGGTGGCAGCGGCTTCTTCGGTGACACCTTCGCCGCCAACAACGGCGGGGCCACCTTTACCGACAGGTTCAATTTCGCCGTGACCGGCACCCAGCCCCTGAGCCTGGCCGCTGTCGTCGCGACGAATTCCCTCACGGGCGCGACCGGCCTTGGCATCACCGGGCTGTCGCTGTACGACGTCGGTGGCGGTACGGTGGTGACCTCGGGTACGTCGCAAAACAGCGGCGCGCTGGACGTCTGGACACTGACCAGCACCAACCTGGCCGCGGGCAACTACTACCTGCAAGTCAGCGGCAACGTGCTGTCGAACGAATCGGCCAGCTTCGGCGGCGCCGCTTCCCTGGTGCCGGTGCCGGAGCCGGAAACCTACGGCATGATGCTGGGCGGCCTGGGCATCCTGGCTTGGCTGGCACGCCGCCGCAGGGGCGCCGGACGAAGCTGAGCCGCGTGCGATCCGGACAAGCAGGGCACAAAAAAAAGCGGAGGCGCCACGCGCTTCCGCTTTTTCTCTTTGTCAAAACCCTGCGATCAGGTCCGCAGCTTCTTGATGATCGCGCGGTTCCCCAGGATTTCCTCGATCTGTTCGAAGCGCACCGGCTTGACCATGTGGTGGTCGAAGCCGGCCTCGAACGCCAGCTGGCGGTCCTTTTCCTGGCCCCAGCCGGTCACGGCGATCATCACCGTCATCGATCCCGAGGGCAGTGCGCGGATGGCGCGCGCCAGGTCGTAGCCCGACATCTTCGGCAGGCCGATGTCGAGGAAGGCGTAGTCCGGGCAGAAGCGCTTGGCGGCGGCCAGCGCGTCCGGACCGTTGTGCGTGATCACCACGCTGTGCCCCATCGCCGTGAGCAGCGCGCCGATGCTGTTGACGAAGTCGACGTTGTCGTCGGCCAGCAGGATGCGGTAGGTCTCGGCGCTGATGAAGGCGGCCGGGGTCGGCTTGGCCGGCAGCTCCGGGTCCACCACGATCGGCAGGCGCACCACGAACTGGCTGCCGTGCCCCACGCCCGCGCTGTGCGCCTCGATGCTGCCGCCGTGCAGTTCGACCAGCTTGCGCGCCAGCGACAGGCCGACGCCCAGGCCGGCGTTCGAGCGCTCCAGCGTCGAATCGACCTGCACGAACATCTCGAACACGGTGTCGAGCATGTCGGCGGCGATGCCGATGCCGGTGTCGGCCACGACCATCACCAGCGTGCGGTCCTCGACCGTCGCCTTCAGGCTCACGCGCCCGCCGCGGTTGGTGTACTTGGCGGCGTTGTTGAGCAGGTTCGACAGGATCTGCGCCAGGCGCGTCGCATCCCCGTGCAGGAACACCGGGCGGTCCGGCAGGTCGATCACCAGCTCGTGCCCGTGCAGTTCGATGTAGGGCCGGACCACCTCGAGCGCGTCGTTGACCACCGCCTTCAGTTCCACGCGGCCGGTCTTGATCGCGAACTTGCCGGTATTGATGCGCGACACATCCAGCAGGTCGTCCACCAGGCGCACCATCTGGCGCAGCTGGCGCTCCATGATGTCGGTGGCGCGCTGGGTCGCCTGGGCGTCGCCGCTGCGCAGGCGCAGGATGTCCAGGCCGGTGCGGATCGGCGCCAGCGGATTGCGCAGTTCGTGCGCCAACGTAGCCAGGAATTCGTCCTTGCGGCGGTCGGCCACGATCAGGGCCTGCTCGGCGCGCTGGCGCACCTCCATCTCGTGCTCGAGCGTGGCGTTGGCTTCCTGCAGCGCGGCGGAGCGGCGTCCGATCTCGGCCAGCATGTCGTTGAAGGCCTCGACCAGCACGCCGATCTCGCCGCGCTCCTTGCCGGGCACGCGCAAGGTAAAGTCGCGCTGCTGCATGACGTCGCGCGCGGTATTCGTCACCGCCTGCAGCGGCCGGGTGATGGCGGCCTGCAGGCGCGAGGCCACCAGCGCCGCGATCGCCAGCGCGCCCAGCATCACCGCGCCGAGGATGGCGCCGTAGCTGAACAGGCGTTCCCACAGGCCGTAGCGCGAGCGCAGGTAGACGGTGCCGATCAGGTCGCCGTTTTCGACGATGCTGCGGAACACGACCACTTCGCCGCCGTCGATCCGGTAGCCCGGCGCCTGGGCGCGCTCCGGGAAGCGCTGGCCCGGCACCGCCTCGTAGCTGGCGAAGCGGGTGCCGTTGGCGGCGTAGATCGCGGCCGCCAGGATCTGCGGGCGCACGCGCAGCACGGCCAGGTTCTGGCGCGCGGTCTCGTCGTCGTTGAAGGCCAGCGCGGGCGCGGTCACGCGCGCCACGATATCGGCCTGGCCCATCAGGTCGTCGGTCCAGTAGCGCTGGAAGGTGCGCAGGTCGAACACCAGCATCGCCAGCGCGGCCGCCAGCAGCGCCACGATGGTGGTCGACACCGCCATGAGGATCAGTTTGTTGCGCACCGTGGCGCCCTTGGTTGCCACGCTCGTTCCCGCGCTCGTTGCCGCGCTCATTGTTGCCCTCCTTTCTGCACCCGGTTCGCCACCGTCAACAGGCGCGAACTGAGCTTGATGCCATTGCGTTCCGCGGCGTCGAGCGAGACGTCGAAACGGACGCGCTCGTCGATGATGCGGAAATTGATCACACTGCCCTGCTGCAGGCCGTTCTCGCACTCGGTCACGACCAGCATCGAGGAGGTGGCCTGGCGCACCAGCCGGCCTACCCTGGCCGGGTCGGCGCCGCCGATGAACAGCAGGTGCAGCGGGGCGTGCACGTCGGCGTCGCGCAGGGCACGCACGATCACCGGGCGGTTGTTGATGGTGCGGCCGGCCACGACGCGGGCCAGTTCGGCGGCCAGGTCGTCGCTGCCGGCCACGCCGATGAGCACCGGGCTGGCGCCGTCGAAAAAGGCGCCGGGCGGAAATTCCGCATAGCCGAGGAATTTATACAGGAAGGCCGCCTTCACGCGCCGTTCCAGTGCGCTGCTGGCAGCGGGATTCTGGGCCTGCGCCGGCGGCAGCGCCGCGGCCAGTACGCCGAGCGCGGACGCGCACGCCAATGCCCAGCCGGCCATGCGCCGGCGCATGCCGTGGTTGCTGGAAGAAGTCGGTGGACGATGCATCGGCCGGGTCAGGTTCGTGAAACTGCGCCAGCCCGCCGGGACAGGCGTCTGTCGAGCCGATGATAGCCGGGACAGGCCCCGGCAGGCAATGCGCGCACGGTGTCGCGTGTGCACGCTGCGTGCGCAGGTGCCGGGATCGGGGAGGTGGACAGCTGTGTAACAATCTTAAACATTTTGCTATCGTAGAACATTTTCTTTTGTGCACCAAGCGTGCTCCACGATTCCAGTATGCAGCCTGTACATTAATAAAACCAATACCTGTCATTGGAAATCACAATTGGATTATTTTTTTGCAGTGCAGCATGATTACACCTGTCTCCTCTATTCTCCTCCAAGGATAGATTCAGCCCGCTCTCGTAGCGGGCTTTTTTTTATCCTCGTCTCCCACCGGCGCCCGCGCCGGAGCCTGCCCGGGCACTTTATGCTGTGCCGCAAAAACAATGACAAGCGACCGTGGCGTTTACGTTGCAAATATGCAACTGGCATGGCGGCGCGCGGCACGCAGCCGTGTCGCCTCCTGCCGTGGATTTGGTGTACGATGCTTCCTCTTTTAGTTTCGACAACAATATTAATACGCCGCCATGTCCAGCCCAGGCAAGTCCGCCCTCTCCTCCAGTTCCTTCGATTGGTCCGTATCCCGCCTTGGCGACCCCGCCGGCTGGCCGCAAGCGCTGCGCCTGGCAGCCGACCTGCTTTTCAACATGCCGGTACCGATGCTGCTGGTGTGGGGACGCGAGATGACGGTCCTGTTCAACACGGCCTATGCCGAGCTGGCCGGGCCTGCCTACGGCAAACTGCCGGGCGGTAACGTACCGCCGGTGATGCCGCCGCCGCTGGCCGCCGCCGGCGAGGAACTCGGCCGCGCCTGGCAGGGCGAAGCGGCAGTCGCGGCCGCGCGCGGCATCGGTTTTGCCGGTGGCCCAGCCAGCGCCTACGACATCCATTTCACGCCGGTACGCGGCGCCAGCGGCGCCGTCGAGGGCGTATTGTGCGCACTGGCCGTGGCCGAGCCGGCGCTGGACATGGGGGGCGACGCCGCGGCCGGGCCGCTGCGCATCCTGGTGGTCGAGGACAACCTGGATTCGCAGTACCTGGTGTGCGAGATGCTGCGCGCCTTCGGCCACGAAGCCGACGGCGTCGGCCATCCGAACGACGCGCTCGACCGCCTGGCGGCCAACCGCTACGACGTCCTGTTCACCGACGTCAGCCTGCCCGGCATGTCCGGCGTCGACCTGGCGCGGCGCGCCGTATCCGATACGCCTTCGATGCGCGTGATCTTCGCATCCGGCTATGGCGATACCCTTCTGCGCCACCTCGACTTCCCCTACCTGTCGCTGCAGAAGCCCTATGAACTCGACCAGTTGCAGCAGGCGCTCGACGAGGTCGCCGGCCAATTGAGCGCGCGCGCTTGAGTCGATGGGTCAACGGTGTGCAGCAAACCGCCTGTGCTGGGCTAGAATCCATGTACGCCTTGCCACGCGCACAGGGCGGAGTTGCCCGCGCGCTGCGCCACGAACAATGATACCGATTACGCCACCAGGCAGCATCCTTCCGACCTCCGAGCCGTCCGGCGCGCCGAACGCGCCACCGTACGCGCCCAGGCACGCCCGTCCAGGCAAGGGGGCGCAGTGAGCAAGGAGCAAGGCGCCCCGGACTTCCGCGCGGCGACGCCCGCCGAGCAGGAATTGCTGGCCACGCGCGAAGCGCTGCGCCGCGCCACCGAGCGTATGGAAAACATGCTCGAGAGCCTGTCCGACGGCTTTTGCGCGGTCGACCACGGCTGGCGCATCACGTATATCAACGGCCGCGCGCTGGACATGCTGGCGCCGCTGCAGAGAACCCGTCCCAGCCTGATCGGCCAGTCGCTGTGGGACGCCTTCCCCGAGCTGGTGGGCAGCCACCTCGAAGGTGTCTACCGGCACGTCATGGCAACGCGCGAAGCCGCGATCCAGGAATTCTTCTACCCGGCGCTGAAGCGCTGGTTCGAGGTGCGCGCCCATCCGTCGCCGGACGGCCTGACCCTGTATTTCCAGGACATCGACCGGCGCAAGGCCGACCAGCATGCCCTCCTGCAAGGCAATAACCGCCTGCAGGTGGCGCTGGCCGCCGGGCGCCTGGGCGACTGGCGCTGGGACGCCGCCACCGACCGCGTGACCCTGGGCGTGCGCGCCGCCGAGATCCTCGGCCTGCCGGCCGAAGCGCCGCTGGCCTGGAGCGAGCTGCGCGCGCGCCTGGCGCCGGGCGAACGCGAAGGCGCGCGCCGCGCCGTGCTGCAGGCCTTCGCCGGCCAGGGCGACCTCGAACTCGAGTGCCGGCTGCTGGACGGCGGCGGCCAGGTGCACTGGATCGCGCTGGTCGGCCGCGCCGACTACGCCAACGCGGCGCGCCGCGAAGGCCTGCTCGGCATGACCGGCGTGGTGCAGGACATCAGCACCCGCCGCGGCGCCGAGGATACGCTGCGCCAGAGCGAGGAAGTGCTGCGCGCGCTGGCCAACACGATCCCCCAGCTGGCCTGGATGGCGCAAGCCGACGGCGCCATGGTCTGGTTCAATGAACGCTGGTTCGACTACACCGGCACCACGCCCGACCAGGTGGTCGGCTGGGGCTGGCAAACCACCTGCGAACCGAGCGTGCTGCCGGCCGTGCTGGAACGCTGGAAGGCGTCGACGCACAGCGGCGAGCCCTTCGAGATGGAATTCCCGATCCGCGGCGCGGACGGGAAGTACCGCTGGTTCCTGACCCGCGGCAATCCGGTGCGCGACCGCCACGGGCACGTGCTGCGCTGGTTCGGCACCAGCACCGACGTCGACCAGGTCAAGCGCGCCGAACAGGCGCTGCGCGACGAGTCGCACGTGCTCGAGCTGCTCAACAGCACCGGCAGCGCGCTGGCCTCGACCCGCGACCTGCGCTCGCTGCTGCAGGCCGCCACCGACGCCGCCACCAGTATCGCCGGCGCGCGCCACGGCGCCTTCCTGTACCACGGCCAGGACACCTCGGGCGGCAACCTGTTCTCGCTGTTCACCGTCTCCGGCGCCAGCCCGGCCGAGTTCGAAGCCTTCGGCGAGCCCGGCGCGACCGGCCTGTTCGGCCCGGCCCTGGCCGGCCAGGGCGTGGTGCGCTCGAACGACATCAGCCTGGACGCGCGCTTCCACCAGCACACCCGCATCCCGGCCAGCCATCCGCCGCTGCGCAGCTACCTGGCCGTACCGGTGGTCGCCCATTCCGGCGAGGCGCTGGGCACGATGTTCTTCGGCCACCCGGAACCGAACTGCTTCACCGAACGCACCGAGCGCATCGTGCGCGGCATCGCCGCCCAGGCCGCGGTCGCCATCGACAATGCGCGCCTGTACGAAGCGGCCCAGCGCGCCGCCGAGGAGCGCAAGGTGCTGCTGGAAAACGAACGCGTGGCGCGTGCCGAGGCCGAACGCGCCAGCGAGATGAAGGACGAATTCCTGGCCACGCTGTCGCACGAGCTGCGCACCCCGCTGTCGGCCATCCTCGGCTGGGCCCAGGTGCTGCGCCGCGGCAGCCGCGACCAGAACGACCTGTCGCGCGGCCTGCAGACCATCGAGCGCAATGCCCGCGCCCAGGCCCAGCTGATCGAAGACCTGCTCGACATGAGCCGCATCACCTCGGGCAAGGTCCTGCTCGACATGCAGACCGTGATGCCGGCCAGCTTCATCGACGCCGCCGTCGAGACCGTGCGTCCGGCGGCCGACGCCAAGAACATCCGCATCGGCAAGCGCTATGCGCCCGATACCGGGATCGTGGCCGGCGATCCGGCGCGCCTGCAGCAGGTGGTGTGGAACCTGCTGTCGAACGCGATCAAGTTCACGCCGCGCGACGGCCAGGTCGACATCGAACTGGACCGCAACGAGAGCAGCGTCCTGATCACGATACGCGACAACGGCGTCGGCATCCGTCCCGAATTCATCACCCATGTGTTCGAGCGCTTCCGCCAGGCGGACGCCTCGATGACGCGCCGCCACGGCGGCCTCGGCCTGGGCTTGGCGATCGTCAAGCAATTGATCGAACAACATGGCGGCACCGTGCGCGCGGAAAGCCCCGGCGAGGGACTGGGCGCCAGCTTCACCATCGAACTCCCGCTGGCCAAGCAGCAGGCGCCCGCGCCCGGCCGCTCCGCGCGCGCCGCCATGATCCTGCCCACCCCCAGCACCCCCGAGATGACGGTGCGCGACCTGTCCGGCGTGGATGCGCTGGTGGTCGACGACGACCGCGACGCGCGCGAACTGATCAAGCGCATCCTGAACGATTGCGGCGCCACCGTGCGCATTGCCGCCAGCGCGCGCGACGCGCTGGTCCAGTTCAAGGAAGCGCCGCCGAACCTCCTGATCAGCGACCTCGGCATGCCGGAAGTCGACGGCTTCGAGCTGCTCGAATGGGTGCGCCAGCTGCCGCGCGAAGCCGGCGGCCATGTGCCGGCGATCGCCCTCACCGCCTTCGCCCGCTCCGAAGACCGCCTGCGCGCGCTCGAGGCCGGCTTCATGGCCCACATTTCGAAGCCGGTCGAGCCGAGCGAATTGATCGCGTCGGTGGCATCGGTGGTCGGTCCGGCGGCCCCGCTGGTGAACCGCGCGGCGGCGCCGGCCCTCGGCCAGAACAGCGTTCGATAACTGTTTGATGTTCCTACCCGCACACGCGGCGCTGTCCTACAAGAAATTCTTTACGTTTTGTTAGACTATGCAATGTTGCGCTGAAGTTGGCATTTTTCGAAGACATTGAACGGATGCCAACCCTGATTTCAAGAGAGTACGCATGCCGAGCCGACAAGACATCCTGAACGCCAAGATCCTGGTGGTAGACGATTCCCCGGACAATATCGAATTGATGGAAGAGATATTGCGGGAGGAGGGCTACGCCGACGTCAGCTCGACGATGCTGCCGGAACAAGTCTGCCCCCTGCATCGCGAACACAATTACGACCTGATCCTGCTCGACCTGCAGATGCCGGGCCTGAACGGCTTCCAGGTCATGAAGGGCCTGAAGGAAATTGAACAGGGCGGCTACCTGCCGGTCCTGGCCCTGACCGCCCAACCCAGCTTCAAGATCGCCGCGCTGGAAGCCGGTGCGCGCGACTTCATCAGCAAGCCCTTCGACCTGCTCGAAGTGCACAAACGCATCCACAACATGCTCGAAGTGCGCCTGCTGTACAAGGAACTGGCCCAGTACAGCCGCGCCCAGCAGGAACTGGCGCTGCACGATGCCCTCACCAGCCTGCCGAACCGGCGCCTGCTGGAAGACCGCATCGAAACCGCTCTCCAGCACGCCAGCCGCAACCACCACAAGGCGGCGGTCATGTACCTGGACCTGGACGGCTTCAAGGCGATCAACGATACCTATGGCCACGCCTACGGCGACGAGATCCTGAAAATGGTGTCGCAGCGCCTGCTGTCGAACTCGCGGAAGGAAGACACCGTGGCGCGCCTCGGCGGCGACGAATTCATCGTGCTGCTGGGCGACATCCACAGCCTGGCCGACGCCCAGGGACCGGCCGCCAAGCTGGTCGAGGCGCTGTCCGAGCCCTTCTTCATCAACGACCTGACCCTGCAGCTGTCGACCAGTATCGGCATCAGCATGTATCCGGACGATGCCGAGAACGTGGCCGACCTGATCAGCATTGCCGACTACGCGCTGTACGAAGCCAAGCGCGCCGGCAAGAACCGCTTCTGCGCCAACGGCAGCGCCGCCCGCCAGGCGGCCCAGGCGATCAAGCCGCAGTTGCCGACGCCCTCCCCCCTTCAGCCGGCGGAGCTGGCGCAGCATCGCTGAACCGTGCTCCGGCACGGTCCCCATTTATATATTGTCGACCTGTAAGCGCCGCCCCTGCCTGTGCAGGGGCGGCGTGCGTTTGCGTCCAGCGCCAAGTGTAAGGATTTGTATTGCCATGCATACGCAGGCAACCACGTGATTTACGATGGGCTATTAGTCGGAAGCAAAACGAAAACGGGCACAGCCCCGGAAGGCTGCGCCCGCAGATGACATGCCACGAAACGCCGATGGAATCAGGCTTCGCCCGCCTTGCGTTCACCGCCCTGCCCCAGCGCCCGGTGGCCGAGCGCTTCCTCGTTGTGGGCTTCGATCGTCGTCGCGTACTGGTGGTCGGTGCTGGCATCGACCTTGTCGGGCGCGACTTCGATGCGGGTGATGCTCGATTCGATGGAGACCGGGTCGCTGGCCGGGAAGGTCATTTCGACGGCGTCGTCGATCAGGGTTTCCTTCGCCACCGATTCGCGCGGTTCGGTTTCGGCGCTGGCCATGGTGCGGATGGCCCGCGCCCATTTGACGACCTTCAGCTCGGCGAGGTCGCCGATGGTGCTGATGCCGAATGCGTCGCGTAGCGCGGCGGCCTGCTGTTCGGTCACGCCCCGCAGTGCGGTCACGGGTGCATTGACCAGTTCGCGGAAGCATTTGTCGTGATGGGTGTCGTTTACGATGATTTGAATATTCATGTCTGTCCTTTCAAGTTGGCGCCTGTCTCTCCATTGACACGGTTGATCAGACACGTTTCGAATATCGCACAAGGTGACAGCACGTGTATGTGCGGCACCGAACCATGCTTCGACAGGCGCGCGCACGATTGATTTTTTGTATCGAAAGGCCGTGATATCATGACTAATTGCAACAGTTATTATGAAATTATTTTGCAGCGTGACATCCTCTGATATCCTTCAGAGCTTGCGAAACCTGTACTGACGCCCAGCACAAAAGCCGTGTCCCACTCCGACAAACCGAAGATTCTCGTCGTCAATGACGACGCCGCCAGCCTGCTTGCATTGACCAGCCTGCTCGAACAATGGGCCGATGAAAGCAATTATGAAGTCCTGTCGGCACGTTCGGGCCAGGACGCATTGCGCCAGGTATTGCGCAACGATTTCGCCGTCATACTGCTGGACGTTAACATGCCGGGCATGGATGGCTTCGAGACCGCCGAGGCGATCCACCAGCGGCCGCGTTCGGCCGACATCCCGATCATCTTCGTGACCGCCTTCCTGGCCGACGAGATCGACCGCCTGAAGGCTTACCAGCGCGGCGCCGCCGACTTCCTGTTCACGCCGGTGATCCCGCAGGTCCTGCGCGCCAAGGTGCAGGTGTTCGTGGCACTGGCGATGAAGAACGAACAGCTCAAGCGCCAGGCCGAAAAGCTGTCGCAGCGCACCACCGAATTGACCGCCACCAACAAGCGCCTGGTGCGCGAAATGGAAGAGCGGCGCGCGGTCGAAGCCCGCAGCAGCGCCAAGGACGAGTTCCTGGCCATGCTCGGCCACGAGCTGCGCAATCCGCTGTCGGCGATCAGCAGCGCTTCCTCGCTGTTGGGCATGCCGGGCGCCGGCGCCGAGTCGAGCGCGCGGGCGCGCCTGATCATCCAGCGCCAGACCCAGCACCTGTCGCGCATCGTCGACGACTTGCTGGATTTGTCGCGCGCCATGTCCGGCAAGATCCTGTTGTCGCGCAAGCGGATCGACATCGCGACCCTGGTATCGAGCTGTCTGGACACCTTCCGCGCCACCGGCCGCACCGCCGGCTACACGATCGGCGCCGACCTGCAGCCGGGCTGGGTGGAGGGCGACGCGACACGCCTGGAACAGATCGCCACCAACCTGATCGACAACGCGCTGAAGTACACGCCGAGCGGCGGCAAGATCGATATCGCGATCGCGCCCGAGGGCGATGACGTGGTGCTGACGGTGCGCGATTCCGGCGTGGGCATCGCGCCCGACCTGTTGCCGCAGGTGTTCGACGTGTTCGTGCAGGGCTCGATTTCGATCGACCGCTCCCAGGGCGGCCTGGGCATCGGCCTGTCGCTGGTGCGCCGCCTGGTGGAACTACACGGTGGCAAGGTACACGCGAGCAGCCCGGGCACCGGCGCCGGCAGCACCTTCGAGATCCGGCTGCCGCGCACCGAGCCCGCCATCAGCCACGACAGCGCGGCCGATATCGGCGGCAGCGGCGCCAAGCCGACCGTGCTCCTGATCGAAGACAATGACGATGGCCGCGAGATGATGGCGACCATGCTGGCATCCTACGGCTATCCGGTGCTGCAGGCGCGCGACGGCCTGGAAGGCGTGAAAATGGCCACCGCCCGGCGCCCGGACGTGGCCCTGGTCGACATCGGCCTGCCCGGCATCGACGGCTATGAAGTGGCGCGCCGCCTGCGCCAGGACGCGGCGACCAGCTCGATCCGCCTGATCGCCCTCACCGGCTACGGCCTGGCCGAAGACCAGCGCCGCGTGCTGGAGGCCGGTTTCGACCTGCACCTGGTGAAGCCGGTCGAACTGGCGGCCCTGCTCGACCAGCTGGACGAGCATGAAAATAATAAAGCCTGCGCCGCCGATCGCGAAGCGCAGGCCGAACCTATTACGATTACAACGTCGCGATGATTTCCTGCTTGCGCTGGGCCATTTCCTGGCCCAGTGCCACCAGGTCCAGGCCGCTGTTGCGCGCCTTCTCGAACATTTCCTCTTCCTCTTCCTTGACGTGGTGCTCGATCTGTTCGCCGAGCACTTTCACCTTGGCGTCGTACAGGTCGTCTTCCGGGTTCATTTCCTGCAGTTGCTTGATCAGGTCCTTGGCCGATGCGTGCTCGACGACGGCTTCGTCGACCATGTCATCGCCTTCCTTCACGGCTTCACGGATCGCCGGATAGAAGATTTCCTCTTCGATCGCGGTGTGGGCGATCAGCGCGGTACAGATCTTTTCGGTCAGTTTGGCCTTGGTGGCCTTGGCGCGGTCGCTCAGGTTCTCGAACTGTTCGAACATGTCGCTCACTTCGCGGTGTTCCTCGGTCAGCATGGCGATGGCGTCCACGGCGCCCGGCATGCCGCCCAGCTTGGCGGCGGTGGAGGTCTGGGTCGATTTCGTGCTCATGATGTTCCCTTTCAGTCGGTCGGTATGATGGCTAACGGCAGCCAGAGACTTCAGCTTCGCGCAGTTCAAGGCAACAGACTGTACGGCAACACACACACCCGCCGCTGCTGCGCGCCACGGCGGTCGAAGCTGTTGTATCATCCATGGAAACATAAATTGGTTGCTTTTATGAAAGTTCCAGCACATCAACCCTCCGAGTCCGAACCACCCGACGCGGAACATGACGATCCCGCCGCACGCGCCGCCGAGCTGACCGAGCTGCTCGCTTACATGACCACGACCTGGGATGAGGAGCGGCGCCTGCTGGCGCGCCGGCTGCACGACAGCCTGGGCTCGTCGATGACGGCCCTGACCATGCACCTGGGCCTGTTGTCCCAGCACCTGCAGGAGGGGCCGCAGCGCGACCGCGCCGGCCAGATGAAGACCCTGCTCAACAACATCATCGAAACCAACCGCAAGATGCAGCTGGCGCTGTGGAACGACAAGCTCGAGTTCCTCGGTCCCAAGGCGGCGATCGCGGAACTGGTGGTGGATTGGGGCCGCGAGCACGGCATCAAGGCGCGCGCCAGCCTGCCCGACGAGGATCCCGAGTATTCGCGTGCCCAGGGCGTGGCCCTGCTGCGCGCGGCCGAGGAAGGCTTGCGCAACGTGCTGGCCCACGCCCGGGCGACCGAGGTCGACGTGATCCTCGACGACGACGGCGACCAGGCCATGCTGACAGTGCGCGACAACGGCGTCGGGCCGGGCACCGCCGCCGCCTCGCACGCGCACCATGGCTTGCGCATGCTGCGCGAGCGCGCCCGTCAGCTGGGCGGCACGGTCACGCTCGGGCCGGGTCCGGACGGACAGGGCACGGCCCTGACGCTGGTGCTGCCGCACGCGCCCGCCGCGGCCTGACGTATCGGCATCCCATCCGGGATGCCCTCTCTGCCTGTTTTGCCGCTTCCCTCCTTTCCAGCCACGTTCTCATAACGCTCGGCTTTAGTGCACCACGCCTCTGCCGCGTAAATACAACAACTTATCAAAAATACTAAATTCGACCAAAAGGTTTGCGTTTAGTCATGATAATTTGTAGGAGTTTGCTGGCAGCGCCCTACGGCAATTTCTTACTCTACGGCGCTATCTCTTACTCAACGTGCAGGGGGCAAGGCATGCATCAGATCTTTCTCGTCCACGGGATGGGGGAATTCGAGGCCGGCTGGTCGGCCAACATCCAGGAACAAGTCAAGGGCCTGCTGGCGAGCGCGGATTACCCCGACCTGCGCGCCGGCGGCTGGGCCGGCAACTTCGAATTCAAGGAAATCGTCTACAACGACGTGTTCGAAGACTGGCGCAAGCAATGGCGCACCGACAGCGCGGCAGCCAGGCAGGCGATCACGGCCGCCGGCCTGAACGACGTCGCCGCCAGCCGGCTGCTGCAGGCCGCCGACGTCACCACCGGCGGCGGCTTCTGGCGCACGCACGTGCTGGACGTCGTCCTGTACCGCTATTTCATGCCCGTCACCGAGGCCGTCTGCACCCGCATCGAGCGCCAGATCCTGGCTCACCTGCAGAGCTTCAAGCCGGCGCCCCCGTCCTACACCATCATTGCCCACTCGCTCGGCAGCGCGGCCGTGTACGAGACGCTGCACGCCATGCTGACCGGCCCTGGCGGACTGCATCCGGCCTACCGCCCGGCCAACCTGGTCATGGTGGCGAACGTCACCGCCGCGCTGTGGAACCGCGGCGGCAGCTGCTACCCGAGTTCGATGCGGCCGATGCTGCCCGACCACCTGGGTTCGTGCTACCACTTCGCCGATTTTTCGCACCAGCTCGACCCGTTCAGCAATTTCCGCCGCTTCATGCCGCCGGCCACCTGGAGCCAGCCGCCGGCCATGCCGAACAGCTATACCCACGTCGAGCTGCCGCGCGAGGACATCCAGCACGTCAACGTGCACGCGCTCGAACACTACCTGGGCCACCCGGCCGTGCACGTCCCCATGCTGCGCCTGCTGACCGGCTACGACGACATCATCAGCGATGCCGAGCGGGATGCCGCCGTGGCCAAGTGGCGCGGTGCACGCACGCCGCGCGTGAGCGCCGTCGCCGGCGACATCCTCGACAGCATCCGGGCGCGCGCCGCCAAAACCTTCGAAGAGGAGATCGAGGTGCTGCTGGACTTCCGCAGCCGCGTGCTGCAGGCGGCCGAGGCCGGCGCCGAGCCCCTGCTGGACGGTGAAACGGGAGGCGCCGCATGATCCGTCTGCAGCGCTTTTGCGTCGGCGTGCTGCTGGCGGGCTGGGTGCTGGCGGCCCGCGCCGCCTGTTCCTTCCCGGACCCGGCGACGCCCCCCGCCGACTGGACCCAGGCCTTGCGCCAGCTCGAGATCAGCCGGTGCGCCGGGGGCCGCGAGGATCCTTCCCCGGCGGTCAAGGCCGTGCTGGCCAAGATCGACGCCGGGGCCAAGGCGCCCAATTACGAGCCGCTGATCGACGCCACCGAATTCCTGATCGTCTTCGCCAGCGGCCACCAGGGGCCCGGCAAGCCCGAGCCGGAGGCCTGGGCCGCGCTGCGCAAGACCCTGGACGAGAGCGCGGCCGGCCTGCGCGCGGCCGCCCCGGGGCAGGGGCAGGTGCCGATGGTCTGGATCGACCTGTCGCGCAATCCCGGCCAGGCGGTGCCGGTCGCCGGCACCAGCGTCCAGCTGGTTCCAAGGCTGGCCTGCGCCAGCGGCAACCCCTGCCCCGCCTTCTGGGAACGCCTCGACATGCTGCGCGTGGTGCGCCTGATGGACAGCATGAGTGGGCTGCTGACCGGCAGCCGCCTCGACGAGAAACTCAAGGAGACGATCCAGCGCGACAAGCGCTGGGAGGCCTACCGCGCCGACGGCCAGCACCAGTACTGGTGGGAGCTGTGGGCCAACGGCAAGCGCATGAAGCCGTCCGACTGCCCGACCGCCATGGAAGACGGCGTGCGGCGCCGCACCGGTTACTGCGAGGTACCGGAAGACCAGCTCATCATCCTGCACCCGGACGCCGGCCTGGCCTGGATCCGTGGCGCGCAGAGCAAGTCCGACCTGAAGGGTGCCTTCCTGCTCGAACTGCTCGGCTATTACCGCTGGCGCTGGGCCTCCAGGACCTCGGCCGACATGGACTCGCGCGCCGGCGTCTCGGTCGCCGCCATCTACGCCGACCGCGCCGGCGGCGGGCGCTGGGGCTTCGGGCCACTGATCCATATCGGCGACGTCAACTTCGGCGTGACCCGCGCCCGCGGCACCTGGTCACTGACCATCAACAGCCAGCTGGCCGGGCGCTACTTCGACGCCAAGCAGAAATACCTGGACAAACTCAAGACGGGCGCCTTCGGTGCCGTGGAGACCCCATGAACAAGCCTGTGGAGGGGCCCATCGAGGCCGGCGCGACCAGCTATGCCGAGCGCATGGCGCAGGAACGGGAACGGATCAAGGGGCGCCACGGCCTCGGGCCGGACGATGCGCACCGCCCCTGGGGGGTGAGCCTGTCCGGCGGCGGCATCCGCAGCGCGACCTTCTGCCTCGGCGTGCTGCAGGCGCTCAGCCGCGCCAGGGCGCCGGAGACGGTGCCGCTGGCCTACGGCAGCGGCACCGCCGGACCGGACGGAGCGCCCGCACCCGCACCCGAAACCAGCCTGCTGGGCCAGGTCGACTACCTGTCGACCGTCAGCGGCGGCGGCTACGTCGGCACCTTCTTCGCCAGCCTGTTCGTGCCCGGCCGCGCCATTCCGTTGATCCAGTCGAGCGCCGGCGCCGCCGGCACGCCGGCACCGGCGCCGACGCTCGCCGACGAAGCCGCCAGCGCCGCGAATGCCTACGACACGCTGCGCCACGAGCCGGACCGGCTGCGCGCCGCCACCATCCATGCCGCCAGCGGCGCCCAGCGCGCCATGCGCTGGCTGCGCGAGAACGGCCGCTACCTGGCGCCGTCCAGCGCCGGCGACCTGCTGTACGGCGCCGCCACCGTGATGCGCGCCTGGTGCGGCCTGCACCTGGTGCTCGGCCTGGCCTTGCTGGTCGCGCTGGCCGTGCTCAACCTGGTCAAGAACGCCCTGCTGTACGGCGCCAACCAGGCCGAATGGACCAAGTTCATCGTGACCCTGCAGAAGCCGGGCGAGTGGCTGGCCCACGTCTCGCTCAGCGGCCTGTGGATGTTCCCGGCGCTGGTGCTGCTAGCCTGGGCCCTGCCCTGCGGCTGCGCCTACTGGATCACCTATCCGCCCGCCGGACGCGACTTGAACCACGAGGCGCGCCAGTCCGCGCTCTACTGGCTCGGCTACCTGGGTTGCGCGCTGCTGCTGGGCATCGCCGCGTGGCTCGCCGTCCGGCTCGCGCGAGGCTGGTCGCCTGACGGCTGGGGCCCGGCGGCCACCCCCTTCGCCCTGGTGCTGGCCGAGATGCTGGCGGGCGCGCTGTGGTTCCTGGCTGCGCGCGGCGAGCGCAGCTTTGCCGGCCTGCGCGTGTGCCTGACGCGCCAGCTGACGCGCGCGCTCAAGCTGATCGGCGTGCTGGCCTTCCTGGCCCTGGTCGACACGCTGGCGCGCACGCTCTACCAGAACGACCACACGGTCGCGGCCCCGCTCACCACGGCCGGCGTGCTGGCCTGGCTGGTGCGGCGCCTGGCCCCGCGGCTGAAAGGGCTGCAGGACAGCAAGAAGAGCCGCGTGCCGGTCGAAGTCCTGTTGACCATCGGCGCCGTCGCGCTGGCGCTGCTCGTGGTGACGGTCTGGGACTACGGCGTGATCTGGCTGCAGGCGCAGGGCGTGGCGCCGCCGCTGCGCCAGGCCTACGCCGCGCCCGATGTGCTGTGGAGCCAGTCGGTATGCCTGTTCCTGCTGCTGCTCGCCGCCCTGCCGCTGACCGTGATGATGGGGCGCTATCCGCAATTCCTGAACCTGTCCTCGCTGCAGAACCTGTACAGCGCGCGCCTGACGCGGGCCTACCAGGGCGCCAGCAACGCGGCGCGCTTCGCCGACGGCGACAAGCTGCTCAGTTCGGCCGAACCGCTCGGCTCCGACCACATCCTGCACGCGGCCTACAACCTGAACCGCTTCGCCCCGCTGCACATCATCAACGTCTGCCTCAACCAGAACGTCGATCCGGCCGAGCAGCTGGTGCAGCGCGACCGCAAGGGCCGGCCGCTGGCGATATTGCCGTCCACCGCTCCCGGCCGGGAGGACGCGCTGCCGTTCGCGATCGACGGCTGGTTCAGCCGCGCGCGCGGCGACGACACGCTGACCATCGGCGAATGGATCGGCGTGTCCGGCGCCGCCGCGGCCACCGGAAGCGGGCGCCGCACCTCGCCCGCGCTGGCGCTGCTGCTCGGCCTGGCCAACGTGCGCCTGGGCCGCTGGTGGCGCTCCGGTGCCCACGTGCCGCCGGCGGGCCGCTTCGACACCCTGTTGCGCACATGGCTGCCGACCCAGGCCTACCTGGCCGACGAGCTGAGCGCGCACTTCTACGGCAACCGCCGCCCGCTGCACTACCTCAGCGATGGCGGCCACTTCGAGAACACCGGGATCTATGAACTGCTGCGCGAGGACCGCGGGATCGAGCTGGTGGTCGCCTGCGATTGCGGCGCCGACCCGGGCTACCTGTTCGACGACCTGGCCAACCTGATCCGGCTGGCGCGGATCGACTTCGGCGTCGAGATCGAAGTCGATCCCGCGGTGACGAACTCGCTGTCCCAGCTGCGCCACGTCTTCGGCACGGCCGAGGAACTGGCCCGGCCCGAACCCGGCAGCAACAAGTGCGCGATGCTGCTGAACGTGTTCCGCACGGCCACGTCGCGGCGCGCCAACGCGCCGGACATGCGCATCGTGCTGATCAAGCCGGTATTGATCGCGGGAGCGCCGCTGGACGTGCACAACTATGGCGCGGCGAATCCCGACTTCCCGCAGCAGACCACGGGCGACCAGTTCTTCGACGAAGCCCAGTGGGAATCCTACCGCAAGCTCGGCTTCGAAAGCGCGATGCGCATCTTCGATTCGCCCGATCCGGTGCACCGGGCCCAACTGTGGTCAATATTGCCGAGATCGCGGACAAGGCGGGCATCGGTTGACCTCGCTTAAGCGGCGCCGGGGCGGACATGCCAGCATCGACAATGCGCATGCCAACCACCCGGAGTCGCCCATGGATCCCACCCTGCCTCCCCTGCCCGCCCAACCGGGCCTGAGCCCCACCCTCGACCTGCTGCCCCAGGAACAACGGCCGTCCCCGATGCCGGCCTGCGGGCATTGCCAGCTGGCGATGTGGCTGCTGGCCGAATCGAAGCTCAGCTGCTATTGCACCAGCATGCGCATCGTCGTCTGGGACGGCGTCAAGCCGCCGGTGCGCAGTTGCGACGGGCAATTGCTGCCCACGCGCGCGCGGCCCCTCGCCACCCCGGCCGGCGCCTAGTGCAGCTTGACGATCGGCGTCGTCCGGCGGATCAGGAAGCGCCCCAGTGCCATCAGGCCGGTCCGCACCGATCCCAGCACCGCCTTGTGGTGCAGCAGGTGCAGGCTCAGGTACATGATGCGCGCCATGAAACCCTCGACGAACCAGCTTGCCCCGCGCAACGAGCCCATCAGGCTGCCGACGGTGGTCTGGTGGCCGATCGACACCAGCGAACCGTAGTCGCGGTAGACGTAGGGGTGCTTTTGCGCCGGGTAGCCGCTGGCCAGGTTCATGAAGGTCTTGAGCAGGTAGTCGGCCTGCTGGTGCGCGGCCTGGGCGCGCGGCGGGACCGGCTTGCCCTTGCCGTCGATGCACGCGGCGCAATCGCCCAGCGCGTACACGTGGTCCACGCCCTTCACGCGCAGGTGGCCGTCGACGTCGAGCTGGCCGCCCTTTACGGTAGGCAGGCCCAGTGAACCCAGGAATTCCGGCGCGCGGATGCCCGCCGCCCACACGCACAGGTCGGCCGGATAGACGTGGCCGGCACTGTCGCTCACCTGCGTCTTTTCGATGGCGGTCACGCGGCATTCGGTGACCACCTTGATGGCGCGCTGCTCGAGCAGGCGCAGGGCCGCGGCGGAAACCTTTTCCGGCAGCGGCGCCAGGATGCGCGGCGCGCCTTCGAGCAGCGTGATGCGCACGTCGCGCTGCACCTGCAGGCTGTTGAAGCCGTAGGCCTGGTACACGCCGGACGCCTCGCGCAATTCGGCCGCCAGTTCGACGCCGGTCGCGCCGCCACCGATGATGACGATGTCCAGGCCGCTGCGCACCCCGGGACCATGCGCGCCCTTTTCCTTCTCCTGTTCGGCCTGGGCCAGGTAGCGCAGCAGGCGCAGGCGGAAGCGCTCGGCATCCTCGGTCGCGTTCAGCGAAATCGTGTTTTCGCGCGCGCCCGGCACGCCGAAGTAGTTCGAGGTGCTGCCGACCGAGATCACCAGCGAGCCATATTCGATACTGCGCTGGGGCAGGATTTCCTCGCCGTCGGCGGCGGCGATGACCGGCGCCACCGTCAGGCGGCGGCCCGCCGCGTCCAGGCCGTTCATCTCGCCGTAGAC
>Ga0265797_10004882_pt1 | contig 20027 bp, 11 predicted proteins | sample P2T30metagenome_FD_192433 | JGI IMG/M metagenome (GOLD analysis project Ga0265797, IMG submission 192433) | Plant litter microbial communities from East Loma Ridge, Irvine, California - P2 T30 | ecosystem: Environmental > Terrestrial > Plant litter > Unclassified | place: USA: California...
GGCTCTTCTGCCACATGGCATCCTTGGTGATCCTGAACGAGCAAGCGTCAACCCTGGCATCCATAAGGCGAGGACGTGTCAATGACAGTCACTTTCCCACTGTCGTCTCAATGGTGGAATGTATCAATATTGTAATGATAGGTCTCGACGGTCCTCCGACGGCGACGGCGCATTTCGCTGAGACGAGACTTGCAGACGTGAAGAGGCCAAGATGAACTGTCTCACAGCATGGCGACATTGTATCACCAGCCTCGGTCAGCAGCAGCGTGCATTTGCCGGTGTTGGTAGTCACAGGCCGAAAGACGGTCAAGTTAAGGTAGAAGAGAGCATGCAATTGTGAATCTTGCCGCGGCTCCAGATGGGGCTCCGCGCTCTCGCACGAGTGCCATGCGACACTAGTCTCAATACAGTAAGGCCCACGAGTGGACCCACTATTTTCGACAGCCGAGGCTCGGTTCTCGTGCCTGTCGCTGTCCTCCCGAGTCGTCATTGAAAGACTACCTTTCGTGTACCTCCGGAGGTTACTCTACCTACTAAAACATCCCATTCCTCCGCTCTCCCATACAAGAGACTGGTTCTGACTCTTCATCCCCATCTTTTCTCTCCATCTCCATCCTCACCTACTCCACATCACCCCGCAACATCTTCACAATCATGGCTCCAGTCCCTCAATGGGTCCGCGCTCTCAAGGTCCCTGAAGGCTCGCAGGGCACCGAACTGCTCAAGGCCGAGCGTAGCAAGTCAAACGTCGACGTCGACAGCCTCTCAAATTACCTCTTCACCAAGGCAGGTCTAGAGAAGAAGCATGCCATCCTCAGAATCCTCGAGGCCGAGAAGGTCTTCGACAAGTCCCAGAACTACTTCGCCGGCCGCATCGACCGTTTCGAGACTGCCCTTGCTCGTGGAAAGAAGATGAGGCAGCTGGAGGTCAAGCACGGCTGGGATATGACGGACAAGAGCATTGCCAACGAGCTGGTCTCGGAGCCCGGTCCATACGGTCTGCACGAGAGCATGTTCTTGATCACCCTCCGTGACCAGGGCAATGCAGAGCAACACGAGAAGTTCCTCAAGCCCGCACAAGATTACAAGTACATTGGATGTTATGCACAGACTGAGTTGGGCCACGGCTCCAACGTACGAGGATTGGAGACGACGGCTACGTGGAACAAGGATGACAAGACCTTCACAATCCACTCGCCCCATCTTACATCATCCAAGTGGTGGATCGGATCACTGGGTCGCACTGCCAACCACGCAGTAGTAATGGCTCAGTTGATCATCGACGGCAAGCCCTACGGCCCTCATCCTTTCGTTGTCCAAATCCGCGATCTCAAGACACACCAGCCACTGGAGAACATCCACATTGGTGACATTGGTCCCAAGTTCGGCTACAACACTATGGACAACGGTTTCCTCTTGTTCAACAAGGTCAAGGTCCCGCACATTAGCATGCTCGCCAAGTTCTCCTCCATCGACCCCAAGACAAACCGCTACACACGCCCAGCGTCTCCCGCCCTTGTCTACGGCACCTTGACCTGGGTCCGCTCCAACATTGTCATGCAAGCAGGTGGCGTTCTTGCACGCGGTGTGACCATCGCTACTCGCTATTGCTCTGTGCGCAAGCAATTCCAAGATCGCGATGCGCCCAAGGGACACATTGGTGAGAACCAGGTCATGGACTACACAATGGTCCAGATCCGTCTTCTCCCTCTTCTCGCAGCCACATATGCCCTTCATTTCACTGGCAAGGCCATGATGGGTCTCTACAACGCAAACCAAAAGAAGCTCGCCGCCGATGCTGGCAAGGCCGCTGCCGGTCAGGGAAGCCGCGGTGCCGGACCTGAAGAGACCAGCTCCAGCTCTGAGCTTCTTGCCGACCTCCACGCCACCTCTTGCGGTCTCAAGTCGCTCGCCTCCTTCACAGCCGTTGAAGGTCTTGAGATGTGCCGTCGTGCCTGTGGTGGTCACGGCTACTCATCCTTCTCTGGTATTGGCCCCTGGTACGCCGACTACCTTCCCACCGCCACCTGGGAGGGTGACAACTACATGCTCACCCAGCAAGTCGCGCGCTACCTCCTCAAGACCGCCCGTTCCGTCCTCAAGGGCAACGAGCCCAGCAACGACACCATGTCCATCCTAGCCAACTTCCTGTCCCGCCAGGACCAGGGCGCCGCCTTCGATGTCCTCGGCAACGACGCAGATCTCGTCGGCGCCTTCGCCTGGCGCTCCGCCTTCCTCACATTCGAGGCCCTCCGCCACCGCGACGAGCAAAAGCGCGCCTGGAACAGCCTCCTCGTCGACTTCTACCGCCTGTCGCGCGCCCACTCGCAGTACATGGTGGTCAAGAACTTCTACGAAACCCTGCAATCCTCCACCGAGCTCGACGCCGAGACCCTCGGCGTCATGCACAAGCTCTTCCGCCTGTACGCCCTGCACACGCTCGAGCAAGAAGCCAGCGAGTTCTACACGTCGTCGGCGGTGACGGTGCGCCAGATCCAGCTCGCGCGCACCAGCAGCGTGATGAAGTTGCTCGAGGAGGTTCGCCCGCACGCCGTGCGCCTCGTCGACGCCTGGGACTTCCCCGACTGGCAGCTCGACTCGTCGCTCGGTCGCAAGGACGGCAAGGTCTACGAGGACATGTTCTACCGTGCCAGCGAGCTGAACCCGCTCAACGATATCACTGTCGATCCCTACCCTGATAGTCCCGTGTTGTTCAAGAACAAGGAGGCGAGGCCGAAGTTGTAGATGGGGGGTATTGAAGAAAGATAGAAAGGCTCACGCCTGCGCCTGGAATTGAATAGACTAGAATGGGCTGGGTCTCTATGTTTTTGAGATCAATCTTCGCCGATGGTGGTGGTTTGTTTTTACTTTACTTTTCATGATATGTTTTTCGAATAAAGCGATTAGATTTTTCTTCCGTACTTTGATATACACGTGCTCGTTGTTCTTTTATGCCGAAGTTTTCGATGTCCCAGTCTCTGATCTTGTTTTGTTGTTTACTTGATGCATCGTCGGGATTTGCTATGTTGGATCTCACATTCATTTCTCAAGTAAGCTATTCTTATCGTAGCTGATGCAAACACATTCAATGACTTGTTTCTTACCACCATTGTCACATCAATTCCTTTCTTCAATCCCTTACACAACCTCCTTCGCTTGCAGATCCACATCCTCAACGCGATAATGATCCGCCACAATCCTATAGAGATAACTCGGTGCGTGTGCGCCCAGATTCGTGATATACAAATCGACCAGATCGGCCTCGACGTGATCAAAGATAGGATTGACGACGTCAACACCATCCATGAACTCGCCGTCGTGGAAGGGCACGACCTTTCCAGGGTCGCCGAACTCGATCAGCTCGGCGGTGTCGAAGGGGTAGACAGGCGAGAGCTTGTAGACACCCGACAGGACGACGACGGGGACGCGGTGGGCGCGGGCGGCGCGGGCGATGGTCGCGGCGCCGCTGGCGGCGATGAGGCTGCCGTTTGCGAGGACGGTGTGCGGGGCCAGGATGACTTTGTTGATGCGCGACATGAGGGCGAAGACGGCGGAGTCGGGGATCAGGATGACCGTGATGCCCATTGCGGTCAGGGGCTTCCAGCGCTCGTCGGCGTCGCCGGGAGAGTCGTCGTCGGCGCCCTTGCGGCCGCCGTTGACGATGGTGGCGTGGGTGGCGAGGTGGTCGTTTGGGTAGGCTTCGGCGTGAACGACGGTGAATTTGCGCTTGCGGGCGGCGGTGGCGAGGAATTTCTGCACGGTCTGCGAGGAGGTGTGGGTGAGGATGATTTCGTTGCTGTGGATGTGGTCGAGGGCGGACTCGGCGATTTGTGAGTCGACGACCTCGAGCTCGTCGAGGAGCTCTTTGATGCCGTCGATGACTTCGGCTTTGACGTCGAGCTTGCTGTCTGCGATGGCGTCCCTTTGGCGGAGGGCAGTCTTGCCCACGGGAGATTGAGTGCCGGTTGGGGGTGTGCCGGCGGGAGTTGCGCCTTGAGGGGTGGAGAAGAGGCCGAAGAGAGATGTGACTTGAGCAGGGTTCTGGCCGGCATATGAAGGCGAGGCGGTACCGAGTGGAGGACGTTGGTCGAGTATGTCGATGGTGCTTTGAGCGAGAGGAGTGGAGTCGCCGCTTGACATAGGGCGTGCAAGCATGTCGTGTGGAAGAGCTGCTCCATGGTGCAATGGGCTGAAACTTGAGATGGTGGAGGAAATGCCAGGTCTCTGTGCGGTGTTCCTTGATGCTTGCTGGGTCGGAGCTGTGGGCGAGGCAATAGAAGTGTCATCGCTTGCTGCAGACTGGTCCTGCTCTGTCTCGACGACCTCGCGGATCACACCAAGCACACGACGGACAATGTTGCCCACAGCCATCTCTCTGGGCTGGGCGGCCACAAGTCGTCGACCAACATTGCGGATACGCGTGATGAGAGCCTGCGCATCACGTGTACGTTCGCCAGCAACGACACGAAGTAGCAGTTGAGTGGTTGCCAGGGCACATGGTCGTGAGTTCCTGATCTGGCGGCGTTGGAGAAGTGAAATAAAGAGCTCGATGGAGGTTTCGATGTCTTTTTGCTTGAGCGACTTGAGAAAACTCGAGAGCGAGGGCGCCTGGGCGGAGATTGTGGATGGCATGATTGGAGTACTCCTGTGGTTGAGTCTCAGGTGTTATGGGGTGGGTGTTCTCTTGTAGTGGTGGCGCTATTGTATTGTATGATATGCCTGGCTTGCGGTCTCTCTGACTCAGGCCGAGGAATTTTGAAAGCCCGCGATTTTATGGTGGAAGGTGCGAGGTACGCGGGTTTTGGTGTTACTTCCAATAATGGTCAGGTGACTCGAAGTAATGACTTGGGTTGTCGATGTGCGGATTGTGTGTTTAACAAGACTTTCTCACCAAATAATAATGCGCGAGGGGGAGAACAATGCATGTGGTTTTTCCCGATGCGATGATTGTATCGTGCATATTCTCTAACTTCGCGCTAGCCTCCCCCCACGTTCGCAGCTTACGGCCTCATGCAACCCGCCAGGCCACTCCAAGGCTCCATTCCCACCACCTTCAACCCTGTCCTCGTCGCTCACCACTCCTGTACCACTACCACTACCTCTTTGCATTCTGCTCTGCCTTTTGCTGTAGCGATCGAACATCACGAGGAGCTCATCCCTCGCGCACCCTCTGCCACCCGGCGCATCGCCTCTCCGTGTCTCAGCCCCAGCCCTCCGCATCGTTCGGGTAATCGTACTCTCTTAGCGGCCATTACTCGTCCAGCGCTATAGTCACTCGCTCGCTCTCTTGCATTCAACTCCATGGCATTCGTTGCGCAATGAACAGCCTCAACATCTTGTCGGGGCTCACCACCACCCCGCCCTCGACTCCTCCCCGATCGCGTACTGGAAGCTCGGCCCACGTCGAAACCCTCGCCTCGTCGCGACGAGCTCACGAAGAGTCCACCTTTGACTCGCTATCCGAGAAGCTGGGCCAGATCAAATCCGAAGACTTTGCAAACCGAAATGGCGCAGAGCATATCTCCCTCGACGAGACCGCGCCGCTGCTGAACAAAGACGAACATGATTCCGAGAAGCCGAAGCCGAGCGGAGGCTGGCGCCTACACAGACGTATCGCCGATGCCGTGGTCTACAGCGTCAAGGTAGTCTACAACACCATCACTGCGCCTGGCCGTTATGTTATCGCTTGCTTCTACGACGAACATGGCCGTTTCTCCGCTCTGCTGCCTATCAGGAACTTCAAGAATCTCATGCTGCGAAGACGACAGAAGCAAAATGCCGCATCTGTTGGCCTCGACTCTACACACTTGTCAGAAGCTCGCGAAGAAAAGGCGCAGCGAAGAACCTCACATCAGCGATCACCTTCCGTCGATACCGTCTCATCCAATTCCACATACGCCAACTCCGATACCGAGCCAGACCTGGAAAAGCGAGAAGATAGTCCTGCAAGGAATACGCGCTCAAAAACTGCCGCCGCAGCCTTGGAGAAAGACGAGATTAAGCCACAGAACAAAAGCATACGCATCAAACTGCACAATGAAGAAGCCCTGCTGAAACGCAAGGCGCAGAAGGCCCAGCAACGGAGCCGCGGAAACGCCGAAGATGTCGAGAAGGTAGCCTCTTCTTTGAAGTCGCCATCATCAGGAGTTGCGACTAAGATGACCCGCTACCCTCGCACACCTGCTCCTCCTAGACCATTGGTTCCTCGTCGCCAGCCATCATACTCCATGTCCTACCCGATGGAAGGTCCCAAAAAGACGTTGATCATCGATCTTGACGAGACATTGATTCACTCCATGGCCAAAGGCGGCCGCATGTCGACCGGTCACATGGTAGAAGTGCGACTCGGCGGACCCGTCTCGAACTCAGGCGTTAGTCTCGGTCCCGGAGTGCCAATCCTGTACTTCGTCCACGAGCGTCCCCACTGCCACGAGTTCCTGCGCAAAGTATGCAAATGGTACAACTTGATTGTCTTTACGGCATCTGTGCAAGAATACGCAGACCCCGTAATCGACTGGCTCGAGCGAGAGCGCAAGTATTTCTCCGGCCGCTATTACCGCCAGCACTGCACGTACCGCAACGGCGCGTATATCAAAGATTTGGCGCAGGTCGAGCCTGACCTCAGCCGTGTGATGATTCTCGATAACTCGCCCATGTCATACATCTTTCATGAAGGTATGAGATGTCTTATAAGCCATGCCCGTAAAGTGTCTTGCTTACTGACAAATTTCCCATAGACAACGCCGTTCCCATCGAAGGCTGGATCAGCGATCCTACAGACCACGAGCTCCTGCACCTTATTCCGCTCTTCGAGGGCTTGCAGTACGTGTCTGATGTGAGAGCCTTGCTAGCACTAAGGCAGGGCCAGGCACAGCAAGCGTAGGCGTTATGCTCTTTAATGTACTGTTCTTCTATTCTCTTCGGTTCTTCTCTTTCTTCTTCTTTTTTCCCCCCATCTTCCTCTCTTTGGATCATAGCGAAGGCGCAATGGTGTTCTGTATTGTGTTGCCATACTCATTGATGGCCGCATTGCGATATTGTATCATATAATGCATTTAATATTTGATAAGTTTATTTCTGTGTCTGTTGTCATTGCTTGTATCTTCGCTCAAGGTGGCGTATCGATGCACGGAAGCTGAATACAAGTCGACACGTGGGCTTCTCGTTGCTCTATTGCGATTGACGATTATACGCTGTAGCGAATGGTGGTCATAAAATCTTCGATGATAGACTGTATCTTAGTATTGACTGCCCATGCGAGCTCCGAAAACGGGGTGCATGCCAAACATATGCAACATCGAAGCATGCAGACTTACGACCAAAACCCTGTACGGCTTTTTGATGACTTCACATCTATGCAAGTGGAGTCCGTCAGAGCCGTTCTGTTGTCGTCATGTCTAACGCCTACTCCCACCTCCAATCAAACTGCCGTCGGATGATGCGGGTCTCTAGAAATGCCATCTTAGCCGGGTTGATGATAATACGGCGGGATCAACAATGGGTTCGAGGATAAGTATCTCGTACATTTCCATTCACAAGAACCGTTCAACCCTTCTTCTCGTCGATCACAATCGAGTATCATATAGACATACCTGCGTGAACTTGTAAACCTCCAAAATGGACGCCAACAACCCCAACAAAGACCGCAGGACCACACCTGAGTACGCAGAGTACCAGCGTGAGAACTTCTGGAAGAGCAACGAGGGCGAAGTCCCACCGTTCAACACCGGTAATTATAAGATGACTTCAGCATGAATCCAAACCCGCTCCACCATCACTAACACCATCAAGACCCCGGCAAACTCGAAGAGCGCGCGAAACAGCGCCTCTCCGAAGGCGGCTGGTACTACGCCTCCTCCAACGCCGGCATGTCGACCACGCACCTCGCCAACCGCCAAGCCTTCTACCGCCACCGCATAATCCCACGCATGCTCGTCGACACCAACACTCGCGATACCACTACCAGCATTTTCGGCCACAAAGTCTCCGCGCCGATCGGCTTCGCCCCAATTGGCATCAACAAAATCTACAACCCCGCCGGCGAACTGCCCGTCGCCAAAGTCGCCAAAGAGCTCAACCTCCCCTACTGCCTCTCCACCGCCGGCAGCCAGCCGATTGAAGATGTCGGTGCTGCGAACGGCGAAGGTCCCAGGTTCTTCCAGTTGTACCAGCCGCACGACGACGAATTGACGATATCATTGCTGACCCGCGCCCACGAGTCCGGTTTCACAGCCTGCATCGTCACCCTCGACACGCCGCAACTCGGCTGGCGACACGACGACGTCGCGAACTCCAACTACGCTTTCTACCACGGCCAGGGCGCGGACCTCGGGCTCTCGGACCCGGTGTTCCAGAAGCGTCTCGCTGCCGATGGCATCGATCCGAAGACCATGCCCAATGAAGCGGGAGCGAAATGGATCGACAACGTCTGGCACGGCCGAGCGCACTCGTGGGAGAAGATGCCGTGGGTGAAAGAGACGTGGAAGCGGATTTCGGGGGGCAAGCCGTTTGTGCTGAAGGGGATTCAGCATGTGGGGGATGCGCGGAGGGCGGTTGAGGAGTTGGGGGTTGATGGGATTGTGGTTTCTAATCATGCGGGAAGGCAGGTTGATGGGGCGATTGCGAGTTTGGACGCGTTGGAGAATATTGTTGAAGGTATGTCTTATTTTTTTTTCTCCTTTTGTTTTTTTTAAAGGTATCGTGGTGGAGCTAACTTTTCTGCGCAGCGGTCGGAGACAAAACCTACATCATGTACGACTCTGGCATCCGAGGAGCCAGCGATGTCGTCAAAGCTCTTGCGCTCGGCGCCAAATTCGTCTTCGTGGGACGGCTTTGGGTCTGGGGCCTGTCAATCATGGGCGAGCATGGCGTGAGGCATGTGATGAAATCACTGCTTGCTGACCTGGACATCTTGTTCAACGTTTCTGGGATTCAGAGCGTTGATCAGATCGACAAGAGCTGGCTGGAGAGCTATCCCAAGAGCTATACATTGGTGCAAGAGCGGAGCAAGCTATGATCAATTCGCCCGATCATTTAATATGATTTTATGAGGCGCGGATGGAACGGGAAGAACAATATTTATACACTGACATGGGAGTTCTTGAGAGCGAATTCTCTGAATCGATTTGGATGCTGTTCGCGTTTGATTATGGCCGACTGGCCTGAGCTACTGTGTGATTGGGTAAGCAAGTACCAGCTATCATTGTAAACACTGCTCCATTATTTCATGCTTTTTTGGGGCGCAGAGGCCCGCATTTTCCACAATGTCTTGACAACACCAACCTTGCATGAGATGCTCGATTATACGAGAACGCAATCTCAAAGCTTGAAAATCTCTCTCGCCCTCGGCAACCTTCCATCATCAGTCTTCGTGCCATCACGATAAGCCAATTGACCCTCCGATACTATCGGAATCATGTTATCCGGGAAGTCGAAGAGCTCTTCGAGGGATGTGTACTCCTTGCGAGTAGGATCGTTATCTGGGTTTTCCCAAGGATAAGGTTCATCAGGCCTGGGGTCGACCATTCTCGTTCCAGAGCGTTTCTCCGGTGAGAAGTTGAATGGAACGACGGGTTGAGCAACAGAGTCTTTCCCGAACTGCGTCTGGGTGTGTGGCGCCAACTTGCCGAACACTTTCTTCTTTCTTGGGCGCTCCTGAATTTTTGCAAGCTTGTCGTACTCGTCCGATGCATGCTGGCGGAATTCTGGCCACTCCTTGTACAGAGACGGAGCTAGTTGCTCTCGTGTGGCAGCGAAGTAGTGATCAAACGTCTCAACAGTGGAAGACCTTCGTGAGCCGTTCAAGTGGAGGATGACCAAGCCAGGTCTCGTTCGATCCACTGAAGCACCCGATGGTTTGCTCACACTGCCGTGACCACCGTCGACCCGATCTCCGCGCTGTACAGAATTGGTGACGCTCGCTACGGTATCAAGATCCATTTGGTCCTCTGAACCCTCATTGGACGGAGTGGGTTTGTTTGCCGCAGCTGTGCGTGAACAATCCTGCGGCAACGTCTCACCACGCTTCCGCTTCGCTCTTGTTGACAATGGCTCGTCCTCGCTCGAGGCAGGATCCTTCATCTCTGGAGTGAACGAGTTGGTTGTGTTGAGACGTGAGTGATACTTTCGCTTCACCCCACGAACAGATTGCGGATGTCCATCGACCATGAGCCCATCGGTTTCCATGGAGACGTCTCCTGTTGTTTCTGCGCCAGCAGCATTGAGACGCTTGCCATCCTCTTCCTGCACGAAAGAGCCACAATAAATGCTCACAGCCTCGTTTGTGCTGGACTTTGGTGTGACGGGACCAGAGGTTGATGCCGCTGTAGATGCTTGTGCTGTAGTCGGGGCACTTCGTACTGCTGTCTTGCCGCGTTTCCGAGCCTCACGTCTGGCTGAAGGTGACAGAGGCTCCTTAAGCACCGGACACCACGTCCACATCTCGTCCTCCTTCTCTGGCAGCAACTGATACCATTTGGCTTTTGGCTTGCCGCCGTCGCCTTCCTGCCATTCATCTTCTCGCCAGTACCCAGTGTACTCACTGTACCCGCTTCCAGAACTGAGACGTCTACCCTGGCTAAGCATTGCCGAAATTCTGCTTACCCAATTGCCCTCGCCTTTCTTGTATCCGGGTATGGTACCGTCGATCCAGTCCATGACGTCTTTGGCTTGCATGCGGCGGGAGGTAGTACTGCCCAGCGCCATCGCGACGAGTATCAGACGTGAACCCTTGGGACGGTCGCTTGAGTCTCCAACTACACTCTTGATGAAGCTCAATCTCTGGGCTTCAGCCAGTTCTGTCACTAGAAGCAACATATCGGTCTTGGCATCGTCAATCTCCTCCAATATCTGCTTCAATAGAAGTATCTTCGACTCTGCCATGGAGGGCTCTTCGCGCAATTGGATCTGCATTGTAGACGCAAACTGTAATTCGCCTAAGAGTTTGGCTGCGAGCGGGTTGTGAACAAGATCTTGATCGAGCGCCATAGGTTTAGCGTCTTGCGTGAGTGAAGCGTCGTCCACAACGCCAGTAGTCGCCCCTCGTGTCGACTTGTCTGGGAGCGCTGCGTCGTCACCTTGCTCGTTGGATGTAATAGGCGTCAGCACTTGTGCGACGGGATTGCTGTGCGTGCACCTTGTGTGACGCTCGCGACAAGTATCGCAAGCGATGCGTCCGGTCCCATCATTCCTCACTGGCGGGCCTTGCTCTTGTGGGTTCCTTTCAACGGCTTCTTCACTTCCAGGATCTAGCCCAGCAGGCGCGACAACCGTCTGTGGACTGGTTCCCATGTTTGCAACAGGCGCAAAAGATGTCTGCGGTGGTGCGATAGAAGTCGGAGGGGCCGCCTGTGCGTCCACGGGAAGGTTCGGTCCTGCATTTGCAGCAGCATCTCTCTTGCATCCAGAGCAAAGCTTGTTGTTTCCAGTCGGGCCTCTCGGTATCGTTTTCTTGCAATTCTGGCACCGAATGACGGCGAATGATGCTCTTGGTCTCATTGGGCCAGGAGCCTTCTCGTCCCGCGCGGAGGCCACGTTCGAAGGTTGTCGAGGAGGCGGCACAAAAACAATTTCGGTCGGCTGTAGCAGTGCCAGTATTCCAGGATTGACAACCTGATTATTACTGCTCGCTTCACCACGACGAGCTTCATCTGGTGATTCTGGTATCTCTCGCTCAGTCGCGTGTTTCACAATTGCAGGTGCGGCAAAGCCAGATTCCACTGTCGATGGTTTCTGAGACACGGCAGTCTCGCTCGGTGGTTGGTGTGCGGGTGATGGCCTGGGTGTATTCTCTGAACTATTGTTGCGGGTTCGCTGCTCTTCACTCGCAAAATGCCCCTCAGCGCCATTTTTGATGGCTGCTTGATGTCTTTCATGAGCGAGGGCACGCAAGTCTGCAAGAGAGTTTCTTGTGATAGCTTCATTCGTGTTGGCGTCTTTGACACCCGTATTTGGCGGCATCGCGCCAGACCCGTCTGCTGTGGATGAAGCGTTCTGATCTGGTCGCTTCTCACCCTGCAACTGCTGACCCGTCGTCTTAGACGGCTTGGGTGTTAGTTTTATTCTTGTGATCTTTAGCTTACCAGGTTTCTGCGTGGAAGGTTTTGAGTGAGATTGAACTTCTGCGGCTGCAAAGCTTTTGGCAACGAGATCGTCCGCATCGGAGAGTGGCGCATGCTCATCTGAGATGGTTGATTTCGGGTTCGTCGTCAGATCGCCTTGTGACTGAACGTCGTTGTGTGGGCTTTTCGAATCAGATCGCAAGAGTTGAAGTTGTGCGTCAGATGTATTTTCAACAACCATAACGTCCGCATTGTTATCGTTGTGTTGCATAGTTTGCTGTTCGTCAGGAGCATTCCTTGGGGCAGTATCCGTTGTGAAGGCCGGCGTCTCGGGTTTGGAAACAGACTTTGACACATTCTTTTTGGGAATTTGTTTGCTGGCAATGACTTTTTTGACACAAGATGCGCAAGTCCAATCATGAGTTTCGGGAAGACCAGCCGGTATCGCAAAATCTAGATGGCATCTTCTGTGGTATTGCCGTGGACACGTTGAACATCGCACAAGTTTCGAGCTGCCAGGTACAGACTCGCCGCTGCACCTGTGGCATCTGTCGCGCTTAATGCGCGAGCCATCAGATCGAGTAGCACCGCTACCCAGAGATCCAGTTTCATCTCGATCTGACCGAAGGGATAGTAAAGGCGTGCTTATCCTCATGGGTGGTACTTCATAGGTACGCGTCGTGTCGGACGAATGGTTGAACAGATTATCAGGCAGTGCATGACTTGGAGTATTTGTGACGTTGTCAGCCTCTTCAGGTCTCAGTGAAACAGGGTCGACCTTTGATTGCAGGCTTTTGATGGGATCGGGGTAGGTGAGTTGACGCCCTTGAAAGCCAGCTACTCTCGGTGTCGCTGGGTCGTCGAAAGCACTACTGCCATCGGGCCCACCGCTATTGTGGATGTCCGTATCCTGCTGTGTTCGTAGCTGCTTTCCATTGGGATGGCATTGCATGCGTAGTTCATATTGACTGAACAACAACTCATCGTTATATCTTTCGAAGCATCGTGTAAGTTTCTCCAGCCCAGCAGGCGAGTCTTCGTAAACCAAATTCCATCCGTAGTCATCGATTTTGACGACTTGCGGTCTCAGTTCCGTGCCGAGCATCCCGTAAAGATGCTTAGTCATACGGGGTTCGTCAGGAAGAAACTGCAACGATATGAAGATGCATGGAGACCGTGTTGTGAAATCCCCTTTCTCAGGTTTTGGTGGAGGCCGTTTGGGTCTTGGCCCTGTTGGTACATGTCGAAGACCTTCGAAATCAATAGTACCCCCGACACTGCGATTTCTTGCTGTGGCTGTGACGTTGAGGCGTTGCGCAAGTGGTTCGCGAGGAGTGTTTGGCGAACCCGCATTTCGCATCCAGTTCGGTTGATTGTCTGATTGTCGCCTCGATACAGGTGAGCGTCGATAGGTAGCGTCATCGCGTGAGCCGAACCTTGCATTTGGGGACCTTGGAGATGACCCATGAGCCTTGTAGCGACCATCGATCGTGTGTCGTCGTTCTTCAACTTCCTCACGCACAAATTTGTGGCGTACACTACCAGGCGAATGGAATCGGCCGGCGCTGTGCCCAGTCGTGGGTGGCGGACTGCGTGGTCGCCCACGGGTCTCTAACAACTGTACAGGTTGTTGTTGTGGTACAGAGATTCTGGTTGGTGGTCTATTCCATGGTGATCTGCTACGACCACGCTCGGTAGAATATGCATTGTGATGGCCTGTAGCATTGCGGATGGTATTTGAGTTCTGCAGTTCCTATAGCGTACAATCAGTGACGAGAACATTAGAAGTGTGCTTGACGTGACGCAGTGCTACGATGGTAGAGTGAGATCAGACTTAGAAGGTTGTCCGCAGCCCGGTCTCGAAGGTTGAGTGCCCGCTTGCGCAAAGCCAAAACACATTACAAGGCGGTCGGACCTTTTACCAAATAAAAATCATCATAATGGGTGGCTTCGTAGTAGCCAGAAGTTGAAGAGAAGAGAGAGGGAACTTACTTGTGTCGGCGTCGCACGAGATCCTCCTGCAGAGATGTTGATACTCTGCTGTGCGAGAGTGGAGTTCTCTTGGCCCATGTTGGATGGGCGTCCGCTCAAATAGCGTGAACTCATTGGCGGTGATCAAGTGTGAAGATTGTTGAGCGAGTAGGCCCGCATCTTTGAACACCACTGCATAAGGTTGCGGGTGTGCTTGTAAGACGGGTGTATCAAGAGCACATTGGCCTAGAGCGTTGCGGCGCTTGAATCCAGCCCGTATGCGGATTTGTCTGGCGGTATAGACGAGTGCGCGTAGCGGCGCGACAATATTTGCTGTGAAAGCACTACCGGGCGGCCGAGAGCGAATCTATATCTTGTCAGTCGCCAAAAGGAGTGTGAATGATTGTGGTGCGAGAGAAATGGGCAGATGGCGTTGCGTGTCGCAAGTGCTGGGCAGAGGAGGGTGTGTGAGCGAAACGCCGCCCATAAAGTCGACTTGATACAGCACAGCAGGCGCGACTTGCAGGGATTAGGCGACAAAGCTGGCTTAGCGTGGCTTTCGGTCGGCAATCCCTCCCCGCTTCCCGCGAACTACCAACCTTACGTTTCATCAGACCCGCTAGTACCAGCAGCAGGTGGGATGACATGTCATCGCTGTGTTGCAGTATATTGACTTTTGGTGCCATACCACTGATTTGACTGCCTCTTCACCTGATCGAGATACACCTGCACTGGTCTTGCTGGCAGACCGCGACGCACACAGTATACTTCAGCACCCACAATGGACTTCCTCAAGTCAGCAGTCGCCTCGATAGCGAAAGGACCAGCGTTTCCCTACACTTTCGGCGACCGTGTCGACATCGACCAATCGATCTGGACGCTGCACAACGGCACACGGAGGGTGCGACTTCCCAGCAACTGAAACGAATCAGCTCCACGACCAACGCTGATCATCTATCAGGAAGACAACTCCAAGTGTAGCATCTTCTCCTTCGACGTCAACGCCAACCGTTCCCGACTTCCTTTGGCAAAGAATGCGCTCAGAAAATTGAAGACATTGCGTCACCCTGGTGTTGTGAGAGTGTTGGACTCAGTCGAGGTGGGTGATGCTTCGGCATATACGCTGGATTACAAGAGCACGGCGCTGATTGGAGGACAAGCCAGACAGACCAATGGATCTACATTGCTACGGAGCGTGTGACTCCTCTGGGATGGGCGACAAAGCGTAAAGCTCTATCAGAAGAGAGTCTCAAGTGGGGCTTGCACAATGTTGCTGTAGGTGGATGCATGACTCCTGTCCACTGGGACCGTATGCTGACAGCCGCAGAAAACGCTCAAGTTCATTAACGAAGAGGGAGCTTCTGTGCATGGAAGTGTACGAGCAGCATCTATCTTCACCTCAGACAGTGGTGAATGGAAACTCGCAGGACTCGAGATTCTTTCTTCGATGAAAGAAGACGATGCAGTCATATTCACCCAGGGCAGCCTTGTGCCGGACATCGGACGATACACACCACCCGAGATTGCAAAAAGCGGCTGGGACGCTGTGAGAAGCAACCCGATTCATGCCGTTGACTCCTACGGTTATGGGATTTTAGTTACGGAAGTCTTCAATGGCGGCTTCTCTGGCAGCGATCAAATTGGCAACACTAAGAATATTCCACTCACCATGCAGACAAGCTACAAACGCTTGACACACGCTGTGCCAAAGATGCGTCTAAGTATAGGCCATTTCTTGGAGCAGGGCAGCAGAAGTGGAGGCTTCTTCGACACGCCTCTGATCGAGTTGACAGATGGTATCGATAACCTCGGATTGAAGTCCGACACGGAGAGGGAAGCATTCTTGAGGTGTGTTCAATCAGTCTTCCAATGAGGAAGCACTCACTGACAACTTTTAGTGAATTGGAGACAGTGGCAGAGTCAGACGACTTCCCAGAAGAATTCTTCCGAGTCAAGGTCCTGCCAGAGCTTCTCAAGTCTGTTGAATTTGGTGGCGGCGGACCTAAACCATTTGGCATTGTCATGCGCATTGCTACGAAGATGAGTGATGATGAGTACGACAGCCAGATCACGCCAGTGATCATTCGCCTTTTCAGCAGCCCGGACCGCGCTCTACGAGTCTGCCTACTGGACAACTTGCCCCTCATGATTGACCATCTCAGCCAGAAGGTGGTCAGCGACAAAGTTTTCCCTCAGATGGTCACAGGCTTTGGAGATCTTGCACCCCTGGTGCGAGAACAGACCGTAAAGGCTGTGCTGGTAGTGGTCACGAAGCTCTCAGACCGAGTCGTCAATGGTGAACTACTGAGACATCTGGCCAAAACCGCAAACGACGAGCAGCCGGGTATCCGAACAAACACCACAATTTGTCTAGGCAAGATCGCACGTAATCTGAGCCCGAGCTCGAGAGGAAAGGTCTTGACTGCAGCGTTCTCACGAGCGCTGAGAGATCCCTTCGTCCATGGCAGGAATGCCGCTCTTATGGCTCTGGCGGCCACAGCCGATATTTTTCCCGAAGACGATTGCGCTTCGAAGATGCTGCCGGCGATATGTCCGTGCTTAGTCGACAAGGAGAAGATGATTCGTGATCAAGCAAACAAGACCATGAACATTTATCTAGACAGGATTCGGAAGTACGCAACAACGCTTCCCGACTCTGTTCTTCCCCCTCAGCAGTCTCAATCTGCAGGACCTACAAGGATGAGCTCGCCACAGCCCAGCAACCAATGGATGGGTTGGGCTATCTCTTCCTTCACGAACAAGCTTGGTTCAGCAAGTGGGAACATCGAGCCCAACAGCGACGGGACGCTGCCTACACCTGCGGAACGCTCTTCATCTACACCGCCTGCAAATGCAGCACCAGCGCGTCCCCAGAACCACACAATACCGTCAGCGCCGGTTGTCCCTCGCACGTCATCAAATCTTCGTACTGCCTCCACACCCGCTCCCGATGTTGAGGACGAAGACTTTGGAGATGGCTGGGGTGATTTGGACGATAATGACACTTCTGTGGCTGATGCTTGGGGAGCTGAACCTGAGTCGACACCAGCCGCCTCTACACAGAGCGCTAAAGCTGCGATGCCCTACGATGATGGAGGAGAGCCGGACTTTGAGGGCTGGCTGAATGCACAGGCTGCGTCAAAGGTCAAGAACAACAAAGCGCTGCCAAAGGGTCTCACGAAGAAGGCACCTGTGGTGAAGCCCGTTCAAAACAAGCCGCAGTCGGCTGCCAAACCGAGCCCTAAGGTTGCTCCGGCTAAAAAGGCGCAACCTGTGAAAAAGCAGGAAGTGGTGGAAGACGACGATGATTGGGGTGAGGCGTGGGGGTAGATGTAGAACGTGATGGGTAATGTTAATGTTGAATGAGTACCTTCGCGTCAAGTGAGTGAGTTCGGACGTTGATTTTAGGACCATTCGAATGTCCACATGAACGCCAGTGACGGTTCGAGTATTCGAGTACACATGCTCGTGCAGCTCACAACCCTGCGATCCTTCACTTGCAGATAAGCGAGTCGCGGGATCAGCTGCAAGCGGCTAGCGTGCCTTTAAATCGTGGAGCCGCTGAGCCGCTGCAGGCCAAAGAGCAGCCAGCAACAGCTCCCCGTGTCTCGCGCGATTTATTTGCCTTGTTCCCAACCTCATTACACCACCACACCATCAACAATCGCAATACCAATCTCGCAGCCTAGACCTCGGATCTATACATCCTAGCATTGCGAACCCTCGAATCCAAAAGGTACGCCTTCAACCTAGCTCGCGAGTCCACAATGGACCTCAAGTCTTCGCGCGCAATACTAACATCATTCCCTCCAGTACAATAATCTTCAACACCTCCCACCACCCAACATGGCCGATACCGAGAAGCGCGAGCCCGAACCCCTCGAGTCCCGCCCCGCCGAAGATGAGCGCGAACCCCAGCAAGAAGACGCCGAGCGCGAGCCCGCCGCCGACGGCGACGACGAAGAAGAGATCGAAGCGATGAAGAAGCGCGTGCAAGAAATGGAGGCCGAGGCCGCGCGGCTGCGCGAGATGCAGTCGCAGCTGGACTCACAGTCCGAGAATCTGCGCGAGAGCAAAGAGGACATCGACAACCGCAGCATCTTCGTCGGCAACGTCGACTACGGCGCCAGCCCGGAGGAGATCCAGGCGCATTTCCAGAGCTGCGGCAGCATCAACCGCGTCACAATCCTGCTGGACAAGTTCACGGGGCAGCCTAAGGGCTATGCGTATGTGGAGTTTGCGGAGCCGAGCTTGGTTACACAGGCGTTGGTGCTGAATGAGAGTGTGTTTAGGAGCAGGAACTTGAAGGTATGCATTGGGAAACATGCTGGAGATTGTGGGAAATTACTGACAACAATCTAGGTCGTCCCCAAGCGAACGAACCTCCCTGGCATGAACCGCGGCGGACGTGGTGGTCGCGGCGGCCCCCGTGGTCGTGGTGGCCCTTACGGAGGCTACGGCGCTCCTCCCATGCGCGGCGGCTACGGTGGCCCTCCTGGTGGCTACCCTCCCAGAGGTGGAGGCTACCGTGGTGGTTACCGTGGCGGCCGCGGTGCCCCTCGTGGCGGCTACAACCCTTACTGAGCAATCACCAGCGAGAACAATGATCAAGACAGCGCGCGCTTCAAAATCGTCGCCTGCAGATAGTATGTGGTAAATCTCCATGCAGGACATAGATCCCGACGGCAGGCAAGCAGCGGCAGAGGCGACTAGAAAAGAGGCTACGAGACGAGGAGTTTGCTGTTTTCCACTACTACCATTCATGCGTGTGCTATAGCCTTTAAGAGATGAGAAAGATTAAAAAGAAACGGGCATTGGGTGTACCAGAAAGAAGCCACAAGAAAGACTATTGTCATGTAACAGGTGGAGCAAGAGCCATCCCGTGAAAGAGTGAAGAGTTGAGAGAGCAGCCATGATTGAGAGAGAGCCGTATTGCCCGGACTCGGTTGGAGTACAGAGCGGCGGCTTGGTTCGAGTCGCTTGTGCTGGGGCAGATGTCAGTCAATCGACTGCTGCCCGTCACAGTGAGTGAAGAGGGTGACATTTGTGCCCACAGGCACCCCACTGCCAGGCAACGATAATGAGGATATTGGCAAACTGGCCGCTGCTCATCGTGGTGAGTAGTGATGGTGCCATGTGTGTCTGCAAACACACCACTATCACCACCACCATCAGGCAGCGAGATATGGTCGTGCGCCAGGCTCGTCAAGTGCTCTCTTCTGAGCACGAAACTGTCTATTCATGGTGTTTAGGCAGCAACACAGTCGGACTCGGACACGCCGAGGTCTGTTGTGGGTCATGAAATAGTTATCACGAAAGATCGGCACTGCAAGAGAAACATCATACGATCTTCTCGAAGCGCCATCGTAGGAAAGATACATGTAATGATACGTGTCGGAGAGAAAGTGGACTGCACCTGTGGCACGATTTTACAAGGGTACCATACGCCATAATGCGTGGCGGAGCCTAATTGCCCATCATCATGCAAGTCTGACATGCGCCTCGCCTTGAGTTTATGATCCGGCCTGGGTATATTAGGCGGAGATTTGCGCGGAGGGTACAGGTACTGTACTTTGTAGTCATGCTCGGAGTCAACATCATTGTCACGATGCCTCCCGGTCTTCGTAAAGTGAACGGCTCGAGAAGATCATGTGCCCACAACCAATCCGATTGTCTCCGTGTTGAAGAGCACGTGGGCCACAGTAGTCACCTGGGTAGTAGTAATACCTCCGTAAGGTGCCGTCAAATTTCCATAAACATGCCACCGGTACAACTCTATCGATGTCAGCAATCATCCCCTTTCAGCTCGGCGACTTGCCGAAACGAAGGAAGAATTTAATCAGATCATCATCATCACCATAAGCTTCCAAGGCCCCCCCTTCGACACCGCTGCCCTGTTTTGGGTAACATCCAGCGCTGCGAGGTGCCGAAGCGTGGATCCTTCTCGAAGCCTGTTTTGTGCTCAGTCAGCACCTCGTTGCGCTGCCAATGGCTGGC
>Ga0265797_10004884_pt1 | contig 20022 bp, 21 predicted proteins | sample P2T30metagenome_FD_192433 | JGI IMG/M metagenome (GOLD analysis project Ga0265797, IMG submission 192433) | Plant litter microbial communities from East Loma Ridge, Irvine, California - P2 T30 | ecosystem: Environmental > Terrestrial > Plant litter > Unclassified | place: USA: California...
GTCTTCATGCCGATGTTGAAGTACATGACTGTGAGTCGATGTTAGCGATTTGTTGCTCGTGGGGGGGTGGAAGAAGTGCACTTACAAACAGCGATGAAGCCCGTTAACATTGTTAAAACATTACCAGCGGACTGTAGTCCATATGGCGAAATGACGTTGACGATGTTGTTGGCGGAGTATTGTCCCCAGAAAGAGTAGACGAAGACACCGAACAGCAGGTAGACGATGCAGATGAAGGCCTGAGCAAGGAACAGTCCCTTCCAGAAATCCAATGGGTGACGCATCTCTGCGAGGAAAGCAACGAAGAGCAAAGCACCGGCGTAAGCGTAGACCATGGTGTTCACGGCGTTGAATTGCGAGGCAAAGCCAGGGACCTGCTGCTGGTATTGGTCTGGTGGCTGACCAGCGAAGACAACGATAGGCTCAATGGTCTTGATCAATGTCGACCTAGTGACGGCGGAGTAGAGTGGCTCGTAAGTAGCGGCGGCAATCATGATGATGAGGAAGTTGGCGATGTTGATGAAGACGGCGGCGTTGGAGAGCCATCCGATCTTGGTCAAACTGCGGATGATTCCAGAAAGCATGCCGATGATGAGGACGATGCACATCATTCCAGAGAAGCAGACCTTGCCCTTGCTGAGCTGGGTAAGGTTAACAGTCTTGCCGAGAATCAAGACAGCGACGGTCAAGAATTGTTGGAGAGACTGTGCGATGTTGATGGCGTGACGGGACTTCTTGCCGAACAAACGGAAGAATGGGTCACCGTAACTCATCATGGGGTAGCGAGAAGAGTCGAGTGCGAGGTAGATCTTCCAGATGGCCCAACCAGAGTAAGCAGCGAAGATACCGAAGATGATGTAGAGAGCAACACCGGCGCCGTAGCCGACACTGGAAAAGACGAATCTAGCTTGATGTTAGTATCTCATGCGGAAATGGTTGTTGTGAATTGAACGACTTACGGAGCACCAGACCAACCGAGAATATCAGTGGTGATCAAGAAGAACATCTGACCCCAACTGGCAGTGCGCATGGCACGAGCAGCGGTACGCCACTCAGCATCGGTAGCCTTGAGAGGGTCGACATATTCGGAATCGGGTGAAGTTGCAATCACTTCGCCGCCAGCGCCAGTCTTCTCGTTGGCGAAGGGAGCAGGGTTGGACTCAACAGAAGCCTGCAGAGCCATGGCACGCTCCTCCTTGTCCTTCTTCTGGCGGGCTCGGCCTTCAGAAGACATCTTGCCCTTGAGAAGATCGATCAGAGGGAATTTGCCATGCTCGGCTCTGAACTTGATTTCTTCCTCTCTCTCGATCTCGCGCTCGATCTTGGCCCAGTAGACGTATTCCTCGTAAGTGACAGTCGGATCGACACGAGCTGCAAGACCCCAGGTACGTTCCATGACGACGGGCTTCTCGACAGAGCCAACCACCGATGGCTTGCGGACTTGCGCATCGATGGCCATCTCGAGCTCATCCGTAGGATGGCTGATGGAGTTGACGGGGTAGGCGTCCATGGTGACGGTGCTCACACAGGACTGAGTTGGTAAAGAGAATAGACGGGATGGAGTACGCCGATCACAGACTCATGCAAGGGGGGGCCTCGAGGACATATTTATCTTGTACAACCACAGAGGCGGCGACAACCAGCACGCCATTGGGTATGGCTATTAGGCTCAGCGTTTGATAACAGACACCTGCTGACAATCGGCAACCCACCAGTGGCAGTCCAGCACGGAGGAGCGGTAGCCGCTCTACAGAGTGCCCTCGGATCCTGGGGCCAGGGTCACGCGAGCTGGGCACATCTGTCTGCTAGTGAAACAGCGGGTTTAGATGATCTCGTCGGCGTCTGGGGCGGTATGTGTTACATCGCTTGCGGACAGACGAGCGCAGTGGGCCTTTGCTAGCCGCAATACGAAGCAAACAGCTTCGCCTAAGCAACCGAAGACTCGACCCAAGCTTTGTGTGAGGTAGACCGCGGAGGAGACTTGTATGAGATAGGAAGGAGCGAAACCACGGCTACACATGCAACGGCAGGGTCTCGCTCGAGGAAGACTAGGTTGTTCGGAGGCGCGCTGTCTTGGGTGACACTAGTGCGCAACTAGCCAACGGCTTAGCGAGATTGGTGAACTCTTATCTCGCCATTATTCCTTCACATCACCATATCGCATTGCTGATATACTTCAGCGTCAGAAGCGATATTGGCGATCCTGCTGGAATGGTGTTATCTCTGGATTTTCGTTGGCAGCGTCGAATAACCATTAAGCTTATCTGATGGTTGAGGTGGCGATGTCTCGATCTTCACGATCTTCACGAACGAGGTTGAGCTTGTTGGACGCCACCTAGTCACCATTTATGCTTGTTCTCGATGTGGCGGCGCCTGCATCTATATTGCAAACGGCAGGTGGAGGATCGCACTTGCATGGAGCACTGCATCGCGAGCATTTAATTCCCTCCGATGCTGACATGCCGTTTTCCATCACAGAGTCGGTGAAGGCGACCGAAGCAGGAGAACCCCGATTCTATTGCCCTTTCACCGTACATCCTGTGCTCATCATATAGCCAAAACAGCATCTTCACACCGTCGCGTCTTCATTTATACAACCCCGTGGCACTGACCGACCATGTGGTTCCATCCGCGGCGCGTCCCACGAGTCAAGATACTCGCGGGTCCACACCCTCAACACGTGGTGGCGGGGATATAGACACTGCAAGAGTCATGATAAGCATATGTGTTTCCTTTCGTGGCGCGGCAGACACTCGCCTACTTCGTGAAGCGCGGAACGAGTATTGCTTATCTGCAGGATTCCCAACCCACAGAATGCTTCTGTGCTTCTTTTCCATGATCATTTCAACTACCAATCGTTCTAGTTATCACAAGACCTCCCTTTGATCGGCATTGTTGATCGGGAAGAATCGTTGCCACTCCCGCAGATCCATCCAACATCTCGAAACATCTCATCGACCAATCACTGCAAACTGCCAGTAGTACAAGCCGACAGACAGGCATTTGACTTTGCCCTCACAGATTCGCCTATTCGGAAGACGGCGGCAGATTTAGACTCAGGCATAATCGAGGGGTCTGTGGTTCCTGTCCTATCCCGCCTTCGTGCCCTGCCGAGGTCCAAGTAATGTTTCACAACAACGCCTCCTCAGCGTAGCATACTGAGGTTGCAATCACCTGCGTACTGGCACATGTACATAGCCAACAACCCTTAGTCACTTCGACCAAGGTAGCGAACAAATCGGCATATCTAACCAGCATGTCCGCCCAAACATCCCCAGAATCCATCCGCGTAGCCGTCACGCAAGCAGAGCCCGAGTGGCTCGACTTGGACGCTTCCGTCAAGAAGACCTGCTCTCTCGTCTCCGAAGCCGCCAGCAATGGCGCGAAACTCATCTCGTTCCCTGAATGCTGGATCCCGGGCTATCCAGCGTGGGTGTGGTAGGTCATGGAGAGAGAGCATTGAATTGATGCCCATATCCACCACCACCCAGCAAGTAAAGCTGAGATTATCTTGTCCGTCCATATCTCCTCGCTCACAATTTGACCAAATGTCTTCCCTCTCCACAGGTCCCGAGCAATGGACCCAGCGCTCACCACACGCTACATCAAAAACTCCCTCGCCATCGACTCCCCACAAATGCGAACCATCCAAGCCAGCGCGCGCAAACACAAAATCACCATCGCCCTCGGCTTCTCCGAAAACGACCACAACTCGCTTTACATCTCGCAATGCATCATCAGCGACGGCGGCGAGATCGCCATGCGTCGCCGCAAGCTGATGCCGACGCACATGGAGCGTACGATTTTTGGGAACTGCTCGGGGAATAGCTTGGACAATGTCGTGGCGACGAGCGTAGGCAATGTCGGACAGCTGGCGTGCTGGGAGCACGTGCAGCCGCTGCTGAAGTATCATACGATCACGCAGCGGGAGGTTTTCCATGTGGCGGCGTGGCCGCCTGTGTATGATATGGCGCATGAGGCGGAGCTGTGGTCTATGACGCGAGACGGTGAGTTCAGTTCAAGTTCAAATTCTGTACATGTGGGCGAAGGTTTTAGTTTTCTGGACGATGGCGTAAAGCAAAGATAGGTTCTGGCTAAGATCATCTTCCTTCTCCTCCCACAGGATGCCGCAACCTCTCCCGCACCTACGCCATCGAATCCCAATCCTTTGTACTGCACACCACGTCGGTGCTGTCGCAGAAAGGCATCGACCTGATGGACACCAGCAAAGGCCCTCTGATGAACAGGCCCGGCGGCGGGAGCTCAGCCGTGTACGGACCCGATGGCCGTCAGTTGTCGCAAGACATTCCAGAGACAGAAGAAGGGATTATTTACGCGGACGTCCATACGGACACCATCCTCGGGGCGAAATCATTCTTGGATATCGTGGGGCATTATAGTCGGCCTGATTTGCTGTGGTTGGGTGTTGATAAGAGGGAGAAGCTGCATTGTAAGAGCGAGCCGGAGGGTCTGTGAGGGGGCGAGATCGTCGCTGAGTCGAGAGCATTGTATGTGTTTTCAACAACACCTATTGGTTTCACGACGTTCAACACATCTTGAGAGCCTAGTTAGCATACTACCTCCGTAAACCTAATGATTTGAAGAGAACTCATTCGCGAGGGCAGGGGCATTTTAGAAGGGCAAGACCGCCGGATTGCAGTAGCCAGGACCGAATATCCCCAGCCGCAAGAATCGAAGGTGATGATTTTTTGGTCGTGGCACGCGACGTGGCTCCCAGCAATGCAGAGTGCAGTCAACGAAATTATTAGATGGCTATCAATACTATTTAGCTCTGCTCGAATTCGCAGCGGAAAAGGAACGTGGTCGGATGTGTGTTCCCCAAGTCTCCTTGAAAGAAAACTAAGTCGTGTCATTATTAGATCGATCCTTCGTCATCATCATGCCCAAGCAAACAGGCCCTACACGCGCTTCCAGTATCCGCTGCTAGTAGTGGCTGGACCGCCATAGCCAGACGGCTTGCTATCGTCCCAAGTCTGAGAGCCGTAGCCGCCAGGCTTGTCCCAGCCACTAGACGAGGCTGTGAGGGTGACTGTTATGTCGTGACAAGTCGCGTCAGCAGTATAAGTCGTAGGAACGCCTGGAGTTGTTTTGGTGATGTAATTGGTGGCATAAATCGTGGTCTCTCGCGGAGGTGAGATCGGACCCGTGGGTGAGGCATTGCAAGTCGATACCGTTTCATAGCATGTTGTGGTCTCGGTGCTAGTGATTGTGCTATTCTCGCCTGGCTGGTAGATTATGCTGGTGATTGTGGAGCTCGGGAGAGTTTTGGTGGCGTACTGCGTGTAGGTGATGCTGCCTCCGGGCGCGCCTGGAAGTGTCTTTGTTCCGTACTCGGTTATCGTGGTTCGGACGCCGGGTGCTGTGCTCACGAACGTTGGTCCCTGCTGTGTAATGAAAGAAGTGTAGACGCTAGAATGGTTGAAGCCGGGAGCGGTCAGGAAGCTTGTGAAGGTGGTACCTGGAAGGGTCCAAGTGACGGTGGCTGTACTTAGTTGAGATACTGGACCAATGGGGAAAGAACAGGACGTGACAGTTGGGCCTCTTTCCGTGGAGATGGAAGTCTCATAGATCGTGCGGCCTGGCTGCACCGATACGATAGTGCTCGTGTATGCAGATCTGACCGTGGAGTAGACTATATCGGTCGAGCCTGGGAGTGTAGAGTACTTCGTGATGGTATTGGGCGCATCGGTGAGCGTGGAGATCTGTGCAGACTTGTCAGCTTAGCTCTTTGTACAAATTGCTAGGGCGGACTCGCCTCAGTGATTGGTACGCTGATTGTCTGTGTTCGGAAATCTGTGTAGGTTGATGGAGCTTCGGTGATCGTGACGATCTGGGTAGATGGAGCCTGAACAAGCGTAGTAGTCTAAGAATATATCAGTATGCTGCTGGATGCCATCAAATTTTCAAAGCGTTCATCACATACCTGAGTGTACACTGAGTTGATAGTTCGGGTCTCGATCTTTGTGATTGTAGAGGGTGCTTGAATCAAGGTCGTAGTCTAGAATTGGTTAGCATAGTTCTCGCAATGTTAGCACAGGGTCAATATTTACTTGTGTGTACACCGAGTTGATTGTTCGGGTCTCGAACTCTATGGTTGTCGATGGCGCTTGAAGCAAGGTTGTGGTCTATAGCCAGCATTAGCAACAGATGTCGATCCTCGCATTTCGTCAATCTGGCAAGCCTCACCTGCGTGAGTACCGAAGTAATGGGCTGGTATTGCGTAGCCGTAGCGGTGGAGTACTGAAAGCAGGTCAACATTGGGCTCACGCATAGACCGGCCCCAATTCGCTCGACACCAATTTCACGATTGGAGACATACTTTCGTCAGCACAGAATTGATCGTTACCGTTTGAACATCATGAACAGTGGATGGGGCGGCCGTGACAGTGCTGTATTGAGTAGTTCGCGATACAATCGTGGATGTGAGAGTCGCCCAGTGCGTTTCGCAGTATGTAGAAGTCTGGTAGACCGTGCTAGGAGCCTGAATCATCATTCGTCAGCCTGGTTGATTCATTCTTAAGAAAAACGTTTGGCATACCTGGGTGTAAGTAGACACAGAGGTAATTGGACTGGTGACATAAGCAGTCGATACGATCGTTGCCGCGGGCTGTGTCTGCGTAATTACGATGGTGCTTGCAGGTCCGGCTGGGATCGTAGAATAGCTCGTGATTGTTGCACCTGCCTTTCGTCAGATATCATGATAGCATCTCAATGGTATCGAGTTTATCGACTTACCGGGAGCGGTGGAAACTTCATAAGACGTGACCGTGGATGGCGCAATTGTGCTGGTCAACGTCGTGACAAGGTTAGAGGTGATTGTGGTGCTCTGATAGACAGTCGAAGCAAGCGCTGTGAAGCTACTGGTCAGAGTAGTTGTGCGGGCCGAGAGTGTGACAAAGTCCGTCAAGGTGGATGTGCTTGGTGCGATAATCTGGGTTGTTGTCGAGATATATGGCACAGTGATGTACTCGGTATACGTCTGGACGCTGGCTAATAGGATCTTTGTCAGATGACCTCTCAACAACATGGGCTGAGGGGCCTTCTCACCTGGCTGGATTTGTGTTTCGACTATTGTGCTGGCTGGGAGAGTTGACGTTGAAGTCAAAGTTGTGCCTTGATACCAGTCAGCTGCTGGTTTCCAAATTATATCTTGTATCAATTACCGGGCAAAGTTATGAACTGAGTGATGAATTCCGTCTCGCGCACCGTTAAGGTCTTGGTGGCAGTGGTACCTAGTGATAGTCAGTCGGCGCATCGAGCAGATCGAGTAGGCTATTAGTGTCTCCATTCGGCACCCCAAGAAGAGATGCTTGGGAAATGGCCGCAGACATGAGCCAACTTACCAGGTGCCGTATATACGGAGGTAACTGTGAGATCGCGAGTAGATGTCTCGTACGCGGTAGAAGTAGTACCTATAGGCGAGCATTGTTAATGGAGCTCATTGGAAAGTTCGCCTTGAAAGCTTACCGGGCAGAGTTACAACAGAAGTAATTGTCGCGGTCTCCTCATTGTAGATGGTGGAGATTTCTCGTTGGGTCGTGGTCTCAGTCTCTTCGTGGGTGATGGTTCGATTCCATCCTGGCCCATTTTGCGTAATATAAATCGTGGTTGGCGCTGCTGGCTGCGTCACAGTCCCAAATGAGGTCGAGATCGAAGTCTGCACTGGGCCCTCGATAGTAACAGTAGATGCCGGAAGGTAGGAAGTGTGGTCTGAGCCAGAGATGTATACAGTCTCTGCGGACAAGGTAGTAGTGTAGCCGGAGCCTGAGACGTAAACGGTTGGTCCAGCCACTTGTGAAGTAGAAACCTCAGTAACAGTAGAGACTGCACACGTTGTCCCGTGTCCCCATCCACCGCCGCCGCCGCCGCCATACTGCGAGCCTGGATAGTCCACGGTCGAGCTGTGGCCCCAAGAGTCGCCGTATTGTGAAGCACTGCCCCAGTCATCGGTCTTGGAGTCCCAGGATCCGCCATCAGAATAGCTTGGCGGACCCGATTCTCCTCCGGGGCTGGCATTCCCCCCTTGACCTCGTGCGATGTGATTTCGTGGCGAGGCCGATACAACGGTTGCAGAGCAAAAGGCCAGAACAAGCAGTGAGAATGCAGCCATGGCTCGAGTTGATACACGGATGGGAGGCAAATTGAACGAGCGAGGGATCTGGACAATGAATTGTTCGGCGGCACGAGTGATGCCTGGCAAGTGTGCGGTTCCAAGAACAAAGATTTAGCTGTCGCGATTTATTAATACTCGTACCTGGATCGGCACCTTTAGCTCTATCAAGCTCGCCCAGCCTGCAGTCTATCTCAGCAGCTCGAAGAAGCAATTGCCGTAGAGGAGGCATGATCCTGCACGCAGTGGCTGCTGCACACTTTTCGTCCTACTCGTATATGCGGTGGCCAGGCGCACCACGAGTCTGGTTCAAGAGGTTCTATAGGCTTTGCGTCGTAGACAACAGTAACACGCGCAGCACGAGAAACAGCCTTTTACTGCGCTCATCGCCTAAGCCACGATGCAGGAACAAAGCCATCGACCTCGAGTTCAGGTCAGGCTTACACGCTGATGCCGATGGCGTGTGAGGGAGCTGAATTCCGTGGCATATATGCTGTCGTGTATCGGTGCTCGTTTTCGTGCTGCATGTTTGGCGGAAATCTTTAGCCATCGCAGACTGCTTGCGTGGCTTCCAGCTCAAGGTCCGCCGGTAGTGTCACTTCTGAGTCCATTACCTATGTTTCGCACGTGTATGGAGGCAAAGAGCACGCGCGAGTTGATGGTCGAGGGTTGAATTGTCCCGCTCTTGAAAATTAGGCGCAATCGGTGACACGCAGAAGCTCGTGTCGCCTTGCCAGCCTGCTGCGTGGCGACTGTGCGACATCAACCGCATGGACCGGGGAAGTGGGGAGCACAAACACATGTCTTCCCTTGTCAGGTGCCGTGGAGATAACCATATCACAACATGGAGGTCAGGATGCAGCTTAAAGACGGGATCTTCGTGAGATCATTCCCAGCCATCCCGGAGCATCAAAGTGGGGCCACACTTTCAGCCTCGTAATCAGCTTTTCCGTTCGCAATCGCCATATACATAATACCAACTTAGTATGGTTGCCGCTTTGCGATCTACCTGCAATTGGTTTGGTGTATAGAAAGAGCTAACAGCTGATCCTAATTACATGCAGTGTATGTGGTCAGGTATGTGTACTTGGTGTTCATTCGAATGCCACGTAACGGCGTAACTGCTTGCCTCGCACTCATGTCTCACAGCTCGTGGTCTACCATTACTGTAAGACGGCAGCTTGCAGGCCGCTTTCAAGGAACTCATCACTGTTTTCCAGCTTTATAGACTACATCGTATACGGTTCCGTCGTCCCCGAGCAGCACCTTTGCCGATCAACCAGGCGGTATGCATGGCCGACTTCGTATACATACATGTCTTCTCGTGTGCACGTGCGGGGCTTGCGGCATCTAATGCCGACAACATTACACAGTCGAGGTACTAACTGCATACAGGGTGAATATCTAGCTCCAGCAGAGAATGAGGAGAAGCCTACAGCGACACACTGCAGCCATTGCGAATACCCGTGCCTCCACCCGTTCGTCATCACGTCTTCAGACTGCAGCTTTGTGGAGGTATCGCGCGTCGCTCTCCTCAAATGGGTGCTCTCTCACCACTGTCTCCACCAGGTCTCTGGCTTGACTGGTTCGTGGTGTCATCTGCACATCAAAGTGACCAGGGTATGCAATGATGCCACTTCCAAATGTATGCTCTGGCTCAAGCGGGCGGCCTTTGCCATCGACGGCCTCTTGAATGTTGAACACCGTCAAAGCTTGCACGAATGTCAGATATATCGTGGAATCGGCAAGTACCCTCCCTGGGCAAATCCTCCTTCCGAATCCGAAGGTTACGTTTGTTGCAGAGGGTTCATTGTACGGTTCAAAGAAGCGCTCCGGTTTGAAGACCTCAGGATCATGGTATGTCGTAGGATCCCTGGTGAACCACCAAATTGCAGGTATGAGGTACGTCCCCTTGGGGATTCGGAAGCCGTCGATCATGTCATCCTCCTCAGACGCATGAGGCAAGCCCATCGGAGTAATCGGGTGCCACCTTTGAGCTTCCTCAACCACTGCATTGATGTAGGGCAGGTTCTCGCGATCAGCAGCGGTAGGTAGCCTTGATGTCCCTACCACTCTGTCGATTTCTTCTTGGGCCTTGCGCTGCACATCAGGGAACATGCTCATTGCCAAGAAGAAAGCTGCCATAGTGGAGACGGAAGTGTCGGCTCCACCGGTGTACATCGAGGCTGCTGACCACTTTATCGCATGCTCAGTCTCTGCGTCGAGGGTTCCCTCTTGGATAGCCTGCTCGACCGCTTTCGACACAAACGATGTGCGCTGGTCGCCGCTAGACATGCGCTCTCTGGCGAATTTGTACGGAATCTCGACAACATCTGCAGTGGTCTTTTTGTAGTATCTTGCTGTTTTCTTGTAGCCTGAGCCCGGTAGCCACTCCGGCAAGTGCTCGATAAAAGGGAGTATGTCTACTGCCCATTTACCGGGGACCACAGCATCCGAGAACTGCTTGATAGCTATGCCTACTGACTTGACTATCGGGTCCGTGTCGTGTGGTTCAATGGTGTAGTCGTATACAACGTCCAATATGACCTCGGCGGCTTCGCTGAGAGAAATTTGTGTCAGCTATGTATAACTAATGCATCAACATCGGCTACTCACGTGTTCAGATGCTGGACTAGGTTCTTTCCTTTGTCATGCATCAACCGCCACAAGAATCGCCCCACTGCAATTATCTGTTGTGCATCATATTTCGACATAGCCGACTTGGTACCAAGCTGTTGATGAGTATGTTTCCTGTGCAAACGATGTGTATGTCCATACGGAAGGCTTGCCAGAAGTTCGCGGTATCCACACCTGGAGGAGTTCATAATCAGTCCTGAACAACTCTATCGCCGAAAACGGCAAGACTCACATCTCGATTCCAAATTTCATATTTGGCCGTCCCGAATACTTGCTGGCTCGTTTCTCCATCAGCTCGAAGGCAACTCTCTTGTCGTGTATGATGAACATCGTCTGGCCGAGCACAGTGACAGAGCTCAACGGCCCATATTGATCCTTGTGCTTTATCCAGTGCTGGTATTCTGGCATTCCCGGAGGCGGCAAGTCCATGACATTGCCAACAAATGGTAGACCTTTCGGGCCTGGAGGCAGTGGTATGGAGTTTTTCCGGCGACTCAACCATGCCCATGCCAGTATGGCGGGTATGAGAACCAATACCGTGCCGATGGTCGGACTGAAATCCATGACGAGTGTTTAGAACTGCTTGTATAACTCGACTTCGCAAGCCTTGAATATAATGCCCAGATGTACCACGTTAAGTCGAAGCGATATTGAAGTTGCAAAAAGTTTAATGCAGAAGGCCAGTGATAGACAGTCGATTCGTCTCTTTGATCGGCGAGCTGAGCATTGCTGTGGGGCGTACAAGGTCGTATGCGCAGCGCTGACGCTCGAAACTGATTCGCGCTTAAATTGATTATCCTTACTAGCCGACGACCCAGCTGAAACGCCTGCTACCTCAATCTGGCCAATAGAGACTTTATAACGGACTTACCTCTCACCTTACAAGCGATCCAAGCCTTTTCGGAACAGAGAGAGAGGCTTATGTCCGGGCGCGTCCAGAGCAACATATTTACAGACGATGAGAAACATGAATTCATTTGGGGGATAAAATCTAGAGCGGTTACATTTCTCATAAACTCGCGCGGAGATTGTGCGCCCAGTCGCCCTCAGCTTCAAAGATCTCGCCGACCTTCTTGCTAACAGCAAGCAAATGTCTATCGTGATAACGAGGCGCAACCAAAGATAGACCTACAGGCATATCGTTCTCGCCTTTGAAGCCTGGAATGTTTACCACTGGTGTGTGGAGCGCCTGGAGATCTGTCAGCGAAGGATTAACCATGTGATACCGGAAGAGAATTACCGTCCAGATCAAGCAGAATGCAGCACTGCCGGTCTTCTCAATACCCAGTGGCGCCTCGTCGGGCACGCTGGGCGTCAATACAGCTGCATATCTGCCGAGTAGCTCGTCCACTACAGGCCTCGCCGCAGAGATCTTGTCAAATGCGTCCAGCTGTGCTTTGCGCGAGATCTTGTCGCTATTCTCAACATGTCCGACGAGTTGTCCTGAAAGCCGGTCCTTTGCGACTGTGTAATCAGGAAGGAACGCTGTCCTGCCATCTGAGTTGAGCACCGTGGCATGCCAAACAGGGAGCTCGTTGAGATTTTCCGGGAGCTCGATCTCTTCGACTTCGGCGCCGTAAGCGCGGAGGAGAGATACTGCTTTGTCCATCGCAGCGGAACCACCAGGACCAATATGCGGCCATACCATGGTCTTGAGGAAGGCGAACTTGGCACCCTTGACGCTGAAGTCTGTTGGTGCTGGGCTATCATCGTGAATGGCGAAAGTATCGGCCAGAAGCTCTAGGTCAGCCACACTACGAGCGTACAGTCCCAGGGTGTCTAGAATAAGCGAGTAGATCTTTTGTCCCTCACGAGTGATGGAACTCCACGTCGGTTTGAAAGCGTAGATTCCATTGTAAGAGCCTGGGCGGATTGTGCTACCTCCGGTCTGAGTACCCAGGCCGATCGGAGCTTGGAAATCGCCGACTGCAGCACCTGATCCTGAAGATGAGCCACCGGGAGTGCGGTTGGGATCGTGCGGATTTCTTGTTTTCGATCCGACTGTGGTCGCCGCAAATTCGGTAGTGGTCGTCTTGCCGAAGATGAGCGCGCCAGCCTTTCGCAGAATCATGATGGAGCCAGCGTCGACTTCGGGGGCATCTCCTGCATAGATGGATGAATTAAATTGAGTTGGCATGTCTGCGGTCATGGTCAGATATCGTAACAGTATAGTCTGCCTCGCTTGGACTCACGCTTGGTGTAGATGACATCCTTGACGGCTATTGCTACGCCGTGTAATGGTCCACGCTGTGCCTTAGGTACTGCGTCGAGTGCTTTTGCCTGTTTGATCACATAATCCGGGTCAAGATATGCCCATGCTTGAACAGCCTCGTCTCGTGATTTGATACGCTCCAACAATGATCTAGCATAGTCCTCCACGGTGACTTCGCCATCCTTGATCTTGGCAAGTATCTCTGTCGCCGTCAGCTGATAGAGTATGCTACTCATTTTGAACAATTGTAAGGTTGCTTGCTTCGGCTGTCAGTAGTCAAAAAGATATTTGGAAGCTTTTGGTAGGCAATATGTTGTTCATGCACAGGGTACTCGCGTAATCAGCAATATATCCAGAATACTTTCCAAAGGCCATACAGCTAGGAGATAGCTCTGATAGGGCTACTGCCATGTTCCGCATATATTCTTGCGCATTACATGACACATAGAAGTCGTGCTCAGATAAGCATTTAGTCTTGTACTGTATCGACTACCTCCTACCGTATGGAGCAAGTGTTGTGTCAAGCGAGTCTAAGGCATCTCGGGGGTGAGGACATCGGGCAAGTTGGGCCAAGGCCAACAGATTGATGTACGTCATTTACTCGAACAGGGGGCCGCCAGCCATTAATTATCGGCTCTTTTTGAGCCGATGGGCGGCCATCTCTTGCATCTTTCCGATTTACTGTAATGTCTTGTTATCCTACGGCATATTGGAAGTAAGTATGGCGGTTGTTCCAGGGGTCTGACTCGCTTTTGGCTGTCAAACCAGGCCGGCCACTTGACGTGATTGCTGTAACCCGATGATTACAACACGCATAGACACATTTATGCTGCAATTATGCGTGCCAACAGCAGTTCTCTCGGCTGCGGCGATCCTTAACCGATGCCCCTCACGGTTTGATGATACTAGATCGCTGGGACGGCTGCTGCTGAATATCACTAGTGGTGCGATTTCGCTTCCGAACCTCCGACCGGTGTTGGATGTTCAATTTTGTTACCAAACATTCGCGAATCAAACGCCAGGACTTTTTTTTGTCTGGCTTGCCCGAAGATGGACCACCTCTTTATTTGATCTTGGAAACTTTTGTCGGCTCGAACCTGTACTGCCGAAATGCAATTATGAAAAACACCACACCTGCCAATGACGATTTGGAAGCGAACCGCGTTTCAGAAAAGAAGATTGCCAACGACCATGGCTACAATTTTGACAGCCAAAACGGCAGCAAGGACGACTCGAGCGAGTCGGTCACACCTGTACCAACACACGTCGACCAGACTTCGGCTGCAAAAGATGAGGAAGCAGCTCAAGATGATAGCGATGCAGAATCCATAGGCGGACAGAGGAACACTATGTCCAGCAAACGGCTCATGGTAGCGATACCTGCGTTGTCGGTCTGCCTGTTTGTTTCATTCGTCGATCAAACTAGTGTGTCAACCGCAACACCTGCAATCGCTGGCGATTTGGCGACGGGAACTGCAACTTCCTGGATTGGAACTTCCTTCCTCATTGCCTCAACTGCATTCCAACTGATCAACGGCCGACTCTCCGACATATTTGGCCGCAAGAACCTGTTGTTGATCTGCCTGGCTCTGATGGGCCTTGGAGATCTCGGGTGTGGGTTCGCACAGACTGCCGACCAGCTATTTGCGTTACGTTCGATTGCGGGTATTGGCGGTGGTGGCATCAATTCCTTGGTAATGATCATCGTTAGCGATATCACTACACTTCAAAATCGGGGCAAATATCAGGGTAAGTGCCAATTCTTCCTGTCAGTAATACACGCGTACTAATGCCGTGTCACAGGCTGGCTCGGTGCCATTATTGCTCTTGCCAATGGCGTCGGTCCGTTCCTTGGAGGCGCTGTAGTCGAAGGTGCAACTTGGAGATGGGTATTTTGGATGATCCCCATTATGACAGCCCCAACTGCAGTCGTGATTTTGTTCTTCCTACCCTTGAAGCACAGATCTGGTGACCACCTGGAGAAGATGAAAAAAATCGACTACGGTGGTGTTATACTCAACATTGCATCTACCCTTCTTGTTCTGGTTCCACTGTCCGGAGGTGGCGTCACCTATGCATGGTCATCGCCATTTTTCATCGCCGCGACTGTGATAGGTGTGGTGCTTGCAATTCTCTTCGTTCTATATGAATGGAAATTGGTCGCCCTTCCGATCATGCCGCTCCGACTCTATCAGGCTCCCCACTGTTGGGCACTTTACCTTCAATCCTTCCTGACCGGCCTGGCTTACTTCGGAAACTTCTTCTACCTTCCCATCTACTTCCAATCGATACTGAAATACAGCCCATTGGTTTCTGGTGCGCTGATCTTACCAGTGGTCATCACCACATCTGTGGGATCGATTGTCAGCGGCCAGTACATGGCTCGCGTGGGCAGTTATATGCACTGCATTCTAGTTGGATTCATTCTATGGACTTTGGGGAGTGGTCTGACCCTACTCTTCGATCGCAACACCGGACTCGGGCCTTTGATCGTGATCCTCATCGTGGAGGGTGCTGGAATTGGTCTTACACTACAGCCTACTCTCGTGGGGATGTATGCCAACAGCCGCAGCGAGGATCGCGCTGTCACTACCGGGCTACGTAATTTCATCCGCACTATCGGCGGCGCATTTGGCCTTGTAATTTCTGGTGTAACGCTTTCCAACACATTGAGTACTGGCCTGGGAAGCGAAGATTTTGCTTCGAACAGTCTCATTGCCGAGCTCACGTCGTCTACTTACGCCCTAGATTCACTCAACTTGTCAGAGCCGCAGGAAAATCTGGTACTGGATATCTACATGCTGGGCCTACATTACATCTTTATCTTCTACACAGTCTGCGCAGGACTCAGCCTGGTATTGACTTTATGGGTCGGGAATACTAGTCTAAAGGCTCCAGAAGCTACGGAGGATGAGGTGGGAAGTGCAATGGAGGGAGGTGAGGTTCTGGCCTCATCGGAGCAGACCGAACAGGCCATGGCTGCAACCGGTACTGGTAATGATTCGAAGGAGAAATCTAACGTATGAGAATGTATGATTGTCGTACTTGTAACCCGACACAAGCATGGAATCGATTCGAATGCATGCCCTCTCGTTCATAAGTTTACGCACCTTTCCGAACCGGTACCACTGGTATCGGCGTATAATCATATCCTGTCAAGACAACAGAGGATTTTTGGAGTGTCTTCTTCGTGTCACTACTCCCAATTAATACCATGAACGCAAGAATTGACAACATCAATGAGATACCACGTGAATGCCATGTGTATGCACAGACTTATGACGCTTTGCCGCAGGCACATTTGAGCGATCACAGGTTTCCATGATGCTTTCGAGGGCGCTTTAGTTCCTGAACCCTCATATGCCAGGCATTCGCAGATGCGATGCTTCAGCTCTATCTTACTCACTACATAGAGGCATGTCGCCATGATGTTCTGAACAATCACGTGATCGTATTGATCGCTGAATCATGCGTCGATTCCCTGCTTTCGCCAAGTGACTCGTCATCACAGCTCCATCCTCGCGCGCCGCTTATCACAGCAACCTTGTCCTTATCAGACGTGGAACTGTAACTACCTCCCACGCTGATGCATACCCATGGACGAACCCTTTATCTCGATATTTGACTAATGCGAGCATTTCGCATGAGTCTCGGCGCGGTTCTCGTGGCCTGGAGGCGCTTCGGCGCTGTAGCTCCCGATGACCAGACCCTCTACTTGCAAGATTCTCCTATCCTTTCACCTGCCATCAGGGGCTAGCTAGATTACAGTAGTATCGGTGGAGAGCTGATACGCATCTATCAGGCTCGCACGTCAGCCAATCCTGGATCATGCTCTCTTCATGGCTTCCGATGACACCAGCTGATAGGACCGGTTGACGCATTGTGGAAAGACTACCTCCGTGAATGTAACGGGGTAGCGCGGTCAAGGCATAATGGGTTACCGATAGCATGGGTGGTGAGCGGCCAAGTGCAGCCGAAAGCGAGAATCGATGGTTGCATGGCGAACAGAGCTATATATGTGGGTTGACAAGAAGCACAGAACCGCCGTACCATCATCAAACCACTGTCTCAACAACCAACATCGCATCCTTACGTTGCCATGCCTGAAGTATACGCCGCACCACCAGACTATGCGTTCCCCAGGAACTTCAAGGGCTATGGAGAGAAAGGCCTCGAAGGGCTGAAGTGGCCTAATGATGCGAAGATTGCTGTCAGCTTCGTCATTAATTATGAAGAAGTGAGTAGTGCTGCAAGCGCCGGCCTGGTAATATCTCGTCGCTGACAATTGCAATAGGGCGGTGAGCGCTCAGTGCTACTTGGAGATGGCCGCTCAGAGACCTCTCTTCGCGAGTACCCAGCAGAGCCAGATATCAACGAACGCAGCTACAGTGGAGAATCTGAGTTCGAGTATGGCTCTCGCAGAGGCTGGTGGCGTCTGTTCAAGCTCTTCAACGACTACAAGATGAAGTTCACTCTATATGCTGTCGGCTCAGCTTGCGAGGAGCAACCTGAGGTGGTCAGTCGATGTGTCGAGGAAGGCCATGATGTCGCCTCGCACGCATATCGATGGATCGATCACAAGAACCTTTCCGTCGAGGCCGAGAAGCAGCACATTCGTGACGGCATCACAGCACTGAAGAAGCTCGCTGGATATTCTCCTAAAGGATGGTACTATGGCAGACCCTCTCCTCAAAGCCGAGCACTCATCCCTGCCGTTTATGAGGAAATGGGCGAGGAGCTTCTCTGGGCAAGCGATGCATATGCCGACGACATTCCCTACTGGGTTGATCTACCCCAAGAGAGAGACAGCGAAAACCCCAAGGGCTGCTTGATGATCCCTTACAGCTACGATTGCAATGACTTCAAGTTCCTTACACCAGCCACCGGCTTCCGCGACCCAGGTGGATTCTACGACCACATCAAGAATGCTTTCGATGTACTGTACGAAGAAGGCGAAGCAGGTGCGCGCAAGATGATGACAATCGGTCTGCATTGCCGTATCATTGGTCGACCGGGTCGCTTCAAGGCTCTGCAGGACTTTGTCAAGTACATCTCTTCCAAGGAAGGTGTATGGGTTGCGACCAGGACAGAAATTGCCGAGTCTTTCAGAGAGCAGTTCCCTTACAAGAAGGGTCAGCTAGCATAGTTAATAAATTATCAATGGACAGCATCGAACTCGTATAGCCATGGCATGAATCTCGAGAACTGATGTGCCAACCTGAGAGGCTCGCGGTCTAGCTTCAAAGTCCGTACTGCTTGCTCTGCCGCCGAGATATAATCTATGCTTACATTTCCTAATAGTCTATAGTGTACTATTATCATCGACTTTGCAACTATTATATATTTAATCTTAACGCTAATATCTCAGCTAAATAGTACATTTATCTAGAATTTTATACGCTATTATCATTACGGTATGCGCAGATAGATCATCGGCTTACTCTTGCCGCTGAGACGCCGGTACGGAGTTTGAACCTAGACCGCGATAGAGGGTACATCGAGCTGCTGCCACAAGTCTGTACATAGGCAATGGTTAAAAGTGTCTCTCTCAATAGCAAAATGTTGTCATTCGACAACCGGCTCAAAAGTGATAGCATAAGATCATCGCATCGTAGTCTCAGTATCTCAAGGGCATTAGACGTCCTCTGATACCTGTCTACGATAGTGTCGGCTCAGAGCGCCCAGAGAGGTGCGCAGACTTATGGCTCAGAACAGGTTCATGCCTCGAACACATTTGCTGATACATTGCCTTGATATTACCATACTGTAGATCTAGTGAAGTAGAGGCGCATGTGGTCTTGCGATGCGCTACAATCAACCAAAGACTTTGGTGGTTTCTTTGTGGGATTGTATACATTGTTGTGCAGTTTGATGTGATCTAAAAGCCGAAGGGTAAAACCTAGCTCAAAAGTCATCAACACGCTCGAAATAGCATATAATCCCCCTCCAGGTGCTTCAAAACTGAGAAGTGTCCGCCACGAAGGCCGACACGACACTGTATGTGATACCGGTGTCAATTCATCGAGATACAATAAATATATTGCAGGTGTCACGGGTGAGCAACGCATACGCTGGAGTTCACTGTGGTATTCAACAAGTTCGATACCGGAGGAAGAGGTCTATCCTATAGAGTCTGCAAAGTATATAGCGGACGCCAAGCTTCTAGTACGGGCTAGCCTGCACTCCACTCTAAAGGCTTACCCTTCACATTACCCCCCTCCCCCTCTAGCTGTTCTATTCGGGATCCGACGTATACTACCCAGTTTCCTTAGCGTAGACTCTACAACTTCCTACTTGTTGCATTCACAAGTTAGTGTTTTAAGTCTCAGTTTCACATGACGTCATTCAACTATCATGTGATGGCGAAGTGAATTCTTGGTTTCTAGGAATCTGGTTAGTAGTTGCTGGAACCCGGGCTTGAGATCCTTGAATGCCGTTTTTCGCGACTCTTCTGCTCTTCACTTTAGCCCTATGACTATGGAGTGAAGTCTGCTTTTCTAGGGATATCCAGGGTCTGTAGGGAATCGGCCAGACGCCTGGCTAGGTAGCCTAGGGTCCGATTTTTCAAGCAGACTCATAGCTCACTTCAAGGATGAACTGGTGACCAGTGACAGCGTGCAAACGCAGGTAGCAACGCTGTCATGTGAAAGTTGGCTGGTACCAGTCTATATAGGCCTCTTTCCTTCCCCTTATTCTTCCAGGTCCTACTCCTTTTTCATCAATATTACCGCTACCATTGTAAGTATAGGCTACTAGTGGAGCCTCATCGGGACCCCAATCCCCTTTCCCCAGTCCCTAGTCAATACTAACCGGTATCAGATGGCTCCATCCATCCATTGTCTCCCCTGCGCGCTTACTGGCCTCGATTGTGAGGAACAAACTGTAAGTCTACTGGGATCCGAGTCGTTCACATAGGCTAAAGCTGATCTTTTTAAAAGGGTACTAAGAAGAGAGCCTGTGTTGCCTATAAGGATGGTAAGAAGTCCTGCTCCCCTCTATAAGTTCTTCTGGATTCTAGTGAGAAATGTCCGCTAACTGTTAA
>Ga0265797_10004885_pt1 | contig 20022 bp, 20 predicted proteins | sample P2T30metagenome_FD_192433 | JGI IMG/M metagenome (GOLD analysis project Ga0265797, IMG submission 192433) | Plant litter microbial communities from East Loma Ridge, Irvine, California - P2 T30 | ecosystem: Environmental > Terrestrial > Plant litter > Unclassified | place: USA: California...
ACTGTGCATCTCCTGCTGCAACATGTCGCCCTAAGGAACACAACATATCCTCAGATATGGTACTCGGAGCCCGCAAAAGGATGAAAGGACTCAGCATTGTACACGCAATGTCCGATTCTAGAAGATGTCGCCCACAACACTGGGCTTGTTGACCGCTGATGACAAGCACTGGTCAACTCCTCCTATCTGGGGACTGGCCAATACAGCAATCATCACCAATTCCAACCCATCGTTCTTGGTCAGACGACTCTCTGGTCAGTTCGATTCTCGGGCCCTGAAGGTCACCACTCTCAATGGATTGTGGTCTCTTGCTCTCAGGAGCTCAATGCGTCCGGCTACATGTATGCTTGTATGGCCATGCACCCCGATGGCTCGGTTGTGTCCCCTGGCTTATCGATAACGCTCGACGCTCAGGCCACCTCCGCTTACTTCGGCGGTACCAGCCCTAAACTAAGCGGGAAAAAATCAGGCAAAAGACCCGCCCTTCCGTCCGACCTACATGAGCTGTACCACCACTCCCTTACCATCAACAAGACCCTTGCCGGGGTAGCTCAATTGGTAGAGCGTGTGGCTCTTATAACAGCAAAGAGATCAACCTCAAGGTCGTGGGTTCGAGCCCCACCTTCGGCTATTCCTATATCATAAGCTCAACAGAGCAGCTGTTCATTTTGCTTTTTGGCTGGAATGTGACTACCTGGCCTGCTTTGGCATCTCTATCCCTTCTGTGATGGTGAGAGGTGGTGAATTGACCCCTCAAAGCAAATGTTTTTGCTCTTGAGTTGGCACGTTGTTGTGTCGGTGTTTTTTCTGTGCTGATGCCGTCACGCATACAGAAGCGTAGAAACACAGTCACTATTTCGGCTCCGGCTCTCTCAGAACCAAAGCTGTGGGTTTCTGGACGAAGGATAACATACATGTCAGTTGATATCATGGACGCGAGAGAACAGCGGCACGTGAGTAAGTAATCACATTTCGTACAAGTCATGAATCTAGTTCTGTATACCATCAAAGTTGTTCTAGAAGAAATGAAACCCAATACTGTCCGTCAGATCAACTGACACGATGTAAAGGAAATGGAAACCGAGTGGACTGGCACCAAGTACCAAATCGAACTGCTTAGAGCGCAGTGGGACCAGGAGGGAATGGACCGCCGGTTGGGAAAGGACCGCCAGTAGGAAACCCGAACGGAGGGCCCTGAGTGCCGCTAGGCACTGGACGACCAGTAGCAAATGGAGGAGGGTGAGGACCATCGCTGGGTCTGGATGGCTTTGTTGGCCTAGGCTTGTAGTGGTGCCATGGCTTGTTTGGGCCTTTGCCACGAGGACCTTCGAATCGCTTCTCGATGTCGAACTCCTCTACATCGAAGGTGGGCGCGGGAAGTACAGGAAGCCCGTTCGTCGCTGTACCGGATGGGATGAAGCCAGTTGGGAAAGCTCCTGTAGGGAAGACGGGGCTACCGCTGATGCCTGTTGGGCGAGTGAAGATGGGCCCATCGTGATCGGGATGGTGAGGACCATGGGGAGGGCCATGAGGTGGGCCTTTGAACGGCGGCGAGGGAAGAGCGCCGCTGGACGCGACGAGGATTGAGAGGGCTATGAAACCCATAGCACTGTAAGAAGGCATGGTGCTGGAGCCTATCGAGTTTTGTTGGCTTTGATGTACAGGGTCGACTCGTGTTGTAGTAGAAAGTAACAGGCGATGCGTTAGACTCATATATAAAGCCACATCAACAAAATGCAGGTACTATCGAAAGATAAGTGGACAGCAGAGCAGTGGTACGCCAAGGTCAGCGATCAACATGAACACGCAAGCGGTTCGGGAAATGATGAATGTGTCAATAGGGCATACATCTGCAGGTTTTCATGTCTCCGAGTGTATGCTGTACCACTCATCAAAGGCCCAGAGCCGGGCCAGAGCAAGCAAGCAATCAATCAGCAATGTCAAGCAGGCCACGAGAGCCGCAGTCCGGGTTCCTGCAGCCCTTGAGATGACCTTTCTGTTGGGACGACGATGCTTTCGGTCGCGCCATGCTGACGTGAAACGATATTCACGCCACAGAGCCTCTAGATTCGCTGGGAAGCCACGAGCCGTATGTGCCGGAACAACGAGGCGACTGTATTCGTGCGGCTCCGTATTGCTAAAAGACAGTATCTCTGCCAATCTTGTGGCAGTATGTTAGTCAATACCAGAAGATCGACCGCGTCCTCTTCCTTCACTAAAAAAGACACCTCTGTTCGTAAAGTTTGATGGTGGCGACGAGCAATCAGCACTCTTGCGATATCATGGATTGCATTTGTGTTTCTCCGTCCAATCGAAAAGGCATGTTCCGTCTATGGTCGAAGGACCTGGTTCCGAGAGCATGCGTATCCTTGGTTCATCTTCTCGTTAGCCACGAAAATGCACTCTAGACACTGCGAAAGCCCTCAGGAGCGTTCTGTAGCAATTTTCGGTACCGTGAGAGGAGCCGGAATGGCGTGAGACTATGACACGCACTTCAGCGGCTGGCGAGGCTGGCCAAGCGAATACAGCGGGTCGCAGAGAAGGTGATGTCGAGAAGAAGATGTTTGTTCAAGGGTCGGAAGCGATGAGTTGATTCCGGTGGGACCAGACTAGCGGGAACTCAATCTCGAGTCCGAAATCCGTCTCACACTCGTCTATGATCTGCGCCAACACCTTATCTCGTCAGATTACAGGACATCTCTGGTTTCCAGGATCTTTCAGACTGTGTACCAATGTACCGTAATTTACGCACCGGCAAATTAGCAATGCAAACTTGATGCTGTGCTCTAACACGCCGCAGCACTGGCATCGTCGCATGGCAAGAGACGCAATCGGTCGTACCAAACGTTTCACGACATCTTATCAGGCAGAGTCTGTACATATGCATGCACGCCACGAAGCAGCACGGAGACGGGACAGCTGCAATGTCTGAGCCTGGGCGAACATGTGAAGAGCCGACAGGCAGTACAGGGCACGCCTCGCACGGAAAGTCCTTGTGTACTCACGTACGCGGAAGCCGTGTTCAGCTGAGATATATTGTACCTGCAGACGCAATCTAAATTTGCCGCAGGACTTATTCCCATCAGGCTATTCTGGCTGGAAACGTGTTCTGATTGTCGAAAACTACCATCTTTGTGCATATTGCTCGGTTGCCAATTCGCTGCCAACTGGGGAGCTCATGGCGTTGCAAGCTTGTCATTGGAGACACAATTGATAGATTCTGTTGGTGATATTGAAAAAATTGTGATTGTGACCTGTTAACGCCTATGTAACTCCACCCGAAGTTCTGTTTATCAAACGAGTGTGATGAAAGAAACAAATGAATGTCTAGGCCCTTCGGGTGGCCAGCACCCTCGTCCCAACCCAACGCCCCCAAAACCCAAGTAGAGAATGTCGTGAAAGCAGCCCATGCACCTGTTCAGCCTTCCATCAAGGCGCCAGCGCCAAAATCCACTGTCGAGTCCAGCTCAATGAATGTTGTCAATGAAATCGGTGAAAAGAGTGTTGATGAGAGAGCAATCGACTCTCAATAATATGTGTTGAGCGAATGTTGAGGAAAGACGAGATCGGGTTCCTTGGCCCCAGATTTCCAGTAAGTGGTAATGATAGACGTCAGTCGGGCTCGAGATACCTGCTCTCGGCTGTGTGTATGCAGATGCGCCACCCGCTCGCTAAGAACGCTTTTCGTGTGTGGGACCCATCTAAGCGGTCGGAGCGGCACTGTCGTCGACGGACGAGGTGGAAGAAGTAGAAGAAGTGGTAGATGTGGAAGAAGCGGAGGAAGAGGAAGAAGTGGAAGTGGAAGAACTTGACGAAGTCTTTGACTTCTTTCCCTTTTGGCCCTTGGTCCTGGAGGAGCTCGTGCCGGTGGTAGAAACGGATATGAAGATGGTGGTTGTGACTGTAGGTGTTTCGGTGATGGTGATGGTAACGGTACCAGAGCCGTTGTCGTCACCGGAAGGGGAAGCAGTAGGTCTGCTGTTAACATCCGAAGTTCTGCTTGTGTTGTCTTCAACACCAGAAGTGGTGGCGGTAGGTTGGCTGCTATCGTCCGAAGTCCTGCTTGGGTTGTCTTCGCTACGAGTGCGTGACGAGCTGGAACCCGAGGTAGGATCGTCCTTGCCCTTGTCGGGATGAGCTGCCCGCTTGGCAATAATCGTCTCGGTTGCACCGGCGCTGTCGTCGGTGGCAGTCGGCGAGTCGTCATCGGTAGTCGTCAATGCGCTGCCATCGGTGATAACAGGCAAGGAGCTATCGTCGGTGATGGTAGGCGATGCGCTGTCATCGGTGGCGGTCGGCGTAGCGACATCCTCAGTCGTGAGAGTTACGCCAGTCACAAAGCCCGAGCCAGTCGGGAAGTAACCAGTCGGGATCCCGATACCAGTACCGAAGTCAGTGTTAGTGGAATCGCCAGTGGGGTAAGGTGCCTTGGTGGAGCAGTCCTTGTCATCGGGCTTGTGGGGAAGACCAGTCTTGGGGTGGTCATCGTTGTCGTGCTTGCTCTTCTTGTCATCAAGCTTGTCTTTGGGAAGAGCCAAAGCAGAAGTGAGAGCGAAGTAGACCGCCGCTGCGGCCAGGACATTCTTGCCAACCATGTTGATTGATTTTTTTTGTGTCGGATTGTGCTGTGAGGCGAAGAGATAAGCGTCGAAAGAGTAGATGTAACGAGTGTTGTTGTTTGTAGATTTGCTTGAGAGCGAATGTGTTTCCAAGAGCTGGTTTGTGTGTTGATTGCTGTTGATGAGGATATTGAGATGCAGAGGAATCTCAGACAACTTATATATCCATCTGGGACCTCGAGTCTGTAGTGTTAGTCCTTCATGTCTCACACCTGAGCCCATGGCTTTGGGTCATCTAGACTTTGGAGATGTCCAGATCCCACGTGGTTCTGGAAACTTACCCTGTCCCGCATGTGGGAAGTCTGTACAGCGCCACATCACCCGGCGATGTCAGCCACGAATACTTCTAGATTCTATGGCAAGTAGAAAGCGGCTCACAATATCATTCATATGCTGAACTCATGCTGGTCTTGTACCTGGACTGCCATTTAATAAGGGCTTCTCATGTAGAACGTTAGGCACCAGCAGTTGTTTCCAGATTGATTCACAAAAACGATCTTTATGTGTAGAGCGTCTCGTAGATGCATCGCCATTCTATGGCTCCTGTGGTCCTAGGGACAAGGTGAAGCTACACATTCTTCACTGCCATGTCTCATCCGAGAGGTTGACGAACGCCTGGGACAACCAAGCATTCCTTGTGAAGTCTTCAACGCCTCCACAGGCGCCGACCTCGTCTGGAGCGTACAATCGTTAGGCCCATGAGAGGGAAAGACCCGCGCATTCGGCAGCGAAACGGTATGGGCCTGTAGCTTGGCAGATGTGCAGAAGCAGGATCAAGCGAGGCAAAAGTACGCCTGAGAAGTGCTGTGGATTGAAGACGCTGGGTCGGCTGGGTCAACCGACGCAACGGATCAGTCCAGAGGTTGGTTCCTTGATCCCCGCAGACCGGAGAGATCGAGACTGAAGCATGTTCGAACTTTAATCCTGCCGCAGATCAGGTTGTGAGCATCGGGGCGTATACCGTCACCGGAACACGTGCAAGGGCAGCGTTCATAATGGCTGACGCTGGCGATGTCTGCCGTCTCGACATGGCGGTGGTGTTCCTCGTCCGTGCCGTGGTTTTGGGAAAACTGCTTAGGATGCTGAAGGAGGACAAATGAAGTTGCGTGGGCTGTGAAGATGGGCCCATGGCCTTGGCACAGGGACCAGACCAATTTGTGGGGACAACCGAACCACTGGGACACTCCAAGTCTTCCACCTTTGCCTCTCTCGAGCCTCTATAGCGAACCAGATGTCTCAACCCAGACATACATGATATGTGACCACAGCCTGGATGTGAGCTCCTGGACCGGCAGATGTGACTCTCTCGAACAATTCTCCTGACAAGGCATAGTCGGAGTATCCAATCGGCATCCTTGCATCGCGAGGCATGGATGGCAATATCTTCTTACAGCCAGCAATGCTGCATATACAAACCTACCAGGAGTGCTGATGTTGTCTTATCAGTTCGAGCTGCTTCCAGATCTTAGGGTGTTGCCGTTCCATCGGTTCTCTGTCCAGATCGGCAGACCCTACCCCAAGAAGGCAGGCTAGATCCAAGGAAGCTATCTTGGCATCTCACTTTAAGCTCGCCAAGCAGAGAGCCTTTCGTCTGCGAATATCAGATCCGGCGTAGACCTTCTCGACCTCCCGTGCGCCATGCCGCTCGCTGGCTTCAAAAGCCTCCAGCTGCTACTAGACGTCGGATGTTTGATGATGCTGGACATGGGGAACCCTCGACTGCTAACGCCACAGAGGTGCTTTTCTCCGTCCTCTTGCCACGTGGGAGACGTCCATTGTACTGCCTGGACACAGTGGATGCGGTAACACGCGAGGTCCAATATTATTTCCATGGTACCGAGGCCCTTGCATCATCGATGCGGTGTCGAACGAGGCTTTCGAATCTTTGGAAGTTTCTACTGGCTGAGGTGCAATGCATACTGTATTTGTGATACGCCGGACTTGCCTTCAAGAACAGAACCTCGTAACATATATGAATCACTGCAATGTGTCATGAAGGACAAGCCTCGCGATCAAATTACGTTATGTACATGCTTGGAGCACATCCCACTGATGGAGCACACATCCATCCATCTCTCAACATACCATAAAGCTTACACACAAATCCCAACGCCTTCAATGTTTCAGCCACAACGTGGCAAGACGTGCCGGCATCGAGCGGATGCCCTCAGGCACTCGAACGGCGAGAGGCGTGCGCCTCAAAAGCTGTACGCGTGTTTGGAGGCGCCATTGCCAAGATGGCTGGACCTGTCAGCAGTGACATGCTGTAGAACTCTGCCACTGACCAGAAGGCGCACGCCATCCGGCTCGCAAGTGTGCGATTTTGTGCAGACTTGGGATCACGGCAAATCGAGCATCCGTAGGTGCTATCACTGCTGGGGAGGTAGGCATCTGGCGGCGGCACTGGCTTCAAGAAAGGTTGATGCGTGATGTTGCTTGCAAATAGGAAGTTATTCATTATACCAGATCAGATCATGATGTAGAAGCTACACAATTATTACAAAGAGTCGAACCCACGTGCCGCTTCCCTGTGCCCAGTAGCATCGCGATCGCTCGCATTCATCCGTATTCCCTCGGCCGTACATATACAAAAGAAAGATTTTGGAGGTGTGGCAGTTAAGCCACACCTCCAGGCGCTGTTTGGAACAGTGCCTAGAGCTTGGAGGTCCTGAGCAGAAAGATCAACCACAAGTGTCGTCTGCTAGTCCGAGATCTTTAGAAGCCTCTGAACGGGTCTACTCCATCGTCATCGAACACGTAGCCGCCTCTCCTCTGGTCAAGGCTGGCGTTGCTCAAGTTGCTACCGCCCTTACCGCGTCTGCGCGGCGATTGATGCCCGGGGACAGATGGTGGCGGCGCCGCAGGCATAGGCGGGTGTGGAACATATAAGACTCCGTTCTTGATCGCTGGATCGACAAAAGCCTGCATTCTCACTCCCGAGGTGCCTATGGCATCGAAAAAGTTGAACTGGTCCGGGCTGTTGAGTCCGTTCTCCGAGGGGCGGCGGCTGTCGCTCTGCGAAGATGTGGTGGTGACAGTCGGTGCATGGTACCGGCCAAGGGCGCTGTTGGTGAAGCGGCCGCCGCCGGAGGAAGACGACGTCGTCGCGATCGCGGTCGATGAGAACGATCGCAAGCCTGAGAAGGGTGGCGCGAGCCTAGGGGAAACGGAAGTAGTGTTACTGCGCTTTCGCTGGTGACGGTTGGTGTTGCTGTACAGACGAGGAATGCACGGGAAGTCTGCACCCTGATCCTCGGGCTCTGTATGAGCGGCCCCAACCACGTCAGCAGAGTTAGCATCCTGCGCAGATACGCTGCGTAAAAGGCTAGGCTGTCTGCCCTTCGCCAAGTTCACAGAATCTCGAAGGTTTGACCTGCCGAAAGCCGGTGCCCCGTAGCGCTTTGCACCGGAAGACTTTTGGTATTGCTCTGGTATCGGTGGTACCTGTGGTAGCTGCGAAAGCTGAATCTGGTCAGAGTCGGCCAAGAAGGACAGAGCATTCATCCAGAGTGTGTGGCGTTCCGCATTGATCGCCGTGAACTTCAGTGCTCGTGATGGCGTCAAAATTAGAATAGACCGGTGGAAAGCCGACGTGAGTTCAGGCCTTTTAGGCAGTGCAGTTTCGTCTGCAACGTCGATAACGGACTGAATCTTGACTGTGAGAAAGTTAGCAGTTGTCTCGATGGGATTGCTTCTTGCCTGACTTACGCTTGCGACCCTTCTTGCCAAGCAACGCGGTGCCAGAAGTCGGCTGTTTGCTGTCCCACATGATCGTACGCTCGTAAGGCGACAGCCATACCCACCGCTTGTGCCTAGTACCATGACTACCAAGCGACGCGCTACTCTCATCCCCATTCCGGCCGGTGAAAGCCTCTGCGGCGTCCACGCCAAAAGATTTGCGCTTGCGCATGTATTTCCACATCCATTCACCGACCATTGTACCAGCAATGGCGTCGATAAGCTGAGTCTCCTCGGCTGGAGGAACCGAACTCGTGGCAGTATCGGGTCGCTGTGCTGGACTGGTGTTGCGGTTTCCCCAGTCAAATGCCAATGTTTGCTGCAACGGAGTGGGCAGTTCGGGAATTGGGAATTTGGTCTGTGTCGGACTCTCGAACGCCATCGATTGCACAGGAGTGAGGTTTGGTGACCGCCTGCGACGTCTTGGCTTTTGAGGCGAGATCTTGGCAGATCTACCCCTGATCGAGGCAGCCGACTGAACTTTCCGCAGGCTCCCTTGTCGTTGATGGCTACCACGCGAGGTCCTATTTCCTCGGGTTGCCACACTAGCTGGCGTTGGGCTCCGCGCACCTTCACTGTATGTGTGGGGAGGGAATCGTGAGCTGGATCGTTTGGGGATTGCATGTGCTGGTAGCGTAGACTGCGTGCTGAAGTTGCTAGACGTCACACTGCCGTTGCTTTCGCCACGTGTGTGGGTCTTGAGGAAAGTACCAGATCGGGGTGGAGGGAGTCGCTTTGGACCAGCACCGCGATATGAGTTATTCCTACTACTGGAAATAGACGGGGCGGGCGCTGCGTCAAATGATTCAGCTGTTTTCGGCCTCTGTGGTGAGCGTGAGAGGTCTTCAGGCACGAACTGAGAGGGATCGGGACCTTCGAACTGTCCAGCCGCATTGATAACAGGCATTGAACCCGCCTGATCGCCGGCCTCACTATCTTGATAGTCGCTGTCATCAGAAGCGTCATCAATCTCAGCAAGCTGTCTGCTGGTTCTGTTCTGGTTGCTGACACCAAATTGGAAAGATCGGTTGAGCGGGCCAGTCGGCCTGTCACTAGCGACCTCATCCATCGAGAACGCCGGCGCAAGGGTAGGTTTGGGCAGCGGTATCGCTTTTAGTGGCATCTTGCCTAGATCCCGCACGCTACCGTCTCGTGAGTGAGTCGAGCTGGTCATTTCCGTCGGAGATCGCATCGGTGGTGAAGGGAAGGAGGACAACATAGGCAGATCTGTGGATATGTTGGGTCTACGAGCGGTGTCGCGTTTGGTCGTCTTTTTCTTTTGTGCAACAGCTGGGGCCGCCGATCTTGGCGATGCTGATGAAGCTGGCTTTGTAGGTAGCTTGTCCAGATGTGATGGCAATAGATGCGCAGGCAATTTGACAGGGCGTTGGTCGATGCGAATTTCTTCAGTCTGCACAGAGGCGTCTTTCCCAGGCCAGAGTATGTTTACTTGGGAGCCAGCATTCTTGGTTCCTGGAGGCAAAACGTAGGTTCTTGGAGAAGGAGGGCGCGACGTAGGCGGATGAATGGCAATCTGAGGTACGAGAACAGGCACTTGCAGGCTGTCTCGCTTTGTTGACTCTTCCTTGGGCACCGGAGGAACACTCCCATCTGTCTGCGTAGAGGAACTGGCATACTTGTGAACGGCAGAAGGAATGTTCCTACTGTCTGACCACGTTGCGCCATCGATTGGTGTTTCCGGTGGGCTGATGGGTGACACCGAAGCTTTCGCAGCCACGGAAATGGGTTGCCGTATGGGGACTTGCTGGACGTAAGATTCATCGGACTCAACCCGGACCGTTGGTGTTTCACGACGCGGGTGTGGCACTTGAAGAGGCTGAGGTTTGTGCTTGCCATGAACATGCGGTGGCGACGATGGCGGCGAAGGCTGATATCCCGTGTCTACATATTGCACCTTAGGTGCTGTGTTGACGACATTCGGGGTGCTAGCTCTTCGAGAGGAAGGGACCACTGGCTCCAATAGGTCTTTCGGGAACTCGCGTGCAGATGGTGAGACCATGCTACTATCGTCCGAAAGTCCTAAGATGCGCTTCGCCTTCGAATCTGCATCAGTCCGAGTTGAGGTATCGTCCCGAGGAAACTCCCGTCTGGTCGGTGAAAGAGGTCTGTCATCTTGAAGTTCCTTAGGAAATTCTCTCATAGCAGGCGATACAGGCATATCATCTGAAAGTCCCAGAATGCGTTTTGCTTTAGAGTCCATGTCACCAACAACTGACCCGTGTCGCGAGTTGTGTTTGGTACGATCATGGTACTCCATCTCCTCTTCCCCATTTTCAGATTCGTCAATGTCGTATTCGTCTTCCTCGTCAATTCCAAGCTCATCGGCCAGGCTGTTTCCTGGCTTCGCAAACGGTTCCGGAGTCTCCAAAGCTCTCGACATGATTGAATTGCGGAATCCGTTTCTGAAGCTCAAACTGCTGACGTTGCGGGTGTGCCTTTTGCGATGGTGAGAAAACACACTGACAGTGTCACTGTCGTTGCCCATGCCGCTGTCCTTGAACGTGCCTTGGTCGTCACCATCTTCGGTCGGTGTGGGCATCTCCTCAATGGTAGCCTGCTGAGTCGCCATCTCCTCAACGAACGTTCGCAGATGCATCTCAGTGACATGAACTCGCCGCTCAAGTTGCCGGCGTTCGTTGTCCCACTGCTCCTTCTCCCGCTCCCATATCGACTGTGTACGTTCCGCATCCTCATCTTGACCCCGAGTCTTTTTCTGGGTCGCTTCGAGCCTCTCTTTCAGCTCCTGCAGAGACGCTAATGCGCCGTCGCGCTCCTTCACCATGGTCTCCAGAGCTTCATATGCCCCGCTCTCCATCTGGACCATTTGCTGTCGCGCACTGCGCACCTCCTTCGCATTCGTGGTGAGTTCCTGCGAAAGCGTTTCATTGTCGGTCTTTGCACTCGCTAGACTCGTCTCTAGGTTCTCGACCAGGTTGTTCTTCGAGTCCAGCTCCCGTCGCAAGGATAAGATCTCAGAGACAAGGGAAGCGTGTAGGGTTGGGGTGAACCGCCGGGGATCGAGGGCGGTGTATCGTCCATCGCGAGCCTTATCCGCGTATTCAGTCGCATCTGGTGGTAGAGGTGGAGGAGATGTCGATTGCTCGCGCGATTTGGTGGAGCCAGCAGTAGTAGCTCTCGAGGATCGCTTCGATCGCAGAAAGCTGGGAGTTTCGTATGGTGTGTCTGCGGGCGATGGCAAGCCTTTCGCGCCCACGAAAGAAGTATACTCGCTAAAATAGTCGCTCATGGTGTTTGCTGATTGTAATATGTCCAGGTCTGTGAAGTCAATGTCCAAATATAATGTGATCCAGGATCTGTGTACAGGCTCGCCGGCCAGGGTATCCAAATATGCGTACAAGATATCGCATGCTGCCTGAAATGAGCTTATCATCCTGCAAGAGGGCTGTGGTGCAATGTTGCTGTGTACTCACCTAGTAAAAGAAAAAGAAATATATCAATACAGCATCGCGCCGGGTCTACCGTACACAGATGCTACCGAGATGCAGCCACATGAGCTGTGCTACAGGCGATCCAGGCTGCTGCCCTCAAACAAACCAGAGCTTAGGTGAAGCGAGGACGGCGGTGAGTAAGAAGTAGTCTGCATTGTGTCAAGTAGTCAGCGACATGCCAGCACAATTGTTCGCCGGGCATGACTCGAAGGCGATGCGGCGGTGGGCAGAAGGCTGACGAGGTGAAACGTGCTCGAGTGGACGAGGCCAACGCGAGGAAGACCCTTGCTCGCCTTGCTAGTAGGATATAGATGATTTAACGTACCCCTCGACTCTTCAACTCGAAGTCTCTTGATGGACGCTTGCTAGGCGCGGTGCAACAGAACAAATGCAAAGGACATGGAGGCGTGGCGAGGAGAGCGTCGACGTGCCTGGCAAAGAGTAGAACAGCGACACGATGCCCACCTACCTATCAACACCGTGCTGGGCGTCCGATGGGTTCTGTCCGTGCATGGTGCATGCATTAATTGACGCCGTCCGTCGATCATGTGTGATACCCGCCCAGGCGGTGTCTAGCTCTCCTGAAATTCGCAGTAGAGATTGACCGGGCCTGCCATTGGCCTGGGGAGAGGGCGAGATGGCGACGACTCGGCCGTTTCATGAGGCTCCCGACTTGCCATGATTGTTCGCAGCTGCAGGAACCTTCGTAAGTCGACACCACCGGCCTGTCCACAAGCACAGCATCCCGATGTTTCGATTTAGCTTTTTGGCCGGTGATGCCGTCGCTGCGGTACTAACGTACAGTAGCTCGAGTAGCACTGCTCTACTATCATACCAGCCAGGGGCTAAGGTTCCGGCGCGTAGTAAGGTTGGATATGGGCTGACCCGATCCTCCGCGACACTAGCCTTTGATAGCAGGATGGGCACTATTGGCCGTGTCTTCGACACGAGACATGCAGAAAAGCTTGCGGGCGGCGCCTGCCTTGCAGAGGCCCTGAAGACAGCCGTTGGCACTTGGAGAAGGAGCGCGGGGGATGTTTAGCCACCGCCGCGCTGCAGAGCGTTGTACGGTAGTAGTATGTATAAGGTATATGGACGTTATTGGGCTCACGCATGCTGCTAGTTATGTCCTGCAGTGTGCGCGATGCAGGCACGCGCGCTTGCAGTGCATGCACGGTAGAGCAGAGACCGTGCTGGCTGGATGAAATCATCAACAGTGCAGCACACACTCCAGGGCTCGCTCGCTACAGCGCACCCGACAGCTCCCTGGCCATTCGCCCGTGTGTGATTGCAAGGCCCCCAGTCTTCGCCTAGCCTCTTAAAGTATGAAGCACAAAGGGCTGGCTTGCATCAACCACCATCAGGACCGGCCACTCGCGAGCACTGCAGCAGCACGGCACCTACAAAGTACCGAGACGTCACACGCAAACCCGCAGTGCTTGGCTTCCTGTACATGGACATGCCTGGCAGTCTGGAACACTGGCGAGGTGCTGATTTGATTGCTATCACGCGTTTACAGCACGCCACAGCGGAAACTCGGAAACATCACGCACATGTTGCGAACGGGTTGCGAATGTGCGCTGTGGACAGCAAGGTTTGCATGGCTGCCTCGAGGTGTTTGTCGGATAATTGCCACGAACACCTGCCCTCGCGGCCCAACGCGTTATGGGTATTTTGCTTTCGACGGATCGTGCCACATCATCGCAGAGGCTTGACCTGAGTGCTCGGGCTTCCGATCTTCCTGCCGAGCGCTCGTGCAAACGGCTGTCGATACGGGGCCACCGCCGCGGTGCGGCTAACGGTGTGCGCAGGATTTTCATCGCTCGGGCGTGAGTCGGACAGCAATTGCCAATTGAGGCTCCTGCAATCGTTGCACTAGAGCGACAAGAAAGCACTGATATCTGAGACTGGCAAGTGCAAGGCTGAAGAGGTGAGACACTTTGTATCAGATTCAATGTTAGTAGCTCCATAATCCCCAGAGTTGATAGATCATTTCCACTTTCCCTTCCGTGGATCTTGATGTGCCACACAACGCTAGCAGCAGGGAAGAACCCAGTAGCGTGTGAAGAGACATTGGAGTAGAGTCCGCCTGTCATCTCAATGGTCGAGACCGAGGCTGAGGCAGAGACGCAGAGTCTATCTTTCGTTATTTGGAAATAAGTTATCCCCTATTGCTGACGTTCTGCAAAGTATCACTCTTCGAAAGTATCGTTACTCAGGTTTGCAGTATTGCTATAGATTGAGTAGTCAGAAAAGGGACTTTATACCTCCAAGGGCAAACTCTGCGATATTATTCACAACGATGGGTGAGTAGGAGTGAAGAGCAGAATTCCTGCCTCAGGCAGCCATGACAAAATTTCCCGATATGACGATATGCGATGATCTGGCAAACGAAAGAGTAACATAATAATATCACGCAAAAATGGCAGAACCTACAACGCCGTCACTTCCCAGTGACAATGCATCCAAGGCATCACAAGGCGCCCCAGCTGCTGGAGCAGTCCCTCCTTCACAGCGGGATGGTGAAACGGACTATGACCCAGATGAGCTCTTCAAAGAGCTCAACCGAATGCCTTTCTTCATGACCCAGCTACCGGAAGAAGATGGCGAAGAAAATGTTCTCGTAGAAGCGCTCAAATCTATGGCTTATGAGGGCACCCGTGATCAAATCGCCGAGAACTTCAAGAACCAAGGCAACGAAGCCGTTGCCGAAAAGCGCTGGTTCGATGCACGGGAATTCTACACCAAAGCGTTGACAGCGCTCAAGGGACCTAAAATTCCATCGCATCTGGAGGACGGCAACCCTATGCTGAAGGTCGTCGAGCTGGAAGATGACGAGACCATCGACAAGAAGGAGCGGGCTTTGGAGGAGGCTTGTCTGGCTAACAGGGCTCTTTGCCAGCTTGAGATGAGTACATACGCCTTCTCTTCTGGATTGGTACTTCGCGCCACCTGCTAATTACTGCTACAGAAAACTACGGTTCATGTAACAGAGACTGTGCATCTGTCCTGAAACTCAACGCTCGTAATGTCAAAGCATGGTATCGCGCTGCATCCGCCTGTCTAGCCCTGGACAAGCTCACCGAAGCCTTGGACGCAGCCGATTGTGGTCTTAAATTCGATGCCAGCAGCAAACCGCTCGAAACCCTGCAGCTTCGCATCGCAAAGCGCATCCAGCACGTCGCCGACCTGGAACAGTGGCGCAAGGAGCGTGAGGAGCGTGCCGCACGAGAGAAGTCGAACCTCCAATTTGCACTGCGATCGCGCAACATTCTCGTGCGAACCACACCAAACCCGCCCGACATGGAAGACGCTGCAATCACTCTGGCGGATGTCAACGATCCGAAGTCTGTTCTGAGCTTCCCCATCATCTTCCTCTACCCACTGGAGGCGCAGAGTGACTTCGTCAAGGCTTGCGCGGAGGATGAGACGCTTGGTGATCACATGGAGTACATTTTACCACCGCCCTGGGACCAGAAGGTCGAGTATGCGCCTGAGGAGACTGAGTGCTACATGGAGACTGTTTCTGGTGGTCTAATCAAGGCTGGCAAGAAACTCATACTGCTTAAGCTACTAAGCGGTGGCAAAATCGAAGTCACGGACGGTCTGGTGAAGGTGAACATTGTGCCCAAGAGCAAAGCGGCTGAGTTCATTGAGGAGTTCAAAAAGAGGAAGGGAAAGCAGTAGAAAATCATATGAAGCTTTGATCGCCTCGCTGTTGTTGATTCTGAATGCCTGATGCTATGGGGCCCTGAATCTTGTCCTCGTTGTTCAACTTCCGTGCATGCTGCTGTCCTGTTGCAACTGCTTTCCTCGTTGCACTGGACTTCGACTGATGGTATGCAAGATCATGTCCATCGCTCATGCTCGTACCATCCAAAACCCAAGCACTCTCAAAGCGCTGTCTCGAATTTGCTCGCCGTCTGTGTCTGCTTTCATACGGCCTTTGGCTGTGCCTCTCCGCTAACGCCAACTTCGCCAGGTTTGCTTGCCGTCTTGTCTCGGTTGAGGTACTCCATGACACCCCAGATGCATCTAAAAGCTTCGACTCTGCCTTCCTGGTCGAGGAGGTCGTGCCACTCTGTGCGCTCCAGCTTTGGACTGCACCAATCTTCTTCGATGGGAGTCTGCTCGGGCATGGATCCTGTGGTCAGATACTCGGTGTAAGCATCGTGAATGGTGAGTCTGAGAATGCTGACGTGGTGGAATAGGCAGGAGACCAAGAATATCTGCGAGATGTCAGTAAAGCATAAAACTTATTGCATGAGCAGCACTCACCTCATCGTAGGGCGATCCAAGTGGCTTTCCAACCGCCATGTAGTTCGTCTTGTCGCTCCACAAACTTGAGATTCTGCCCTTCAGTGTCAACCAGTTCTTTGAAACGATCCGGGCTCTCTGCAACTTCTTCGCCGCGCCGAGTCTCTGTGTCTCCAGCAATACCATGTCGGGTGAATCTTCGGGTGTGGCGTTCATGTAGTGAATGATCTCGTTGTACTCGTCTTCGGCTTGCTGTAGGCCGGGGAGTTTGCTGCCTGGTCCGCCGCCCCATCTTGGCTTGGTCGAGTACCATGCCTCTTCGGTCTGAGTGACAGGTTCTTGCTTCTCGCGGGCGCGCTGTTGTGCGATCATGAGCATCGCAGCGATCTCTCTCAGTAGGTCGTGCTCTGACTTTCTCTCTGATATCTTGATGCGCTGCGGGTCGCTGCGGCTCGGCGGACTGCAAAAGTCGATCGTGTTCTTTTCCAAGACACCCATGACTGGTCCCTCCAAGAATGCCCCTGGCTTATCGAGAGCAGGCGGAAGACGCATGACTACGCTCGTCAGTCGGACAGGTTGTTCCATGTGCTTGATCTGCATCGTAGGAGCGAAGCGTTCCTTGGTGACGAACGGCGGGTTGACTCTGCACTTGAAGGCGGCAGTGACGCCCTCGACGAACGCGTTCGCGGTGTCGGCGCGGTATTTGTCTGGCATCTCGCTTCCGTTGCCAGTGCGGCGGCCTTTGTAGCGCTTGACGTCTTTTGTGAACATCTCGTGGCCTGGTTTGTCGGGGTCGGTGGGCACCTTGGCGATGTAGTAGTTGTCGGCGCTGGTGTCCCAGTACTGTGCCATGTCGTTCAGTGCCATCCAGAACTTTCGCATGTTTGCGAGGCGTGGGGCTTTGTCGCCTGGTTTTGTCGTTTTCGACAGTACTCTAAAGGCCGCATCATTAGTGATGTCGAGCTCGGCGATCCTCCTTGCGAACTCCTCGTTGGAGCTCGTCTTGGCCGGGACGTAGGAGCTCTTGTCGTCTCTCGGCGGGAGCAACGTCTCCATTGGAGACGAGGGCTGGTGGTCGCAGTTGAGAGCACGAAGGTGCTCAGTGAGAGGCACCTCCGGCCTCTGGATGCTGGCGAAGAGCGCCTGCAAGTTCGGCGGCGGATGGTCGCTACTCCATCTCGCCGTGGCGGTCTGCTTGACCTCTGGGAAGACGAGAGCCGTTGCTCTCGCCGGCGGATCTCGTTCTTTTTCGGGGTCAATGCCGCCGATATTCGCACCTGCACTCAACTGGTTAGCAAGTTGAGCGACGTCTCCATGGCCTCTCTCTCCTCCGCGTGATTGGGCAGTGGTGGCAGTACCACCAGCAGGCTTCTTGGTGAAGCCGACGAACCAACTCTTCTCCCGGGCCATGGTGGAAAGGCTTTGGGTGGTGGTGATGGTAGTTGCACTGGTGATGGCTGAGCTTGTTGTGGAGTGAAGTGTGAGTGCCTGTCGGCCTATCTTGCAAGAGCCTTGGATACCCGCCTTTTGCGTCACATGCGTTTCATACCGGAAAGTGGCATGTGACAATTGAGAGCTCTTGACGTCTCACAATAGCATGTGTTGAAGGTTGAGAGATTCGGCTTGCTCACATATCGCGAACAAACACAGAAGTCGATTGACCAGGGATTCTTGAACTCCTGTTTCCATTCTGATATTACAAAAGATCGAAACACTTACCGGCCAAGAAGCCACCAAACATCTTCGCGTATCGATCAAAGATCGATAAGGGTGATCAATTAGGACAGAACGCGCTTGTGCATTGGAGGAAGACGTCGAATTACTAAACCGGACAATCGGCCGTCTTACATATACATGTACGACCCGAGAGTGAGCAAGATAGGGAGGATTTAAACGATGTATACTTCTCTAGAGAGGCTACGTTGGCATCACCATGTGCGTGTAGTGGGAAAGGGTGAAGTTGGACTGAGATTGCTCCACTTGCACCGACTTGCATCGGCTCGTTTATTCCGATCCACTCCCTCGGGTCCGCGCATTGTTTGACAAGCATTAGCTGCAATGTATCCCTACAATATATTTTAACAGCCATCTGCCACACACCTCTATTAGCAGAGTCAGCATGGCGTTTTAATGCTTACAATGTTCGGTGCTGTGAAATTTAAGTGCTAAATTGAGCTACCTTGCGTGAGTACTGTGCTGATCACAAGTCTCTGTACGTTACCATCGATCGGTGACGGATCCATCGATTTTCACGCTGCAGTCAGATATGCCAGAACATTTTCCCAGATGCTTCCCTTGTCCATAACCAGGCTTTTCCAGCCGTTGAGGCGTACTCGACCCTGTAAGGACCTTCTTTGTCGGGCTGCCAAAGCCGCAAGATCTCAGTGACCGAGCAGGCATCGAGCAGGTCACAATGACATTCATGTTATTACTGATCAATACTATTGTGTTATGAGCGAAGTCATTCCGGGGCGCCGAACGAGTATTATGACATGCGCATCTACTCCATGCACAAGACTCTACAGCCACAGCGATCGCTCAATGAGAGCCAGCGAATAACAGATTTCTACGACTCTCAAAAATGACCCAACAGCTGTCAAAATCAACCCCCCAGCCCGATCGCAGACATGTCAAACTTCCCAAGCAGCTCCCGGTGGGAGCTACACTCAGGCCTCTAACCGATACACTGGTGTTGCTGGATCATCCATACTTGCTAATGGACAGCTTGTGAAGACACGTGAGGTAAAGCCTAACCAGGCATCCGAGTACCCAGGCAGTTCCGTTTCGAAGGAACTCATGCGCGTTCCCGGCGGCAGACATGTTGCATCCACATCTTCTGCTGTCCCCAGCAAGTCCAGTTCCAACGGTCGGTTGTGTGTCACTGGCAGCAGTCGTCGCAACGGCACCATTGATACAGGTAGCGAACCGCTGGAGATCTCGTCTAACACTGTTTTTGAGCTCACGACGTCCGATTACTCCAAAATCAACGTCGTAAGACAGTTCAGGATTAAGATCGACGGCACGTCGAAGCACTGATGTGGTCGTCTCCGGGAGTGATGCAAAGTGCAAGGCGCACTAAAAGACAGCCCCGGATGATGATGTACGATATAGTGCTTTGCTGATGAGCTTTTCCTGTTCACTCGCTCTAGAGAAGTCCTCGCTTTACAGGTCGCCAGAATAGAATCGATTGATCATTTCAACATGAATACATCTTCCACGTGACCTTCATTTTGATTTGACATTATTCCCGAATGTTCGTGGTAATCAGAGACATCTCATTGGCGCTGATCTCTTACCGCGTCGAAAATCGAGAAGGACGAGCTAGCCACGCAAAATGTGTTCGTGAATCGCGTGGAAGTAAACCGAGCATTATCATCTAGCTCGTACGTACAATACAGGTCGAGGTCGTGATGAGGTCAACATCGGCAAAAGTAGACGCCAAGCGCATCGTTCGCCTCAAAACGCTCGGTCATCCATCTCGAACTCTGCCCACGCTGATTGGTCGAGGGTAACGGGAAGCTTTGCTTTCGAGGACGACCGCAACATCACCCAGCATACTGGACTCGCCGCCGCCACATCACCACCACCGCCTCTCCACTCTCCCACCGCTCCTCCACCGCCGCAATGTCTGCGCCTCGCACCATCACCGCCCTTGTGCGCGCGCGCCCGACCTCTGCCACCGCCTTCCTCGCCCGCTCCGCCTTCAGACCCGCGACCACCGCCGCCGCATTCTCGACAACCTCAAGAACCAGCGCCAGTGGCGTCGGTGCACCTCCTGCAAACTTCCGCCCCGCGAGGCCTTTGCGCTTCGACGAGAAGAAGGACAGCCTCTTCGACCATGCCGGAAACTACTTCCTCTTGACTGAGCTGTTCCGCGGCATGTACGTCGTGCTCGAGCAGTTCTTCAGACCACCGTACGTCCACGCGCCTCCCTGTGC
>Ga0265797_10004886_pt1 | contig 20021 bp, 18 predicted proteins | sample P2T30metagenome_FD_192433 | JGI IMG/M metagenome (GOLD analysis project Ga0265797, IMG submission 192433) | Plant litter microbial communities from East Loma Ridge, Irvine, California - P2 T30 | ecosystem: Environmental > Terrestrial > Plant litter > Unclassified | place: USA: California...
CTCATCGAGCAGCAGGAGTCGTCCGGTACGTTCGATCCGGCACCGTTGTCGGCTGAGGAGCTCGCACGGCTGCTCGTCCGGATCTCCGAGTCGTTCACCTACGCCGAGTTCATCTCCGGTGAGACCCCTGATCCCGACCGGGCCCGTGCGGCGTTCGAGTACGTCCTGCGGCCCGACGCGGTGCACGCCACACCCGCACCACCGATCGGAGACCGATGACCATCGACGAGTACCCGTTCCGCCGCTCCTACCCCACCCGGTGGAACGACAACGACATGTTCGGGCACGTCAACAACACGATCTACTACTCGGCGATGGACAACGCGTCGACGTACTGGTTCCGCGAGGCCGCCGGGCTCGACCCGTTCTCGTCGGAGTGGATCGCCGTGCTGGTGTCGTCGAGCTGCCGGTTCGTCGAGTCCGCCGTCTGGCCGGACGTCATCGAGGTCGGGATGCGCTCGAAGCACCTCGGCACCACGAGCCTTTCGTGGGAGTTCGGCCTGTTCCGGCAGTCCGACGGCGCCCTGCTCGCCACCGGTGAGTTCGTGCACGTCATCATCGACCGCGAGGGCGCCCGCCGACCGATCCCGCTGCCCGCCGAGCTCCGCGAGCTCGTGACCGGCTCGATGGTCGCGCAGCAGCCCGCCGTCGCCGACTGACGACCTCAGCCCTTGAGGGCTGCCAGCTCGAGGTTGATGTCGTCGGGGTCCTGCACGGACAGGATCACCATGCCGGCGTCGCCGAGGTCGGTGACCTCGCCGTGCTCGACACCCGCGGCATCGAGTCGGGCGGCCGCCTCGTGCAGCTCGTCGACCGAACCCACGACGAAACTCACGTGGTCGAGGCCGACGGTGTCCGGATCGAACGTCTGCCCTGCGGGAGCGACCGGACGGAGTCCGAACACCTGGTCACCGAGCCGGAACACCGATCCGCCGTAGAAACGCTCGCGGTCCTCGCGGACACCCGGCTCGTCGACCTGGTCGCTGAAGTCGATCGCCGGATCCGTGCCGAGCAGCAGCTGGTAGAAGGCCTTGCTCCGGTGGATGTCGGTCACGGTGACACGGACGTGGGCCAGGGCGGTCGGGCGTGCGAACGGCTCGGTCATGGTGGAGCTCCTCAGGGGTTGCGCGCCGTGGTTGCGACGCGCACCCGAGGCAACGCTCGGTCCCTCCGAAGCACCCGAGGCGGTGCGGCGACCGGACAGCCCCGTGGACGGCGTTCCGCACGCCGCTCAACCGAAGTGCCCCCGAACCACGCGATCGCGCGGTTCGGGGGCACTTCGGCTGTGCAAGCGGCGCTGGACCCGAACGCCAGCGCCGCGGTCCAGGGGTCAGATCAGGTCGTCGGTCAGGTGGTTCGGCGTGCCGAAGCGGTGCGCCGTGATCGACACCGCCTGCTCGCGGACGAACGGCAGGATCTCGAGCCGCCCGGCCTCGGTCACCGGGCCGCCGTACACGGCGACGTCCGGACGGCCACCGACGGCCGAGTACAGCGCCGAGGTGTCGCCGCCGATGAGCCGCACCCGGGTGGAAGGACCCGAGGCGACCGAGCTCGCGAAGGCCGCGTCGGACACAGTCTGCGAGAGCGAGTGGACGATCGGCAGTGAACGGATCGCCGAGGCGACGGACGACGGCAGCGTCGCGGCCGTGGAGACCTCGATCGTCGTCCCGGCACGGAGCGCAGCGGCGACGACGCGGACGAGCTCGACCACTGAAGCCTCAGCGTCCGTGTCCGGATCGGTGACCGCGGCCAGCCGCACCTGCACCGACGGGAACGGCAGGTACCGGGCGATGTTCCGCTCGGCGCTGAGAGCCGAGACGTCGGTCGCGGTGCCGAACAGCGTCGACCACGCCTGCTCGTCGGACGCCAGCGCACGGTCGAGCATCGGCGACGCGACCTCGGCTGCACGGACGAACGCACTGACCGGGGCGGAGGGAACAGCCGACGCGGTCGCCGCAGCCGGCGTCCACGAACCGAGCCCGAGCAGGTAGTTCAGCCCACCCGCCTTCGTGCCGGCGCCCACGGCCGACTTCTTCCACCCGCCGAACGGCTGGCGGCGGACGATGGCACCCGTGATGCCGCGGTTGACGTAGAGGTTGCCCGCCTGGATCCGCGTCAGCCACGTGCCGATCTCGGCCGGGTCGAGCGAGTGCAGGCCCGAGGTCAGGCCGTAGTCGACCTCGTTCACGATGTCGATCGCCTCGTCGAGGGAGTCGGCGGTCATCATGCCGAGGATCGGGCCGAAGTACTCGGTGCGGTGGAACTCCGAGCCGCGGCGGACGCCCTGTCGGACACCCGGGCTCCAGAGCTTGCCGGTCTCGTCGAGCTGCTTCGGCTCGACGGCCCAGGACTCCCCCGCGCCGAGCTTCGTCAGGCCGTCGAGCAGCTTGCCCGAGGCCGGCTCGATGACGGGACCCATCTGCGTCGCGGCGTCGGTCGGGTACCCCACCGTGAGCGAGGCCACCGCGTCGAGCAGCTGGTTCCGGAAGCGCTTCGACTTCGCGACCGAGCCCACCATGACGACGAGGGACGCGGCCGAGCACTTCTGGCCGGCGTGCCCGAACGCGGACGCGACGACGTCCTTCACGGCGAGGTCGAGGTCGGACGACGGCGTGACGATCACGGCGTTCTTGCCCGAGGTCTCGGCGAGCAGCGGCAGGTCGGGGCGGAACGAGCGGAACAGCTCGGCCGTCTCGTACGCACCGGTGAGGATGACCTGGTCGACCATCGGGGACGCGATGAGCTGCTGCCCGAGGTCGTTCTCGGACACCTGCAGGAACGCGAGCACGTCGGCCGGTGCCCCGTGGGCGTCGAGCGCGGTCTCGATGATCGAGGCGAGCACGGCACCGGAGCGCTCGGCGGGCGGCGCGGGCTTCAGGACGACGGCGGACCCGGCCGCCAGCGCGGCGAGGGTCGATCCGGCGGGGATCGCGACGGGGAAGTTCCACGGCGGCGCGACCAGGGTGAGCGCTGCGGGCGTGAAGCTCGCACCGTCGACGTCGTCGAGCGAGGACGCCAGGGTGCCGTAGAAGTGCGCGAAGTCGATCGCCTCGGACACCTCGGGGTCGGCCTGGTCGATGGTCTTGCCGGTCTCCGACGCCATGACCTCGATGAGGGCGGCGCGGTTCGCCTCGAGTGCGTCGCCGACGGCGTGCAGCACGGCGCCACGCGCACCACCGGACCAGGTCCCCCAGACCGCACCCGCGGCCTTGGCACGACCGAGCGCGGAGTCGAGCGCCGTGGCGGAGTCGACCCGGGCCTCCTGGACGGCGCGGACGCCGAGCGTCGACGAGGCGACCCGTGCGGTGATGGCGTCGCCCCAGGCGCGGACGGCGCCGACCGAGGGGTCGCTGTCCGGGGTGTTCTCGAAGTGGCCGGGGCCGGGGCGGCCGACGGCGGCGTACCGGTCGGCGACACGGTGGGAGGCCGGCGCTTCGAGACCCTCGGGCGTCGCGAGCGGCACCAGGGAGGCGCGGAAGCGATCCTCTTCGCGGGCGAACAGTGGCGGCGAGGACACCAGCGAGAAGACCGCGGACATGAAGTTGTCCTGCGACGCACCCTCTTCGAGGCGACGGATCAGGTACGCGATCGCGACGTCGAACTCGCCCGGGTGGACGACCGGCGTGTAGAGCAGGAGCGAACCGACGGTGTTCTTCACGGCCGACGCCTGCCCCTGCGCCATGCCGAGCAGCATCTCGAACTCGATGCCGTCCCGCACGCCGCGCTCTCCGGCGAGCAGCCAGGCGTGCGCGACGTCGAACAGGTTGTGCCCGGCGACACCGATGCGGACGTTCTCGACGCGCGACGGGGTGAGCGCCCAGTCGAGCACGCGCTTGTAGTTGGTGTCCGAGTCCTGCTTGGTGTGCCAGGTGGCGAGCGGCCAGCCGTGCACCGAGGCCTCGACCTGCTCCATCGGCAGGTTCGCGCCCTTCACCAGACGGACCTTGATGCCGGCACCACCGCGGGCACGGCGGGCGGCGGACCACTCCTGCAGCTCCTGCATCGCGGCGAGCGCGTCGGGCAGGTACGCCTGCAGCACGATGCCGGCTTCGAGGCCGAGGAACTCGGGCTCGTCGAGGAGCTTCGTGAAGACCGCGATGGTGAGGTCGAGGTCCTTGTACTCCTCCATGTCGAGGTTGATGAACTTGGCCGGGGTGGCGGCTGCGGCGCGCTGGAAGAGCGGTCGGAGCTGTTCGACGATGTCGTCCACCGCGTGGCCGAACGCCCACGGCGAGTGCGGGTGCACGGTCGAGGACACCTTGATGGAGACGTAGTCGACGTCGTCGCGGGCCAGGAGCTTGTGCGTACCCTCGAGTCGGCGGGCGGCTTCGCGCTCGCCCAGGACGGCCTCGCCGAGCAGATTGACGTTGAGGCGGACGCCGTCGCGCTTGATGCCGGCGATGGCCGGGCCGAGCTTGGAGTCGGTGGCGTCGACGATCAGATGGCCGACCATGTTGCGGAGGACGCGTCGGGCGATGGGGACGACGACGTTCGGAAGCACCGGGGCCATGCCGCCGCCGAGCCGGACGAGTCCGCGGAGCGCGGCGGGCAGGAACCCGGGGGCGTCCGGGGCGATCTGGCGGAGCTTGCGGGCGGCGACGGCGAGGTCTTCCGGCCGCACGACCCCGTCGACGAACCCGACGGCGAAGTCGAGTCCGGCGGGGTCGGCGAGCACGCCGGCGAGCTGCTTCGCGGAGCCGTCGACCGGGTAGGACTCGGCCTCGGCGAGCCACTGTCGGACGAGCGCGACGGACTGGTCCGCCAGGGCGTCGTGGTCGATGGCGGAGTCCTCGTGCAGCGTCGTCATGGGTTCAGTGTGGAGGTCGGGGATGCGGTAGCGGAAGTGAGCGTTCCTGATGGATACCGTTCAGTTCCGCTACCGTTCCGGTCCTGATCCGGCTAGCGTCGGACCATGCTCGACGTCCGCCGTCTCGTGCTCCTCCGTGAGCTGTCCATCCGCGGCACGATCGCGGCCGTCGCCGAGGCCGTGAACTTCACCCCGTCGGCGGTCTCGCAGCAGCTGAGCGCCCTGGAGCGGGAGGCCGGCGTGCAGCTCCTCCGCAAGGCCGGGCGTCGGCTCCAGCTCACCCCGCAGGCCGAGGTGCTGGTGGCCGCGGCGGGCCAGGTGCTCGACGTCCTCGAGCACGCGCAGTCACAGGTGGAGGAGACCCTGTCGTCCGTGCAGGGGCGTGTGCGGGTCGCGGTGTTCCAGTCCGCGGCCCTCGCCCTGATGCCGAGCGCCCTGCACGAGATGGCCACGGAACACCCCGACGTCCGGGTCGAGATGGTCCAGCGGGAACCGGAGACCGCGCTGAACGAGACGTGGGCCCGTGACTTCGACATGGTCATCGCCGAGCAGTACCCGGCGCACGCCGCTCCGCACCTGCCCGGACTCGACCGCTCCGACCTGACGACGGACGCCGTCCGGCTCGCCCTGCCCCCGCTCGACACGGCCCTGCGCCCGGTGTCGTCGCTGGAGGACGCCCGCACCATGCCCTGGGTGATGGAACCCCGCGGCACCGCGTCGCGGCACTTCGCGGAGCAGGTCTGTCGGCGCTGGGGCTTCGAGCCCGACGTCCGGTACGAGACCGCGGACCTGCAGACGCAGATCCGCCTGGTCGAGTCGGGCAACGCGGTGAGCCTGATGCCGGACCTGATGTGGACCGGTCGGACGACGACCTGTCGGCTGCTCGAGCTGCCGGAGGGGCCCCGACGCACGATCTTCACCGTGGTGCGGTCCGCGGGGTCGTCGTCCCCGGCGGTCCGCGCACTCCGTGACGCGCTCGAGCGTGCTGCGGCGGCCGTCGGCGACTGATCCGCCGGCGCGCACGCCATCCGGCGCACTCCAGCCGGCACGCACGTCAGCCACCGCGCACGCGAGACGGCACCGTGACCGGATCGAGACCTGTGCATCCGTCAGGATCTTGTCGACGCAGACATCTCCTGGATGAGGGCACCTCCCGGTGCCCCGACCGGCATCCGAGGGGGATCCCATGAACCAGCCCTGCACCTCCACCACGCGACGGGTCGCTGCCATCGGCGCAGCCGTCGCCATCGTCACCGCGTCGTCGGCGTTCGGCATCGGCACCGCGACCGCCGTCGCGGCCGAGCCCACGACCGCCACGAGCACGGCGACACCCGGTACGCAGGCCGAGCCCGGTACGCCGGCTGAGTCCGCCGCGCCCGTCACGACGGTCGACACCGACGAGCAGCCGGGAGGCCCGTCCACCGACCCGACGCCGACTGCGGTCCCGGAAACGCCGGCACCAGAGCCCACGGCACCCGCCGCACCTGCGGCACCCGCGGCACCCGCCGCCGACGACGGCAGCGACCTCGCCTTCACGGAACCGTCGACCGCCGAGGACCCGATCGAGCTCACCGCCACCAGCGGCACGCCCTTCACACGCACCTTCGAGACCACCGGCGGCGACGGCACCGTCGGCTACGCCATCCAGGACGCCCCGTCCTCCGACTACTGGGTCAACGTCGACACCGGCGTCCTGAGCGGCGACCCGAAGGAGGCCGGGACCTTCCGGTTCCAGGTCGTCGCCCTGAGCGGCTCGACCGAGATCACGCAGTACGTCGAGCTGACGGTCGCACCCGGCGACCCCGTGGGCGTGACGTTCGGCGTCGCCACCCCCGACTACAACGGGCTGTGGCAGGTCGAGACCGACGGCACGATCTGGGAACAGGCCGCCGGTCAGGGCCGCGTCCGCATCGTGCAGAGCATCCCCGTCGCCGAGGACACCCCCCTCACGCTCGCCGGGCTCGCGGTCGACGCGTACGGCAACCGGACCACGCCGGGTCCGGACTACCCCCGGTCGACCGTCACGAGCACGGACGACTCCGACTCGGCGGTGTGGAACGACGGGGACTCCTCGAACATGGTGACCTTCGGCGGCACCGGTACCCGGACCGTGACGGTCTCCGAAGGGGGCGTCTCCACGTCGTTCGAGGTCGTGGTCGGCGCCGAGGACACCGACGAGCCCGCCGCCCCGGACACCATCACGTTCACCGAGCCCTCGACGCCCGAGTCCCCCATCCGCATCGAGACCACCGCGGGCGAGCAGCTCGAGCGCACCTTCACCGCGACAGGGTCGTCGACGGAGCTGCACTACGTCCTGCTGACCGGCCCGACGGCGTTCCCCGTCCCGGGCAACGAACACCCGATCGCACCGCTCGGCCTCGCCGTCGGTGACACGAGCGGGATCCTGAGCGGCGCCCCGACGGTGGCCGGCGAGTACGACTTCCAGGTCATGGCGATGAACGGGTCCCGCGCTGCCACCCAGTACGTCCACCTGTCCATCCGTCCCGCCGCGACGAAGGAACTCAGCCTGCTCGTCGGCACGATCGGGTCCCCGAAGGGGTGGCTCCGCGACGCCGAGGGCCTGCGCGAGATCTTCGCGGAGAGCCCGAAGTCGATCCCGGTCGACGCCGTCCCGGTGGCCCAGGGGGCGACGATGGTCGTCCGGGTGACGGCCCTCGACGCGTTCGGGAACAGCACGAAGGAGTCCGACGGCGCGCAGCCCGTCGTGACGAGCAGCGTGGCCAGCGACGAAGTGACGATGCCGTACGGCGAGTGGGAGCCCCGCGTCGGGTTCCCGCACGCCTCGCCGCACACCATCACGGTCGCCCTCGATGACGTCTCGACCACGTTCGACGTGGACGTGCGGCCGTCGGTCGCGACCGTCGGCGACACGACCCCGACGGCCGGCGGCGGTGGGCACCTCGCCTACACGGGCGCTGACGCCTCCGGGCCGCTCGCGTGGGCGCTCGGCCTGCTCGCCGCCGGCGGCGGTCTGCTGGTCCACCGGCTGCGTCGTCGTCGCGCCTGAGACGCGGCCCCGGACGGACGGGAGGCGCGGTGCGGGTCCGCACCGCGCCTCCTGTCCGTCCTGCCGCACCCCCAGGGCGCGCCGCGCGTGCGGGGGTCCGGCGGTTTCCCGCACGCACCCCCAACCCGGGTCACATTCCGGTGAATCGTCACAGCCCGGCAACGTCATCCCGCTACGATCCGAGAACGCCGACATTCTCGGCAAATTCACATGATCTGGGCGATGAGCCCGGACCGAATCCCTGGGGGATCCCGTGCACCGCAGCACCTCCACCGTCCGTCGCGCCTGCGCCGTCGGCACCACCGTCGCCCTGGTCGGCCTGACCACCGGCCTCGGCATCATGACCGCGACGGCCGCCAACGCCGAGACGCTCGACACCACGCAGCCGATCGTGGCCGCCGAGACGCCCGCTCCGGTCGTCTCCGACGAGACGCCCACGCCGACGGACCCGCCCGTCGAGACCGCGCCCGAGACCCCGGCTCCGGTCGAGGAAGCCCCGGCACCCACCCCCGAGGCCACCGAGCCCGCCGCGCCGGAGACCACCGCGCCGGCCGCCACCGAGGCTCCGAAGCCGACCGAGACCCCGAAGCCGGACGTCACGGCCAAGGCCGCCGACGCCGCCGTCACCATCGAGGGCACGGCCAAGGTCGGCACCCGACTGGTCGCCGTCGTCACCGGCTTCGACGACGAGGCGGGGTACAAGTACTCGTGGACCGACCAGGACGGCAACGTCCTGTCGAAGGCCGCGAGCTACGTCGTCGACCCGACCGACGTCCGCAAGACCATCACGGTCGCCGTGACGGGCACGCTGCCCGGCGCGACCGAGACCTCCATGGTCGAGTCCGAGGCCACCGCCGCCGTGACGCAGACCCCGGCGTTCCTCGGTGAGGACGGCCAGCCCACCAAGGCCGGAGCCACGCAGGACAGCCCGCTCGAGCTGAGCACCGCCGCCGGTGACGCCTTCTCGCACACCTTCCGTGCGCAGGGCTTCCCGGAGCCGAAGTACAGCCTCGCCTGGTTCGACGACGAGGAGCTCGAGGACACCACGTACTTCGACGAGAACGGCGACGAGTACATTCCCGAGCCTGACGAGCAGCTGCCCTACGGCGTCTCCTTCGACGCCTCGACCGGTGAGCTCAGCGGCGTCACGACCGACGCGTGGGACTACCAGTTCGCGGTGACCGCGACGAGCGGCACCGAGTCGGTCACCCAGTACGTCTCAGTGACCGTCGAGGCGGGTGCGCCCGCGGGTGTGATGGTCTACACCACGGATCGCGCGACCCTGCTCGCCGACGAGGAGAGCGATGACCAGAAGACCTGGATCATCGAACCGGACGGCAGTGTCATCACGCTGACCCCGGACGAGTTCATCATGGGCGGCCGACCGACGATCAAGCAGGGCGGCACGCTCGTCGTCACCGGCGATCTGGTCGACCGATGGGGCAACTCGATCGAAGACGGTGACGATGAAGAGGTGCCGGAGTCCGCGATGACTCCCCCGACGGTCACGTCCGACGTGGCCAGCGACGTGATCGCGCCCGATCCCGAGTACGGGCCCGACCTGGTGAACGTCACGTTCCCGCACGCCTCGATCCACAACCTGTCCGTGACTGCAGGCGCGTTCAGCACCACGTTCGCCGTGGAGGTCCAGCCGACCGCGGTCGCCGGCATCGCCGACCCGACCCCGGTCGCGCCGGCAGCGGCCCCGGTCGCCCCGGTCAACACCGGCGGCCAGCTCGCCTACACCGGTTCGGACACCACCGACGCGCTGCCGTGGGCCCTCGGCCTGCTCGTCGCCGGTGCCGGCCTCATCGGCGCCCGCTTCGCACGTCGTCGTCGCGCCCAGCGCTGACACCCTGAGACGTCTCCCGTCCGTCGCGTGCCCGCGCGGTGGACGGGAGGCCCGTGACGGCCCCGCCTGCTCCTCCACCGGAGCAGGCGGGGCCGTTTCGCATCCGCGCCCGGCCGGGTCCGCGCCGGTAGCGTTGGCGACATGCCCACGCTGCTGCACATCGACTCCTCGGCCGACCTGTCCCACTCCCGCTCGCGCGCACTGACCGCGGCCTTCGCCGACGCCTGGCGCGCCCGCGGCCCGGAGTACACGGTCGTCCGACGGGACCTGCACGTCGACCAGCTCCCCCACCTGGAGAGCTCGGCGCTGCACTGGGCCGCCGCCGACCGCACCGCCGAGGAGACCGTCGCGCCCGAGGCCGAGGCCCTTCGTCAAGAGGTCATCGACGAGCTCCTGGCCGCCGACGTCGTCGTGGTGGGTGCGCCGCTGTACAACTACACCGTGCCGTCGACCCTGAAGGCCTGGATCGACCGCATCCACGTCCCCGGCATCCTGACCGGCGGCGTGCAGCCCCTGGCCGGACGACCCGTCGTCACCGTGGTGAGCCGCGGCGCGACCTACGACGCTGGCACCCCGACCGAGGGCTGGGACCACGGCTCCCCCGTCCTGCACATCGTGCTCGGCACCGCGCTCGGCATGAAGCTGTACCCGATCACCGTCAGCGCGACCCTGGCCGACCGGCTGCCGGACCTCGCACCGCTGGCCGACCACGCCGGCGCGGAGTTCGCCGACGCGAAGACGACGATCGAGCGCCTGGCGACGACGCTCGGCTGACCCGCGCGGCCGCGGCGTTCGTCAGGCGGGCCGCACCTCGTCGGCCCGCCCGAGCAGCTCCGCGTGGAAGGCCGTCTGCGTCAGCGCGCTCGCGAGCAGGAACCCGGTCATCGACTCGATCCCGCCGCTGAAGGGCACCCGGGCGGCGACCTCGAACAGCGTCGGACGGTCCAGTACGTCGAGGGCCGCGGCCACGTGGCGTGACCGCTCCTCCCGGTGCCGGGCCAGGGTCTGCGCGCGGGTGACGACGTCGCGGAACCGGTACTCGTGCCCCGGGCAGACCTCGAGGTCGGCGTACGGGTCGAGCCGCGCGAGCGACGCCAGGTAGTCGCCGAGCGGGTTCGTCCCGGTCCGGCCACCGAGCCCGATGCCGGAGTTGATCCGCGGCAGCACGTGGTCGCCGGAGAACAGCAGCCCGTCGGCCTCGTCGAGGAAGCACACGTGCCCGCTCGTGTGCCCCGGGGTCCACAGCGTGCGGATCGTCCGACCGGGGATCGGCAGCAGGTCGCCGTCCTCGAGCAGCACGTCGGCGTACGGCGCCTCGATCCGGCCCATCCCGATGCGTCGTCCGCTGCCCCACGCCTCGACGACACCGGTCTGCAGGTGCTCGGGCAGCCCCCACGTCGCGATGTCCGCGTCGTTCCGCTCGGCGTCGGCGCGTTCCCGTTCGAGCGCCCGGACCTCGAGGCCGTGCATCGCCACACGTGCACCCGTCGCCCGGCGGATGGCCGCCGCGGCACCCAGGTGGTCGGCGTGCAGGTGCGTCACGGCCACGAGTGACACGTCGTCCAGGGTGCGTCCGATCGCGGCGAGCCCGTCCCGCAGCTCGGCGAGCCCGCCGTCGGCAGACCACCCGGGGTCGATCACCGCGAGCGAGCCGTCCGCCGCCTCGACGACGTACACGAGGGTCGCGTCGGGCACCCCGAACCGGAACGGCACCGCGAGGGTCCAGATGCCCGGCCGGACCTGCTCGACGGGTGGCAGGACGCCGTCGCGGAGCGCGGCGGCCTGCACGGGGCTGATCGGTTCCGGGGCCGGCGCTGCCGGCGGGGGCACGGTCGTCACGCTCGCCACCATACCGACGCCGCCAGGTCATGCTGCAGGAGCAGTGCTGTGCAATCTGTTGTTTCACCTTTGGTATTCACTATGTTCGGACTGTGATTGCTGATCACGACGAGAGGAATCCATGCGCAAGTTCACAGTCCTGATCGCGAGCATCGGTCTTGCGGCCACATCGATGACGATCTCCCCGTTCGCAGTAGCGAGCGCTTCCCCCGGGCCGACGATCGACGGAACCGCGACACGGGCAGACGGATCGCCGTTCTCGAGGGGCGCGCCCGTCGCACTGTTCGCAACTGCTCGAGACCATGCCGACTCCGCGGTGGGCCAGACCGTCGAGTCCGTCCGCGTCGCGAGCTCCCGCATCGGAGCGAGTGGGGCCTTCGAGTTGACCATCGAGGACATCGAAACGGTCGAAGCATTGGCGGATGAGTCTGCCGTCGTCGACTTCGAGGTCCGCGCCGTGGACAGGACTGCACTGGCCCCGTACTCGATCAGCCGCAAGATCGTCCACGCCGACGGTCGAGTCCACCTGGCTGACCCTGACTTCGACCAAGAGACGTCGTCTGCTCGGGCAGCTACGACCGAACCGTTGCAGATCACCGGAACCACCACCATCGAATCTCCACTGGAAGCCGGCTTGATCGCGGAGGGATCAGCCTCGGCGGTCCAGGGTTCGGGCGCAGCGCCGATGACGCAGGTGTGCGGGGAGACGAAGACCAAGAACCTGGGTACCCGTCGCGTGCTGGTCGGGGCGACCTACGCGATGGCCGGCTCGACGACCGGGAGGTTCACGTACAAGGCCGGGGCTTCGTCCAGCCTCGGAGTCGCGTACTCGGCCAGCGGGCGAGGTGGAACCTGGTCGAGGGCAGGCACCACGAGTCGTTCGTCGACCGCCGGAGTGAGCTTCGGATCTCGCACGGGCGGCAACGCTTACTCGACGTACTTCACCTACGGGCAGTACGCCCAGTGGTGCCGGCCGCTCGGGAGCTCGAAGAACAACGTGTACAACCACGTCGTGAAGGCGAACGGCTACGCGGGCGGCTCCTACGTCAAGAAGGCTCCTGTTCCGTCAGCGAAGTACTGCACACCTTTGAGCCGACGAGACACGGTCACTCGAAAGACGACGACGTCGAACACGTGGAGCAACGCGGTCAACTTCAGCGGGCCGCTCGGGGTGAACCTGACGGCGAAGACTGGTTGGTCGTCTTCGGCTTCGATGTCCTACACGAACAACTCATCTTCGAACAAACGCATCTGCGGCACACACGGCTACTGGGGAGGCACGCCCATCCGGGCGGTGACCAAGTGAAACGTGCAGGAGTTCCCGCTCTCGCGGTGACCCTCGCGCTCGGGATCACCTCGTGCACACCGTCGACGAACGGACCGCTCCGGTTCACCGACAGCGGCACCGTCTGGTGCCAGAGCTCCCGACTTGATGGTTCGATCGGCATCCCCATCGACAGGGAGAACGGTCCGCCCATCGTGGTCACCGGCATCAGTACGCCGGAGCAGACCGGCGTGACGACGCACGAAGTCCTGTTGGTTCCGGTCTCCCCGTACAGCAGGACCGGATCGGTGTCGTGGCCGCTGGCGGAGGAGTGGGGCGACCCGAGGTCCGCGATCGGCCGGTCTGTTCCAGCAGGCGAGCACTTCGACCTCGCCATTCACCTGTCACGCGACAAGGGAACATCAGGTACGACAGGACCCATCTTCATCGACTACCAAGCCGAGGGCCGCTCGTACACCGCCAACACGCACACGCAGGTGGAGATGGAGCCGGACTGCCGACGCTGAACACGCTTGCGGTGCATTGGTGAGCAGAAATGGTCGGGTGCGGGCCGTGGACCCGACCATTTCTGCTCACCGAACGCACGTGCCGGACGCAGCACGGGCCTCCAGGCAGACGGCGCAGGCCGCGCCGACAGCCCCGCCGACTCCCGCGAGTAGACAGGACCCATGGAGATCGCACCGATGCTCGCCAAGGCCGTCGCAACCGTCCCCGACCCGGACAGCACGAAGGGCGGGCTGCGGTACGAACCGAAGTGGGACGGCTTCCGCGGCATCGTGACCATCGACGGTGACGACGTCGAGATCGGCAGCCGCGGCGCCAAGCCGCTCACCCGGTACTTCCCCGAGCTCGTCGAGGCCTTCCGCGCCCAGTTCGGCGGCCGCGACCACCCGGTCGTCCTGGACGGCGAGGTGATCCTGCGCTCCGGCGAGCCCGGTGCCGAGCGCCTCGACTGGGAGGCGCTGTCGCAGCGCATCCACCCGGCGGCCTCGCGGATCGCCAAGCTCAGCGTCGAGACGCCGGCGCAGTTCGTGGCCTTCGACCTGCTGGCGGTGGACGGCGAAGAGCTGGTGGACCGCCCGTTCGACGAGCGTCGCGAGCGCCTGGAGCAGCTCGGCGACGCGATGACCGACCCGCTCTTCGTCACCCGCACCACGCTCGACGTCGAGCAGGCGCGCGAGTGGCTCACCACGTTCGAGGGCGCCGGGCTCGACGGCGTCGTCGCGAAGCCCCGAGCGCGGCCGTACGAACCGAACAAGCGCTCGATGCTCAAGATCAAGCACCACCGCACCGCCGACGTCGTCGCCATCGGCTACCGCGTGCACAAGAGCGGCTCCGGCGTCGGGTCGCTGCTCGTCGGGCTGTACGACGCGGACGGCGAGCTCCACCAGGTCGGCGGCGTCTCCGCCTTCTCCGACAAGCGCCGGGCCGCGTTGATCGACGAGCTCGAGCCCGTCGTGCTCCGCGATGCGGACGGGAGGCCCGTCACCGGTGACGGGGAACGGTCGCGGTTCTCGTCGGGTCGCGACACGTCGTTCGTCCGGCTGGCGCCGGAGCTGGTGCTCGAGGTCCGGTACGACCAGATGGAGGGCGACCGGTTCCGGCACACCGTGCAGTTCGAGCGGTGGCGGCCCGACCGTGACGCGACGTCGTGCGGGTTCGAGCAGCTCGAGGTGCCGAGTGCGTACGACCTGAACGACGTGCTGTCCTGACGACGGAACGCACTGCGGTGTCCGTTTGTCGCTGTTCTGTCACGTTCGAGGAAAAGTAGTTAGCCGAACTAGCGAAGCCGTGCCAGGATGATCTCAGCAGCACGAGGCGTCCAGTCTGGATGCCCAGATCGGAGCGGATCGACATGAGCACCAGCACGCTTGTCCGCCACCCTCGGCGGAGCCCCTTCACAGAAGTCCGAGAGGCACGGCGCCAGCGCGTCCTGCAGCTCAGCGCGGTCATCAGCGCCATCGCCGGCGTGACCGCCACGGCGCTCGCACTCGTCACGGTCGGACTCGGCTCGTGATCGTCGACGGCATCACCGACGTGCACCGCGGCACCTGGTCGCGGCTGACCCGCCTGCACACCGCCAGCATCGGGCTGCCGACGCACACCACGCGCGTCGAGGACCCGGACCGTCAGCGGGACGTCTCCTCCGCAGCCTGAGGTTCGGCCGCTGGGCCTCAGCTCGGCTTCTTCGCCCGTGAGGGCTGCACGCGCGGCGGCTCCCCCGGCATCTTCGGGAAGTCCGGCGGGAACGGCAGCTCACCCTCGCCGTTCGCCAGGTCCCGCTCCCACCACTCGAGCAGCGGCGAGATGCTGCCCGGCTGCTCCCCCATCGACTCCCACGGGTCGCCCGTGGTCCGCAGCCGCTCCGGCACCGTGCGGATCGTGAAGGTCGTCGGGTCCGCGGTGCGCAGTTCCTCCCAGGTGATCGGCGTCGACACCGAGGCGTGTGCGAGAGCTCGGGGGCTGTAGGCACCGGCCATCGTGCGGTCGCGGTTCGCCTGGTTGAAGTCGACGAAGATCCGCTGTCCTCGCTCTTCCTTCCACCACGCCGTCGTGACCCGGTCGGGCATCCGGCGTTCGAGCTCGCGCGCCGCAGCGATCACCGCGTGCCGGACCTCGAGGAACTCGTGCTCGGGGCGGATCGGTGCGAACACGTGCAGGCCACGGTTGCCGCTCGTCTTGATCCAGGTGGTCAGACCGACCTCGTCGAGGACCTTCCGGAGTTCCTCGGCCACCGGCACCGTGTCGCCGAAGTCGGTGCCGGGCTGCGGGTCGAGGTCGATGCGGAGCTGGTCCGGGTGGTCGCTGTCCTCGGCACGAGAAGCCCACGGGTGGAAGACCACCGTGTTCATCTGTGCGGCCCACACCGCCACGGCCGGCTCGTCGATCACGAGCTGCGGGTGCGACCGCGCACTCGGGTAGGTCACCGTCACCGAGCGGACGTAGTCGGGCGCCCCCTTCGGCGGGTTCTTCGAGAAGAACTGCTCGCCGTCGACGCCGCCGGGGAACCGCTGCAGCGAGATCGGCCGGTCGCCGTTCGCCCGGACGAAGGCGTCGCCCACTGTGACGAGGTACTCCGCCAGGTCGAGCTTCGTGATGCCCGCCTCGGGCCAGAGCACCCGCGAGGGGCTGCTGATCCGGACCTCGCGGTCACAGTCAGGGCCGGGCACCCGCACCGTCGTCGCTTCGCTCGCCATGCAGCGGACCGTACACGCGTGCCGGATGCCCGCCCGCAGCCGGGACCACTCTTGTTCCCGCAAGACACCGGTGTTCCCTGGTCGAACACGCGCACGCCGGTGTTCAGCGCGCGGACACCGGTGTCTTGCGGCCAGGGTCGGCAGGATGGGCGGGTGAACGCGTACCTCGGCATCGACCTGGCGTGGGGACTCGGCTCCGAGCGGAAGGCCGCGAACGAGACCGGGCTGGTGGCGATGGACCACGACGGCACGATCACCGACGCCGGGTGGACCCGCGGGGTCGACGCCGTCACGGACTGGATCGCCGAGCACCTCGGGACACGATCCCTGATCGCCGTGGACGCCTCGCTCGTCGTGACGAACCCGACGGGCATCCGCGAGTCCGAGCGGCAGGTCGGGCAGCGGTACGGCCGGTGGAAGGTCGCGGCGAACCCGACCAACCAGGCGTCGGCGGCGAGCGCCGGCTCAGCACTGCTCGACCGGCTGACCATGCTGGGCGTCGGCTACGTCTCCGACACGGACTCGATGCGCCGACGCACCGGTCCGGCGATGATCGAGTGCTACCCGTACACGACGCTGGTCGGCGTGGAGGAGCTCGGCTACGACGAGGAACGACCCCGGTACAAGCGGCTCGACCTCCGGATCCCCGCCGCCGAGGCACGTGCCCGTCGCGCCGCGGCCTTCGACGAGCTGGTCCGGCGGCTGCGCGAGACCCCGCTCGACCCGCCGCTGCTGCTGGACTCCCACCCGCTGACGCAGCGGCTCGCCGACCCGTCGGTGTTGCACGGTCCGACGCACAAGCACCGCGAGGACCTGCTCGACGGCGCCCTGTGCGCGTGGACGGCGGCGTTCTGGGAGCGACACGGCGACCAGCGCGTGCAGATCCTGGGAGGTGATCCGGCCCTCCTGTGCGACCCGTTGGACGAGGCGGGCCGCCGGCCCGTCGTGGTGGCGCCCGCACGCCCGTCGCAGCGGAGGCCGCGCGGCTAGGGTTGAGCGGTGAGCGCGACGACCGAACCCCTGCACATCGGGCTGGTGTCGCTGCACACCTCCCCCGGCGACGAACCCGGTTCGGGCGAGGTCGGCGGCATGAACGTCGTCGTCCGGCACCAGGCCGAGGCACTGGCAGACCTGGGCCACCACGTGGACATCATCACGCGCCGGTCCGCCCCGACGCAGCCGGACTCGGTGTCGCTCGTACCGGGCGTGTGCCTGCGGTTCTTGTCAGCGGGGCCGGCCGAGCCGGTGCCGAAGGGCGAGCACGACGCGTTCATCGAACCGTTCCGCCACGAGCTGGAGCAGCTCGGGCCGTTCGACGTCCTGCACTCGCACCACTGGTTCTCCGGCGCGGCCGCGCTGCCCGTCGCCCGCGAGCGCGGCATCCCCCACGTGCAGTCGTTCCACTCCATCGCCGCCGACCCGGCCACACCGCTGTCCGAGGGCGAACGTCCCGAGTCGGCGGGCCGCATCGCCGGCGAGGAACTGCTCGCCCGCGAGTCTGACGCCGTCGTCGTGGTCTCCGAGGCAGAGGCCTCGACCGTGCGCACCCGGCTCGGCGGCGACGACGCCCGCATCTGGATCGTGCCGCCGGGGGTCGACGGCTCCGTCTTCCGCCCCGCCGCCGTCGGTGCGCGCCGCGCCGCCACCCCCTACGTCGTCGCGGCGGCGCGCGTGCAACCCCTCAAGGGCCTGGACCTGGCGATCGAGGCGATCGCGGACATCAGCCTGGAGGCCCGCCCCACCCTGGTCATCGCGGGCGACGTCTCGAGTGAGGCGGGCGACTACGTGGACGAACTGCGTCGACTCGCCGACGCGCGGGGCATCGCCGACCACGTCACCTTCATCGGGCCGCAGTCGCGTGCCGACCTCGCGTTCCTGTTCCGTGGCGCAGCAGCCGTGCTCGTGCCGTCCCACTCCGAGACGTACGGGCTCGTCGCGCTCGAGGGTTCCGCTTCCGGGGTGCCGGTCGTGGCCGCGGCTGCCGGGGGCCTGCGTGAGGCCGTGGTCGACGGGGAGACGGGCGTCGTGCTCGAGTCCCGTGACCCGCAGGAGTGGGCGGCCGAGATCGAGCGGATCCTGACCGATGCGCCGTACGCCGCCGGGCTCGCCGCTGCGGGCCGGGAGCACGCGGAGCGCCTGAGCTGGGAGCGGTCGGCCGCGGGACTCGAGGACGTCTACCGCCGGGTGCTCGGGCGCTCGTGAGCGGGACGGGCGGGCGGTTCGCGGCGTTCTGGGCCGCGCTCGACGCCGTGCCCGTCGAGTCGGACGCCGAGGCGCTCTACGACGTCGGAACGCCCGAGGGACGACTGCGACGGGCGAACCTGACGCGGTACCTGGAGCAGTCCGGGCCCGGGGCCGACACGTTGCTCGTGGCCGAGGCACCGGGGTGGCGCGGCATGACGAACACGGGTGTGCCGTTCACGAGCATGCGCGAGCTCGGACCCGAGTACGGCGTCCCACCGGAGCCGACGGCACCGTGGGAGGCCTCGTCGCGCGTCGTGCACGCCGCGCTGGAGGGCTGGCGCGGTGCGCTCCCGGTGGCATGGGCGATCTTCCCGCACCACCCCTTCGTGGCACCGGACCGGCTGACGAACCGGACGCCGCGGCCCGCCGAGGTCCGCTCGGGAGCGCCCGTCGCCCTCGCGCTGCTGGAGGCCCTCGGCGGCGTGGACCGGGTCCGGGTGGTCGCCGTCGGTCGGAAGGCGCAGGGAGCACTCGCCCTGGCCGGCATCGAGGCGACCGCAGTGCGGCACCCGGCGCAGGGCGGCGCGAAGCAGTTCACCGAACAGCTGCGAGCGCTGGACCGCTAGCCGTCGGTCCGCCCGGTCCGCCCGGTCCGTCCCGGCCGCGTCCCGCTCAGGCGGATCGGACCTCGATGCCCTTGGCCGCGAGCCGCTCGGCGACGTGGGCGGGCAGTGGTGCGGCGGCGTACACGGTGCGGAGTTCCGGCAGGTCGAGCAGGTCGTCCCAGTTCTGCGGGTCGAAGCGGTCGTCCGAGCCGTCCCAGCCGGGGTGGACGTCCTGCAGGACCTCGAGGTCGGAGTCCACGGTGATCTCGGTGACGAGCGACAGGTGCGACGGCAGCAGGTCGAGGTCGTCGTAGTACTCGCGCGCCCGGTCGTCCTGCCCGTCGACGTCGAGGTCCTCGTCGGTCTCGTCCTCGGCGTCCGGGTCGTAGGGGTCCAGGACGTCGAGGTCGTAGCAGAGGACGTCGAGCACCAGGAGCTTCGCGTTGAAGTCCGCGAACTCGATGGGCTCCTCGGTGGTGTTCGACTGCTGGTCCATGGCCGGAGCGTATCCGTCGCCGAGCGACCGTGTTGCGATCGCGAGAAACCTTCCTGTGGGACTGGACAGAAAGGCATTCCGCGCGCAAGGGTGACGCATGGCCACCACCAAGACGGACCGCCCACAGCAGGAGCAGCACGAGCTCCGCCGGGTCATCGGTCCCAAGCTCCTGCTGCTCTTCATCGTCGGCGACATCCTCGGCACGGGTGTCTACGCGCTCACCGGCCAGGTCGCGGCCGAGGTCGGCGGGGCAGCGTGGCTCCCCTTCCTCATCGCGTTCGCGGTCGCGCTGTTGACGGCGTTCTCGTACCTCGAACTCGTGACGAAGTACCCCCAGACCGCCGGTGCCGCGCTCTACGTGCACAAGGCGTTCGGCATCCACTTCGTCACCTTCATCGTGACGTTCATCGTGATGTGTTCCGGGATCACATCGGCGTCGACGGCATCGCGGGCGTTCGCGGCGAACCTCGGCGCCGGGTTCGGCATCGAGCTGCCGAACGGCGTGGTGATGCTCATCGCGATGGGCTTCATGCTCGCGGTGATGTTCATCAACTTCCGCGGGGTGAGCGAGAGCGTCAAGACGAACGTCGTGCTGACGCTCGTCGAGCTGTCCGGTCTCGTCATGGTGATCCTGATCGGGTTCTGGGCGATCGCGGGCGGCAACGCGGACTTCTCGCGGGTCGTGATGTTCGAGACGCCGGAGGACAAGTCCCTGCTGCTGTCGATCA
>Ga0265797_10004887_pt1 | contig 20015 bp, 22 predicted proteins | sample P2T30metagenome_FD_192433 | JGI IMG/M metagenome (GOLD analysis project Ga0265797, IMG submission 192433) | Plant litter microbial communities from East Loma Ridge, Irvine, California - P2 T30 | ecosystem: Environmental > Terrestrial > Plant litter > Unclassified | place: USA: California...
CACACGGCATCCGCGGCTGAAAGATGGACAGAGGAGAGATTGGGAAGCGGAGGGGGGAAAGGCGGGAAGTTGAAAGAAAGCTACAATGCACAGATTGACTACGGAAAAGGAAAAAGCGCAATTTGATTTTTGGTTTTGCGAGGGGTTTCCCCCTTACTTTTTTTTTTTGGAATGCGATTCGATTCGATTCTGGCAACAGAAGATACGTGGCTGGCTGCTTGCAAGAAAAGGCGAGGGCGACCGGCGTTTGCAGAACCTTGGGGGTTTTTTTTTCCTTGATCTCACAGAGTTGTACTTCCTCTTCACGGGTCGGCCACAATGCGATGAGCGTTTTTCTTGTTCTTGTTCTCTCTCTCTCTCTCTCTCTCTGTGTGTGTGTGTGTGTGTGTGTTTTGTGTACTTGTATGGAAAGATTGGTTCCAGAAAAGAAGGGAACAATTTTTCTGACGACGAACGAACGGATCCAGGAATCTCTCCCAGAACCTACATTAGCCAATCAGTTTTGTGGCCCGCGGAAAGTAATAAGGCTGACTGATGAGATGGTGCTTCCACTGTATGCATGGATGGATGGATGGATACTGACGAATGGGGGGTCACAGGAATCTGATCTTCTTTCTCTGCATTAGGGTCGAGCGAATCTCGTTACCCTTGTGTGCCCTGTTCGCTTGGATGGGAAATGACAGCTGACTGATGTGTCGGCATGAGCGCAATACGAATCGCCAAGGCCATGCGGCATCATTCACGTGTTTCCGAACCTTGATCCTCAAAGCTGCAACAAATACCGTTTGTTCTTTGACGGCGTTGCACCATTTACAGCTTAAGAGAGAAATAGATCTACTTTGCTAATGACACTGGATATAGACGCCACAGCGATCGCACGCGTACAGCCCGGAAAGAGGCCTATGACATTTGCAATGGCTTCACTCGAAACCATAAAGAAAAACACGGCCTCAAGCCATCATCTCGACACCCGAACCACCGACCCCGACGCAATCGACCATAGCCCGCAATGGCTATCCCAGTCACCGCCGTCAACGCTCACCAACAAATCATCCCACTTGGTGAAACCCGAGTGCCCGGAGACAAATTGCGCAGAAAGCTCACATGCCTTGTCTGTCAGAAGCTGCGAGCAGTTGTACAGCCTCTGGAGGGCTTCGATGGACGATCCGCATCCAGTTGCCTCGAGCAGGACCAAAGGTTTGTTGTACCTGATCGGGCAGCCGGTGGGCGTCGGTGTCTGGACCAGAGCAGCCGAGAAGCGCTCGGAGCCGGCGCACCTCGTGATGAGTCTGAATTTGATCGGGCTCGGTGATAGCATGTCGTAGATGGTGGCGATGTTGGCTGCGTGCTCTGTTAGATGGCTTGCGTGGGAATGGGTTGCGATGGTCAAGCTGCAACGAACCGACGGTCTGATCGCGCATCGCAGTCGTTTCCATGCTGGCTTGGCCGTGCTCTTTCGGTCTGTCTGTGCGTTGGCCTTCCATTCTGATTCTGTAGAATGGTTTTGTTAGCTGGTGTGCAGAGCTTGAGGGTGGTTGGTTTCTCACTTGGTCAAGGAGTGTGTGCCTTGCTGTTGTTGTTGTTGGTGGTGGTGGTTAGTCTGGCAAGGCGTAACGAAGGAGAGAGGCAATTCAAGCTAATTCAAATGGGAAGAAGCGAACAACAGTTCAATCATCAGCCGGAAACGCTGTGTTTGTCTGCGCCAGTGGCTGCATGAGCGCTGTGTATGCGAGCCGTCCTCACATAGCGTTTGACTGAGACCTACAGTCTCTTCGAGCGTCCATTTGAGACCTTTGATCGATGCCAGACGCCCACGAAGACTTTTTTGCGTCCAACATCAGCACCTGCACGTGAGTAACGAGACTTTACAACGCCTAGTCCTTCTCGTTCTCACTTTATTAGAAGGTACATGAGCCCATCCAAGATCAACGAACTGATCCCGAACGCCGTCGATGCTGCATGTCTCTGGCAGACTGTCCGTCGGGTAGAAGCAGAGCGATTTGTTTTCCTTTTGATATTTGGGAGCTTTGTTGTTGTTGTCTGTGACCGACCAAACGAACGAAAGTTAGATGTCTCAGATACATTCAGCCTACGCATGAATCACACCAAAGGACTCCTGATCTCGCAAACCTCGCCTCACCAATTCTGACTGTCATGCAAATACAGATGATCCCAAATGCCAAAGTATACCTGCTTCTTCTCAGACAACTCGCACAGACGATTCAACAACAGCCCGCGAGAACCCGCACAATTTCCGCCAGCCTCGACACAGGTATTGCATTCTCTCGCTTCGATGACGGGTGCAAGACTAGCGCTGCACTTTGAATCGAGCCGGGTGCAGTGCGAATCAAGGCGACGGTGAATAAAATCCATCACCGGAGATTCAGCGAAGCAAGCAACGCACAAAGAGTCTGCTCGCGCAGCAGTCTCGCATTCGCGCCCAAAAGCGAACGCTGTTCCCTCTCAGCCATAGCAGCCGCGACGGCACGTTGGATCTTGACCTCGACGTTCTCGTCGAAGGCCACGGTCCATCTGACCTGGCGTTCGGCCGTAGCATCTCTGAGGAGTTCTGCGAGGAGGGCGTTCTGGGTCGTGAGGGTCTCTATTAGGGAGTGGAGCTTTTCTTCTTCCCTCGCTGAGGAGTTTGCTGTGCTGGGAGAGTTGGTGGATCGGCTGTCTTGCATGAGGCTTGTGAAGATGGAGTTGGCGACGGCGTCGGTGTCGATTGCGCTGGTGATTGCGGCGGCTACGGTTGTCATCCTGCCTTTGCTTGAACTGGCAGTGGACTTTTGGCGGTGGAGATCCATGTTGTGTTTGTTCGAATTGACTTGTTAGCCGATGTTTGAGCGTGAGGGTGTCTTCACTCACTAGGATCGGAGTGTAAGTGTTGAAAGTCGATAGTGCTTCTTGGTGTATGGAAGAAGAATGAAATCGAAAGGATCAGCGGTCTGATATATGTGAGAAAGTGCAAGCAGGTAACCTCAACCTAAGACAGGTAGGAGTATTGAAAGCCAGTTTCAAGGTCTCTTAGCTGACACAAGACACATACCTGCGAGCAGCTCGATTTCCACAAATCCTCCTTTTGCTTCATCCGAAGTGAGACTGGCAGGTCGGGCTGGTGTTGATGTCGCACACTTACACGGCGCAACGCCGTAGCAGGCGGAGCCCCGAGGGTGCCCTAGGGGTGAGGCAACTTCACTCGCCGGCGGACCGCCAGAGCTGCACCGCCGCGGTAAACGTGAAATGTTTCACGCCTGAGATTGTGAACGATGGACTCCTGTTCGCAGCATACGTGGATATGTTGGCCTTGAAGTGAAGTCAAGTGGAAGCTCCCGTCCAGCGCAACGCCGGCGCTGCACCCTAGAAACCAAGTCCAACGTCGAGGGTTCAGCACCATGACAGCGACTACGCGGCGGCTTCAATGTGAGGTCGAGTGGGAGTAAGTAGCGTGGCGGCACCATCACTCAATGCCGTAGTAGGCGCACACCCTGGGGTGCTCTGGGGGTGGGTGAGCCGGATTGCATCACCGGGGGTCCGCCGGCGCTATAGCGGCGGAGTGAATGTGAGGTTTCGCATGCTTTGGGATCTAGTCGAGGATCTTCCTGATGGAGCCGTTAGGGCGCTGGCGGAGCGCCGGTCATAATTCATGTGAAGAGCACCCCCCTAGGGGACCCCCGGGTGTTCGCCTCCGGGCCCATGTTAGTTAGTACAGTGGAAGGGAGGGGGCGGTAGTTTCAAAAAAAAACATTCTTAATTCCATTTCGTTAATCGATTATCTAAACGAGGCTTTAGTCCAATGCAATGCCTGAAGGGTATCCTATCCTATCCTATCCTGTCATGGAACTTCAATCCTGTGGTCCTTGCCGCTACGCCTTCGCGTCTTGGGACAATACCAGTAGTGGTGGTAGTAGTAGTATCAATCAATGCGCCTTTGAGAATGAAAAAAGGGTAGACGGAATGCAGCTTCCGTCGATGCAAAAGCGAGAAATCACAAAACTTGACGGGCACCATGTCGTGTGCAAGTACAGGTGTATTGCAGGGTGCGAGGTGTCGAGGGTCTGAAGGTCCTAGAGATGCATTGGGTATTCCAACAGAACAAGCGCAAGTGAGGCCGTTAAATGGTTGCAGGTCGGAGCAGCAAACCAGAAGAGAAACGAGAGGTGATCCGTGGTGAAGTCTGTTCACAAGAAGGCGAAAGCCGAGTGAGGTTGCGCTTTGAGCTAGTCATAGATCACGACGGGCTCGCAACCGCTCCGCTCCTGGTACGCTTGCTGCTTCCAGGGACGGGCTCAAGCGGCTCGGAGGCATCGCGCTTCTTGCTGTGGGAGGAACTGCTCTTAGAGCGAGGCCAGTCGTCGAAAGGGCTGCGGTTCTTAACCTTGGCAGCCTTGCGCGCGACAGGTGAGGCGGGCGCCTCCTCGGCCTCCTCGGCGACGGAGTCAAGTCCAGCAGCGTTGAATGCAACGTCAGCGGTGCGTTTCGTGCGCCTGGTCGAAGGTGGGGTAGCGAGGTGCGAGTATTTTGACGCAGGTGATTTCTTGGGCGTGGCGGCGACCTTCTGAGTCGGTGCCTCGATGTCCGTTAGAGCCTCTTCGTCTACTTCGTCTTCTGTGTCCAGGGCGTTGCGCTCGCGGATTTGCTCCTCATTGGGGAAGAGTAAGCGCGGCTTGATGGAGCTGCGAGTAAGTGGACGCTCAGCAGCCGAACCAGCCTGGCGCCTGAGGGAGCGCTGGGCGAAGTTTGATCCTGGTGAAGGAGCATGCTCGGTGTCGTCGTCGGTGTTGTCCTGGAAAGGACGGAAAATCTTCTTGCCACGACTGCGAATGGAAGGTTAGCTTAGAACCGCGCATTGAAAGATTTGTGGATAGAACTTACAAGACATAAGTAATGCCTTCACCTCTCTCTGCACGCTCGTCCATCTCCTCCTCTTCGTCGGTCTTCGAACGCCTCTGCACTCTGCTGCGGCGTGTTTGTCTCGGACCCATGAACGGGTTGTCGTCAGAGCCGTCGAGCTCCGGAATGCGGGCGTTGGCATCAGTGAAGATTGGGATTGACTCCTGGCTCGCACCAGAAGACTCAAAAAGATCGAAGCCACGCGAAGACTGGCCGCGACGAGAACTCTTCATTTTGCGTGGCGAAGGCATGACGTCGTTCGGTGAGTATGGCTGGAAGTTGAGAACGCGCGCAGTGCTGCTCATCGTGGCGGCGTTACGCTTCTTTGGGGTCTTGCTTGGCGTTGGTAGAATGGAGAGTGGTGTAGGGAGATGGCGGCGAGGAGTATTGTCGGAGTCGCTGAGCACGTCGGCCAATGCGCGACTGGCTGGTGTCTTGCGTGGTGTCTTGTGATGCGCTGCAGGTCGAAGAGGTGACGCTGGCGATGAAGGTGGTGAAGTGAAGTGCGTGGAAGCGAAGCGGGCTCTCTTGCCTGTCGTCGGCGGTGTGGTTGCGCGTTGCAGGTGCGCTTTGGGATGGCGGTCAGAGTTGGAGGATCCGTAAGGATTGCTTTGCGCGGTGGTGCGCTTCGATCGGCGGGGAGAGTATGGTTCGTAGTTGTCGTGCAAAGGACCATGCATAGGAGATGGGGGTGTATGCGCGCGGAGCGACGTTGGTGGAGGTGTCGAAGCCATTGCTGTGAAGTGAAGCTGGTTGACTTTATGCGCTGGCGGGAGCGGCGCGCGCGCGGCGGGAGCAACGGCGGAGTGAGGTGAAGTATCGCGCTGTGTAGCTGCAGACCGTAGAGTGAGGTGAGGTTTCTGAAGTTCGTTGTGTCCTTGGCCGGGTACTGGAGGTGGAAATGCCACAGGCGCAAACAGGCGGTCACCCTTCTCCTCCCAATGGGTGCGCAAGGGGCGGCTGAATGTGTCTAGGTGTTGTTGCAGTTTGTGGTTTGTATGTATCCAAGAGATCAGGCGCAGTGCTGTATGGGGGTTGGCGGACGGGAAATGATAGATTTTGTTGTTGTTTGTTGGTGTTGTGGTGTGTGATGATGAAATGGGCCGAAGACGAAACGAGAACGAAGTCGGGACGGGCGTTTGGCGTTGGCGCGTAAAGTGGCTCTCGGTGGCTGGGTGCTGCGACTATTATACTGACCATGTGGAGAGATTTGACTGGCCAATGCGCATCGTCTTGTTGCATACCGCCTTTTACGATACTATAGACAATTTTACAATGGAAAGCGTTGTCGGAATGTATCACTATATCATGGCCTGAGCATATTGAGACTTCCATACGGACATGTATCGATATACACATATGATATAGACGGATGCAAAGGAAACACGCCGTACCAAACGAGGCATCACGATTGGCCTGTGGAGGCAGCAGCTCAGCGCCAGTCTAATTAACTCCATTCCTGCACCAGCCGTCCGCTCCAACTCCCGGAAGGAAGATCGACCCTGAACCAGTGCCATCCATAAACACACCCGCGCCCGAAACACCACACGTCACCCTGCAGCAAAGTATACAAACAATCAAAATCCACCAACCCAAAGCCAATATACAACGACGCGAAACGACGCGTCCAAAACAACCGCCGACCCACCCCGGTCGACAATGTCGAGGTCCACAGACGCACCCGATATAGCTCGTCTGTGCCTGCAAGACGACGACGAAGAAGATCTTTTCGCAAGTCCCGAGAGCGGTGCGACCACGCAGAAACACACTCCCAACAACACCAGCAACAACAGCACTTCCACCAGCAAAGCTGCGCGCGCAGAGAATCGCCACGATGCGGACGAAGCCCGAGACGTGCGTCTGCAAGCCGAGCTCGAGCGGGTACGCGAGGTGAACAAAGTGATCGAAGGCGTCAACGCATCGCTCGAAAAAGCCAAAGCGAACATGGGCACGGTACACCAAACCGTCAACAACGCCTCGACTCTGCTCGCAACTTGGACCCGGATCCTCGGCCAGACAGAGCACAACCAACGCCTGATCTTGAACCCGCAATGGCAGGGAGCCACGCAGGACATGGAAGAGATGGAGAACGAGGAGATCAGACGGCAGGCAGAAGCGGAGCGAAGACTGGTCGAGGAGCAGAGGCGGAGGGAAGAAGTGCAGAGGAAGGCGGACGAGGATGAGCGGAAACGCGCTGCGGCCGCTGCTGCTCCTGCGAGGGGTGTGAACCGCGCGCGGAGTACCAGGGGTGTGCCTTCGTCTTCGACTACTTCGAGATACACCGCTGCGGGTAGTGTGGCTGGAAGAGGGAGAGGGACTACACCTGCGGCTAGAGGCAGTGGGATTGGCCGCGGTTCGAGCGTCACGAGAGGACGCGGGCGAGGATGAGCGCTTCTTCTTGAGGCACCAGGTGCCCAATACCCATCATGAACGGCGAGGACGACACTCTGGCTGGAAGATTGCAGTTGGTTCTGCATGTAAGACTGCCTTTTCAGGTCCGAAGCATTCCAGGCATCTTCAGTTGCTGAAGACGAGCATAAAGAACACACTCTGGATCGCGCCTGTCGAGTCTGGCTCCTACAAGCCATTGCCACGCATTGATGCAAAGTCCAAGAAGATGAGCCGCTCGTCTTCCCGAGCCCTCTCACTGAGAAAGTTGAGCGGCAGGAATGCGCACGACGCTTCGTGCGGCGCCAACATTCAAACTGCAGGCCGAATCACCGCCACCGCTCAACCGTCAGCTAAAACATGTCGCCACAAAGCAGAATTCCAGCAGATGCTTGGTGCGTCGATATGCAATGATGGTGGACAGCGAAGTCATAACTGGTGATTCCCCGAGCACGTACGATGCAAGTCCTGCGTGTTGTCGCCTAATGAGTTGTCGAAGCACTGTACATAAGTATCGAATCGTACACGTAGGAAATGACAGCCATGAGACCTGTGACTTGAGCATATCCTGAGCATTCTCATTAGATGGGCGTATCTGCCAAAGAGAAGCGTGTCTTCCAACGTCGTCCACAGCTGTATACACTGGCGTAGCCCGATTCTGACAGTGGATGCTACCTATGGTACCACCAACAACTTTTGCCAGTAGCTTATTGTACGCTAATGTTGTCAATAATGCTATGCTATGTGCTTTTGTAAAACATCTCCACGAGAGAGAACAGCTGCCTGCCACGGTATTTCACACCACAACGGCAGCACGTCCAGAGCCGACTCCCTCTCTCAGTCCTCCTCCCCTCATACCCTAACATACCCCCTCCAATTCCCTCTCACCAAATCCCCGGCACCATAGCAAACTTCTTCGCCTTGTACTTCCCACCCAACTCCTTCCTATACCTGCGCTCCTTCTTCTTGGCCCAAACCGCCATCTGGCCCACCGCAATGGCAATAAACAGCGCCGTGCTCCAATGCCTATTGACCATCAAAATCGCCACCCAAGCCAACGATTCAAACGTGTAATTCGGGCAAGTGACGAGATCGAAGCCAAGACCTCTCGGGACACCGCGGTCGGTGCTGCCCGGACGGCGGAGAGCGCGCAGGGACAGGTGGGTGGAGAGGTTGGCAAGCTCGCCGAAAAGGTAGAGGGCGACGGCGGCGTAGGTGAGGAGGGGGTTGGGGTTTGGTTCGGCGGTCGGGGAGGTGGGCGAGTAGGTGAAGTAGGCGATCAGGAGGCCGGAGAACAGCCAGTAGTGGGCGGAGTTTTTGAAGACGTTCAGGAAGGGCATTGTGGCGAGGGAGAAGCGGTGCACGAAGAGGGTTTCGAGCTCGCGCTTGAGGAAGTGCAGGACTATCATGGCGAGGGAGAGGGTTTGGAGGGTCGAGGGGCCGGCGTCGAAGGCCGGGAGGGTGTAGATGTAGGGTCGCAGGTAGTAGATCAGCGGGTGGATGAGGAGAGGGCCGAGGTATTCGATGATGAAGACGGTGCGCCAGGCGATTTGGGGGCCTGGACATGTAAGTGTTAGTGGGGTTGTGCGTGGATTGCGTGTGGTGTTGTATGCTTACCCAAGTCCTTGACCTGGATTGTGTCTCCATCTTGCAGCTCGGTGCTGGCGACGGTCACGCTCTTGTCATTGGGGATAGAGGCGCCCTTGGGCAGGGTGATGCGCAGGCGGTGGATTGAGAACTTGGACTCTGCAGCAATTCGTTCATACAAATCGGCAGTACTGCCTTGGATGTAGATTTTGGTCTCCTTGGGCAGGTTGGGGATCGGCTTGCCTGGACGCTTGTTAGGAGGTGAAGTCAGTGTTGCTTGAGGCAGTGTTGATTGCTTACCTCTCGGCTGCACGTTGAGGGTGACTGGTTTGGAGGCCATGCCTGAGTCTTGCTGCGTCTTGTTCACGAGGGATCAGGTCGGCTTGAGGCTGGCTTGAGGCTGTGAAGCTGAACGTTTCTGGAGAGGCCGCCGCTTGGTGGGGCTGGATGAATTAGAAAAGTCCAGGACGCTTACAATGTCACGTTAGCAGCAATACGTTTCAAACATTTGTTCAATCGCATACGAACTCGCCAGAGAGGCCACATGGAAGCTCGGCTCGGCTGATGTGAGATGTTTAGCCCTGACTAGTCCTGCTCACTAACACCTACAGTATACTTTCCATCTCGTCTCGTCATCCTCTTCACATGCTGGGGCTGATTAGACTTCCTACCGACTGCACGGAGTTGACCGATACTTCCATGTTCATTCGCGAGTCTGGAGCCTCGCAAATGTCGATACCGGTGTGAGGCTGTTCTCATGCAAGCCTTCCATCCACCTCGGTCGGATGACCATGCGCTTAATAGGAAATACGTGGACCGCACCGACTTTTTGTTGTTGCTATTGCATGCAGGCCTAGGCCTCGGCTCCTCCTCTGAACATGCCGTGTCACCAACATGGAAGCATCTTATTCTCGCGTGCACAGGAATAGTCTGCACATTGGCATGGCATTGAACACAACTCACCGCATCTCACGCGATTCACCACGCATAACGGAACCATGTTCAGCCCACCAACACCGCCTATGCCGTAACCTTGCTGCAGTACAGTAGCCCTCTAAGCCACGACTGCACTCCTCCTCCACCCCTGCATCGATGCCTACTGCGCCGATCTACCGCCGCCCTGATACCACCTTTCTTTTTGGATTATATGCCAGCAGTGTTGCAGCGCGTTGCGGTGTTGCCGTTCGACTCCTGACTGGTCGGATCGACTTCAGCTGCGGCTGGCTGAAATATTATCGCTAGCCTGGCCCTGGACGAGCTGCCTAACTACTGGAATCGTTGCCTCGACCTCCCGATCCGCTTGTTCGCGGCATGACCGCCAGAGGAGTACAAGAGACCCGATATCTGCCTGACTCTGCCTGACAGGTTTGTCATTATCTTTTTGTCCTTTCCTGTTGCACACTCTCACATATCTTGTTGCGCTTGTATTATCTGTCTACAACATACTTGCCGTGTTCCCATCTACCTATCGCTCAGCATCTGTTCATACTACATTTCGAACATCGATACTTGGAAACTCGATACATGTACGTTGTCCCTCACTTTCTCCAATCAAGGAAAGTCATGGCAGTCCCGAGGCAATCACTCCTTCCAACCCATGAGGCGGTCTTGCCCAATCCCCTGGCTCTCGGTATCTCTGCACACGTGGCACGAGATGTCATGAGCACAGTACATGCTGGATTGTTTTTTTTCTGGCACCATGAGCCATGCCATGCTTCACGCTTTGCGGAATGCTCCTCCGAATAAGCCACACCCACCATGGCTCCAGCAATTGCAGGCCCAATGGCAAGCGACGAAACAAGCTTTTGGGGCCATTCGTGCATCGGAATCGGGGGTGGCGTCGACGAGCACCTCTATCCATGCCGGCGACAACGCCCTGAAACGAAAAGTCTCGATGCGAAGTCTCAAAGCTGCACTGCACGAGACAAAGGATGCTCTCCTAGCGCTCATTGGCGTACTGCCCAGCAACCATGGAATGGACCTGGATGACTCGCGGTTGAAGAAATCTTTCGCGATATCGATCGAGTGACCGTGTGAACATTTTGCTGATAATTCAATATAGTGCAAACATGGTGGCTGATACTCCTCCTGTCACCAATGGCCACACCGCCGGAACACCAGAAGATGACCTTTCAAAACTCGATGAAGTGAAGAAATCGATCGGTGCCTCAATTCAGGGTCTGAAGAAGATGTTGGAGGCCAGCAGAGCGCCTCTGCCAACCGAGACTGGCAATGGGACGGAATTGAGTGAGGAAGAGCATATAGCTAGTCTCGGAGAGACATTCGCGACTGCTCTCAAAGATGTTACCACTGCAGGCTTTGGAAGCCTCGTAAATGTGCTAAAAGCTAGCGAGGGCATGAGCGGTGGGAAGAACATCGACGACAAGAAATACTTGATGGAGTACATCATCCAGGTTGCCGCAAAGATCCCGGACGACGTTGTCAGCAACAAAATCACCGATACTTTGATTACTACGTTGTGGGAAGACTTGAGCCACCCCCCTGAGACCCTCATGGGCGACGAATTCGAGTTCAGACAACCTGATGGCAAAAACAACTGCTACCAAAACCCAACCATTGGCGCTGCCGGAATGCCGTACGCTCGAACTGTCAACCCAAAAACACTGCAGCCAGGAAACATGCCCGACCCTGGCGTTCTGTTCGACACTCTGATGGCTCGGAAAGAAGCGAAGCCTCACCCCAACAGAATCTCAAGCATGCTCTTCTACCTTGCCTCGATCATCATTCACGATTGCTTCAAGACCAGCCACGCCGATTACAGATTCTCCGACACTTCTTCCTACCTTGACTTGGCACCTCTCTACGGCAGCAACTGGCATGATCAGAAGCGGATGAGAACATTTCAAGACGGAAAAATCAAGCCGGACTGTTTTTCCGAGACTCGACTCCTGTCATTCCCGCCTGGCGTTGGTTGTCTTTTGATCATGTTCAACCGCTACCACAATTACATTGTCGAGCAGTTGGCTGCAATCAACGAGAACGGCCGCTTCACCCCGAGTGACAAGACTGTTGATAGATACGGTGAGAAGGGCTTGAACAAGAGAGACGACGACCTCTTCCAGACCGCGCGTCTTGTCACCTGCGGCCTTTATGTCAACATCATCTTGGTGGACTACGTCGGCACAATCCTTAACCTCCACCACACCGACTCGAACTGGCAGCTCGACCCACGCAAGGACATTAAGGATGGCCCACCTCAAGCGACTGGCAACCAAGTCTCAGCCGAGTTCAACCTGATCTACCGCTGGCATGCTTCAATCTCGGTTCGTGATGAAAAATGGACTGAACAATTGTCCGCTCAAATGTGGGCTGGGAAGACCTCCATGTCCGAAGTTCCACAGTACGAGATTATGAAGACGCTGAAGAAGACCGAAGAGCACCTTCAATCCCTGGAGCCCAACGAACGTCCGTTCCCTGCTCTTGAATCAGAGACGATGACCCGTATCCAGGAGGGCCCATACAAGGGTAACTTCAAGGACGACGAGATTGCAGAGTTCCTGACTTCGAGCATTGAAGACTGTGCAAACGCCATGGGCCCTCAACAAGTGCCCATCTGCTTGCGTGCGATTGAGATCCTTGGCATCCAACAAGCTAGGACATGGAACTTGGCGACGCTCAATGAGCTTCGCGAGCACTTTGGCTTGCGGCGCCACCGCAAATTCAGCGACATCACTGCAAACCCAGAAGTGGCCGAAGTGCTCAAGAACCTGTACGACACCCCTGACAATGTCGAACTGTACCCTGGACTTGTAGTCGAGGATGCAAAGGATCCGATGGTTCCTGGCTCTGGCCTTTGCCCGTCTTACACAGTATCTCGCGGCGTGTTATCAGACGCTACCGCGCTGGTTCGCGGCGACCGTTTTTACACCACTGCTTTCACGCCCGCGCAATACACGAATTTTGGGTATCAAGAATGCCAGTCAGACAACACAATCGACAACGGACGGGTGATATACAAGCTGTTCCTCCGGACTTTGCCACACAACTTTGAGCCCAACAGTGTTTATGCACACTATCCGTTCACCGAACCCAAGGAGATGAAGAGGATCCTGCAAAACCGCAACATCGACCACAAGTACAGCTTCGACCGCCCTGCTCCGATTCCCCAACCCGAGATGATCTTCACCTACGAAGCCGCAACAAAGATCATGAACGATCAAGAGACGTTCAAGGTGACATGGGGCAAGGCAATGGAGTACTTGATGGGCCCAGAAGCCAAAGACTTCATGCTTGCAGGCGACGAGCCAGCGAACGCCGAGTCGAGGAAGATGATGGAGAACGCGCTTTATCAAGGCGAGTCTTCACGAGTTGTAACCCCCCGAGGCGACGAGAAATGGTTGGGCGAAGTCAAGACCTTCTACGAAAGCATCACCACAAAGCTGTTGCAGCAAAAGAGCTACAAGCTAGGCAACTTCAACCAAGTCGACCTCATCCGCGACGTAGGCAACCTCGCTCACGTCCACTTCTCCGCCGAGCTCTTCAACCTGCCCCTCAAAACGGAGGAACACCCAACCGGCATCTTCACCGAACACCAGCTATACCTCATCATGGCCGCCATCTTCATCTGCATCTTCTTCGACGTCGACCCCGCCAAATCCTTCCCCCTCCGCCAACAAGCCCGCGAAGTCGTCCAACAGCTCGGCCAAGTCGTCAAGCTGCAAGTCGCCGCCATCCAAAAAGGCGGTTCCTTCGCCGAGACAATGCTCAAAGCCATCCGCCCAACCACAGACTCCCCCCTCAAAGACTACGGCGTGCACATGATCTCCCACCTCCTCCAGAAAAACCCCAACATCGACTCCCTCGTCTGGGGCAACATGATGGAAACCGCCGGCAGCATGGTCGCAACCCAAGGCCAACTCCTCGCCCAATCCCTCGACTACATCTTCACCGAGGGAACCCAGCACATCCCCACCCTCCAATCCCTCGCCGCCTCAGACTCCCCCGAGGATTTCGACACCCTCACCCACTACTTCATGGAATTCTCCCGCCTCGCCGGCGAAACAGCCCTCTACCGCCGCGCCGCCCGCCCCGTCACCGTCTCCGACGGCCCCGGGCGCTCCCTCTCCTTCGAACAAGGCGACACCCTCGTCCTCAACCTCAAAGCCGCCTCCCGCGACCCCACCGCCTTCCCCAACCCCAACGCCGTCGACCCCGCCCGCCCCCTGTCCTCGTACATCCACCTCGGCCACGGCCCGCACCAGTGTCTCGGGCTGCCGATCGTCCGCGTCGCTTGCACGACAATGCTGAAAACTATCTTTAAGCTGAAAGGTTTGAGGTGCGCTACTGTGGCCGTGGGCCGGCAGAGCGTGGCTAGTTCTGTTAAGAAGGTTAGGAAGGAGTTTGTTAAGGGGGATAGTAAGGTGTTGCCGGAGGGGTGGGGGTTCCATGTTTATTTGATGGAAGATTGGGATACGTTTTTTCCGTTTCCTGCTAGTGAGTTCTTTTTCCCCCTCTTTTTTCGTGTTGTTTCCTTTTCCCCTGCCTTTGACCGCCCTCTTCTTTTTTTTTCTTTTTGCTAACATGTCTTACAGGTCTGAAGGTCAATTGGGATGGCGATGGGCCGGTTTAGAGGAAACTCCGCGTGGAGGGAAAAGGGCTGGATGGCTTGTTGGTTCGGGTTGTTGTGAATTTGAACTGGTTGGGGTTGCTTCCCTTTTTTTTGCCTCAATGGCGAGGTAGGTATGTGTTTATCTCATTGCAGCTTATAGTTGGGTTATGAACAGGATTCCAGCTCTCGTACAGTACAACAGAACACAGCACAATACAACAAAACACTTTACAACACCCCACCCAGAGTTCTTCATCGATTGATTGGAACAACGACGCTTCCTACCTTTGCGTACAACCTTTCACTTGCCGAGAGACCAATGAACGATTGAAAAATCCTAACGCGCTGTTTTGCGTACATTCTCTCTCAAGACTCTTTTCCCTCCTCGCACTGCCTCAAGCCAAAAATCCCCCAAACGGCATCCCATCAAATCCTCGCCTTCTCCTGCTTCGCCTCCGCCCGCCATCCACTAAGCGTCGACCCGCCATCAATCTCAATCGCATTCCCCGTAACATGCGCCGCCCCCAAACTGCTCAAGTACAGCACCAACCCAGCGAAATCCTCCGGCCTGCCCACCCGCCCGCTCGGCTGCCCGCGCGCAAGCGTGTCCTCGAACTTCTCCATCCCGAAAGCCGTCATGCGGCTGGGGAAGACGCCCGGGCAGATGGCATTGACCGTCACGTGCTGCGACATGAGCTTCGAGGCTTGCATCTTGGACAGGTGGATGCAGGCCGCTTTGCTGGGGCCGTAGCTGAAGGTCCCGGTGCCGGGGGCGGAGAGGCCGCCCGCGGCGCCGGTTGTTACGTCAACCGTTGCGATGCCGGCCATGGAGGCGATGTTGATTACGCGCGAGGGCTGGGTGGCTGTGGCGTCTTTGGTCAGGAGGTCGTGCAGGTGCGCGGTGGTGTAGAACATGGCCTTGACGTTGAGGGCGTAGATCTTGTCCCAGCCGGACTCCGGGAAGTCGTCGTAGGGGGCTCCCCAGGTCGCGCCGGAGTTGTTGAGCAGGACTGTCAGGCGGTCGGTCATTCGCCGCACGTCGGCGCAGAGTTGCAGGCAGCCGGCTTTGTCTTTTAGGTCTGAGACGACGTAGTCGCAGTGGCCGGGTCCGAGGGCGTTGAGGCGTGCGGCTGTCTTTTCCAGCTCGCTCTTTTTGCGGCTGGCGATGATTACTCGGGCGCCGTTTTGGATGAAGGCTTGGGCTGCCATTTCGCCTAGGCCGGTGGCGCCGCCTGTGATTAGGACGACGTGGTTGTTGAAGCTGAAGAGCTTCGAGGCCGAGAGGTCGGCGGATGATGATGCGTGGGCCATGATGGATTTGATGTGAGTGCTTGGTATGTGGTTGTCACGAAGGATGGTTGACCTGTCTACGAAGCTGATGTAAAGTACGTTGTTTGTTTCTTACAGGCATGTTTTGTGGTTGTTGTAGAAGTGGTGATGCCGAGGGGGCTGGGGATTGAGCCGAGGTTCAAGTTTGAAGGCGATGGTTCGTCTTTCGTACCAACACTCTCTCTATGACATTATCCATGCAACAATTTTATTCTGAGCATCACATTACAATCTTATGCCTTCTTTTCGACTCTGCATTCGGACCAAACGTTCAGTCGTCACGGTGCTGGCAACTATATGGAACAATTCGTATCTCCAGACATTGTTCATCATACGGTTGATTGTACCATCGACGACAGGGCATATCTTGAGTTCTAAAAGAATAATATGTCATACTATACGTCTCATTGTCATCGACAATGCTCCTGCACACAAATGCTCCAGACAATCTTGACCAAGCTGTCTTCAGCGAAAGTCATCGATGCGAATGCAATCATCAAAGCTTCGTCGTAATCTGCATTCATTAATCATTACAATAGTGGCAATGCCTAACCATCCAAGAAGCCCGAAACTCGACCGTTCCACACGCCGTAACATGAGCTTCGCTCCCAGTCCACCGAATACACTGGCCGCTGCACTCTCCATCTATGCCTCAAACTCTCTCTTTGCGTGTGGCAGGTTGCAGTTCTTCCATCCAACCTTGGTGGTCTTAACATCGATGCGTCCAAGAGCAGTCTGTTGCAACATATCAGCGAAATCCCATCCCATCTCCATCAATCCCACAACATCTCACTTACCGCCTGGTTGTTAGTCAAGTCGTTCATCGCCTTAGGAGAAACGTTCATGCCGTTGGCAGTGTGGTCGATCGCCAGGACGAAGATGCTCTTGCCGGTCTTGGTGTATTCGACCTTGTAGCACTGGCCGCAGGAGGGCGAGTTCCAGCCGGCAATGTCGGAGCTGCCGCCAATGTAAGGGAAGCGAGGAATGTCGGATTGCTTCGACCATCCGTAGCGGTTGATGAGGCCGTTGGAACCGTCGGAGCAGGAGACTACGTTGAGGGAGCGGGAGCCATCGGCGTAGCCCGCGTCGTATGAGAGGGAGACGGCGGAGGCGAGGGGGGCGATGAGGGAGAGGAGAGTGGCGTAGTGCATGTTGGGCTGTTGGATGGATTGGTAGTTTTGTTGTTGTTGTCGATGTAATGTTGATATGATGAGTTGTGTTGAAGAGTCGTGAGGATGAGATGTTGAGGAAGGATGAAGGATGAAAGATGGAGGGACGAAGGAATGGAGTCTTACTTTCTTATACTTGCGTTTACAGTAGTAAGAACGATCTGCGGATCTTTAGACAGTCAGGTGCCAGGTTTGTGAGCTCGGTCTCATGAAATCCGTACATAGCAAATAGCTGCAAGCTACAATTTAGCTACAGCACGGTCGTCCGGGGTCTATACGAGTATTTGCATACCGCCTGACCAGCTGGTGGAGAAGGCGGCGGCGATGCGCCACAGAGGCCGAAGGAGGATATCCCATCCGTCAAGTATACGAGAGATACAGTAGCTGTCGTGGCTTCAGAACGGTAAGAGTTGTGTTGTGAATTACGCGTGGAGGTGTCACAAGAATGGATGTAATGTTCCAAGAACAACTCGTCTTTTCTTGACTCGCTCGCGTTTTTGCAAGGGTGGGTTTCTCTCGGCACCACCCGGATCGTTTTTGTCCACCGAAACGACTTGCCACTTTGTAAACTCCAACACCCCAGCGACATATTTCTTCTTGTGTTGTCACGATGAAAGACACCTCACTGGGTACATGTATCTAGTTGAAAAAGAGGCACGGTCGAAGTGGGTCTGAATGAAATGTCACATTACTCGGGACCGCCGTTGCTACAAATAGATCTTCACAGTATAGAGTTTCTCTTCCCGTGGTTCCAGAATGCAGGGTTGACGGCAGCCAAGGATACCATCGATCAGCAAAAAGATGGAATGTGATCTGCGCTTGATATACCAGTGCTCGCATGCACATCATTCTTCTGACTTACATCGTCTTCTCACGATGCACCGATTCTAGTCACATTGAGTAGCTAGATATGCACAACCTCTTAGGAAGCCGGCCCTTTGCGGGGCCAAGGATGAAAAGACACTCGAAGCTTGTTCAGCCGGTTCTCCGTTCAAGCGCTCGCCGGCTATGTCAACAACCTGCTGCTGCCATCCGTTGGGCTCTAGTAGTCTGTGCACAGTCAGTCATTCGTTCTATCGACATGTCTGCTCTCGCGTTCTTTTGGCATTGTCAATACTTGCCTCCCATCAATGGCTAAATCCTTGGAATAACTACGTGTTCTGACATTTCGTTTCCTCCGTTACTTAGGCGCTGAAGAATAGATCACCAATACAAGCAGGGAGTCTTCTAGTGGAAATCGAGCATCCGACCACATTCCTACCGATCAAGTCGCACATCGTCCAACACGAGCTTACGTGGTACCGTTCCTGGTAAAACCTCAGAAAGCGACTTAAGGACTGTAGCTACAGCCGCGAGTGGCGAACGTCACATCGATTGCAGGTTTCAAGCTATGAGCTTTGTTTTTGAAAGGCCAGATCTTGCCCAAGTACAAGGCGCTCCGCGAACACGTTCAAGTCCTCGGCGAACGCACAACAAGTCCAGGCTTGGATGCCAGACATGCAAGAAGAGGCGTATCAAATGTGACGAGTCCACTCCAAATTGTGGCCAATGCCGAGATAAAGGGACAGACTGCGTTTACAGCCAGAAACCCACGGCTCTCACCGAGAAGCCTGCTGGTCAGGATCCTATTCCCGAGACTGCCCATGTTGGAGGCCCGTCTAGCACAAGCGATGCAGCACCGATTGCTCGGCAGAATGAGATTGGGAACCCACCTAGCACTGCGACGCTCCCAACTCCTGAGCCCATGCCGAGGGAACTCGCAAAAGCTCGCATACTCATGCACCTAGAACTGGTGGATATTCCTCAAAGTCAGTCCGACACCGATAGTGGCGATGATTACCAGCGACAACACATCCCACACCTCCTGGATCACTTTGCAGAAACCAACTTCCCCTGGGCAGGATCACCTCAATGCCAACGAGTTCTGCAGACCTGGGGCCTCACATTAGCCGTCACCAACCCTTTTCTAATGCACGGCATCCTCGCATTCTCCGCCTCCCACCTGCACACCCTCGAACCCAAGAACACCAAACACCACACTGCCGCATCCTTACACTACGGCCTCTCACTCACGGGCTTCGCAGCCTCTCTCAGTGACACAGTAACTAGCGACAACGCAGACGCGCTCTTCGCCTGCTGCTACCTACACGCCATGCTCGCCTTCCACTACAAACGACGCCCCGACGAACCGCAAGCGAAAGACAACGACTTCGCCTGGCTGCGCCTCATGAAAGGCATCCCCATCTTGCAGCGCACAAACATCTTGCGCCCACACCTGAACAAATCCCTCTGGATGCCCGTCTTCATCGAGTCGGGGGCATTCTCCCCCAAAACAGGTCCGCTTCCAGAGCCTGAAGTTCCTGAACAGGCGGCAAACTCAGAGATAGAGGCTTTGCGGGTTGAATGCGGCGCTTCGCCTTCTTCGAATAAGGACGGCGATGAGAATCATTATGCCACTCCTATTGCGCATCTCAATAGATTGTCTGGCACGAAGATTGACAGTAGTAAGATTGGTCCGATGATGGTTTTCATCGGCCGCATGCCAGAGGCGTACGTGCAGTTGCTGGAGAGGTTGGACGTGCGTGCGCTGAAGATCTTGAGGGTTTGGTGTGATTTTGCCACGGGTGTTGAGCAGTGGTGGTGTCAGCGGCCTGCGAGGGAGGAGAGCGAGAGGTTGGGGCAGGTTATTGGGGAGAAATTGGCGTGGCCGACGCCTGAGTCTATGGGTTGAGGTTGTGTTTGTTGGGGTTAGATTTGGGGTGTGGGTGTTCGTGCAGCCTGTGAATGGTAATTTAGCTTTGAATTAGACATGGGCAAGTGACCCGATATCATAGCGATGGTCTTTTGCTGGACTGAGACCAAAGTAGAAGTATGCTACATTTCGGCATGAAACCCTCTCTATTTGTACACATTTTTCGCCACACCACGGCTTCCAAGCCTCATGGCGAAGTCGTCGAGCTGATTCTGTCTGCAGTAGCAGCGCCATTAGGGATCGGAGGCATGGGCACCTCCTTCCTAGCCCTCCTCAAGCTCTCCTCTGTAACACCATTTCCCAGTTTCGTAATGCCCATGACCGGAGG
>Ga0265797_10004888_pt1 | contig 20011 bp, 23 predicted proteins | sample P2T30metagenome_FD_192433 | JGI IMG/M metagenome (GOLD analysis project Ga0265797, IMG submission 192433) | Plant litter microbial communities from East Loma Ridge, Irvine, California - P2 T30 | ecosystem: Environmental > Terrestrial > Plant litter > Unclassified | place: USA: California...
TGGTTGCGCGCAAAGCTATGGATGGAATGCAACAACAGCTGGGATGCGATTCGGAGTTCATGTGTGCTAGCGGAAGTCTAGCTTGAATGCAAAGCCTTTCTTGCCACGTCCAATACTTATGTCGAACATCCCACAGCTGCCCGAACTTTTTTTTACGAACTAGATTTGGCTCAACGTCTCAATTTACTGAACATTATTTGCTTGTACTACTGACCCAGAAACCCCCCCGAGCGACAACTAACAATCTCTGATCACTCTGAACTTGGATTTACCGACCGCGAACTTCTCGACATGGCAACTTCGACTGGACGGTGGATGGACAATGGCCGTGAATACCGGACACAGGGTCTGAAAGGTGGGATGAAGGGTCGTGGAGGATGACATTGGAGAAGCACGTGGCTGGGAGCAACACACGTCTGGGTGGTATTTTGGCTGCGAGAACGACATGTGAAGACTGGACGACCTGGTTCTCGGCAGATCCGCTGGCATTTGCTTTTGGCAGACTCGCTTCACATCGCGTACTGGTAGCACGTCCAGCATTGCGATGCTCGAGCTCAGGTGCTTGACATACGCTGACGAGAGCGACCTCACCGCGTATGCTTCGAGCATCGGACGCGTCATGTCAGTCTCAGCATACACTGCCCATCGGCGGGATGTGCTTATGATATGTCCAGGTTGACATACAACATGTCTTGCCGAATCAGCCATGGACATTACATGCCTCGGTTTTGCCCAGCACTTACATCACCGCCATTGAAACATCCTGGCACTGCAGAACAATGCCTTCTGTCACCTCATCTTTGGGCTGGAGGATCGTCGACTGAAAACACTCGATCAATTATCGTGGACCATGCTAGCGGTCTGCGAAACTAAACACCTTTCGTTAGCCCTTCATTTCAGCCAAGCGATTCTAGCCAGACAATGTTGGATTTCAATACCCGCTACCCCGCCTGAACCGCGGTCCACAACACCTGTAACCATGCAGTCAGTCTCACTGGTCGTGTCTTCGCCTTTTGCTTCGGTGATAGCCTCCGGGCACTTCATATTCCCGCATATCACATGTGGTCAGACGCGGGGTCATTTGATTATACCTCAGTTCTGCAGACGTATTAATATGCAGTCAACCCAACTTAGCAGTTTGTTGTAGTCAAATCTTCCACGCACACTGCTAACGACCTGTATTGAACCCTCTTTACAAGTCGCACCCTATTCGTCACACATTAGTCAAGATGGGCCTACCTTCAGAGCAAAATGCCGCTGTCAAGACCGGTTCGGGTCACGATGCCAAAGCACCTGTCAAACGAATTTCTGTACCACAAGAGCCCGGCCCAGGTCAGTCACTGAACTGTTCCTCTTTGTAATTATGACCCTAACAACTCAGGCCAAATCCTCGTAAAGATCAACTGGACCGGTCTCTGTGCCTCGGACAAATCTCTCTTGCACGATGAATGGGCTTCCTTCGGCGCTGTCATGGCCGACACCGCGTGCGGGATCGCTGGCCATGAGGGAGCTGGCAATGTAGTCTCGGTGGGCCCCGACATGCAAGATGTATGGCAGATCGGCGACAGGGCCGGAGTGAAGTGGGTGGCAACCACGTGCAAGCAATGCGAGTTTTGCACCAACGGCACAGACGAGCTGCATTGTCCCAAGCAGTTGAACTCGGGGTTGACGACGCCGGGCACATTCCAGGAATACGTTCTGACCGATGGGAGATATGCCACGAGGTAATGGCGACGATCATAGAAGAAAGTATGCCCATGCAACTCACTAACACGCGTCTAGACTCCCAGACTCAGTCCCAGACGAAGAAGCAGGCCCGGTCATGTGCGGCGGCGTGACGGCCTACGTCGCCTGCAAACGCAGCGCCGTGAAACCAGGTCAATGGCTAGTCATCACCGGCGCAGGAGGCGGTCTCGGCCACCTTGGAATCCAATACGCCAAAGCCATGGGCATGCGCGTGATCGGCATCGACGGCGGCGAGGAGAAAGGCAAGCTGTGCAAATCCCTGGGAGCCGAAGAGTACCTTGATTTCACGACTGTCAAGGACATGACTGCTGAAGTGACGCGGATCACCACCTACGGCGCTCATGCTGTGATTGTTTTTGCGGGTTCGAAGGAAAGCTATGGCTCTGCTCCGATGTTGCTGAGGCCTGGTGGGACTGTCGTCGCTGTGGGTATCCCGGGAGATGCTAGTGTCATTGCTGGTGCACCGCCGGCATTGCTTGCTTTGAAGAGGCTGAATGTTGTTGGGAGTGTTACTGGAACTTTGAAGGTACGTTCCATGCGCTGATCGATCGATCACGGCGATTCATTACATTCTTTGGACATCTGCTAACCTCTTGTCGTAGGATGTTGAAGAAGCGTACGCTCATCCCTAACAGATTCCCTGCAATACCGGTCGATTGAATTTGTACTGACTTCCCCATACAGGCTCGATTTCACCGCCAGAGACTTGGTCCATCCCATTCTCACCAAGGGCACATTGAACGATGTAGACAAGTTCTGTGAGATGATGCTCGCAGGTAAATTGCCTGGAAGGGCTGTATTGAAGGTTTCGGCTTGATGATGGATGAGGTAATGACTAAATACTTTTGGCTTATGTGCTTTACTAGGGCTTGATCCAGCATTGAAAACCTCAACTACCATGTATGCAAAGATGTTGTCGCAGAGAAATTCGGCATGTTCTTTTTCTCATTCTTGATCGCCGAATGTTCCACCCTCTACTCAAACACTAACCCTAAGTTCCGACTTGCATTCTTACCCGTAACGACCGTCCATTGATTCTAGTTGCGCCAGAACTACTCTTTCTGGTCTCTGGGTTGTTCTCAGATATGCCGTTTCAAATCACCGTGTACTCATGTAGCCCATTTAGTCGTTTCTGTCTACTGGAATGTTATGAGAACCCTTCAAGATTGACCAAAAGAAAATTTAAGGATGATGTGAACGTGCGAGATCGGCAAACCCAAGCAGACTCCTCAATGTACATATGCAATAACCAGGCTTTGAAAGCTAGCAGACGTCAGCTCGTAAGCAATTCCATTAATTTTATACTTTTGAACCACTGGTTTCCTTGATCGCCGAGCACAGAGTGTCTTTCATGTTGTTTTGCTCGCGAAATCAGGCGGGGCGATGACGTAGCTGAGATGTAGCGTCCGCCGACTTCCTGTCGCACGAGGAGTAAAGAGCAGAAACATTCCGACGTCCGCCTTGCTCGAATACTCTCATACTCGAAAGTGACCCTCGTCAAAAGGTACAACAGATCCACTTTATTCGAAACACCCGTCAGCGACACGATTCCCTTGATCCTCGCCATCAGAAGCGACCAAGCCCAGATCAGCGACCATGTAAGTAAACAATGACGTTTACAGAGCAGGGACATGCCTGCGCGTGAATACATCAACATGTAGATCCGTACATAGACAAGGACATTGACACCAGAGCAGGAACATCGGCCGCTCCCACTCCATCCGCTCGAAGCGCAGCGACAACTCCACGAGCACCTCCAGCAAGCCCCACTTCTCCCTCGCCTCGTTGCGCGGCACTCAACAACCCGAGCTCTCCAAACGCCTGTACAAGCTCATCAAGTCTGAGAACCATGCTATCAGCGCATACGAGAATGCTTCCAAGGAGGGCGCCCACATCGCCGGCCAATTGAGCGAGTGGGGCGAGAGCACCAACGATGAGGCCCTCAGCGACGTCAGCGACAAGCTTGGTGTACTGTTGGCGGAGATCGCTGAGCAGGAAGACCTGTTCGCCCAGGGACTAGAAGACAGCCGGAGCGTGTTGAAGCAGATCCGTAACACGGAGAGTTCGGTGCAGCCCAGTCGCACTCACAAGCAGAAGGTGAGGACTATCTTCATGATGCAAGCAAACGCGCCGTTGAACTAACAACATCTCCTACAGATCCAAGACGAAATCCAGAAGCTGAAGTACAAGGAGCCAGAGTCCACGAAGCTCGTCACTCTCGAGCAAGAACTCGTCCGCGCCGAAGCCCAGTCTCTCGTCGCCGAGGCTCAACTGACCAACATCACCCGCCAAAAGTTCAAAGAGGCATACGATCTCCACACCGCCGCTGTGATCGAGCGAGCCGAGAAGCAGATCCTACTCGCGACGCAAGCGCGACAGCTCATCAACCTGCTCGACGACACGCCCATTGTGCCCGGCGAGGAGCGGCCATCCTACGACAATGCCGAGCTGGCAAGGCAGACACTGAACGACGCGGAAGAAGGTCTGAGGGCCTGGCAGCCAAGCCACGCAAGCATTGCGACGCAGAGTGGAAGACTGGGCACCAACGCCATGCCTGACCAGGCCGGCGGTGTTCAAGAAGAGACGCACGCTCCGACTGGTACTGCCAACGTGATGCCGCCTGACAACGCTCTGCTCAGCGAGCAACAGAGGATCGAGGCGATGGAGAGGGCGCAGGAGGAGGCGTCGAGCTCGGCGCCCTACTCGAATATGGGCACGTCCGCTCGATCGGAAAGCCCGGTCCAGAAGGCGTCTGTTGCTTAGGGTGCGGGATTGTTTGGTGTCGGTCAGACAGTCAGCGATTGGAGGTCCCTACGTTTTAATGTTGGAATGCGAGCGTTTGCACGGGTTATGATTACACTTTGGCTTCCATATCGTGTTGTAATCGAGAATCAAAAGAAAAACCACTTTCAATTCCTTCCGTGGGATCAACAGTCTTGTAAGATTCATCTGCGATTCGCAGCGCTTACATTGGAAGTCGATGCTAGGAATGACACACTGCACAATGCGTGGCTTCGTAGTATAGACAATGCAACACAAAGGTCAGACGGCCACACACATGTTTCCCCATTCCACCGAGAAGCAGCCCGCCAGTCCCCAGTCGACGCAGCTCGCAATCAAGCAGCCAACACTCTTTCCCATAACTCTCCCAAACCAAGTAACTCCTGTCTCCGAATGTTATCGTGATCGTGTTCACATCAAATACTTCGCCCTCGCACTTTGATAGGCCTGGTTCGCAAAGTCATCCACGGAAACGCTGCTTCGAAAGATGTCCGAGTCTCGTTGTGACTCGTGTTTGCTACTAGCGCCAGCGAATGCGTTTGTTCCTTCGGCCGGACCACCGGCTTCGTTCATGAGTCCGTCGGTGACGCCAAAACTCCTGTTCAGCAAACTGTATCCCGCAAGTCTGTCGCTGGCTCCAGGATTACTCTCAGAGTACATCTGGGTTTGCTCGTTTGTAAATGTCCCTGATGTCACCTCTGGTGGTGACAGCGTCTTCTGGGTGCGAATTGCTTGCGCAGATCGTAAGCCGAGAGGGTAGATTGCCGCGCGCGTCTCAAATTTCGATTTCTCCCGTTGGCGTTGAGTCCAGGTAGCGGCGACAGATTTCGCAAACACCGCGTCCAAGGCAGCTTCGATCCGTGCGAAGCGCTCTGCGGTGTTGGGTGGGTCTAGCATGTCGTTCTGTCCAGTGATGTCGGGGTCTGCTGGGCTGTGGTGGTTGGCTTCGTCCATGGCGGCCTCGAGTCTGGCAAATGCTTCGGCGGTGTTTGGTGGGTCGAAGAGGTCGGCGTTTCTGTCGACGATGGCGCGTAGACGCAGACGCTGTGCTGACGTTTTGGAAGTTGCATGCGCTGCCCTCTCTTGAGGACTATTCTGAGGGCTCTCCATTGGGTGAGCGGAGTGTGATTCGAAGCTCGTACAGTATGCCGATCGATGTAGCGTAAAGTGCGGTTCAGTATTTGCTAAGACTGGTCGTGTTCGGTTGTGTTGGAAAGATGTGTGTCTAAGTCGGGAGATCTTCTAAGGAGAGCCTTGATTTTCCGTGGATAGTCTCAGTTAATGATAGCATGGCCGGGCATGCTGCGCATGACAACATCGAAGATAGAGGCGTCATTCCCTCGAGACATGGGCATCCAGAGATTTTGCGTGCGGGCGTTGCGAGCAACTACAAGACAACGCGACACCAGGCATGTCGCGCTTGGCTGCCGCGTTGCGTTGTGTGGCATTTAAGCAATGTTGCTCTCGGTAGCAAGCCAGATTTCATTTCTGGCTGTGCATCTTTTGGGCCGCCAAGCTGAACAAAGCTACAGATGACATGAACAGTACAAGATTGTAGAACTGTGCCGCGTTAGTGTTTCCTTGGGTCTTCGTGGACGAAAGGCGTCTTACTGCATTCCGAGAATATGCACTCTCTTCGGCATCTGAGCGAGCCTCTACAAAGAGACGGCGAAGGTTGGGAAGGTTGGAAGGCTATAAATCATTAGCAACCAGTACATACATACACACCACAAGGGTATGGAAAAGCGTATGGACAAACCATTGTTTTTTCCAGACGACCGTCTTCAACAATCGTGTTGAGTTGCGCCTGAAGACGAGTATGCTTCGAAGCTTGGAAGTGAAGTCGCGCAAAGGGCATCTCTTGGCGAGCCCGCGCCCAAAGCTTACCTCTGGGGACGCCTGCAGAGCGTGGGATTGTTGAAGGTCGGCCTAGCCAACGACAATTACGCCCCTCCTATAACACCTCCCCGACCCGCCTCGACTCCCCGCCTGTACATTCTCTATTTCACTGTTTTTCCAGCAAGATACCTCCCGCTCTACGTGACGCCTCTTACAACGACTGCGAGGACCCTGGGACAACCCCCCATTCCTCCAACTTACGTATGCGACTGAACAACAACACAACACCACTTGAACGGATCAACGACGACTTTCAGCAACAATGGCGGTGAACAGATTGCGCAGTGCTCTCGCAGCGCCCAGGAAAGGCGAGACATACGAGCTGCGATCCGGTCTGGTCTCTCAATATGCCTGGGAGCGCAAGGAAGCCATTCAGAAGACCATCATGTCCATGACCCTCGGCAAGGACGTCTCGTCGCTCTTCCCCGACGTCCTCAAGAACATTGCCACCGCAGACCTCGGACAAAAGAAGCTGGTCTACCTCTACCTCATGAACTACGCAAAGTCACATCCCGATCTGTGTATCCTGGCGGTGAATACATTCGTGCAAGACTCGGAGGATCCGAATCCGCTAGTAAGAGCGTTGGCTGTGAGGACTATGGGTTGTATTCGGGTGGAGAAGATGGTGGATTACATGGAAGAACCGCTGAGGAAAACGTTAAAGGACGAGTCGCCTTATGTTCGCAAGACGGCTGCGCTCTGTGTTGCGAAGCTGTTTGATCTGAACCCGGTGTTGGCGGTGGAAGAGGGATTCATCGAGACACTACAGGAGATGATCGGCGACTCCAACCCAATGGTCGTGGCCAACGCTGTCACGGCGCTGGTGGAAATCAACGAAGCAGCACCTGAAACGAATGCGCTGGTTGTCACAAGCGTAATGCTCAAGAAGATGCTTCTCGCGTTGAACGAGTGTACAGAGTGGGGCAGAGTTACGATCTTGACCACATTGGCAGACTACCAGGCACAGGATACGAAAGAGGCAGAGCACATCTGTGAGCGAGTAAGCCCGCAGTTCCAACACGTCAACCCGTCTGTCGTGCTGGCAGCCGTCAAGGCTGTGTTCATGCACGTCCAGCGAGTCGAGAGCTCTCAGCTTCGGCAACAGTACATCAAGAGGATGTCGCCTCCACTGGTCACTCTCGTCTCATCACAGCCCGAAGTGCAATACGTTGCCCTCAAGAACATCGACCTCCTCCTGCAGAAGCAACCTGGAATCTTGGACAAGGAGCTGCGAGTATTCTTCTGCAAGTACAACGACCCGCCTTATCTCAAACTCACAAAACTGGAGATCATGGTCCGAATAGCAAACCACAGCAACGCAGACCAACTGCTTAACGAGCTCAAGGAATATGCGATGGAGGTTGACATGGACTTTGTGAAGAAGGCGATCCGTGCGATTGGTCAGGTGGCGATCAAAATTGAGGAGTGTGCTGAGAAGGCAGTCAATGTGCTCCTCGAGCTCATCAACACAAAGGTTGGCTATGTGGTGCAAGAGGTGATCGTGGTGATCAAGGACATCTTCAGGCGTTACCCCGGCTACGAGGGCATCATCCCCACACTCTGCCAATGTATTGATGACTTGGACGATCCTGATGCGAGAGGAAGCTTGATCTGGATTGTTGGCGAGTACGCTGAAAAGATCTCGAACGCAGGAGAGATTCTTGCCGGTTTCGTCGAAGGTTTCAACGAAGAGTTTACTCAGGTGAGTTGTACAATTTCTCTCTGCTTCCGCGCAAATACTGACAATCAACCAGACCCAACTCCAAATCATCACAGCAGTCGTCAAGCTCTTCCTCAAGAAACCCAAAGAGGAAAACTCGAACGCCTTGGTGCAGCAGGTGCTGCAAGCGGCCACGGCTCAAAGCGACAACCCCGACATCCGCGACAGAGCATATGTGTATTGGCGTCTACTCTCCTCAGATGCTCAAGTCGCCAAGAACGTCGTGCTATCTGCTCGCCCTCCCATTACAAGCACAATCCCCGTGCTACCCGCACCACTTCTCGACTCCCTTCTCCCTCACCTCTCGACTCTTGCGTCAGTCTACCACAAACCTCCTGCGGCCTTCCTCGGACAAGGCCGCGCATCCGCCTTGCAAGCAGCCGCCATCGAAGAAGCCAGGCAGAACGCGCGCGAGAACCCCATCGCCGCCGCCGCCGTATCGGCAGCAGTGGCCGGTGTCAATTCCTCCTCCACTGCCCCTCAAACCGCAGAAAACCTCCTCGACATCGACTTCGACGGTGCTGCCCCGGCTTCGATGCAGAAAGAGCCCTCGATGGGCGGTTCCGGTCTGGAAGGACTGGCCGGGACGCCACAGCGAGTGGCCAGCCCTGGCGTCACATCACCCAGCGGTGGCATGGACGACCTGATGGGCATGTTCGGCGACACGCCCGGGCCTGCGAACGGCGCCGGCGGCAACGCAGATCTCATGAACGGTTTCGCGGGGATGGATCTGAACGGAGGACAGCCGCCAGCGCCGCAAGCCCAGATTTCCGGCGGAGGCGAGCAGAAGAAGACGAATGAGGACTTGCTTGGGCTGTTCTAGGGGAAACAACTCTATGCTTGAACCGAACTTTTTTTACTGGCCTCGGTCAAGTTATTGATTGACCTTATGCTAGCTGTTCATTCCCGTTGTTGTATTTAGCGTCGACGTATGGCATGCGAGAAGTGTGCACGGATTAGCTCATAGGTCAACGGCAGCAATGCGAAGAATATCGAGTTTCTACATGACAATTGAATTAGCTTGAGTAGCATACGTGAGCGAAGTAACATCACTTAGGTAGGAAGTATAGACATTTGTTTATACAAGGAATAAACAAGCTTTGGGTACCTGGCGCGCCGGCTATCGAAAGCCGCGCTAGTGGTCATGATCATGCCAGCTGGTAGCTTTGGACAAAGATATGGATAACTTGATACTGATCACCACCACCGCTCTTTCCACTGCGTGCGCAACTACCTATTGATCGATCGATCAACGCACACCCAAATCAATACACCTCTTCCGACCAGCAATCCTTTCGTTCCTCCCCAACACGATGCAACAATAAGGCCCACCAACAGACTCGACCATCCCCGACCGATAAGCCCTTTCTTCCAAACACAACCCAAAGATCTGCCCACGCCAGCACGGGCGAAACACGACACGACACACACGACACACAACAATCCAATCCAATCCAATCCAATCCAAGAAAAAAAAATGCTCGCCCGCCTAGCCCTGGCACTAGTGTGCCTACTCCCCCTCCTCGTCCTCGCCGCCGAAGACTACTACAAGCTCCTCTCGATCGATAAAGACGCCGACAGCCGACAGCTGAAAAAGGCCTACCGCCGCCTCTCCAAGCAATACCACCCGGACAAGAACCCGGACGACGAGTCCGCCCACCAGCGCTTCGTCGAAATCTCAGAAGCCTACGAGGTCCTCAGCGACGACGAGCTGCGCCGCGTCTACGACCAGTACGGCCACGAGGGCGTCAAGCAGCGCCAGCAGAACGGCGGCAATGGCCGCGGCGGACCCGGAGGCGGGCGCGACCCCTTCGACGTGTTCGGGCAGTTCTTCGGCGGCGGCGGGCACTTTGGGCGCGGGCAGCGGCGGGGCCCGGACATGGAGGTGCGGGTGTCGATGGCGCTGCGCGACTTCTACGTCGGGGCGGAGCACGAGTTCAAGGTCGAGAAGCAGGTGATCTGCGAGGCGTGCGGCGGGAGCGGCAGCGAGGACGGCGAACGCGATACGTGCGGCAAGTGCAGGGGGCACGGCGCGGTGGTGCAGAAGCACATGCTGGCGCCGGGGATCTTCCAGCAGGTGCAGATGCAGTGCGACGCGTGCGGGGGCAAGGGCAGCACGGTCAAGCATGTGTGCAAGGCGTGCGGGGGCGCGCGGGTGGTGAGGGCGGAGGAGGCGTATGAGTTGCATGTCGAGCCCGGGATGCCCAAGGGGGTGCGGGTGAATTACGAGAACGAGGCGGACGAGAGCCCGGACTACGAGGCGGGGGATTTGGTGGTGGTTGTGGTGGAGAAGGAGGCGGAGGTAGGGGCGGACGAGGCGTACCGGAACGACGGGGCGTTCTTCAGGCGGAAGGAGAGGGATCTGTTCTGGCGCGAGGCGCTGTCGTTGCGGGAGGCGTGGATGGGCGGGTGGCAGAGGAACATCACGCACTTGGACGGGCACGTGGTGCGGCTTGGGAGGGAGCGCGGCGAGGTGGTGCAGCCGGGGATGGTCGAGGTGGTGCAGGGCGAGGGCATGCCGGTGTGGAGGCACGAGGGCGACGGGCCCGAGTTTGGCTCGCTGCACATCGAGTATGTCGTCGTCTTGCCCGATCAGATGGACAAGGGCATGGAGAAGGAATTCTTCGAGCTGTGGGAGAAGTGGCGGAAGAAGAAGGGAGTCGACCTACACAAAGACTCTGGAAGGCCGACACACCACGATGAGCTATAATGCAATGTGATGATAGAGACATAGAGCGGTATCGATACCAAGCCATGACTGATATGTATGATGGTTGTCAACATGGATCGACGTTGTCAAAGTGCGGTCGTGGATGAATGTCTCTCGCTTTTCCAACAGCGTTATACACAGCCTATGTAACTGATAGTAGACATTTATTAACCCAAGTACTCCATCGTATTCCCACTAGCGAGGATATCTCGTACCGAACCCATTCATTCCCGTAAACACCAACTCCGATTGCCCGACATAACCTTTCCCAACCCAGTATCAACAACCGACATCAAACGCCAATCTCGTGAGAAGACCATGTAATGCTTAATAAAACTCGCCCTTACATCATCTACATCAACTCGCCCCTTTGAGTCTGCTCGACCAAAGGATTACAAGCTCCCCACAGAATAGTGTTGAGCACCGAATAAGGCGAGTGTTCGTCGCCCGAACCCGCAAAGTCCGAGTTCGGCGTGGTGTACGTCCCGCCGGAGTTGTGCTCGAGTTTGAGCGAGCCGTCGGCGCCGACGGAAACGCCGGAATCGTTCAGATGTTGCTCGTAGCGCTGGCCGCCGGGGACTTCCTGGATGCTCAGGCGGTTGAGGGCTGAGATTCCACGCTGCAAGGGTGCTGCGACTTCATTGGGGTCGATGTTCGTGGTGATGTCGTGGATTGCGCTGATAAAGCGGGCGAGAAGATGGCGGGCACGATCGTTCCTGTTGTGCTCGCCGAGGATACCTAGAAGCAGAGCGGAGCCCAGGCCGCGGTGGATCGCAGCCCAGGACTGGCGGGCGTAGGCGGTGATGTTGTTCAATCCGAGGAAGGCTTCCACCGTGTTGATCAGGTTCTCTACACAAAGAGGCTTGTAGGTTGCTACAAGTTCTCTGCTGGAGTGTCGAGTACTGATTGCAGGTCTGCAAAGCTCGGAGAGGGAGTAAGACGTATGAAGATACAAGGCCCAGTGTTCCAAAGTCTGCTGGGGCGACGTGCACTTCCTCGAGTCCCGAAGATACTCGGCCGAATCTCTCATGAGTTGACTGATGGCTTCCCGATGCGAAGCGATCGCCTCATGAATCTCTTGCGCACTCATTTCATTGATCCTCTCACGGTCACGCACAATCTCGAGACCAATTTGCACGAGAGGGTACATGGTCTTGTGGTACTCCGAAATGTTACCGTAGCGCATGGGCATGGGCATGGTGGTCTTTCCCGCAGTGGTTGGCGAAGATGCACGATCGTAGATCATCGAGAGTAGGCTGTCTTGCCAAACGACGCCCCACCAAAGCCTCGAACGTGGGAAGACCATATCTCGTGGAATGCTTGGTGGGCAGGGCTGATGAATGCCAAGGCCTTGAGCGAGCCTAATTGTAAGACCATGCATTGCCCAGGCAGTGGCAGCGTTCATGTTGTTGGTCAAAACATTCTGTATGATCAACAAAGTCTGCACGGTCTCGAGTTTGACCTGTGAAAGGAAGTTGACTATCCTTAAGCATTCCATCGCGCAGCAGACTAGGAGAGATTAGCAGGCGTTCTACTTCTCAAGATCGAATGCACCTTACCGTATACTTGCGAGGTCAGCTCGCGTTCTTTTCGCTGCATTTGAGAACTTTGTGCTCCACTGGCCAGCACAGCAAAGAGCAACCCGAGCCAGTGGAAATCTTGACCATGCACCTGCTGCTCAGTCACTCCTTCTCCAGCGGCGTCATTGGCGGTGCGGACAACGAGGAATTGGTTCAACTCCTCTTCAAACAGCTCCAGCTGGACCAGGCCAGGGTAGATGACAAAGGCCATGTCCCGATAGTATCGGAAGAATGACAGACTTTGTGTGTCAGATGGTAGAGCTTTTGCAAGCTCCTGAGCCCGCGCCAACGATCCGTGAGGCAATCCCCACAAGTCCACAAATGGGTAAGTGGCAGATTCGTTGTCTAGGCCAAACATTGGCAAAATGGACTTTCCAAGGACTTCTTGTGCTTCAGTCAGATCGGTATTGCCGCCATTCCGCATGGAGATTAAAAAGGCCGGTATTGAGCCTGCACCGAAATGCACGGTTTGTCCCTAATCCGCGTTAGCTCGCCAGGTCAAGTAGTCGTCGTGTGAGCAACACTTACAAGTTCATTCTTTGCGTGGATTCCATGTAAAGCAGCGTGTCTTTGGAACTGTGGCGCCTTCCCTTCACCGTTAGCATTGGGCGGCTGGCCGTTCGTCTGGCCATTCGTCTGGCCATTTGCCGCCGCGCTATACATCCCAGGCAACTCATTCTCGCGTGCGGCATACAACGCAGGATCGTGGTTGTCGGACGCAGCCCGCCCTTGTGAATTGCGGGAAATCTCGTTTCGTAGTTCGCTGATGGAATCTTCAAGCCCATGCAGCTTATTGCACAGCATGTCGAATTGGGCCTGGCTTAATGTGACGCTTCCCGCCGGCGCTGGTGCCGCGCCAGGTGCTGCGAAACCATCTTCGGAACGTGGCACAGGCACCGAAGGTGCAGGCTGTTCAGCAGTCTGCCGTTTATTTGGTGGGTGGTACGAGCAAAGCTCTGGGTGATCTCTGTCGCGACATGTCTGGCAAGGTCGGGAGAGATCGCATCTAATGTATGCACCGTCAGCAATCTACCACGGCCAGTTCCAACTTCATCTCGAACTTTGAAAGACTACTAGAAAAACACGCGGAGTCACGGAGACACAACAGCACATACTTCACTTTTCTCTGCCTGCAAGGATAGCAAGCCTTGTGCTCTCTTGCCTTGCGCTTTTTGCGCAGAAACTCGTCGACATCGCTCTGCGGTGGCATGGCGCCTTCCTGTACTGCAGCGGGAACATTCATGACCTGCTGCTGATGAGACGGCTGCTGGGCTTGCTGAGGCTGGTGATGGGGCATTGGCGCATGGTGATAGCCATCCATGCCTGGGGGCGGTGGTTGCTGGGGCTGCTGCTGTTGCTGATGCTGTTGCTGTTGCTTGGCATCGACCGAGGCCTCGTCGTATAGCGACGGGTCCAAAGAGAAATTGTTGCTGCTCATGGCAGCAGTGGCCGACGCAGTGGCGCGAGGACCCAGTAGATTGATGGTAGTTGTGCTGGCAGTTGCAGCGGGAGATGGGATTGATGGTAGGTAGCAGTAGTGGTATACGGGAGTCGGCGCGGGCGCTGTGGAGCGGTGCCAGGACCAGGGGTGGGTGTTGGTGTGTGTGGCGATTGGAGGTTGCGACGAGTGGAGTAGTAGCGCGGTTGCTCCCGCTGGCTGGCTGGCTGGCTGGCTGGCTAAATCTGGGCGAGACGGCGAGCAAGACGATGGGTGGCTGGCTGGCGACGATGATGGGAAGCCGGAGCCTTGCTACCTAGCGAACCAAGCCAGACGTATACAAGTGAGGGTATACTGTAGGGTATAGGGAGATGGAACCAGATGTAGTCAAAAGTGAAGTGAAGTGCGACCAAATCGCCGGGCCGGCTGCTGGGATGCAAATCAGTCCACGGCTCTAGTCCGCCTGTAGCAGCTACAGCCCGTATACCGCGGGCGACGTACCTCCCGTCCACTGTGTACCGACCTCTCACGTGCCTCGATCTCTTTCCAATCCACCTCGAATGCGTCACAGAAGGAAATAACGGCAAGCCAGCGGTGGAGTCCGCAGGCGAAGAAAACTCTATATACTTGTTTCGTCGTCCGGACATCAGTTCCTTTACATGGTCTTTATTGTTTTCTTGCATTATAGAGCTCGACGGTAGTAGTACCATCGAACGGAGACTTAATAATAAAAGCCAGCCAGACGAGGCGGCGCACACAACAACTAATGCGCGACTCATTCCGTTCATTGACAGAAGTGGTGTAGTTAGTCAGTAGGTAGCGCGTTAGACGGTTTGGAAGCAAACTGCTATGTAGGTTTGCATGTTCTGTGTCTGGTTCTAGACCTTTCCGCTGCATAGATACCGTACCTACTCGAGATGTGAGACTACACGCAATTGGTACATCATACATACATGTATATGGAAGACACAGGTGAGAAGGAAAAGAACAGTGTCGAGAGGGTATGATGATAATTCTTTCTCGTGTTTTAGATCATTGCAAGTGCTATTGTCGTCCTTTTCAAATCCTGTAAACATCGCTTTCAACAACAAACACACAGGGTATCTTCTTCAGGGGGAAAATGCAAGAAAGAAACCGCCCACTCCACTCAGCACAACCCAACCCAACCCAAAGCGCCACGTCGGTCATCTACGATCCGCTCCCATCATCATCGTCGTCGTCATCCTCCTCATCATCGCTGCTTGAACTTGAGCCCGCCAGTCCTTGCACGTCCATGCTGTCACTGGTGTTTGCGCGCTGCAAGCCCGGAGGAACCGCCTTCTGTGCCCTCTGTCGCGCCTCTTCCTTGGCTTTGCGGTACTCACGCTTATCCACGCCGTTTTCCGGACTGGCGAAGCCGCTTCCACCGCCTGCCGTGGCGGCGGAGCTTCCAGCGGGGATCTCCTCGGCCAGGCGCTCTGCCATCTCGGCGTCGTACTGGCGCTCCTTGCGAGAAACAGCTTCTGGGTCGGCTTTGCGTGCTGTGGCAAGAAGGTCAAGAGAGCCGTCTGACTCGGCGTCATCGTCGTCGTCGTACTCGTCATCCTCCATGTCTTCGTCCGAGTCCTCCGACTCGACCTCGGGCATGTACATCGTCTGAGGCGCTGTAGACGGAGGCAGGACATCCGCGTCGTCGGGCGACATGGACATGTCGTCCGCCGTACCACTGTATTCTTCGCTAGTCGATTCATCGTCATCGTTGACGAAGCAGAGCGCGGGCGGGAGCATCGATGGTGGGTGCTCAGTACGCTGGATGTTGAGGTAGCGCTGGGCGACAGCAGCACGAACCTTCCGCTGCGGCGTGTTTCCGTTTAGGATTCTTGCAAAGCGGTCAGGCAGGTTTTTCGTTGCGTCCTGGATGGGTATCGCAGGAGCTTCGTCTTGGTCCACAACGGCATGTCGGCTTTCAACCTCGATGGCGAAGTTGTCGGCAGGGTACACGCCACCCATACCAGAAACCTCCAAGTCGAGATATGGCCTTTTCCGCGCCCCGGTCATGGCTTTCGGCGGCGACTGTGGCGGGAATGCAAGCTCCAAAGAGTCCGGGATGGGGTTATCGGCGAGGTCCATTGGCTCCGGTAGGAGACTTGCCTCCTCGAGCGGTCCGCGCTTCTCAAAAAGCTGATTCGGCTTTTCAATCACTGGAGTCCTACCGACCGGCACCACACTTGACGGTCGGTATACGGGCGCTCCAATGCTTCCTCGAGTGCCCGAGTCTCCACTAAGATCAGTGCAAAAGCGTGCGTTGTTGTAGAAGATGATGGGCCCGTTGTCTTGCTTCCTTCTTCTTCTCTTGGGGATCACCGTGGTCATTCCTGATGATTCGCCAGGCTGAGTGTACGGCGAATCTTCGAATTCTTCCTCCGCAGACGAAGAAGCATCACTGTCTGTCGAGTTCGACCTGTGCGAGAAGAGAGGCGTGTACATGAGCCTTCCGAAATCTTGTTGTGGTTTGCGAGTCGAAGCGCCGTTTCCTCTTTGAGAAGAACCGGCACGGATCCCGTGGGAGGTCTTCATTCTCTTGCGTGGACTTTGTCCATCGTCATCTGTACGCTCTCTGGAGGAGTCACCGCCATAGCTGCTAGTCTTGGTGACCCTCGAGCCGCCCCTCCAGCGCACCTTGCGTCCATCTTCCGAGACCTCGAAATGATCACTGCACTCAGTGATTGCCTTGCGTACAAATTCCGGGGTGACGTGAATCGTGTGCAACTGCGCCATGTTGATGAGAAGGTTGAGATAAACCCATCCGTGACCTTCCTCGGGCGAGCGTTGCAGCTCTGGGTCCTGAGGCGAGAACCCAAGGTGGCGAATATAGCGAACATTATCGGCAGGGACTTGTGCGCGATCCGGGTCGAGGTCCAACGGGCGCGTCGGTCGCTGGTCGTCCGACTTCGAATCAGGCGATGGCTCGGTAAAGTCTTGTTCGGCAATCTTCTCGGATTCTTGTGGGTGGTTGAGAGCACCGCCGCTTGTGGCAGCCAGCCGTCTCTTATTGCCGATGTCGAGAGGGTCCTCGGTCTCCGTGTTCATCATCTCAGCCTCGCGATAGCCTTCCAACATAGCCCGCTGACCTTGTGCTTCAATTGCAGTGCGGTCTGCACGCGCTGCTGTTTGTGACACGTCTTCCTGCTGCAGTGTTTGGTGATGGGGGCCTGCGATGGCATCTGTGCCCGCAAATATCTGCTCTAGACGGCGGACGACCATCTTTTCCTTTGCACGCTCGGTCATAGCCTCAGAATTGTGGTGTGGCTGCAGGCCTTCAGGGATATGGTGGAGGAAAGAATGGACGTTCTGGTGGCGAGACTGTGCAGTTCGCACATTTCTCTTGTGCTTGCTGGCGCCACCAGAAGGTGCAGAAGATCCTTGACCAGACATCGACATGGATGCGTAAGCCGAATCGGTGTGTTGGTTGGAGGCCTGCGAAGATCCTGTCTGGTTCGTTTTCAGACCCGGCGAGATACCTGCGTAACCATTCACAGGGAAGGCAGGCGCTGGCTGAGGAGCAAGGCCTGCGGCAAAGGCGCGCAGAATCTCTTCGAGTTCACGTTTCTTATCGGCCTCCAGTCCATGTACTCTGATCTCGAACAATTTGTCGTCCTTTAGATGGGCGTCGTGCAGCTTTTCGTACTTCTTCAGACGCCTCTTCAACTTCTTGTTCTCGATCGTGAGGTCGTCAATGACACCGCGGAAGTCACCCGTGCTGCTTTCGTTGTCTGTCTCCATGCGCACCAAGCCGGGCCGTACTGGGAGGGAGTGGGCTCCATCTTGTCCAACGTGCTGACGATGGCGTTGTGTGTGGCCATCGGGTGGACTTTCGGAAGAGGACCCATTCCGCATGAAGAAAGGCGGGTCGTTGTCGGCGTACGAGGTGCTGGTGCCTCTTACCTGGTTGTTGGATTGGTTGAACCAGGTGTCTGCATTGCTGCTCTCTCCAGAACTGCCTCTGCCGTTGAGTGGACGCAGGCTTGAGGGCGAGCCATCGCTGTTGCTGCTGCTGGCGTTGTTGCTGGTGCTGTCGGCGTTGCTGTTCACTGTCTGAACGGAGGTGTTGCCTGATGAGGGAACAGCTGCAGTGGCAGTGGCAGCGTCAGACTTGAGGTGCTGTATGGTCGGGCTTGAAGCGACTTTCGAGGGCGAGTGGCGGAGGGAAACGGATCGATGTGCAGGTGGTCTCCGGGAGCTGAACTGCGAAGGCTGACGGGGTTCTGTAGTCGGCATTGCGTTCCTTTGCTGGCGAGGATTCGACATGTTGGAAGGTTTGGTTTATGTGCCAGTCAAGGAATATGTGGGTCTAATGGCGTAAGGAATCCATGCGAGCCAAATTGGGTGGCGGTTTGCAGTGGAGGTACTCTTGTCGTGAGTGTATTATGCTGGTAGCGACGAAGAGCGTATGGTAGGTGTGATGGTAAGATAGTAAGGGTGGCGAAATGGAAGGGCGTAGGTATGTGGTAAGGTAGCGAAAAAAGGATGGAAGGGACAGTATTGCGGCAGTCTGTCATGGGTTGGAAATGTGCGATCACAGATGGACTGTTGGTCGGGGGGGACGGTGGAGATCTGGTAGCAAGCGATATCGAGAAAGAACATCGATCAGAGATGGGCCGTCGCCGCGATGGGCGAGCGCAGTACGCAGCACATGTCTCGATCGCAGCAACAAGGCCTGTCCGTCAGTCTGTCCTATAGATCGAGACTACAGGCGCCACCCAAGGGGCCGTGCAGTGTGCACTTCAGCCAAACAGGGCCCAGAATCGTTCTACAATCTTATACATGGCCCATGGATCACCACTTCCATTATTATTATTACCATCATCACATATCCAGTGTTATTCTTTTCCTTTCCCTCGTGATATCTCATTCCTACCATTCATTCTAAACAACATTCGATCACCAACAATTTTACTGACTCTAACACAGCAATTCATACAAGCCAGGACTTGCAACAGTCCAGGTGTACACACACACCACCACCACCAATCATGCCTTACGCTTCCACCGATAATTTTGATCAAAGACTCGATGGACAGCTCGATGGCCGATGGACAGCTTGTTCACCTCGTTTGGCCTGGGCCCTGCCGAACCCTGAGTCTCACCCAGCGCCGTCATGCAGCTTCATCAATCGCCGATTCAATCGGATGGAATCATGGAATACATGATGGAATACTGTACTACTCTCGTTATACACGCTTAGTCGGCTCGTCGATATACTGGTTAGATCAATACATGACAACAAAGACAATTGTCCTTCAGTCACTTCGCATATCCAGATACTACTCACCGCATGGCATTCAATCGAAAGTGTACTCTGGATCGCTCAGGTTTCGTCAACATCGCATATAGTAATCGAGCGATTGCTCAACTTCCAAACGTCACAAAATCAGGGTCGCCGCCTTGGAAGAAATCATCGAGATCATGTCTATCTACATGTGACTTGTACATACAGCACAGGAGTAAGGTAGACCCTGACTGATTGTTGTTGTGCCGTGCAACAACGTCCACAAAACGTCACATTGATGATTTACTTCAAGGATAATAGGCGCTCGCTCTATGCTCGGTACAGACAAACCGAGTCACCGACCATTTGCTTTTTGGCCCTGTTTCCTTGTGAGAATTGCATCACAGATGGGGTGGAAGGGGTACAGTACTATTCGTCTAGGGGATATCTTCATCGGGTCAACTGGATCATGATGGTGATGCGATACCGGGTTCTGTTCCGCTATTCTTGTTTGTCGGCTTGCTGTACTGTGCTGTAGTGCTTTATGCAGGGCAAGTCTGCCTTCTAGAAGGCGAATATGCACCACTATGCACAACACGGTGGTAGTGTCACTGTAGCAGTCCATATATTCGTGCAATAATGTATCATAGATACCTAGCATGGATCTCGACTTGCATTCACTAAGACTACAATCTCTGATGACAGAGGTTTGAACCTCCGAGCTGCTCACATGGACGCAGTCGTCTTTCAATCAACATAATACCATCAATCTCGCCATGCCCACTCAGCTCCATCAAGTCATCGACACGCAAATATTCCCAACAAGCCATTCCGGGTATCATAAGCAAACCAATCCCACAAACCAAACCCCCCAAAACACAAAACGCCA
>Ga0265797_10004889_pt1 | contig 20011 bp, 18 predicted proteins | sample P2T30metagenome_FD_192433 | JGI IMG/M metagenome (GOLD analysis project Ga0265797, IMG submission 192433) | Plant litter microbial communities from East Loma Ridge, Irvine, California - P2 T30 | ecosystem: Environmental > Terrestrial > Plant litter > Unclassified | place: USA: California...
CCTCTTCGCGGCGCGGGTCTCGACCATGGGCGAGCAGACCCTCGAGGGCGCGCAGGCCTCGGCCGACGGCGCCCAGGCCACCAAGGGCGCCGGGCTCATCAACTACCTGATGCGCGACCGCCACGGCTCGCCGTTCGAGCACAACTCGATGACCTTCTACGTGCAGGCGCCGATCTTCGTGTTCCGCGAGTTCATGCGGCACCGCATGGCCAGCTACAACGAAGAGAGCGGTCGGTACCGCGAGCTCAACCCGGTCTTCTACGTCCCGGCCGCCACCCGCAACCTGCAGCAGGTCGGCAAGCCCGGGGCCTACGACTTCCTGCCCGGCACGGCCGAGCAGAGCGAGCTCGTCCGCGCCGAGACGGAGCGCACCTCCCGCGAGGCGTACGCCGCCTACAAGCGCATGCTCGACGCGGGCATCGCGCGCGAGGTGGCCCGCATCGTCCTGCCCCTGAACATCTACTCGTCGATGTACGTGACCGTGAACGCGCGGTCGCTGATGAACTTCCTGAGCCTCCGCACGAAGCGCGAGGGCACGCACTTCCCGTCGTTCCCGCAGCGCGAGATCGAGATGTGCGCCGAGAAGATGGAGGACATCTGGGCCGAGCTGATGCCGCTGACCTACGCCGCCTTCGGCACGAACGGCCGCGTCGCCCCCTGAGCCGGGCGGGCGGTGCGGGGCGAGCCAGTACGCTGGTCGACGTGTCGAACATCAGCAACCCCTTCGGGCAGGTCCTCGTCGCTCTCGTCACCCCCTTCACCGCCGACGGCGAGGTCGACTGGCCGGCCGTCGAGAAGCACATCGACGACTGCGTGTCGGCAGGTGCCGACGGCATCGTCGTCACGGGCACCACGGGCGAGACCAGCACCCTGACCGACCCCGAGAAGCTGAGGCTCGTCGAGGTCGGCAAGTCGGTGGCGGCGGGCCGGGCCAAGATCATCACCGGCGGCGGCTCGAACGAGACCGCGCACGCGATCCAGCTCTACAAGGCCAGCGAGAAGGCCGGCGCCGACGGCGTCATGATCGTCACGCCCTACTACAACAAGCCCACGCAGGCCGGCGTGCTCACGCACTTCCGCATGATCGCCGACGCGACCGACCTGCCGGTCATCCTGTACGACATCCCCGGGCGCACCGGCATCCCGATCAAGTACGAGACGCTGCTCCGCGCCGCCAAGCACCCCAACATCGTCGCGGTGAAGGACGCCAAGGGCGACTTCGCCGAGGTCAGCCGCGTCATCAACCAGACCGACCTGCTGTACTTCTCCGGCGACGACGCCAACGTCCTGCCGCACCTGTCGATCGGCGCCTCGGGCCTCATCGGGGTCACCGCGAACCTCGTCTCCGCGCCCTACCGCACCATGATCGACGCGGTGAACGCCGGCGACCTGCACACGGCCACCGCCGTGCACCAGATGCTCGAGCCCCTCGTCCGCGCCGTCATGACGCACGTGCCCGGCACGGTGGCGGCGAAGTACATCCTGCACGGCCTCGGCCGCATCTCGAGCCCCCGTGTCCGGCTGCCCCTCGTCGGCCCGGAGGACAGCGAGGCCGCCCTCATCGAGGACGAGCTCTCGCACGTCGGCGACATCCCGGGGCTCGACCTCAGCCGCTTCCGTCCCGACCGCAACGCGGCGGCCGGCGGCGCCCTGCCGAAGGTCCACGGCACCACGCGCTGACCCCGTCGCGCCCCGGCGCACCAGACACGCCCGCGGGGCTCGGGTCCCGCTCCGATCCGAAGGACGAGATGCCCACGACCATCAAGACCCCGCGCACCCTCGACGACGGCACGCTGCGGATCGTCCCCGTCGGCGGCCTCGGCGAGATCGGCCGCAACATGACGATCTACGAGATCGACGGCAAGCTGCTGGTGGTCGACTGCGGCGTGCTCTTCCCCGAGGAGCACCAGCCGGGCGTCGACCTGATCCTCCCCGACTTCTCGCCCCTGCGCGACCGGCTCGACGACGTCCTCGCCGTCGTGCTCACCCACGGCCACGAGGACCACATCGGCGCGGTGCCGTACCTGCTCCGCCTGCGCGCGGACATCCCGCTGATCGGCTCGCAGCTGACGCTCGCCCTCATCGAGGCGAAGCTCAAGGAGCACCGCATCTCCCCGTACACGCTCGCGGTGAAGGAGGGCGGCCGCGAGACGCTCGGCCCGTTCGACCTCGAGTTCGTCGCCGTCAACCACTCCATCCCCGACGCCCTCGCCGTCGCGATCCGCACGTCGGCGGGCCTCGTCCTGCACACGGGCGACTTCAAGATGGACCAGCTGCCGCTCGACGACCGCATCACCGACCTCCGGGCCTTCGCGCGCCTCGGCGAGGAGGGCGTCGACCTGTTCCTGCCCGACTCGACCAACGCCGACGTCCCGGGCTTCACGGCGCCCGAGCGCGACATCGGCCCCGTGCTCGACGACGTCATCCGCCGCGCTCCGCGTCGCGTCGTCGTCGCGAGCTTCTCGAGCCACGTCCACCGCGTGCAGCAGGTGCTCGACGCCGCGCACGCGAACGGTCGGCGGGTGGCGTTCATGGGCCGGTCGATGATCCGCAACATGGGCATCGCGGCCGACCTCGGCTACCTGAGGGTGCCCGAGGGCGTGCTCATCGACGCCAAGAAGGCCAAGGACCTCCCCGACGACCGCATCGTGTACATGAGCACGGGGTCGCAGGGCGAGCCGATGGCCGTCCTCGCGCGCATGGCGAACCTCGAGCACCAGATCGAGATCGGTCAGGACGACACGGTCGTCCTCGCGTCGAGCCTCATCCCCGGCAACGAGAACGCCGTCTACCGCGTCATCGACGGCCTGACCAAGCTCGGCGCGCGCGTCGTCCACAAGGGCAACGCCAAGGTGCACGTGTCGGGCCACGCCTCGGCGGGCGAGCTGCTCTACTGCTACAACGTGCTCCGCCCGCGCAACGTCATGCCCGTGCACGGCGAGCACCGCCACCTCTTCGCGAACGCCGCCCTGGCCGAGCTCACGGGCGTGCCCGCCGAGAACACCATCCTCGGCGAGGACGGCGTCGTCGTCGACCTCAAGGACGGCGTCGCCACGGTCGTCGGCCAGCTCGACCTCGGCTACGTGTACGTCGACGGCTCGACCGTGGGCGAGATCACCGACGCCGACCTGAAAGACAGACGGATCCTCAGCGAAGAGGGCTTCATCTCCGTCTTCGTCGCGGTCGACCCGACCACCGGCCGGGCCGTCGTCGGCCCCGAGATCCAGTCGCGCGGCTTCGCCGAGGACGACCGCGTCTTCGACGACGTGCGCCCCAAGATCGTCGCCGCGCTCCTCGAGGCGGCCGGGAACGGCACGCGCGACACGCACCAGTTCAGCCAGGTGGTCCGCCGCACGGTCGGTCGCTGGGTCGCCACGCAGCACCGCCGCCGCCCCATGATCGTCCCGGTGGTCATCAGCGCCTGACCCCGCCGCACGAGAGGCCTCGGCCGTCGGGAAGTCATCCCGGCGACTGAGGCCTCCGTCGTCCTGCCGCTCCTAGGGTGTTGACGTTCCGTCCGTTGCTCCGAAGGGGGAGTCGCCCGTGCGCGTGGCCAAGACCTGGATCTTCCCGATCCTCCGCATCCTGATCTTCCTCGTGATCGCCGTCGCCCTCGTGAAGCTCGCGTTCTTCGCGGCGCCCGACGCGGCCACCGGCTCCGTCGCCGTCCCGACCGGCGAGGCCGTCGAGCCCCAGGTCACGGTCGCGGTCGGCACGGTCACGAACGACGTCACGGTCGACGCCACGGTCCAGGCCGACGCGCCGTCCACGGTGCCGGCGACCCTCGCGGGCACCGTCGTGACGGTCTTCGTCGAGAAGGGCCAGGCCGTCGCGGCCGGCGACCAGATCGCGTCCCTCCGGTCCGAGACCCCGCAGGAGGCGCTCGTCTCGGCCGACGGCACGGTCACGGAACGCGCCCCGATCGTCAAGACCGCCGTGGTCACGTCGCCCGCGGCGGGCACCGTCACCGAGCTCCCCGTCATCAAGGACCAGGCGGTCTCCGTGGGCGACGCCGTCGCGAAGGTGGCGCCTCCGACGTTCCACGTCACCGGGGCGCTGGCGGCCGACCAGCTGTACCGCCTCGTCAGCCGGCCGACCGAGGGGACCGCCTCGATCCAGGGCGGACCGGCCCCGTTCGCGTGCACCGGCCTCACCGTCGGCGGCGGCGGCGACGCGGCCGCCCCCGCCGAGGGCGACGTCTCGGCCTCGGGCGGCTCCGGCCAGTCCGTCACCTGCGCCGTGCCGGGCGACGTCACGGTGTTCGCGGGGCTGGCGACGAAGCTGACCATCCCCGCCGGCGTCGCGACCGACGTGCTCACCGTGCCCCTCACCGCCGTCGAGGGCGCCGCGGGCAAGGGCATCGTCACCGTGGTCGGCGCGGACGGCACGCAGGAGGAGCGCGAGATCACCCTCGGCATCAACGACGGCACCTCGGTCGAGGTCACCGGGGGCCTGGTCGAGGGCGACTCCGTCCTCGAGTTCGTGCCGGGCGCCGCGGCGCCGCAGGAGGGCTGCGTCGACCCGACGACCGGCGAGGTCTACTGCTGATGGCGCTCATCAGGCTCGAGGGCGTCACGAAGACCGTGCCCCTCGCCGACGACGCGACCCTCGACATCCTCCGCGGGGTCGACCTCGTCGTCGACGAGGGCGAGCACGTGAGCATCGTCGGCCGGTCCGGCTCGGGCAAGTCGACCCTGCTGAACATCCTCGGGCTGATCGACGCCCCCACGACGGGCACGCACCTGTTCGGCGACGTCGACGTGAGCGGCATGCGCTCGGGCGCCCGGGACCGCCTCCGGGGCGAGCAGGTCGGGTTCATCTTCCAGCAGTTCAACCTGCTGCAGGGGCGCACGGCGCTCGAGAACGTCGTCACGCCGTTGCTCTACGCGCGCGGGCGCCGGTTCTGGCGACGACGGGCGATCGCCGCCGAGATGCTCGAGAAGGTCGGGCTGGGGCACCGCGTCGACTCGATGCCGCACCGGCTGTCCGGCGGCGAGCAGCAGCGCGTGGCCATCGCGCGCTCGCTGGTGCGCGACCCGCGCGTCATCCTCGCCGACGAGCCGACGGGCGCGCTCGACATCGAGACGGGGGCGACGGTCATGCGCCTCCTCGACGACATCTCGGCCGAGACGGGCGCGGCCCTCGTGACCATCACGCACGACCTGGCCGTCGCGAGCCTGGCGGCACGGCACTACTCGCTCGACGCCGGCGTCCTGTCCGCCGCCCGGGTGGGCGGGGCTCCTTCCGGGCCGTCCGCCCTCGTCCCCGCGGCCACGGGCGCGGCCTCGTGAACGGCGTGCTGTCCGGCGTCGTCGGGGCGCTCGTCGAGGCGTGGTCCGAGCTCCGCGTGAACAAGCTGCGGGTGCTGCTCAGCCTCGTCGGGGTGGCCGTGGCCGTCGCGGCCCTCACGGCCGTGGTGGGGCTCGGCAGCCTCGCCGAGCAGTCCACCCGCGAGTCGTCCGAGAGATCGGGCGGGCGTCCCGCCACCTACACCGTCTCGGCCTACAGCCAGGGGGCGACCGAGCTCGACCCCGCCCAGTTCGCCGACGAGTTCCGCTCGACCATGGCGCGCTACGACGTCTCGTGGTCCACCGAGAACCTGTACACGACGAGGTCGCTGCAGCTGCCCGTCGGGCTCACCGACGTCCAGGCCCAGATCGTCGATCCCGACTACGGCGAGATGCACCGCGTGTCGGTGCTCGACGGGTCGTGGTTCGTCGACGGCGACGAGCAGAGGATGGCCCCGGCGCTCGTCGTGAACGAGCCCCTGTGGGACCAGCTCGGCCGTCCGCCGGTCGCCGGCCACCCCACGGTGCAGCTGCGCGGCGGCGACTCGGTGACGGGGGTCGTCGTCGGCGTCACCGCCGCCCAGTACCCCGGGGAGGCGCCGGCGCTGTTCCTGCTGCCCTCGGACGACCACGACCTCGTCCCCGCGTCGCAGGCCGGCTACGTCGAGACGCCGCAGTACGAGATGTGGCTGCCGCCGGAGTCGGGCGACGAGCTCAGCGGCATGGTCCAGGGCAACCTGGCGGCGGCGCTCGGCGACGAGGTGCAGGTCGACGTGAACCGGTCGGACTACGCGGCGTTCGCCGGCGACTCCGACCCGTTCCTGCCCGTGAAGCTGCTCGTGACGGGGGTCGGCGTGCTGGTGCTGCTCCTCGGCGGGCTGGGGCTCGTGAACATCGCCCTCGTCACGGTGCGGCAGCGCATCCGCGAGATCGGGGTCCGGCGATCGTTCGGGGCCACGGCGCCGCGGGTGTTCTTCTCGGTGATGCTCGAGAGCGTCGCCGGCACGGTCGTGGCCGGGGTCGTGGGCGTCATGGTCGCCGTGCTGGTCGTCGAGAACGGCACGGTCCAGGGCTTCATCGCGCAGGGGTCTGTCGACGACCTGCCTCCGTTCCCGATCACTGCCGCGCTGGTGGGCCTGGGGTCGGCGACGCTCATCGGCGCCGTGGCGGGCATCCTGCCGGCGCTCGTGGCCGTCAGGGTCAAGGTCATCGACGCGATCCGCTACTGAGGGCCAGCGCACCGCGGCCGTCCGCCGCGCCGACCGCCTCCGGTCGGCGTCGGCGGCGGACGGTAGCCTCGACGGCATGGCCACGCCCACCAAGTCGACCGCGCGCTCGCGCTCGGGCCGCGGCGCGTCCGCGGGGGCCTCGGCGACCCGCGGGGCGACGGCGGCCACCAAGAAGCTCCCCGCAGGCAAGCCGCCGGCGCCCGTCGACGAGGGGCCCGGCGTGCTCGCCTCGGCCTGGATGGGCCTCGCCCACCTCACCGGCGGCGCCTTCCGGCTGTTCGGCAGCGAGTCCCTCGACAGGGACGAACGCCGGGACGGCGTGCCCTTCCTGCTCGTCCTGCTCGCCGTCGCCGGCGCGGTCGTCGAGTGGCTCAACCCGACGAGCCCCGTCGCCGTCGGCTTCGACGCCTACACGTTCGGCGGTCTCGTCGGCCGTGTCGCCTACGCCCTGCCGGTCATCATGGTGCTCTTCGCCGGCTGGCTGTTCCGGCACCCGGCGTCGGTGCACGACAACACGCGCATCGGCATCGGGCTGGGCCTGATGATCGTCTCGATCAGCGCTCTCTGCCACATCTACGGCGGGCAGCCGCAGGCCGTCGAGGGCATGCGCGCCCTCGCGACGGGCGGCGGCGTGCTCGGCTGGCTCGTCGCCTCCTGGCTCGTGGCGCTCGCGACCGAGTGGGTGGCCGTGCCCGTCGTGGTCGTGCTGCTCGCGCTGTCCCTGCTGATCATGACCAAGACGCCGCCGAACCGCATCGGCCACCGTCTCGGCGACCTCTACCGGTGGCTGTTCGGCGAGACCACCGCCGACGCCTCCGCCGCGGCGGGCACGGCCGACGTCGACGGCGACGCCGCTGATGCGCTGCCGTGGTGGCGCCGCACCAAGAGCGGTCGCGAAGAAGAGCCCGCCTACGACACCCCCGTCCTCACCCAGAGCGGCCCCGAGGGCGACGGGTCCGACCGGCGTGGTCGCGCCTCCCGTCGACGCGGTGCCGCCGGCCCCGTGTTCGTCGACCACGGGGCGACCCTCGGGGCGGACGAGCCTGCCCTCGGGGCGGCGTCGGACGCCCCGACCGACGTGTTCCAGAGCGACCTGCTGCACGACCTCGACGCCGCCGAAGATGCGGTGCGCTCGTTCGGCATCGACGTGCCGCTCCACGACGACGAGCCGGCCCCCACGACGTCGGCCGCGGCCGCCGCCGGTGCCGGCGGCGCGACGGCGGACACCACCGTCCTCCCGGTCGTGCCGGCGACCACGTCCGCCGCCGCGCCCGGCGAGAGCGACGTCGCCGCCGACTTCCTCGCAGTCGACGACGACGAGCCCGCCCCGCCCTCGCTCGACGACGTCGACGACTCGCCCGCCGCCCCGTACCGCCTGCCGGCGGCGTCGACGCTCAGCGTCGGACCCCCGGCGAAGGCCCGCAGCGAGGCCAACGACGAGATCGTCCGCTCCATCACCGAGGTCCTCCGTCAGTTCTCGGTCGACGCCAAGGTCGTCGGCTTCAGCCGCGGCCCGACGGTCACGCGCTACGAGATCGAGCTCGGTCCGGGCGTCAAGGTCGAGAAGGTCACGGCCCTCAGCAAGAACCTGTCGTACGCCGTCGCCTCGAACGAGGTGCGGATCCTCTCGCCCATCCCGGGCAAGAGCGCCATCGGCGTCGAGATCCCGAACACCGACCGCGAGATCGTGTCGCTCGGCGACGTGCTGCGGTCGACGGCCGCGGCCAAGAGCGTGCACCCGATGACGATCGGCGTCGGCAAGGACGTCGAGGGCGGGTACGTCGTGGCGAACCTCGCCAAGATGCCGCACCTCCTCGTCGCCGGCGCGACGGGCTCGGGCAAGTCCAGCTTCGTGAACTCGATGATCACCTCGCTGCTGATGCGGGCCAAGCCGACCGACGTGCGGATGGTGCTCATCGACCCGAAGCGGGTCGAGCTGTCGATCTACGCCGGGGTGCCGCACCTCATCACGCCCATCATCACGAACCCCAAGAAGGCCGCCGAGGCGCTGCAGTGGGTCGTGAAGGAGATGGACATGAGGTACGACGACCTCGCCAGCTTCGGCTTCCGGCACATCGACGACTTCAACCGCGCCGTCGTGAACGACGAGATCGTGCTGCCGGCGGGCAGCGCACGGTCCCTCAAGCCGTACCCGTACCTGCTCGTGGTCGTCGACGAGCTCGCAGACCTCATGATGGTGGCGCCGCGCGACGTCGAGGACAGCATCGTGCGCATCACCCAGCTCGCCCGCGCCTCGGGCATCCACCTCGTGCTGGCGACGCAGCGGCCCTCGGTCGACGTCGTCACCGGGCTCATCAAGGCCAACGTGCCCTCCCGGTTCGCCTTCGCCGTCTCGAGCGTCACCGACTCCCGGGTCATCCTCGACCAGCCGGGCGCCGACAAGCTCATCGGTCAGGGCGACGGGCTCTTCCTGCCGATGGGCGCCTCCAAGGCCATGCGCGTGCAGGGCGCCTGGGTGCAGGAGAGCGAGGTCGCGCAGGTGGTCGCGCACGTGACCCGGCAGGCTCGGCCCGACTACCGCCCCGACGTCGCGGCCGTGGTCGAGAAGAAAGAGATCGACGGCGACATCGGCGACGACCTCGAGCTGCTGCTCGCGGCGGCCGAGCTCGTCGTCAGCACGCAGTTCGGCTCGACGTCGATGCTCCAGCGCAAGCTGCGGGTGGGCTTCGCCAAGGCGGGCCGGCTCATGGACCTCATGGAGTCGCGCGACATCGTGGGCCCCTCCGAGGGCTCGAAGGCGCGCGACGTGCTCGTGACGAACGAGCAGCTGCCCGGCGTGCTGGCCAAGCTGCGGGGGATGGGCGACGAGCTGCCCCGGGGCGGGGCGGGCGCCTCCTCGGCTCCGTCGGCGCTCGGCGCCGGCGACTACGGCGACGACCCCGTCGCCGACATGACACGGGGCTACGACGAGGTCGACGGCGACGAGGGGTCGGACGACGCCTGGGGCCTGACCGGCAGGGACTGACGTGACCGACGAGACGACCCCCGACACCCCGCGCCCGGCGACGTTCCCCTGGCGGGGACGCTTCGCGAGCCGTGGCCCGGGCCCGGCGAGCACGGCGAACATCGCCAACGTGATCACGGTGGTGCGCATCCTCATGGCGCCGCTCTTCATCGCGTGGCTGCTCGTCGACGACGGCGCCGACGGGCCGTTGCGCATCGCCGCGGCCGTGCTCTTCGTCGTCGCGATCCTCACCGACAGCCTGGACGGCATGCTCGCCCGCGGCCTCGACCTCGTCACGGACTTCGGCAAGATCGTCGACCCGATCGCCGACAAGGTGCTCGTGGGGGGCGCCCTCGTGGGGCTCTCGATCCTCGGCGAGCTGCCCTGGTGGGTGACGGCCCTGATCCTCGTCCGTGAGGTCGGCATCACGGTGTACCGCTTCGTCGTCATCCGCGACCGGGTCATCCCGGCCTCGCGCGGCGGCAAGCTCAAGACGGTGCTGCAGGCCGTCGCGGTCACCCTGGCGCTGTTCCCCCTGTGGGTCCCGCTCGGCGACTGGGTGCACGGGCTGAACACCGTCGTCATGACCGCCGCGGTCGTCGCCACCCTCGTCTCGGGTGCCGACTACCTGCGGGTCGCCCTGCGGCACTCCCGCACCTCGTGACCACGGCGTCCGAGGTCGTGCGCGAGCTCGACCGACAGGGGCTGACGGTGGCCGTCGCCGAGTCGTTGACGGGCGGGCTGCTCGTCGCCGAGCTCATCTCCGTGCCCGGCGCCTCCGCCGTCGTCGCCGGGGGAGTGGTGGCCTACCAGACGCCCCTCAAGCACCAGCTGCTCGACGTCCCCGCGTCCCTGCTCGCGGCCCGGGGCGCGGTCGACCCCGACGTGGCGACCGCCATGGCCGTGGGCGTGCGCTCGGCCCTCGCGGTCGAGGGGCGTGCGGCCGACGTCGGCGTCGCGACCACCGGGGTCGCCGGTCCCGACCCGCAGGACGGCCACGACCCGGGCACGGTGTACGTCGCCCTGAGCGCAGGAGGCGCCACCCGCGTCACGAGGCTCGCCCTCGAGGGCGACCGTGCGGCCATCCGTTCGGCCACGGTCTCCGAATCACTGTCGATGCTGCACGACTGGCTCACGGGGCCCCGGGAATAGCCGGGGTTTCGGTCTCGTTACATCTGCCGGGTTCACAAGTGCCACACAGAGCCGGCTGGCTACAGTGGCACCCAGCTCGTCAGCAGTGCTCCCCACCCACCCCCTGCATCCCGTCATGGTGGGTTGTCCGATCGCAAGGAGGGTCCCATGGTTCTGGTCCGTCAAGAAATCGGCGACGTCCTCCGCGACTTCCGTCTGCAGAAGGGCCGCACGCTGCGGCAGGTCGCCAGCAAGGCCAGCGTCGCGCTGGGCTACCTCAGCGAGGTCGAGCGCGGTCAGAAAGAGGCGAGCTCCGAGATCCTGGCCTCCGTGGCCGAGGCGCTCGAGACGCCCATCTCCGTCATCATGCGCGAGGTCGGCGACCGCATGGCCGTGATCGAGGGCCTGAACCCGATCCCCGACACGCTGCCCGACGAGATGGTCGCCGAGTTCGACACCGACCTGATCGCCCGCTGAGGCACAGGCCGACGTCACCGCTCCGGCGGGCGTCGGGCCCGCCCGACCCAGACGCCCCCGTCACGCGACGGGTGCGTCTCGTCGTCCGGGTACCCTCGGGTGATGCGCAAGAGCGAGTTCCGCAGGGCCGTCGACGACGAGTTCGGCGAGGCCTACGGCCGCGTCGTCACGCGGGACCTCGTCCTGTCCAGCCTGGGAGACCGGACCGCCGACGAGGCCCTGGGCGGCGGCGTGCCGCCCCGGGACGTCTGGCTGGCCCTGTGCGAGGCCGAGGGCGTGCCCGTGGCGCGACGCCACGGCGTGGGCCTGCCCGAGCCGCGACGCTGAGGCGCGGCGCCCAGCCGAGAGCGAGTCGGCGATCACGCGTTCGACACGCCGTCGCGCGTGTTCGAACGTGCGTTCGGAAGAGTGGTAGCTTCCTCCACACGGGCGTCGTCGTCCGGATGCTCCACAGCTGATCGGCCGTCCTCCTCCGGATGTCGGTGGTCGGTCGTAGCGTCTCCACAACGACGTTCCACCGCTCCCGCACCTGCGGGGGCACCTGCCTTGTCGTCGAGACCGCCGCCCCCGGGCCGAGCGCGACGCGACAGCCTACAGGCGCACGGACATCAACCACGAAGGAGTCACCATGCCCTCAGCAGAGAACCGCGAGAAGGCCCTCGAGACCGCGCTCGCGCAGATCGACCGACAGTTCGGCAAGGGCGCCGTCATGCGCCTCGGCAGCGACGACCGCGCCCCCGTGGCGGTCATCCCCACCGGCTCCATCGCGCTCGACGTCGCCCTCGGCATCGGAGGCATCCCGCGTGGCCGCATCGTCGAGATCTACGGCCCCGAGTCGTCGGGAAAGACGACCCTCACCCTGCACGCCATCGCGAACGCGCAGCGCAACGGCGGCATCGCGGCGTTCATCGACGCCGAGCACGCCCTCGACCCCGAGTACGCGAAGAAGCTCGGCGTCGACATCGACGCCCTGCTCGTGTCGCAGCCCGACACCGGCGAGCAGGCGCTCGAGATCGCCGACATGCTCGTCCGCTCCGGGTCCATCGACCTCGTGGTCATCGACTCCGTGGCCGCGCTCGTGCCCCGAGCCGAGATCGAGGGCGAGATGGGCGACTCGCACGTCGGTCTGCAGGCCCGCCTGATGTCGCAGGCCCTCCGCAAGCTCACCGGTGGCCTCAACCAGACCGGCACCACGATGATCTTCATCAACCAGCTGCGCGAGAAGATCGGCGTGTTCTTCGGCAGCCCCGAGACCACCGCCGGCGGCAAGGCGCTCAAGTTCTACGCCTCGGTCCGCACGGACGCGGTGGGCAACCGGACCCGCGTGAAGGTCGTCAAGAACAAGATGGCGCCGCCCTTCAAGCAGGCCGAGTTCGACATCCTCTACGGCGTGGGCATCAGCCGTGAGGGCAGCCTGATCGACTTCGGCGTCGAGCACGGCATCGTCCGCAAGTCGGGCGCCTGGTACACGTACGAGGGCGACCAGCTCGGCCAGGGCAAGGAGAACTCGCGCAACTTCCTGATCAAGAACGCGGCCGTCGCACAAGAGATCGAGCAGAAGATCCTGGCGAAGCTCGGCGTCGGCGGGGCCAAGCCCGTCGAGGCCCCGGTCGAGTCCATCGAGGCGAAGATCGCCGCCCGCAAGGGCGCATGACCTCGCGCGACGAGCAGACCGGCGACGACCTGGCTCCCGTGACGCCGCTCTTCGGCGTCCGCGGGGCCAGGCCGCACCGCGACGGTCCTCCCTCGGCCGACCACCCGTCGCAGGGTGCGGGCCGGCAGGACACGTCGGGCAGCAGTGCGTCCGGCAGCGGTGCGCCCGGCAGCCCTTCGCCCGACCGGGACGTCGACGGCGAGGCTCGCCGCACGGTCGTCGATCCTCCGGCAGGCGGGGACGCCGTGGCCGAGACGGCGGCCGCGTTGTCCGCCATCAGCGGGCACTGGTCGGGTGACCAGGGGCACGGTCGTCAGGTCACCGACGACGACGACGGTGACGACGAGCCCCCGGAGGACCTCGAGGCACAGCGCACGCGTGCCGAGAACGTCAGCCTGCACGCCCTGAGCCGTCGGGGCGTCTCGTCCTCCGAGATGGCGTCGCTGCTCGCCTCGCGCGACCTCGATCCCGAGGTGGTCGCCGACGAGGTCTCGCGCCTCGAGGGCGTCGGCCTCTTGAACGACCGCGAGCTCGCCGAGAACCTCGTCCAGGCGAAGCAGGAGCGCAAGGGGCTCGGTCGGGGCGCCGTCACGAGCGAGCTCCGCTCGCGCGGCATCGACGCGGCCGTCGTCGAGTCGGTGCTCGCCGAGACGGACGACGCCGACGAACAAGCCCGGGCCGACGAATGGGCACGCAAGCGGGCGACGTCCCTCCGAGGCCTCGACCGTGCGACGGCAGAGCGGCGCCTCAACGGCTACCTGATGCGTCGGGGCTACCGTTCCGAGACCGTGCGGCGGGCCGTCGAGAAGGCCCTGCCACGGGGCGGCAGCAGCCGAGGCGGCGTCCGGTTCGAGTGACCACCCGCCCTACACTGGGGCACCATGTCCACCCAGCCGGTCGCCTCCGCCCCGCCCGCTGTCCGGACGCGCGGGGGCGTCCCGGCGACGTCCCTGGGCGCCTGACGTGCTGACCGCCGTCGTCGGGTCCACCGGCACCGGCAAGTCGGCCCTCGCGCTCGACCTCGCCGAGCGTCTCCGGCAGTCCGGGCGCCCGGCCGAGATCGTCAACGCCGACGCGATGCAGCTCTACCAGGGCATGGACATCGGCACGGCCAAGGTGCCCGAGCACGAGCGTCGGGGCATCCCGCACCACCTGTTCGACGTGCTCGACGTCACCGACGAGGCCAGCGTCGAGTGGTACCAGGCACAGGCCCGTGCGGTCATCGACGAGGTGTCCGCCCGGGGTGCCGTCCCGCTGCTCGTCGGCGGCTCAGGTCTCTACGTCTCGAGCGTGCTCTTCGACTTCCGCTTCCCCGGAACGGACGCCGACGTGCGACGTCGCTTCGAAGAGCTGGCCGAGCGCTCCGGCCCGGGCGCGCTGCACGCGCTGCTGGCCCGCACCGACCCGGTGGCTGCCGAGCGGATCGGGCCGCACAACGCGCGGCGGCTCGTCCGGGCCCTCGAGGTGGGCGAGATCACGGGCGAGCCGTTCTCGGCAGCCCTGCCCGACGAGGCCGTCCGGTGGCGCCCCTCCTCGATCGTGGGCGTGTCCGAAGAGCGAGCCGTGCTCGTCGACCGGCTCGACGACCGCGTCCGCCGCATGTGGGCCGACGGCCTCGTCGACGAGGTCCGTGAGCTGCTGCCGCGTGGGCTCGCCCGCGGCGTGACCGCGTCCCGTGCCATCGGCTACGCCCAGGCCGCCGCGCAGCTGAGGGGCGATCTCGACGAGGAGTCCGCGATCGTCGAGACGCAGGCCCTCACCCGGCGCTACGCACGCCGCCAGGTCAGCTGGTTCAAGCGCTACCCCGGCGTCGACTGGTCGTCGACGGGCGACCCGGAGGCCGTCGAGCGAGCCCTCGCTAGACTCCTGGCGTGACCACCACGCTCCAGTTCACCAAGGGACAGGGCACCGGGAACGACTTCGTGTTGTTCACGGACGCCGACGGCGAGACCGACCTCGACGGCGTCGCCGTCCGGGCACTGACCGACCGCCGCTTCGGCGTGGGCGGCGACGGGGTCATCCGTGCCGTCCGGTCGGCCGCTCTGCCGGCCGGGGCGGCGGCCCTGGCCGACGACGCGACCGCGGAGTGGTTCATGGACTACCGCAACGCGGACGGCAGCGTGGCAGAGATGTGCGGCAACGGCGTCCGCGTCTTCGCCCGTTACCTGACCGAGCGCGGCCTCGTCGACCTGGCCGAGGGCGAGACCCTGGCCGTGGGCACGCGAGCCGGCGTGCGTCGCGTGCAGCGGGACGGCTCGGGCTTCCGGGTCGATCTCGGCGTGTGGTCGCTGGGCGACGGCGAGCCCACCGTCCGGGCACGTGAGCTCCACGCTGCCCGCCCGGGGCTGTCGATCTCGGTCGGCAACCCGCACGTCGTCGTCGCGCTCGCGTCGGACGACGAGCTCGAGGGCCTCGACCTCACCTGGGTGCCCGTGCTCGACCCGGCGCCCGAGGCCGGTGCCAACGTCGAGTTCGTGGTGCCGTCCGACCCGCTGGTGGTCGACGGTGTGGGCCACATCAGGATGCGCGTCCACGAGCGGGGCAGCGGCGAGACCCTGTCCTGTGGCACGGGAGCGGCCGCGGCCGCCCTCGCCGTCCGGCACTGGGCCGGGTCCGGGGCGCCTCTCGACTGGTCGGTCGCGGTCCCCGGCGGCGTGCTGGGCGTCCACGTCTCCGCGGGCGACGACGGCGAGCACGTGTCGCTGAGCGGCCCGGCCGAGCTCGTCTACAGCGGGGCGCTGGCCCTCTAGGCGTCCACGGGGGAGGCGCGCCGGGCCCGCAGCACGCGGTACCCCTTGCTGGTCGACGCCCGCTCGACGGTCACGGCGTCCGCCATGGTCGTGTTCATCCAGGCCTGCAGCGAGTCGGAGCCGAGGTTCTTCTGCACGACGAGCCAGGCGTCGGAACCGGGCTCGAGGCGCGGCAGCCAGGTCTGCAGGATGCCGTGCAGCACCTCCTTGCCGACCCGGATGGGCGGGTTCGACCAGATCGTCGCGAACCGCAGCCCGTCGGGAACACCGTCGGGCGTCACGGCGTTGACGTTGACGAGGCCCGCGGCCCGTGCGTTCTCCCGCACGAGGTCGAGGACCCTCTCGTTCACGTCGACGGCCCACACCGTCGCGTCGGGTGACGACAACGCGAGGCTCAGTGTGATGGGGCCCCACCCGCACCCGACGTCCAACAGGTCGCCCGTCGCGGGCGGCGGCGGCACCTCGCCGAGCAGGACGGCGGTCCCCGGGTCGACCCGTTCGGGGCTGAAGACCCCCGACGCCGTCGTGAGCGACAGCTGGCGACCCGCGAGGGTCGCCGTGATCGTCCGTCGACGCAGCTCGCTCTCCGGGTTCGGGGAGAAGTAGTGGTCGCTGGCCATGGACGACAACCTACCGAACATCACCCGCCTGGCCCTCTGCGGCCCAGGTCCGACCCCCTCCGGAGGGCTAGTATCACTTCGATGACAGACACCCCGACGACCCCGCTCGACGACGAGCGCGACGGGCGGCACGACGACGACGTCGTCGCACGCGTCCTGGACCGTGCGGCGTCCCGGGCGTCCGCCTACACGATCTTCTCGCCGGCCCAGGCCATCCAGACCCGGTCGCTCGACGGCACGGGCGACGGCGAGCAGTACGACAGGGAAGACCGGGCGGCGCTGCGGCGCGTGGCCGGTCTCTCCACCGAGCTCGAGGACGTCACCGAGGTCGAGTACCGGCAGCTGAGGCTCGAGAACGTCGTGCTCATCGGCGTGTGGTCGCAGGGGTCCCTCTCCGACGCCGAGAACTCGCTCCGCGAGCTCGCCGCCCTGGCCGAGACCGCGGGGGCCTCCGTGCTCGACGGGCTCCTGCAGCGGCGCCCGAACCCCGACCCCAGCACGTACCTCGGCAAGGGCAAGGCCGAAGAGCTGCGGCAGACCGTCGCCGCCCTCGGCGCCGACACCGTCATCGCCGACACCGAGCTCGCGCCGAGCCAGCGTCGTGCGCTGGAGGACGTCGTCAAGGTCAAGGTGATCGACCGGACGGCCGTGATCCTCGACATCTTCAGCCAGCACGCCAAGAGCCGGGAGGGCAAGGCCCAGGTCGAGCTCGCCCAGCTCGAGTACCTGCTGCCGCGCCTCCGCGGCTGGGGCGAGTCCATGTCCCGCCAGGCCGGCGGCCAGGTCGGCGGCGCCGGCGCCGGCATGGGCAGCAGGGGGCCCGGCGAGACCAAGATCGAGCTCGATCGTCGTCGCATCCACACGCGCATGGCCCGTCTGCGTCGGCAGATCAAGGAGATGAAGCCGGCGCGCGACGCGAAGCGCGCGAACCGCGACCGCAACGAGGTGCCGTCGGTGGCCATCGCCGGCTACACGAACGCCGGCAAGTCGAGCCTGCTGAACCGCCTGACGAGCGCGGGCGTCCTGGTCGAGAACGCGCTGTTCGCCACCCTCGACGCCACGGTGCGCAAGAGCGCCACGGCCGACGGCCGTCCGTTCACCTACGCCGACACCGTCGGGTTCGTCCGCAACCTGCCGCACCAGCTGGTCGAGGCGTTCCGCTCCACCCTCGAAGAGGTCGCCGGCTCGGACGTCATCGTGCACGTCGTCGACGGTTCGCACCCCGATCCCGCTGCCCAGCTGGCCACGGTCCGCGAGGTCGTCGGCGAGGTCGACGGGCGGGACATCCCCGAGGTGGTCGTCTTCAACAAGAGCGACCTCGTCGACGACGGCCAGCGGCTCGTCCTGCGGGGCCTCGAGCCCACGGCCGTCTTCGTGTCGGCCCGCACCGGCGAGGGCATCGACGAGCTGCTCGAGCGGCTGGCGGGCCTGCTGCCCGAGCCCGAGGTCGAGCTCGACCTGCTCGTGCCCTACGACCGCGGCGACGTGGTCTCGCACCTGCACGAGGCAGGACGCGTCCTCACCACCGACTACGACGAGCGCGGCACCCGCGTCCACGCCCGCGTCTACCCGAGCGACGTCGCCGCCCTGTCGCCGTTCGTGCAGGCGGAGACCGCCGCGTCCTGACCGCCGGGTCGACCGTACGACGAAGCGCCTCCTCCCCGAGCGGGGCAGGAGGCGCTTCGTCGTGCACGGGACGCGTCAGACCGAGCGCAGCACCGCGACCACCTTGCCGAGGATCTGGGCGTGGTCGCCGACGATGGGCTCGAAGGCGCTGTTGCGGGGGAGCAGCCAGGTGTGGCCGTCGCGCTGGCGGAAGACCTTGACCGTGGCCTCGTCGTCGAGCATGGCCGCGACGATGTCGCCGTTCTCGGCGTCCTGCTGCTGCCGCACGACGACCCAGTCGCCGTCGCAGATCGCCGCGTCGATCATCGACTCGCCGACGACGCGGAGCATGAAGAGCTCGCCCTTGCCCACGAGCTGACGGGGCAGCGGCATGACGTCCTCGACCTGCTGCTCGGCCGTGATGGGGATGCCCGCGGCGATCCGGCCGACCATGGGCACGTGCGCCGTGTCGCCGTCGTCGCTGGTCGAGAGGATGTTCGTCACCGGGGCTGCCGGCGCCGGGTCGCCGAGCACCTCGAGGGCGCGGGGGCGGTTCGGGTCGCGGCGGATGCGGCCGGCGAGCTCGAGCTGGTTGAGCTGGTGCGTCACGCTCGACAGCGACTTCAGGCCGACCGCGTCGCCGATCTCGCGCATGCTCGGCGGGTAGCCGAACTGGGCGATGCTCGCCTGGATCGCGGTGAGGATCGAGTCCTGCTTGGCGGTGAGCGCCTTGCGCGGGGGCGTCGCCGGAGCGGTCGCGGTGGCGCTCTGCCGGTCGGTCATGTCTCTCCTGCCGTCGATGTCGGTGGTCGCTGGTGTACTCGCACCACCGAGGGCGAATCTAGCGGATCACGGGCTCCTGGCGAGACACATGTTCGAGTGTGTCGCCGCTTTCCTGCTGAGATGTTCGAACGAACTGGTTGCCCTCGCGTCGGATCGAAGATATGTTCGGTACACGTCTTCGTGTCCGGCATTCCCGGCCGAGTGCCGGGCACGAACTCGTACGTCAACTCTCGCGGTGAAAGGAACCACCTCATGAGCGCCACCATCTCTCCGATCCACGTCCCCTCGACGCTCGCCTCCCGGGCCGCGACGGCGACGCCTCGGACGCGCCTGCGCATCACGCGTCGTGGCCGGCGAGTGCTCGGAGCATCGGCCGGGCTCGGCGTGGTCGCCGTCGTCGCGGCAGGCGTGCTCCTCGGCCCGGGCGCCGTGGCCTCCGACCAGGCGTCCGACGTCTCCTTCTCCCAGGTGACGGTCGACGGGGGCGAGACGCTGTGGCAGGTGGCGAGCGAGATCGCCCCGACGAAAGACCCGCGTGACGTGGTCAGCGACATCGTCCGCCTGAACAACCTGCCCAGCGCCGAGGTGGCTGCGGGCCAGACCCTGGCCGTGCCCGAGAAGTACTCGCGCTGAGGCACGCCCCGGGTCGGGTGGGGCGCCTGCCGCCGCCTACCATGGACGCGTGCCCTTCAGCCTCGACGACCTGCCCATCCGCGACGACCTCAGGGGGCTGACGCCGTACGGCGCCCCGCAGGAGCGCGTCCCCGTGGCCCTGAACGTCAACGAGAACACGCACCCGGTCCCCGCCGACGTCGCCGCCGACATCCTCGCGGCCCTGGGTGACGCTCTCGGCGACGTGAACAGGTACCCCGATCGTGAGTTCAGCGCACTGCGCGACTCCCTCGCGGGCTATCTCGGCCACGGCCTGACCCGCGACCACATCTGGGCGGCGAACGGCTCGAACGAGGTCATCCAGCAGATCCTCCAGGCCTTCGGCGGCCCCGGGCGTTCGGTGCTGGGCTTCCCTCCCACGTATTCGATGCACTCGATCATCACGGCCGGTACGGGCAGCACCTGGGTCGAGGGCACGCGAGACGAGGGCTTCACGATCTCACCCGAGACGGCGGTCGCCGAGATCGAGCGACTGCAGCCGGACATCGTCTTCTTCTGCGGCCCGAACAACCCGACGGGCACCCCCCTCGACCTCGACACGGTCCGTGCCGCGTACGACGCGACCGACGGCATGGTGTTCGTCGACGAGGCCTACGCCGAGTTCATGCCCGCGGGCCAGCCGACCGCTCTCACGTTGCTCGAGGGGCGCGAGCGCCTCATCGTCTCCCGCACCATGAGCAAGGCCTTCGCCTTCGCCGGGGCCAGGGTGGGCTACATGGCGGCGCACCCGGCCGTGGTCGACGCGCTGCGTCTCGTCCGTCTGCCCTACCACCTGTCGGCGCTGACGCAGGCGGCGGCCGTCGCGGCCCTGGCGCACGCCGACGATATGCTCGCCAT
>Ga0265797_10004890_pt1 | contig 20009 bp, 15 predicted proteins | sample P2T30metagenome_FD_192433 | JGI IMG/M metagenome (GOLD analysis project Ga0265797, IMG submission 192433) | Plant litter microbial communities from East Loma Ridge, Irvine, California - P2 T30 | ecosystem: Environmental > Terrestrial > Plant litter > Unclassified | place: USA: California...
CTTTACCAAGTCTTTAAGCAGGAATTTATTCACAACCACAAATTCTCCCGAAAGAACACGTCTTACATATATATTGGAAGTAAAGGGCTCAAAACATTCGTTATTACCCAGAATCTGGCTGGTAGATGCGGTCGGCATCGGAGCAAGCAACAATGAATTACGTACACCATTCTGAACAACTTCTTTTCTTAGTTTCTCCCAGTTCCAGCGATTGCTTTCCGGCTTCACGTTCCACATATCGAACTGGAATATACCCTGTGAAATCGGGCTGCCTGCCCAGGTTTCGTACGGTCCATTTTTTACCGCCAGTTCCATAGAAGATTCCATGGCTCCAAAATAGATCGTTTCAAAAATATCTTTGTTTAACTGGCGCGCCTCCTCAGAATCAAATGGCATGCGAAGCATACAGAATGCATCAGCCAAACCTTGCACACCAATTCCGATTGGGCGGTGGCGCTTATTACTTTTCTCTGCTTCAGGAACAGGATAGTAATTCAGATCGATGATTTTGTTAAGATTACGGGTAATTACTTTTGTAATCTCATATAACTTCTGATGATCAAAATGCATGAAGCCATCTTTGCCCATTTCAACAAACTTAGGCAAAGCAATGGATGCAAGGTTACATACCGCTATTTCATCAGGAGCTGTATATTCGATAATTTCGGTACAAAGGTTTGAAGACTTAATTGTACCCAGGTTCTTCTGGTTAGATTTGCTGTTTGCATGATCCTTGTACAACATATAAGGTGTACCTGTTTCAATCTGCGATTCCATAATGGCAAACCAAAGATCCTGCGCCTTAATTGTTTTACGCGCTTTTCCTTCCAACTCGTATCTTTCATATAGTTTTTCGAAATCAGCACTGTGTGTGTCCGAAAGTCCCGGGCATTCGTGCGGATCGAAAAGAGACCAGGTATCATTGGCCTCCACACGTTTCATAAAAAGATCCGGAATCCATAAAGCATAGAAAAGATCACGTGCGCGCTGCTCCTCCTTACCATGGTTCTTTTTCAGATCAAGGAAATCAAAAATATCTGCATGCCAGGGTTCCATATAAATTGCAAAAGAACCTTTACGCTTTCCGCCTCCCTGATCCACGTATCTTGCCGTATCATTAAAGACACGCAGCATTGGTACAATTCCATTCGACTGTCCGTTTGTTCCTTTTATATAAGAACCTGTTGCCCGTACATCATGGATGCTCAGGCCGATCCCGCCGGCAGACTGCGATATCATCGCGCAGCTTTTAAGCGTATCGTAAATTCCGCTGATGCTGTCTTCTTTCATTGTTAAAAGGAAGCAGGACGACATCTGAGGCTTAGGTGTACCTGCATTAAACAATGTAGGCGTTGCGTGGGTAAACCATTTTTCCGAAAGCAAATGGTAAGTTTCAACGGCTGCCTGCACATCGTCATGGTGAATTCCTACGGCCACACGCATAAGCATGTGTTGCGGACGCTCAACGATTTTACCTTCTACTTTGAGAAGATAAGATTTCTCTAATGTTTTGTAACCGAAATAATCATAGGCATAATCGCGGTCATATATAATAGTGGAGTCAAACAGGGATGCATTCTGGCGGATTACATCATAAACTTCTTTTGAAATCAAAGATGCATTTTCGCCGGTTTTAGAGTCTACGTACGTATAAAGACGTTTCATTGTTGCCGAAAACGACTTCAATGTATTTTTATGGAGATTTGAGATCGCCACACGCGCAGCCAATATTGCATAGTCAGGATGCTTGGTCGTCATCGACGCTGCTGTTTCCGCCGCCAGGTTATCCAGCTCGGCAGTGGTAACACCATCATAAATACCGGACACAACTTTTTTCGCTACTTCAACAGGCTGAACATAATTGGAATCGAGGCCATAGCTCAGTTTTTCTATGCGGGCAGTCACCTTATCAAATTTTACGGATTCGCGGCGGCCGTCACGCTTTATGACGTACATAGACATATGATGTGATGTTTTTAAATGAATTTAGTGATGTTAACTGGGGGAATCTTGATGAAGACTTTTCCTTTAAATTTGGTTGAAGTAACGCTAAAAAAACGGCAAAAACAACCAGCCTTTTAAGTCATTTTTTCCGGTTATTCATATAGTGCAAATTATCAAATTGTTAAAATTCTAATTACAAGGGAGTTACTAAAAAAATATTCTAAACAGTGTCACTGAGAAAATTTTAAAATATTATTAAACGAAAATAAAATCCATCAAAGATATTTTTTTGTAAACTTTTTTCATTATTGAAAATCCTTTTAAACTGATAAACAGATGTTTAACAACAATTATTTGTAAACTTTTTAAAATTCTACTATAACAACAATTTTTCAAAAATTATATCTCGTTTTAAAAGTATGTTGCAATACTCTTTTGCTTTTGGAGCTGAATGCGATTTATTTTGATACCCATCTAACATAAGCAACATGACATTAATAAAGGATTCTACATCAAGAAGATCATTCCTTAAATCGACGGCCGGGACTGTTGCCGGAATGACGGTTTTTTCATCTGCAATGGCAGAAAAACTGATCAACTTTTCAAACCCTGCTGTTTCCAAAATTTCTCTTGGTGTATTTGCTTCCTACGATCATGCCAGGTACCTGCGTGAACTCGGTTGCTCCTATATAGAAGAGTCCGTCGGAGACTTTCTTATCCCAAAAGAAGGCGACACACGTTTCGGGCAAAATCTTAATGCGCTCCATAGTCTGCAGTTTCCAATCTGGTCTTACGTCATTTTGCTTCCCGGCGAATTAAAAACGCTCGGACCGAATGCCAATCACGATGCAATACTTCAACGTACCGAACTTGCACTGAAACGAGCAAAGGAATGCGGATCACAATATATCGTTTTCGGAAGTGGCGGTTCAAGAATCATTCCAGCCGGATATGACCGGGAAAAGGCAAAACAGCAGCATATAGATGTAACCAGAAAAATGGCGCCTCTAGCCGAAAAATATGGAATAACAATTGCCGTGGAGCCGCTTAACCGGGGAGAAACCAATTTTATAAATAGTCTGGCAGAAGGAGTTGAAATTGTGGAAGCGGTAAAAAGTACACATGTGCGACTACTCTGCGACATTTACCACATGCTCAAAGAAGATGAATCTCCGGACGAAATTGTCAAATACGGCAAACACATTGTGCACTGCCACATTGCAGAAAAGCAGGACAGAACCCCTCCGGGAGTAAAAGGGGACGATTTCCGTCCTTACCTGCGTGCTTTGAAAAAGATCGGATACAATGGTGGCCTGTCGATCGAATGCTTTAAGTATACCGACTTCGACCGTGAAATAAAAACAGGAATTGAAGTGCTTAAAAAGCAGATACTTGAAGCCTGACCCGGACACTAAATTAAAATACAAAAATATAACTACCTGATAGTTGCGTCACTAAATTAAAATAATTACTTTTGCAATCCTTTTTGAAAATTGTATCGAAACACATAATACCATATACCAATGAAAAAAGATACTCATCCCAACTATAGAGACGTTGTTTTCTGGGATCTGTCAAGCGATTTTAAATTTATCACGCGCTCAACAATAGAAACCAGCGAAAATATTACCTGGGAAGATGGAAAATCTTATCCTGTGTATAAAGTAGAGGTTTCTTCTATGTCACACCCTTTCTATACAGGTAAAAATGTACTTGTAGATACAGCAGGACGTGTTGACAAGTTCAGAAAGCGTTACGGATCAAAAGAAGCATAATTGGATTTGAGGTTAATCAGCGAACTGCTTTTATAATCTTAAATACTGCTTATAAATCTTGAAAAGAAGCAGTCTCTCAGCGAAAGCTTAAAAGAGACTGCTTCTTTTTTGTGCCCTACCGAAAAATGGCCGAACTTTGAACGCACATACTACAATACATCTATGCCAAGTATAATTCTGTTCGATGACCCGATTCTTCGGACACAGCTTTTACCTTTTACCTACACCAGGCCGGTTGCAGCCATCCGCTGCGGAATTGATACCCTCGCTGAAAAGTGGAATAACCGGTTTCAGAAAACATCTTCTTTTCTGACGCAGTCTTATTTGCAGAAATCCTTTCCGCTGCTGACATCAGATGATAATATTTTTATTAACGGCGCTTTATGCCCGGATGCATCCTTATCAGAAGTGATCAATAATCTTCCCGGCGAGACCGTTTTATATTCACAGAACGAAGAGATTCTGGCTGTCAGAACATCATCGGGCAATTGGTCACCAGATCAGATGACAAACCTTTCCCGTATTGATTACAGGGAAACCTATGTCATGATCCGCCATATCTGGGATATTTTTACAAACAACGGCGCTCAGATTCAATCCGATTTTGATTTTCTGGTTGCTTCCCGTCAATCCGAACCGCTTGCAGATCCTTACACGCGCTGTTACAATCCGGAAAATATATTTATCGAACCCGGAGCAAATATTAAGGCGGCAATACTGAATGCAGAAAACGGTCCGATTTATATCGGTAAAAATACAACGATACAGGAAGGCGCAGCCATACAGGGACCATTTGCCATGGGTGAAGGTTCTGTAATCGCTCAAAATGCAAAGATCAGGATGAACACTTCCATCGGACCCTATTGTAAAATCGGTGGTGAAGTGGGCGGCTCCGTTATATTTGGATACAGTAATAAGGGACATGATGGCTATCTTGGTAATTCAGTCCTGGGAGAATGGTGTAACCTGGGTGCCAACACAAACAATTCCAACTTAAAGAATGACCATACTCATGTAAAACTGCATAGCTATGTATCCGACAAACTGGAAGATACCGATTTACAGTTTTGCGGGTTGTTTATGGGTGATTATTCCAAAGCAGGAATTTCCACCATGTTTAATACAGGAACTGTTGTTGGCGTGAATGTGAATGTTTTCGGTGCCGGATTTCAAAACAAGCACATTCCCTCTTTTTCATGGGGTGGAAAAGCGGAGGGGATAACAGAATACAGATTTGAAAAAGGACTGGAAGTAGCAAAAGATACCGTCAGCCGGCGGGGCATGTTGTTTGATGAAAACCGGGTTTCCGTTTTAAAAGAAGTATTTGAACAAACAAAACCTCAGAGAAAAGCTGATTCAAAAAAGGAAATTTAAAAATCTGAACGCTAAAAAACAGAGATTGCATAACTGATAACAGTTTCAATTACACCATCACAAGTAAATTTTAAATAACAAAGGTGCTTTTCAAAGATATTCCGGGACTGGAAAATATAAAATCGACACTGAGGCGATCGGTACAAACCAGTCACCTTGCCCATGCACAACTGTTTGATGGTGCTCCGGGAGGAGGCGGACTGGCTTTGGCTTTGGCTTTCGCCACATATATCAACTGTGAAAACCGGAGTGAAGAAGATGCATGCGGGGTTTGTGCTTCCTGCACCAAAATGAATAAACTGATCCACCCGGACTTTCACTTCATTTTTCCTATTGCAACATCAAAGAAAATAGACGGTAAAACGAGCGAAGCTTTCCTGACTTACTGGCGCTCTTTTTTGCTGGAAAATCCATATCGGGTATTACCGGAGTGGCTGGACTATATCAATGCAGAAAACAAACAAGGCAACATCTCAGTAGAAGAAGCACGCGGAATCCTGCGTAAACTTTCTGTTAAATCTTATGAAGGTGAATACAAGATCCTGCTGATCTGGAAGCCTGACATTATGAATGCCTCATCTTCTAATGCGCTGCTTAAAATTCTGGAAGAGCCTCCTTATAAAACGCTTTTCCTGCTTGTCAGCGACCAGTCGGACCGGCTTCTTACCACCATCATTTCCCGGACGCAGCGTGTTTCCGTACCGGCTTTTTCCGATGCAGACGTTCGTGAATTCTTAAAAAAACAGTCTGTAGGTGAAAATATAGCCAATCAGATCACTTATTTATGCGACGGTAATTTATCCGAAGCACTGCACCTTGTCAAAGAAACGGAAGATAACCGCTCCGAATGGTTTATTGAATGGATGCGTGCCTGTTACAAATATGATGTTACTTTTCTTGTCAGGCTGGCCGATAGTTTTGATGTAATGAACAAAGAAAAACAAAAAGGTCTGTTGGATTATGCCCTGAGATTATTTCGGGACATGCTCGTATGGAGCCACGGCGCTGGAGAGCTATTGCGAGTTCCGCAGGAAGAACTTACTTTCGTACAGAACTTTTCCAAGGCAGTAAATATGGAATCGCTCGAAAATATGGTTCAGGAGGTAAATACGGCTTTCTACCATATTGAAAGGAATGTAAGGGCGAAGATGGTTTTTCTGGATCTGTCACTGACCGTAGCACATTTCTTTCAAAGGCGATAAGTGTGGCGTCCTGTCTATCCGCTCAGGGGCTATACAATTTTACAGCACTGAACCAGAAACATTAAAACAGGAGCTTTATATGGAAATTATTGGCGCAACTGATATCGTGGATTTACCGGAACTGGGCTGGTACAAGGTACCTGTTCGCGTTGATTCAGGTGCCAACACTTCCTCTATTCATTGTTCCAAAGTTCATTTAATTCAGGAAAACGGGGAGTCAATCCTCTGCTTTTATCTGGATGCAAAACGGGGAGCGCCACAGCAATCTTTTTTGGTAAAAGAATTTAAAGAAACGGTAATCCGGAATTCTTCGGGCAAGGAAGAAAAACGTTATGTGATCAAAACCGCTATTAAACTATTTGGCCGGAAAATCCGGACTGAATTCACCCTGGCCAATCGCCGGAAAATGAGTTACCCCATACTTCTTGGCCGTAAACTGCTTAAGAACCGCTTTGTTATCGATGTTTCTAAAAAAGATCTGTCGGCAGACCGGAATAAAAACAGCACAAGTCAGGATGCCATCAGGCGAAAAACGAAACATGATTTCGACGCTCCGCCGCTTTCTTAAATTATCCGGAAAATATGAAAATCGCCGTATTATCTACCAACCCTGAACTTTACTCAACAAGACGACTGGTAGAGGCAATAAAGCAAAAAGGCCATCAGGCTGTTGTGATCGACCATGTTAAATGCTTTGTCATGATCGAGGGTGGGAAACCTTCCATCGTTTATAAAGGCAAAGCCATCACTGGTATCGACGCGGTCATCCCGAGAATCGGCACATCTGTAAATGCTTTCGGCTGCGCAGTTGTGCGGCAATTTGAATTGATGAAAGTATTTACAACCGTTAAATCCCAGGCAATATTACGTTCCCGTGATAAACTCAGAAGTATGCAGGTTCTTGCAAAATCCGGCGTTGGTATTCCGAAAACGGTTTTTGCTAAAAATCCTGCGCAGGTTACCGAACTGATCCATCACGTCGGAGGCCCGCCTGTGATTATCAAATTGCTTGAAGGTACCCAGGGGGTTGGCGTTGTACTGGCAGAAACAATCAAGGCGGCGAAATCTACCATCGAAGCATTTTATGGCCTTCGGGCTAACTTTTTAATTCAGGAATATATAGCAGAATCCAAAGGTGCTGACATCCGTGCTTTTGTGATTGGTAACAAAGTTGTTGCAGCCATGAAACGCCAGGGAGCGGACGGAGACTTCCGTTCCAACCTGCACAGAGGCGGAGAAGGTTTCCGGATTGAGCTTTCACCGGAAGAAGAACAAACAGCCATTGCGGCCGCAAAAGCATTGGGTGTTAGAATTGCCGGTGTCGATTTGCTCCAGTCAGAAAGAGGGCCATTGGTAATGGAAGTAAACTCGTCGCCCGGACTAAGAGGGATTGAAGAGATCAGCGGAATTGATGTCGCATCTTTAATTGTTGCGTATATAGAAGAGAAGATCGTTACGGATGAAGGAGATACGGTTGGTGTTTAAACTTCGTTAATTCTAATTCAGGTTTGATTATAATAATCTAAATAGGATATTTGAATTAGAAATAAAATTGGCTAATGGCCAAATGCTAACAGCTTAAAATCATGCAAATAAAAATAGGAACACGCGGCAGTAAACTTGCGCTTTGGCAGGCATACTATATTGAAGACCTTTTGAAACAAGGCGGAATTGAAACCGAAATCGTTATCATTGAAACGAAAGGTGATAAAATACTGGATCGCGCCTTATCAAAAATTGGCAGTAAAGGCATTTTCACCCAGGAATTAGAAGACCAGCTCAGAAGCGGGATAATTGACATTGCAGTTCACAGTGCCAAAGATCTGCAATCGGATCTGGATGCGGATTTTGAAATTTCAGCCTTTACTCAAAGAGAGCGGGCAAATGATGTACTGGTGAGCCATAATTCAAAATTATCTTTAAAGAGCGGAGAATCGTTTGTGGTCGGAACATCCTCCACACGCCGGATTGCGATTTTAAAACATTTTTATCCACACATCAAAACGGTTGACATGCGCGGGAACCTTCAAACCCGGCTGCGAAAACTGGAAGAAGGTCATTGTGATGCTTTGCTGCTGGCCTATGCCGGGGTACACCGCATGGAATATGATGATAAAATTGCAGAATACCTGCTTCTGGATGAATTCACTCCGGCAGTTGGACAAGGAAGTGTGGCAGTTGAAAACGCTGTTTCTCTGTCAGAAGGCAAAAAAGCAGTGCTGAAAAATTTACTGAATCATGTACCGACAGAAACCTGCCTGTGTGCAGAACGTGCATTCTTAAACCGCTTGCATGGCGGATGTAGCGTTCCGGTATTTGGACTGGCAACATTAAACGAGGATGAAATCACCATAACAGGCGGGATTATCAGTCTGGACGGAAAAGAAATGATACGAAGAAAAAAAACTGGTGTGGCATCGTCCGCCGAAGAACTTGGTTATGAATTAGCAGACGAATTAATTGAAGCAGGTGCTGACCGGATTTTAAATGAAATCAGGAATGCTCAGGTTCAGTTCTGATAAGTTTGCATAAAATAAGATCATAAAAAAACCTCTCCGATATGAAGAGGTTTTTTATTTATAGGTTTAGGAAAATCAGTTATTCGGAATCGTTGGTTTAACCGGTGTTACAGGCAGAGCAGGTCTTGCTGTCGAATCTGCCGGTACGGATGTTGAATCCGGCTTAACAGGTGAAACAGGAAGTACTGGTCTGGCAGTAGAATCAACAGGCATCGCAGTAGAATCTGTTTTTACTGGGACCGAAGGTATCACAGTTTTAGGTGTTGAATCAACAGTTGCCGGTGTAACAGGCATTGCTGTACGTGCCGGTCTGGCTGCGCTATCTGGTCTCATCATACCCGCACCTTGTCCGCCTGGTCTTCCGGCTGCGCCAGCTGGTCTTCCGGAAGGAACACTTATAGCAGGAGTTGCTTGTTGTACTCCACCACCGCCATTACCGGCATCCATACCGCCGCCGCCATCGCTTTTCATGTCATCGTTGTTAACCGATTTTCTTCTTCTTGTTTTGGTTTCAACAAAACTCATTTTACCTAAACGATAAGAGAAGTTGATTCTGAAACCTCTGTTATACAGGAAGTTTGTGTTGTTCTGTGTGAATTGAGGCGTTTCCAGGCTTGTTTTCATTTTGAAAGAAGGAGCCAGGAAGTTTTCCATACCAAATCCTATGCTTCCTCTTTTGTTTGCAAAATCCTTTTTAACACCCAGGTCATACATTCTGAAACCTGCCTGCGTTCCCTGAAGCTGAACTTCACGTCCTCTCAGGAAACCGCCACCCTGGATTCCCCAGCCCTTTTTCAAGGTTAGCCCCGTTCTGATACGGCCGCTTACAACAATACCATCATTACTTGAATTGGTACCTTTATTTACCAGATTTGCATAATAGGCATCAATACCCCCGCCTACCTGCCATCTTTTAAATAAAGTAAGGTTACCAAAAATGTTAGCACCATAGTTCTGCTTTTCACCGATGTTTCCATAGGTTGTGCTGATCACACCCTCAGCATTTGTAGAACGTATACTTTCGATTGAATTATTGGTAAAACGCGCGAAAGTAGAAACGTTAATATAAAGTGAGTTTTTGAAGAAGCTTGTTCCCAATTCCACCTGGTCTGTCAACTCAGGATCCAGTTCAGGATTACCAAAGCTGATGTTTGTCGGGTTGGATGAGTTTACATTCGGGTTGAGGAACTGAATACCAGGACGCTGTAAACGGCGGTTATAACCAAGCTTGATCGTCTGACCTTTACCAAATGTCTGCGAAATGTTTAAACTAGGTACCAGATTTCCGTATGCAGGCAGATTTAGGTTAGTTCTTTGTTCTCCCTGAGTTGCATCAATACTGGTATATTCATATCTGGACCCTACTTTAACTGTGAATTTACTCTTGGTTGTATAGGTGTAAGAAAAATAACCTGCAGCCACGTTCTGGTCATAATTTAGATTGCTATTTGGCAATACAGTAACATTCCCTATACCTGAATAAATAATGTTACTGACAACCTGGCGAAAAATCCCTTTACCTCCTACTTCCAGCATCTGATTATCGCTGATTGGTGTCTGGTAATCAAGCTGTATGGTACTTTCCTGATTATGGCTGCTATTATCATTTCTTTGGCTACCTAATTGCTCTCCAATCTGCGCCGTTGTTAATTCGAATACATTAGCAGTAAAATCATTAGTCCGGTTGTTTCTGCTATATTGTCCGGAAATACTAAGTTCCTGCTGTGGTTTACTCAGGGTTCTGATGTAATCCAAATTTACATCCCAGGTTCCCGATAAATCTTTCGTATTTACATCCCTGAAACTATTTCTTGTTGTTCCGTTACTTTGCGTATTAAAGGTACTTAGCTGTTGAGAAACTTTGGAATTTCTCATACCATAACGTACACCCGCAGAAAGTGAGGTTTTAGAATCAATTTCATAATCCCATCCGAAGTTATAAGACCCGAAAGATCCTTTGTTGTCTGACTCACTCATCTGGCGGATAGAAAACTTATCAATTTTGCCAACCTGAATGTTTTCAGATCTGCCAGGCATGTTGTAGTTGAAACGGCCAAAACCGCCCAAACTGAAACCCATTTTGCCTTGCCTGTAATTTCCCCTAAGTCCAAGGTTTGAACCACGGTTACCAATACCGGTGTCCAGGTTCAGTGTTCCTCCCTGTATTGTGCTTTTTTTGGTAATGATGTTGATAATACCCGCAGATCCTTCCGCATCATACTTCGCTGACGGAGATGTAATCACTTCAACAGACTTGATCATGTCCGCAGGAATTTGCTTAAGCGCATCTGCAACGCTTGTTGCGATGATCGTAGACGGTTTGTTGTTGATAAGAACACGTACATTGGAGCTACCTCTCAGTGAAACGTTCCCATCAAGATCCACAGTAAGCATAGGTACTTTTCTCATCACATCGGATGCGTCACCACCTTTACTGGTTATATCTTTTTCTGCATTGAAAACCAGCCTGTCCACTTTTTCTTCGATCAGCTGAGCCATACCTACTACCTCAACTTCGTTCAGCTGAACAACATCCGGAGCCAGGGAAACTGATCCCAGGTCGAGTTCTGTTTTCTTATCAATTTTGATATTACTGATTGTCTTGGTTTTATAACCGATAAAAGAAATAAGTATTTTAAAATTACCAGATGCTACTTTGGTAAGTGTAAAAGCACCTTTTTCATCAGTCGTAGTTCCGTCAATCGGATTATTGGTTTTTGTATCAACCAGGGAAAGCGCTGCAAATTCAACAGGTTTTTTTGAAACCGAATCGATCAGAATACCCTGGATTCTCCCGTTACCTTTAGGAGCGTCTTCTGCTGTACCAGGTATAACGGTCTGGCGTTGTCTGTCACGACCAAAATCACCGCCTCCGCCGCGGCTGCCACCTCCGCCACCTCCCGGAAATTGGGCGTATGAAGTAGAAACCAGTGCTATCAATAAAAGCAGGATTGTAAATAGTTTCATCATTTTCATGGAAATCATCAAAAAATAGTAAAATACAATTTCAAAATAAATACCTAATCAGCACTTCTCTAAACCGATTAGACGGAAAGGCAGGAGGCACCGATCAAAAGGTCATTTTATCCGATGAATGCTTTTATGTATCTACATGCTTTATTCAGTTCCTATTGGTATTGGTTAATACCCGGTTTTATAATGTGTCCATAATTTTACTTCATAGATCATATTTGGTATACTGTCGGCGTTTGACCAATATTGATCGATTTGATAAAATACTTTGAATTTTAACCGTTAAGATTGTAATTGCAAATCATCTTGCGTTGCTATAAACACTATTTGGATGGATTCCCGTAAGGTTAGAAAGTACCCGCCATTGTTTCTTCATATATTAGGCTGGAGTTTTTTGGGACTGTTTTTAATGTGGCAGCCGCTAAGCTGGCAGATAGAGTTACCCGCAACTTTCTGGATCAAGCAGGCGGTTCTGTATGTCATGCTGGTCTGCATCTTTTATGTCAATGTTTATTTCTGGTTTCCCCGTTATCTTGCTAAAAACAAGTATCTCAAATTTATTCTGTTCAACATTGCTTCGGTTATTATGCTGGCTGTAATCATTGAACAGGTTCAAACAGCGATAAATCACCGGGAGTATATGGACAAAGCATGGAAAGCTGCACATGATGACATGACCCGCCCAAAAAAGAAAAAAGACAAACTGGATTATTTTGCCTTACTGACAGCGCTGATTGTAATTGGCATTAGTACCAGTGTGGCTGCGGTTCAAAACGTACAACGCGACAAACAGTATCGCCAGGACCTTGAACAGGAAAAGATAAACTCCGAGTTGTCATTCCTGAAAGCACAAATAAACCCGCATTTCTTTTTTAATACACTAAACAATATTTACGCCCTTACTGTCATAGACGTTGAGGCGGCGCAGCAAGCATTGCACAAACTTTCCCGGCTGATGCGTTACGTGCTGTACGAGACCCAGCATGGAACGGTATTGTTAAGTCAGGAAATTGCCTTTGCTCAGGATTATATTCAGCTGATGCAGCTACGGCTTACGGATAAAGTTACCGTACATCTTTCGCCTCCGGAGCCGATGCATGATGTTCCGATTGCTCCCATGTTATTTTTGCCCTTTATTGAAAACGCTTTCAAACATGGTGTAAGCGCGGTTGAAAAAAGCAGAATTGATATTCAGATCCGTCAGCAACAGCATAAAATATTTGTGGAGGTAAAAAATACTTTATTTACAGATAAAAGAACAGTACTTGATGAAAGTAACGGCATTGGAATTAGTAATACCCAGCGCCGTCTGGATTTGCTCTATCCCGGTAAATATTCCCTTGAGATGACAGAGAATAAAGAGGAAAAAGAGTTTGAAGTACACCTGGAACTGGAAACTGCATGAGTCAATTAACCTGTATCGCCGTAGATGACGAACCGCTGGCATTAGGTCTCGTTGCTTCATTTATCGACAAAACACCATTTTTAACATTAGTCGGACGTTTTTCCAGTGCTGTTGAAGCGTTGGAAATTGTCCATCAACAAGAGATCGATGTCATCTTTCTGGATATTCAGATGCCTGATCTGACCGGAATTGAACTTGCGCGGGTGATAGAAACATCCGGTTCGCGCGGGCCACGGATTATCTTTACAACTGCATTCAACCAGTATGCACTGGATGGATTTCGCGTAGATGCACTGGATTATCTTTTGAAACCATTCAACTATGAAGAGTTTCTGCGGGCTGCCTCCAAAGCAAAAGCCTATGTAGAACTGGTTCAGAAAGCTGCTGCCGGAGCTGTTGCCGAAGTGAAGGATGAATATCTTTTTTTGAAAGTTGAGTATCAGCTTGTCCGCATTTCCTATGAAGACATTCTTTATATGGAAGGACTTAAAGATTATGTTAAGGTACATTTGAAATCGGATACCAAACCGATACTTTCACTTACAAGTCTGAAGGCTTTGGAAGAAAAGCTTCCCCCTTCCCGCTTTATGCGTATACATCGATCATTTATTGTCAATCTGGACAAAATTGCTGCTGTTACAAGAAATTCCATTCAGATCGGCGCGACGACGATTCCCGTCAGTGATCAGTATAAAGAAATTTTCAATCAGTTTTTAAGCAAGTGGATGTAAATACATCTGTTGAAGTCTATTTCGGGAAAGGGAATTGTTATTTTAGCAAAAAGCGCTGAAATGCTATGAACACGAAAAGATCCCTTGTTATTTCGCTGGGCGTTAACCTGGCTTTTACGATCCTCTTTATCGCGCTTGGTTATATGTATCGTGACAAAATCTTTCAGGGTTTTGTATCTGCAAAAGGAAATCCCAAAATTGTCATGTTCGGCAACTCCATTACGGCACAGGGCAAATGGGTCGAACTGCTTGGCCGCACGGATGTATTAACCAGCGCATTGCCGGGGCAGTGTACATACCACTTTCTGCATGCTATTCAGCCATTGGTGATCGATCTGCACCCCGAAATCTGTTTTGTAATGGGCGGCATCAACGACATTACAATTGGTGTTTCACCCGATAAAATCCAGGCTCATTATAAAGAGATTCTTGAAGTACTGGTCAAAAATAAGATTACGCCAGTAGTAACGCTGACTTTATATGAACAGAATGACCCGGCCAGTCAAAGCCAGGTTGATCATCTCAACATATTTCTTAAAAAGTACTGTAAAAAAAATAAGATCGAATATATCGATATAAACCCGTACATCTCTGATTCAACCGGACTAAAACCAGAATATGCGGTTGACAAAACTCATCTGAACGAAAAAGCATATCGGATATGGGCAGCAGAAATAGAAGAGATACTTGACAGAAAGAAACTTTGATCCTGTTTCCTGCAAATACAAAAGGGCTGCCTTCAAATTGAAAGCAGCCCTTTTTAATATTACTTTAAATCCTAAACGTTAACCTGATTCATTACCTCGGTTTGTTTCCGGATAGATTCCATGTGAACAAGTTTGAATAGCTCATCAACCAGGTTTGGATATAGGTTAAGGCTTTTACCCCATCCTGCGCGTGTTTCCAAAACTTCACGGAAACGATCAACCTGATAAGCTGCAACATTGTTATCACGCTTATATTCAGCAAGTCTTTCAACCAGTGACATACGCGCTGCAAGATTTTCAAGCAATTCGCGGTCCAGATGATCTATCTTACCACGAACAACTTCAAGCTGAGACTGATAATCGCTGCCATAAGAGTCTTTACGAACACTAAGGTCATGCAGCATTTGTCCCAAAGCCGCAGGAGTTAGTTGCTGAGAAGCATCCGACCATGCTTTATCCGGCTCACGGTGCGACTCGATGATCAACCCGTCGTAGTTTAAATCCAGTGCACGCTGCGCTATTTCATACAGGTAAGCACGTTTTCCGGCCATGTGGCTAGGGTCACCAATAATTGGCAACTCTGGCAACAACGTTTTAAGTTCAATCGCAATGTTCCACATCGGAGAATTGCGGAACTTTGTTTCCTGTGCGTTAGAAAAACCGCGGTGAATAGCACCCAGTTTTTTAACACCAGCCTGATTCAGACGCTCAAGAGCACCGATCCACAGCTGTAAATCAGGGTTTACCGGATTTTTAACCAATACCGGAACATCAACACCTTTCAGTGCATCGGCAAGTTCCTGTACATTGAACGGGTTTACGGTTGTACGTGCACCAATCCAAAGAATATCCACATCATATTTCAATGCTAATTCGATATGCTGCGGATTTGCTACTTCCACTGCAACAGGCATGCCTGTTTCTTTTCTCACTGCCTGCAACCATGGCAAAGCAGCTTCACCCATACCTTCAAAACTACCAGGACGTGTTCTTGGTTTCCAAATTCCCGCACGTATTACATGCGCAAATCCTTCCTCTTTGATCTGGGTTGCGGTTTCTAACATTTGTTCCTCGGTCTCTGCGCTGCAAGGTCCGGCGATGATCAAAGGTTTCCCTTCGGTATTGATCCAACTGCTTAGCGGTAGGATATCTAAAGAAGCATTCATATTCAAAAACTGTCCTTGATAAAAAATAGATAATGGTAATATTTCGAATTAGTGTTATGCGTATTTCAGGGATTGACGTACATTTGATGTCTAAAAGTCAATTTACTTCACAATACCTGGTACTTTTATTTCAATGGCTGTATTCAAATTAAAGGATACGCATTCAGGAAAAACTTTCACAAAAATGGCATACCCTTTACCAAAAGACAAAATACCTGTATTTTTTGAAGATACCCTCGTCGCATTTGCATCAAAATCAGATGCTCAGCTTCGCAAAACTTACTGGCTATTCAGCCTTATGAATCAGGCTCGAGTGGTAAATTTAGGCACTTTTTTTATAAAGCTAGCACTAAAGCTTAACTTACCTATAAAAAATCTTATTCGTATTACGATTTTTGAACAATTCTGTGGCGGTGAGACAATTAGGCAATGTGACTCAACGATTACCTCACTTGCTGTTTCCGGTATTGGGACAATACTGGACTATTCGGTAGAGGGCGAAGACAATGAAAGCAGCTTTGATGCAACCACGCAAGAAATTGTCAATACAATTGACAAGGCAGCACAATCCGGAGACATCCCTTTTTCTGTATTTAAAATAACCGGCATAGCTTCATCGGAGCTCCTTGAAAAAGTACAGCGCAGGGAAGAACTTTCGGAAAGTGAGAAAGCAGCTTATAGCAGAGTAAAAGAAAGGGTTGAAAAGCTATGCAGCCATGCGTTTGAAAAAAATGTAAGAATTTTTATTGATGCAGAGGAAAGCTGGGTGCAGGGTGTGATCGATGAGCTGACTTATGAAATGATGGAAATGTTTAATAAAGAGAAAGCCATTGTTTACAATACCTATCAGCTTTACAGACACGAAACGCTGGATGCACTAAAAGGCGCCTATTTAAAAGCTCGTCAGAGAGGTTACATATTAGGCGGAAAACTCGTGCGTGGAGCTTACATGGAAAAAGAAAGGCTGCGTGCTCGGGAAAACGAATATTTCAATCCAATTCATGTTAGTAAGGATGCTACGGATAATGATTACAATGCGGCTATTGATTTTTGCATTGAAAACCTGAACCATATTTCTGTTTGTCTGGGTACCCACAATGAATACAGCTGCCAGTACTGCGCTTTAAAAATGAACAGATCAGGAATCGAAAAAAAAGATGACCGTATCTGGTTTGCGCAGCTTTTAGGTATGAGCGACAACATCTCTTTCAACCTTGCTAAAGCAGGTTATAATGTTGCAAAATATGTTCCTTATGGCCCGATCAGCGCAGTAATGCCCTATCTGATTCGTCGTGCCGAAGAAAACACTTCTATTGCCGGGCAAAGCAGCCGCGAATTCCTTCTTGTAAGAAGTGAATTGAAGAGACGGGGAATCAGCTCATTGTAAAACTATCTTCTTAATTTAGCGTTGTATATGCTAATTGTTATCCTTTTGGAATGAATAAATCAAAGAACCCGGTACCCTATTTGCTTTTAAGTTTCCTGCTGATTGCTGTCGATCAGGCCTCCAAGCTATTGGTACACAAATATATGGAACCCGGCTTTTCAGGTCAGATCGCGTTGATCGGAAACTGGTTTAAACTGCATTACGTGCTTAATCCCGGCATGGCGTTTGGTATGCAACTTGGACACGAATATGGAAAATTATTTCTGACACTATTCAGGCTTGTGGCCATGTTTGCTATCGGCTGGTATCTTGTGCATCTTGCGAAGTCCGGAGCCTCTAAAGGACTTCTCTGGGCACTATCGCTAATCCTGGCCGGTGCAGTCGGCAATGTGATTGACAGTACGTTTTATGGCGTATTTCTTGACAATGCACCGTATGGTTCACCTACACCCTGGTTTCACGGTCAGGTGATCGATATGATCTTTGTGGATTTCTGGGAAGGTTTTATACCGGACTGGGTGCCGGTATGGGGTGGGCAGTATTACTCTACTCCGATTTTCAACATTGCTGATTCCTGTATTTTCGTTGGTGTTTGCAGCATCCTGATTTTTCAGGGAAGCTTTCACCCACACGATAACGAGGAGGAACTTAAAGAAGATAAACAGTTTACCGAACAACATTCCGTTGAGTCACAGGAGCAAGAAACAGCTCGGAAAATATATACCGAACCTGCTGATACAATACAAGTTACCGATACACCATCATCCTCTATTGAACCGGAAGAGGATGAAAACAAAAAAGAGAACTAGATGTTCTCTTTTTTGTTTTCTATATTTTCAAATATTAATTCTCGTCTTTTGAATAGGGCATAAAGTCTTTAAACGCTTTTTTGATCAAAGCATCTGTCGCTTCCCGTTTATTTTCCCAGTTCGCATCCAGTTCAAGGGCAACAAGTCCACTGAGGTTCATCAATGATTTGAACTCATCCAGTTTACGGATAAATTCAGGAGATCTCCTGCCTGACTTTTGTGCATATTCTCGGGCAAAAACATCTCCCTTATTTTGTAACTCGTTTTTCTTTTGCAAGACATAATTAAAACGTTCCAGCAAACCATTAGTCGATTTACCAATAACCTCAGTTGCTTCAAGTGTGCCGACAGTAGCCACAGTAGTACCTCCAATCGTTGTAATATATCCTCTGGTTTTAGGATTACTTTGAGTGAATTGAGGTGCCAAACCAGTAGTCGCTCCCAAGGATGCATTCAAAAGCGAACGCCCTCTTTTACCTTTTTTAGCCTTTGCATATGCTTTCTTCAAATAACTTTCCTTTTCCTGCATCTGTTCTAAAAGTCCCCAGGCATTAACAAGTGCACCCTTATACAGACCATAAACATACGCATCGCGTTGCGATTCATCCACTGTGTTTTTAATCACAAAGCGGATCGTTTTCTCACGTTTATTCTGCGCTTTATCCATTACGTAAAAAGTAATATTAAATGCCAGTGTATCAAACGGATCTTTTACAAAATCATAACCAGGCTCCCAGATAAATTCATAGCTCGTAGGCGCATTTTTTATCAAGGCCTCTTTGGGCACATTTTTATTTTCCGAGATAAAATTAAACGTTGAAATGTCGTCCTCGCCGTTAGGGTCAGACAGGGAGAAACGAAGATTAATACGATTATTCTCCGGACTTCTAATTATAGTTTTCTGAGGAATAATTGTAAAGTCAGGTGCCAGATCCATTTGTGTAATTTCAAGCCGGAGCTTCCCCTTTGTACGGGCCTTCGAAGGCTGATCTTCTACATAGAACTCCATATAACGCGGCTCTTTTCTCAGGATGTTAAACTGTTGCACAGAAGGATCCCAGATCACTTCGCCACCCGCCGTCAGTTTCATCCCTTCCGGCATTCCTCCATCGATAATAGGAATAAACACAACAGGATCACCATCAGGGTCGCGCACTGAGTTCATATCTATCTGATAGGTATTCTGCGTTTTATACTGCACATAAAACGGTTTCAGATCATCTACAGTCGGAGGGCGGTTGATGTGCATTACTTTAAAAACCACTTCCCTGGATGCGTTTTCCCCTGCTGCTGTTTGTGCTTCAAAAACAACTGGGAAATATTTTGTTGTATTTATGCGGTCGGCAACATCATATCCCGGAGTCCAGACGAAGTGACCCAGAGAATCAAATTTCATGTCTTTCGCCAATCCACTTATGATATTGTATCGCACTGAATCGCCTTTACCACCCTTGGTCTGAAGATGAAAATTAATTTCTTTTCCTTCATCCAGTATATTCCAGTCTGCTTCTTTCGGAAAAAGAATTTGTAAGGGAGCCGGCCCGGCAGTTTTATTATTATCCTGCCCATAAACCTTTGAAAATGAAAAAACGACTGTCAGGACTAACAATATTTTGTAAATATTTTTTAAAATCATAACGCCGGAAATATAAATAATTCTATGGGGTAAGTAACACATTAATCTTAACGCAAAATTATCAAAAACAGTATAGCTGTGGCTTCAAAAACCTGCCTAGCTGGCCATAAATTCATATTTTAACAATTTAAAAACTGAATTTTTATGCTCTTGGTACGCAGCTTTCATTCTGTAAATATATCCTATTAAATTAGGACAGCCTCAATTATAACATAAAAAACCGGAGACAAGTCTGATAAGGACTTCCCTCCGGCGATATTATTTGTCTGTGACAGATTACTTTTTCTTAGGCGTTGCAGCAGGCGTTGTTGAAGCTGGTTTCGCTGGCGTAGTAGCAGGCGTTGTCGCTGGTTTAGCAGCAGGAGTCGCTTCAATTTTGTC
>Ga0265797_10004891_pt1 | contig 20009 bp, 14 predicted proteins | sample P2T30metagenome_FD_192433 | JGI IMG/M metagenome (GOLD analysis project Ga0265797, IMG submission 192433) | Plant litter microbial communities from East Loma Ridge, Irvine, California - P2 T30 | ecosystem: Environmental > Terrestrial > Plant litter > Unclassified | place: USA: California...
AACCATACCCCCCCCCCCCCCCCCCCCCCCCTCATGTAGCATCGCTGTTCTCAATGGCAAGCTCATCCTGCCCAGCTTCCGCCTCCCTTGTTGCATCCGCCAAGTCACGATCTAAGCTTTCCTCTGCGGCTGCCTCTGCCTCCTTCTCCGCATCCTCAGCATCGCCTTTTAACTTGGCGCCCTTTCTCTCTGGCATGACAGCCATGAAAGCCTTGCCCCAGTCCTCAAAGTCCATCCACTTCAACATGATCTCCAAGACGTGGTTGGTGACTAGTACTTGCCGACTCTTCATCTCGAGGTACTCGCCGATAGGTAGCTTCGCAGTCTTGATACCGCGTTCCATGGCGCGCTTGTGACAGATGCCCTTGTGTCGGTTCTTGTCAACTAGACCTCCAATGATATACGTGCTATTGGGCTTCAGATGTGTGAGGACGTTGTCGGACTCTGACGAGAGGTATACGATCTCGCCTTCCTCCGCCGAGTCCCCATTTTGCGCTAAAGACTTCAAGGCGCCCGCCACTTCCCCGCCTTCTGGTCCTGCCATCCACTCTTTTGCTTTCTCAGCTACTTCTACAAAGTCCTCCTCGAAGAACCGGAAGCCCTTCCAGCTCGTGTATTGCTTGGCCAAGATGCCATCGAAGCGCTCTTTCATCTTGCCCCCGAAACTGCTCAGTGCCAGATGTGCTCTAAAGTTTGCCTTTCGGTTGTCGCTATAACACCTTGTGATTTGAAGTCCCAAACTCTTGAGCTCATTGTCGAACATCAACTCCTCAAAATCGCAATCAAAGATTACTGTAATGGGCACTTGTTTGCCAGGTCCTGCCGAATGCCTGGGTGCCCGTGACGGGGGCGGTCTTGGTTTGTTGCCGTTCTCATCAACCGGCATTTGGGCCCATGTTTCTCGCCGTCGTTCCTTCTTCTCTTTGATTTTCTCCTTTCGCTTCAATTTGCGATCTTCACGCCCAGCTTCCCAGCGTTCGTGCCGTCTTAGCTTTTTAAGCTGGTTTTTGGACAACTTGGGTTCCGCACTCCCAGTTTCGACCAGAGCTTCAGTCGCGGCTTCGGGAGTGTCTACTTGTTCTCCATGTTCTGCGGTCACGGGCTGTTGTTCGTCTGGAGTGGATGTAGCAGGCGCATCCACCACGGTCACATCTGTATTCGTGTGCTCCAACTTGCGCATTTTCGCAGGTCTCTCATCGGATTCCATGTTTTTTCTTCGGGTAATCGTTGGTCGATTGTGAAGAACAGGTTACGATGGCTAGCATCGACAAAATTATGCTCACTCATCTTAGCGCGCCAAGCAACATCCCTGCCATCGCAGCTTCCCAAGCGTGGACCTCAATTCACGTCTCCGCATTGAGGGCACACGTTGAACACCCATTGCACCACGACCACAACCACCCATCATGCCGCAGGATATGCCGCCCGTCGGCGGCTATAGCCCCGTCCAATACAAACGCAACCTCCCTGTTCGAGGCTTCCGGCCCGCCATGTACATCTTCGGAACCGCGGCGCTGATGACATATGGTTTCTGGAGGGTTGGACAGGGCATTAGGGAGCACAAGTATGCCAATGCTGTCCCAGAGGAATTCTAGAGGCTTCGGAACTTGAAATGCAAGTGCTGACAGATTACAGTGAACTCGCGCGCGAGAAAATGTGGGCGCGGATATACCTTATCCCAGCGCTACAAGCTGAAGAAGACCGGGACCAAGTGCGAAGATATCTGGCCGACAAAGCGAGAGAGAAAGAGCTGCTGGGTACGGAGACCAAGGTCTACCACAGTGATAGGTATGTCACCTGGAATAACCCAGCATTGACATGATGGTTGGCTAATCACCTAATCACAGATTTGTCCGACCTACATTTGCGATTACACCCGAGCATGAGACCAAGTAGGAACGATGCATGGTATCGGGAGTGTACATATATGCAGAGGGATACAGCGAGTAAGCGTCTACAATGGCTGCATCACAGTGCTTACCCTTTTCGAATGAAGACTTTCTTTGTGTCAAATGCGTGTTGCAAAGTAAACTCTCACATTCTCGGACAAAGAGCTAGTCTAGTTGATACGACAGTAGCTCGCGAAGCATCGATACTCACAGAACCTGGCGTGTGCAGGCCTGTGTACTATTCACTGGATTGTAATAAACGCTCATACCATGGTTCAGGTGCATTGCAATTCGTTGGTTGCACCACAACTCGGAAAACAATCGCCTCACCCAACTACCCCTACGAAACACACCGTAAATTGCCTTGCGCCTCACCTCTTATATTCTGCACCCACCAGCCGCTCGCTCAACTTCTGCTCTCTTACCCTGTCTCTATCTCAACAACCCTTGCCTCTCTCCGCTACCCCTCAACTCATCACTAAACCACCTCGTGCAATAAAAAGATTTAAACCCACAATGTCTTTTCTCACAAAGCTCTTCCCCCGCCCCCAAAACGCAAATACAACACCCACCATGACACCCCCGAGCACACCACCCATCCGGCCCTCCTACACCACACCCGAACTAGACGACTGGGAGCTCATCTCGGCCGTCGAAACCGTTGGCCTCCACCCGGACCGGATAACCATGTTCCTCGGTCCTAGATACACCACGCGCCACAACGTACTCATCGCCGACATACCCAACTCTAGCCTCCTCCTGCGCAAAGTCAGCAACCAGTCCCCAGCACGACGTTACTTATACCTCGGCAAACTCAACGTTTCCATGGTAACATTCTACTTACAACACAGCATTACGTTGCAGCACGTCCTCGCAATCGAAGCCCCATGGCTCGACATCATCAACCTGGCCATCACAGCCGAGGTCCTGCAGGACGCCACTGTACAGAATACCGCGTATGGTGCGCTGAGGCAAAAGGGCGTCTTGGCAGATGCGCCCGGCAACGGACTCGGCTGGTTCAAGCAGCAAGAGTACGCAGTTGCGCGCATCTTTTACTCATCGACAGGCGCGGGGGCCAGTTTGGTTGCTGTGCTGGATCAGTTGCAGGGTAGGCTACTTGGTGGGACGGCAGAGCCCAAGAATTCCATCTCGAAGACGAACATCGTTGGAGGGCTTGATGCACAGAATAGCCTGCTGCGCCAGCTTGAGTTGCAGGTGGTTGCGTTGCGCAAGGCTTGTGGTGTAGCGGTCGGCCAGGAGAAGGAGGGCAAGGAGATTGGCGAGGAGCAGAGGTTCAGGAATAGCAGGTTGAAGGTACAGAAGGGCGTGGCTAAGGGACTGGGTGGGGAGATGCCTAGTCGACAGCCTGGGGTGCCGCCGAGGGTGGAGCAGTTGATGCGGGGGGAGGAGAAGAATTTTGTGTGGAGGGAGTAGACGGGCTGCTTGGATGGAGGAGGGAGCGAGGTATGAGGGCTACAGTACGATTAGGGGAAGATGCATGGGCACATGGTGTTACGGGCATACAGTCACGAGTGGGAAGTAAATGAATATAGAGTTACAATCCTCTCTGAACGCCAGATTTTGCTTACATAGCAATTGTCGCGTCTCTACGAATCTACTACCTTTTCCATACCAGTTGACTAACCAGACACTGTAAGATCAGGCGGCTTTGAGCCTGGGTGGATCCAATAATCTACCTCTTACCCGTGCAAGATTGCCAAAAGGCCCTTTGCAAAAAGTCGTACTAGCTATGCACTTGCTAGAACACGTATTGTACCGGAGTTTGAAATGATGAAGACTTGCTAGTGCCAAACACATGCACATCGGTATGTAGATAGCCCCGAGCGTATACAGTATTATCCGAGAATCTGTGTAGTGCGTGCGTGTGTGCGCATAGATTGTGATCACTCTGGCTTAAGCGTCAGCGCTAGCTTCACATGGTATTGTGTGGTATTCGCACCTTCATGACCCTCGAGCAAGGGCGAGGTCAAGTGCATCCATACAATCGATGGACATGCGCCCTAGAATGCATCAACCGAGATCCTGGCGACGGCTCAGCCAGTCATACTCTGGTCTCCATCTCCATACTCGGCCTGGGCAGTGGGCTGGCCCAGCCCCCTCAAAGATGCCTTGAGTCGCGCGATACGCATCTCCAGGTCCTCGATCTCGTCCTCTTGGTCTTCGCAGGTGCGGTCTATGCCCGGCAGCGTTGTCACGGCGCGCCGTGCCTTCTGAATCTTGAGACGGATGTCGTTAGCAGCAGTCGCAACATGTTGGATTTCGAGCGGGCCTTCTGCTGAAAGCTGGGCAGGTGTAGGAGTAGAAGCTGGTGGGTGGGTAGGCGTCTCCAGTATGCGCTTCAGGAGCTTGTGAAGGTCGGGCAGTATGTCGAATGTAGACGGCGCTGGGAGAGTTGGGGTAGTCGCGGTGGGTGGCGGCGGTAGAGCTGGCGTCGCAGCGCCTGTGGGAGCAACAGAGGCTCGCGCTGAAGCCGTCGCGTACGGTGTCGCTGCTCCAGACATGTTTACGGTATGCGACCAGTTGGGTGTCTCTACATGTCTAGCGTGGTGTTGTATTCCGCGAAAGGCGGGATGACGCTGCTCCGACGGCTCTCCTCCGACGGATAAGGCTGAAGGTCAGGCTGCTGGTTGGACGGCGTCTTCGCAGACGACTATCGCTACAATCTACTGATACGCGCTTGTCGATGTCACAATGGCCGCCAAATCGCGCAATTGAATTTCATAAGTTGAGATAAATTTCGGCCGCGGGTCGTGGGGAAATGTGGTGGCCTGGTAGAAAGGCTCTGACGTTGACCGGTGATGCTTTTTGTTGGAAACCTTACCATTTTAGCCCCACCAAGCTCTGCCCCTCCGGTCAACAGCTAATTCACTACCTCCTTCTCTGAATCTCCTTAACTTGCCCTCTCGAGTGAATTCTCTAGTCCTTTTTTTTACATCCTTCAAATTCACCTGATTGGCTACGATCATGGCAAAAGTCGACCAAAAGACAGTCCTCATCGTCATCGACGGCTGGGGTGTTGCAACGGAGAAGTCGCGCAAAGATGGCGATGCTATCCTCGCGGCCGACACGCCTACTATGGACGAGTTCGCCAAGCAGGGCTCCAAAACCGCCCAGGGCTACACCGAACTCGAAGCTTCCTCTCTCGCCGTGGGTCTGCCAGAGGGGCTCATGGGCAACAGCGAGGTCGGCCACTTGAACATTGGCGCGGGTCGCGTTGTATGGCAAGACTCTGTTCGCATCGGCCAAACGATCAAGAACGGAAAGTTGAAGGACGTTGAAACCATAAAGAAGTCGTTCCAGCGCGCCATTGACGGTAACGGAAGGCTCCACTTCTGCGGTCTGGTCTCGGACGGTGGTGTCCATTCTCACATGGACCATCTAATTGCGCTCCTCAAGGTTGCAAAGGAACAGGGGGTGCCAAAAGCATACATCCACTTCTTCGGTGATGGCCGAGATACTGACCCCAAGTCCGCTGTCGGATACATGGAGACATTGTTGAAAGCTACCAAGGAAATTGGGCTCGGCGACATTGCAACTGTTGTTGGCCGATACTATATCATGGACCGCGACAAGAGGTGGGATCGAGTCGAAGTGGGCATGAAGGGCCTGGTTACCGGAGAGGGAGAGGACAGCAGCGACCCAGTCGCAACCATCAAGGAGCGATACGCAAAGGACGAGAATGATGAGTTCTTGAAGCCCATCATTGTTGGTGGAAAGGAGCGAAGAATACAAGGCAAGTCACTACCTAGAGTACCTGCATGTCCACTTGCTGATTCGTTCAGATGACGACACTGTCTTCTTCTTCAACTACCGCTCCGACCGCGTTCGCGAAATCACTCAGTTGCTCGGCGATGTCGACCGCTCACCCAAGCCCGACTTTCCCTACCCCAAGAACATTGACCTCACGACAATGACCTCGTACAACCCCAAATACACATTCAACGTTGCCTTTGAGCCCCAGCGGATGACCGATGTCCTTGCTGAGACACTCGGAAAGCAAGGCGTCAAGCAGTGTCACGTTGCGGAAACTGAAAAGTATGCGCACGTCACCTTCTTCTTCAACGGTGGTGTAGAGAAGCAGTTTGAGAACGAGGAGCGGGAGATGGTTCCTTCGCCCAAGGTAGCCACGTACGATTTGGAGCCAAAGATGAGCGCCATGGCTGTTGCCGACAAGCTCTGTGAGCGAATCCGGACTGGCAAGTTTGAGTTCCTCATGAACAACTTTGCGCCACCAGACATGGTTGGCCACACTGGTGTCTACAAGGCAGCGATTGAAGCATGCACAGAGACGGACAAGGCTATCAAGAGGGTGTATGATCAGTGCAAAGAGAGCGGATACGTCTTGTTCGTCACTGCTGATCACGGGTAAGTTGGGGTCTCGTGATGGCTCCAAGAAGACAGACTAACAATGTGCCAGCAACGCTGAGGAGATGCTTACTGAGGAAGGCACACCTAAGACGTCTCACACGACTAACAAGGTTCCCTTTGTCATGGCCAACGCCCCCGAGGGTTGGAGTCTGAAGAAGACGGACGGTGTGCTTGGTGATGTTGCGCCGACATTGCTTGCGACCATGGGTCTTCAGCAGCCTGAAGACATGGATGGCCACAGCTTGCTCGTAAAGTCGTAAAGCAATGAGAGACTGGCCATAAGGCGCCGTCCTCGGATCTTGATCCGTTTCTCCGCTTTCTGCTGAAGCCTGTCACCAGGGTATCGATCTTACTCATAGACGACTGATAAAGGTTGAATAGATGCAAGTAAATCTACCGTATTGTCCAGCCAGTAAAGCGAGAATCGTGCATGAATCGGTATAGAGATGCAGTGATATCGGCCGCCCCGCGGATCCCACAATTCCGTCCATCCATAGCGCTAGTTGTACCGTCTTGGCGACGACAGGGATAGGCTTCACCGGCGGGGGATGGTGTGGACCCCTCCAACTTATGCCCAAGCGCTTTCACAGCACGAGAGCGATTTCCAGTTCAGCTCAGTTTGCATAACACGCATATCTTGCTACTCGTTCTCTAGTAACTCCTGTGCATGTTGGCCTCTACGACCCACTGTTCCAGCTCTGCGCATTGAGGAGCTCTTTGCGCCGCTTGCGTAAGCCGCCGACAAGCCACTTGCACGCTTCTTCAAAACTCGCTCCCCCTCAGGCTATTCAAGCTAAGCAAGCACCTTGGGAGAGGCCGTGGTAAGCGCACTCTACACTCCAACGTTTAGGCGGATTTTCAGCTCTGCAATCATCGATACCCAGTCTTGCGACACCAACGCCCAACTGCGCCTTCCAAGCCCGCCATCGCACCCAACACAGTACATAGCCACCGCCAACTGCTCGCTCCCTACATCTTTATAATCGCTATCTGAACCGTAGATATGGCGACTAGGACTTCCAACGGCGGTTCTGGAACACAAACACCCCAGACTCCAGCCCAAGTGCAGCCTTGTAGATACAAGACGGGGAAAACATTAGGTGCAGGCAGCTACTCTGTAGTGAAGGAGTGCGTGCACATAGATACCGGGAGATATTATGCCGCCAAAGTCATCAACAAGCGTCTTATGGCTGGCCGAGAGCACATGGTGAGCTTGTCTGCAGAGGAGCAAACGAGGACAAGGCTGACAGATCGCAGGTCAGGAATGAGATTGCGGTGCTGAAGAGAGTGTCCATGGGCCATAGGAACATCCTGACGTTGGTCGACTACTTTGAGACGATGAACAACTGTGCGTATTCTTTCGATAATTCAGCCTCACATTGCTAATCCATGAGCAGTATACCTCGTTACCGACCTCGCGCTTGGAGGCGAACTCTTCGACCGCATTTGCCGTAAAGGCAACTACTACGAGTCCGATGCTGGCGACCTCATTCGGGCCACGCTTTCTGCTGTCGCATACCTGCACGACCACGGCATCGTACATCGAGATCTGAAACCCGAGAACTTGCTGTTCCGAACACCAGAGGACAATGCTGATCTGTTGATCGCTGACTTTGGCTTGTCTCGCATCATGGATGAGGAGCAATTCCACGTTCTGACGACAACGTGCGGAACTCCAGGCTACATGGCGCCCGAGATCTTTAGGAAGACTGGCCACGGCAAGCCAGTGTGAGTTGGGCTGATTTGAACAGGCGCGGGAAATATTGCTGACCTATGCTATAGTGACATTTGGGCCATTGGTGTCATCACCTACTTCCTGCTCTGCGGCTACACTCCCTTCGACCGTGATAGCAACCTCGAGGAGATGCAGGCCATCTTGGTCGCCGACTACTCATTCACACCTCTGGAATACTGGAGAGGTGTATCCCTTACCGCACGCGAATTTATCCGCCGATGCTTGACTGTTGACCCTGCTGCACGAATGACGGCTCACGAGGCTCTCTCCCACCCTTGGATCACCGAGCTCGGCAAGAACAACACCGATGGAGAGGAGGATTTGCTACCTACTGTGAAGAAGAACTTCAACGCTAGGCGTACGCTACATGCTGCCATCGATACGATTCGTGCCATCAACCAGCTAAGAGCAGGTGGCGCTGCCGGTATGATGGATGGTGGACGATCACATGAGCCACGGAGAGGTGCACCTCACGCGAACATTCCACAGCCAGCAGAAGAACCTGATGACCCAATGGAGATTGACAGCAGGGGAAATGGTCATGGTCAGACTGAGGAGATGATCCAGGAGCAGGAGCGGAGGATTCGAGAGACACAACAGGGCTTGTGGGGAAAGCGATGATGAAAGTTCGCTTGAATACTCCTTTCTTTCTTAGCATTTGATTTAGAACACCCCCTTTGTAGAACGGTCGGGCTGACATCCTTCTGGCCGTAGCGGTATCAGGGGCGACCAGATATCCAATTACAAGCGCTTTCGTTGGACACCAACGTATCCGTCTTGAATATTCAAAAGCTATACACTAACCCTACATCGGCTCTAAACTCGTTTCCACACATCATGCACAACACGTCAAACCTGTTCCTTTTTCTTTCAGTCAACCTCTCTCTTTCTCTACCTCACTTACCTCCTTCTCCCTGCCCCACCCCCTTCCTTATCCGCTAGACTAACAACCTCGCCTATACCCGCCGCCTCCTGCTCATCCTCCAACGCGCGAATCTCCTCTCTACAATCCCACCACTTCTCCTCCGCGCGCTCAAACGCCAATTTCTTAATCTCCTTGGGACTCTTCTCCGCGCTTTTTCCCTTTTGCGCAAGCTCCTCCAGAATAATGTTCTGCCACGCCTCTGAGGTGCGTGCGTAGAACTCGCGCAAGGACTCAAAGGGGCGCGGGTGCGGAAGCGTGTCTGTGAGTGCGGAGATTTCTTCTTGGGGTCCAAGGTCTTCTGTTGGTGTGGGTGGTGGATGCACGTCCGTGGTGACGCTGGTTGGGGCCGTGGAGACGGATGCTTTATCGTCATCTTCGTCTTCGTCATCGTCGCCTTCGTCATCGTCATCGTCTGAATCCGCTTCGTCGTCGTCGTCTTCATCGTCGCTGCCCTGCCAGTCTTCGAGGTCGCGCTTGAAGATTTCGGTTACCCCGTCTAGATGGTTCAGGTTGACGGACCATAGCTCGTCAAAGGTGAACTCCCGATCTCCTTTTTCGTACGTGCCGCCGTAGATGTACAAGGTGTCTGCTTGGACGGTGAGAGCGGCGTTGAAGCGCGGGTGGGGGAATTCGAAGATTTTGGGCTTTTCCGGACGCGTCGTGTCTTCTTCAGAGTCTTCCTGCTGCTTTGCCTTTTCGTCGTCATCAGAGTCTGCGTCTGCGTTGACGCCGGCTTTCATCTCGAGGGCTTTGAGGTTGGCGAGGAGCTCTTCTTCGGCTGCTTTGCCGCGATCACGGCGACTGACGTTTGCTTGTTGAGCGGCTTTTTTGTTTGCGTTTAGTTTGGGGCGGCGTAGTGTGAGTGGCATGTAGCGGTTTCGCTCAATGTTCCAAATGAAGAGTTGGTTGAAGAATTCAGAGTCGATACCTTCTTCGCTCTCCTCGACGTCGTGGACACCCCCAAAGAGGACACCACGGCCCTTGTGGTGGGCCATTGTAGCGCCGGCACGGGGTGGGTTCGGTGCGTTGGCGGGTTTCTTGCGCTTTTCCCAGGATACGGTGGGGGGTGTTGTCGAGGCCTGGTCTGCAGGCGGAGGCGTGATGCGTATGAACCAAGTGTCTTCGTGGACTTTCGGCTTCAGCACCATGCGTGATGCTGGACCGCCACCCCCAGTCTTCTTTCCTTTGCCTTGCTGCTGTTGCTTACCGCCGGCCTGTGCCTTGACGCGTGAGTAGCCGCCGTAGATGACAGCACCTTGATCGTGTGGTAGCAAAGTGAAGCTCGATCGTGCATCGGGTACAGCGCGGGCTGCCTGGAGCTTTGGTGTATGCCAGGAAAAGTTGACGCAGTCGTAAATCCACAAGTCATTCAGGTACTTGGTCGTCACCGATGTATCCTGGAACCCTCCGAACAAGATGATGTACTGCTTGAAACCGACCATACGATGTCCACTCCGTGCCGGTGGCGCAGCCGTCTTACTCTTGCCCTCCATGCGCGTCCATTCCCTATTCGTCGGGTCCAACTTCCAGAAGTCGTTGTAGTGGTAAAAAGTCCCTTGTTTTGGTGAGCTAAACTCGCCACCAAACAAATAGATGTCTTTTGTGTTTGCCGCACGGCACCACGCATGTCCGGAGCGAGGAAGTGGCGAGTTGGGACTCGTGACTTGCTTCCATGCGTCCTGCTTGATGTTGTAAATCATGAGGTCGTTGAAGAACTTTGCCGTAGCGCCGTTAAAATACTCGCCGCCAAACAAGAAAATTTCGTTCTCGTTGGCCGGGCTGGCGATGAGGGTACACGATGTTCGTGCTGATGGTGGCTCAGCGGCTATCTCGGTGATGGCGTGGTGTTGCTCCTGCTCTTTAGCATACTGTGCTAGAATGGCGTCGAGATCGACGTCTTCGGCATCAGAATCGATTTCTGCTGTTTTGGATGCTACCTTCTTGTCTTTTTTGCCTGCTTTCTTCTCTTGCTTGGCGGCTTTTGCGGCTTTGGCTGCAGCCTTGCCGCCTGCTGCGGCCTTCTTCTTATCCTTGGCCATGATTACGGAGCAGTCTGTTCAAGTATCCGGATATTTCTGGTGGGAAGATGATCGGTAAGAAGTCTTTGAAATTGTGATGTGTAATGTTAAAAGTTCGCCAGAATTTGCCCCTCAATGACTGGAAATTTTCCTGATGCAAAGTCCCACAGTGAAGCGCAGTTTCCGTGTCAGTGCAACCAGATAGCAGTCGGAATACTGGAATATGAACAGAGACCGCCCTGTTGGAAATGCGTATCTGGTATGGTGTGAAAGGGTCGTACATCCCCTCATGCAGTGTGAATCCTTTGGAGCAGGCGCTAGTGAGGCTCCGGCGCTCAGGACCGACCCCACCTCCGTCCTACACCACAAACATTCAGCAAGATGATTCAAGCGGCAAAGATCCTCGAACAGAGGAGTCACCTTGTACCTGGTATAGTTGTAGCTCCTTATATTTTGTACAGGAAATAACTCGACTCAGGCAAGCTTCGAATCACGGAGCACTTCTTCCAGGTACCCCGTGACTATTGTACGTACCCATGGCCACATATATAAACCCCGAGTCTTTGCAGGTCCTAAGACTCAGCTTTAACTTTGAAGAGCTATGAGGTGACTTCTGTTACGAAGAAGCTGTACTAACATTCATGGTCAAAGCCAATCCCTCCGCAGGAACAATTCAACTGTTCGCGCGCTCAGCGCTTAAAGTGGAGAAACCTGCCGATTACGCTCCAACCACTTATTTGGACCGCTCGAAGAAGCAGATACCTTGGCTTATCTACCTTCAAGGCGGGCCTGGCTTTGAATGCCGTCCACCACAGAATGTGTCCTGGACCAATACTATTCTCGACAAAGGCTACCAGGTGCTCTTGTTAGACCAGCGCGGGACGGGCCTTTCAAATGCGATCAGCCAGTCAAGCCTCCAGTTGAGAGGGGATGAAAAGGTGCAAGCTGATTACATGAAGAGCTTCAGGGCCGATAGTATAGTCAAGGACTGTGAGGCAGTACGCAAAGCGTTGACTGCTGATTATCCTGAAGAGAAGAAGAAGTGGAGCATCATGGGCCAGAGTTTTGGAGGGTTCTGCTGTGCTACATATCTGTCTTTCTACCCTGAAGGCGTCAAAGAGGCTTTCCTTTTTGGTGGTCTACCGCCGCTAAGAGATGATCCTGATGAAGTATACGAGCGATTATATGCTCGCGTCAAGAGCAGGAACGAAGGCTACTACGCAAAGTACCCCGAAGACGTTGAACGAGTCAAACGTATCGTGAAACTCCTCTCACGCTTCGGCGACACGACCGTCCGAGTGCAAGGCGGTGAAGGCTACCTCTCTGCTCGTCGGTTCCTGCAACTTGGCATCTACTTTGGCAAGCACAGGGGCTTCGACGACGTACACGATTTCGTTCTACGCGCAGATACCGATCTGAGTCAATTCGGTCATTTGACACGCCCCACCGTTCTCGCGCTAGAAGCAGCGCAGAGCTGGGATACGAATGTCATCTACGCACTGCTCCATGAGCCAATATACTGTCAAGGCACCGCGGCAAATTGGTCTGCGGAACGTCTTCTCCCCAAGCACCCAGAGTTTTCGCTCTCACGCATCGACAGCGATGATCCAGTCTTCTTCACGGGCGAAATGATATACCCTTTCATGTTTGACTGCTACCCAGAGCTCACCAAGCTCAAGACGGTGGGCATGCTCCTAGCAGAAGACAAGAACTGGCCTCGACTGTACGACATAGAGCAGTTGAAGAAGAATGAGGTGCCGGTGTATGCAGCCGTTTACGCTGATGACATGTATGTAGACTTTGACCTAAGCATTGAGACGGCCAAGACGATCAAGGGATGCAAGACGTTTGTCACAAATATGATGTACCACAACGGCATCAGTGCAAAGACGGACGAGGTGTTGAAGCAGATATTTACTCTGAGGGATGACGTTATTGATTGAGTAACATGTCTCTGCAGCCAAATCGTTCTCTGGGGCAAGCAACTACCCAATACTACTTCATCAAGATGAATGGCAAATAAGAACAAACTCCGTATTCTCGACGCCAAATTGAATCTCTTTTCTACACAGCGACACGACCTCATTGTTCTTGCATAATCTTCTTTGCCTGCGCCAGTTGCGCCTCGAGATCGATATCCCAAACCCACTTCATTTTTTCCGCATAGGCTTTTTCAATCCTATCAAGATCGTCTCCATACATTTCAAAATTGTACATCTTGCCATTTTCATAGCTTCTTTGAACATTGTCCTGCGTCCTCTTCCTTCGCACCTGGTCAAAGGCGGCAAAAGCCTTCTTCAAATCATCTACGCTATCCGCCTCCTTGATCAGATTGGCCATGATGTAGCTGTCTTCTAAGCACATGCCTGCCCCAGCGCCTTGATGCGGGGTAGTCGCATGTGCTGCGTCGCCTACGAGGCACACACGGCCTTTTGTATAAGTTTCGCAAGGCGGATGCATGAAGAGGGCCCAGATATCAGGTTTTTGCATAGCACGGACAATTTTCTGGACATGTGGGCCCCAGCCATCGAACTCGGCTTCCATGGTCTGTTTCGATGTGCTGACCACCCACTTGTCATCGTCCCAGGTGTCGCGAGAACAGAAAGCAACGACTGTGATTGTCAGAAGATGGTTGATTTTGAGGGGAAGATTTGGAGTCCAGACGTACCGTTCATCGTCTTGCCGTGTTCAATGGGAAAAGTGAGCAAATGGCCATGATAGCCCAGGTACATCTGGCTATTGCGTGCCGCATCCTCGCCCAACATGTCTATTGCGCGGTCCATAGGGATGAGCCCTCGGTATGCGTATTTGCCCGAGAAAACGGCGTTTGCAGCCGGATGGTCTTTTCCCAACAGCCATTTGCGCGTCATCGATTTAATCCCATCACACCCGATAACAGCGCTGTGCTGCGCCGTGGACCCGTCCTCAAACTCAATCACCATGTCGCCGGATCCATCCGGGGCTTCGTGCATATCCCTGAATCTCTTTTTGAACTTGACGTTATCGTTAGGGACATGCTTCACGAGCTCGTCCAGAAAGGTGGCTCTGTACACGCCTCCTCTATCCCCACCAGGTGGCATCCATACATCAAACAGCTCATCGCCCACCTTCTTCCCTTTTCTCACAAACCCGTCTTTATCCGCTCTCCTGACGTCTCCGACGCGGATGGTGAACCAAGCGTCGAGCTTATCGCCTACGTTTTCCGTCTTACATTTCACAAAGGCGTCGAAGATTGCCGGTGACATGAGCTTTATTGCTTGGCCGGCATTAGGCCCAAGAGCGACGCCTGCGCCTATCTCGCCAAAGTGCGGCGCGGCTTCGTAGATGGTGAAGGGGATGTCGTATTGGAGGAGGGTGATGGCGAGAGTGAGGCCTGATATGCCGCCGCCCACTATGGCGAGGGAGTAAGGTTTTGTAGCAGAGGGGGGCATGGTCCTCGTGGTGTAAGACTACCAAGTCTTCAAGTCGGAAATGGAGTCGAGTAATACCGTCCCTGTATATGAGCCAAAATTAGAAATGCACAGTAGCAGTTGACGCAGCTTTAAACTGCGGCGTTGCATGCGTGAGTTGTTGCTTTTTTACGTCATGCTAGACTATTGTGGGGGATGACAGCTTACGAGGCGGCAGTTCAAAGCGGGCGCATTACGCAGTAGCGCCTGCCTTGCTATGGTATCTTCCATGATGTCCGTGTCATACTTGGACATGAGTGCACTACCCGGAGGGTTACCAAGGTTTGGAAATTGTCGGAGTAGGCACCTAGAATAGTTTTTCGAAAACATCTTGATAAACAGAAGCTGACAGACAAATTAATGGCTCTTCTCAGCCTGTAAATTCAAGGGAGAAAAATGGCACAATAAATCAAGAGCTTGTAGACATGCGGTGGACATCTCGCTCGGCAAACCTACTCATACTCGCAAGCGCATCACCACGTGTCTATCAAATTCCACAGTCAACTCCATTTCTACAAGCGAAACCCCGCTCATGTAAAGCAGCTAGTCGACTGCATGGAGAACATGAGAGAGTACATCTCTCAAGCTTGGAATTAGAAGCCCCTAAAGTGGGGTTGCTCTCCAACGTACTGACGTCGCCACATCGGATATCGTGGTGGAAATAACCCCACTAGACGATTCCCAGCCGGCGCTAAACCCCCCAAGTGCAATGTAGCAAAGGCACGATCCGATCGGCAAGCAAACCAAACCCTCAGCGGGGCGTAACCATACCCCTACCCTTTCACAGCTTTCCTGGACCTTGCTTGTTGGATGCATCGTCTGTCTGTCGTTGCCGTTGTAGATTTGTTTCTGATTGTGTGAGTGGTATATTCTCCTTTGTTGATTTTTGTAGCAAGTTTGCCGGAGAGCTATCGTCATCATCCATCATCACGACGTCCCATCGGCGGTTGAGCCAGAGTTTCACACTTTGTCGCTTGAACACGCAACACGGTGTTCCCAAGACAAAGATTTTATCTGGTGAAACAGCGGTGAGCTCTATATTTGGTTTATCTGCCAAACTGGTGGGACTCTTGATATACGACTGCCGTTGTTATAGCAGGTTCCGGTTAAAACGTGGCTAGCGTTTTGGGGCGTAATGTGAAAGCGGCTACCACATGTGAACTTGTTTTGATGAACACCTGGAGCTTACTATATTCGTTTAGTTTTAGTGCCGATGGCTTCTTCGGTCTATGCTGCGATACAGCCTCCGAGCGAGGAAGGGGAGAAGCCCGTGACGGTGCTGGTTACGGGCTTTGGTGTACGTACTCTTCTTCTTTTTCTTCTTCCTTTATCAGATACTCTCAAGGTCTCTGGGTCATGCTGGGAACTATGCCTCTTTCTGAAATTGTCTGTTGCTGCTACCCTGTATCATTCATACCCATTTCCTATCTTGGACCTAGCGTCTGGGCATAGATATGAATCATAATTCGGGTTGCAAATGCATGCAGTAAGCAGCAAATCAGCAGTCGACGAAAGATTTTCTCTTTATTAATCCCCCATGCTTTTGTCTTTTCTAAAAGCTTGCATACTCTTTTATGCTCTTTATTCCTCCATCTATATACACACATACCTCATCTCACATAACCACATTGCCTAAATTCTTACTTGCCCATAGAGAGAGAGAGAGAGAGAAAACGTTCCTAAACTAACAAAACAACCCTCTTGCAAACAGCCCTTCCTCACCAAATACCCCAAGAACTCCTCTTGGGAGATCGCCTCCACCCTGCCCGCCCTCATCCCAGCCACACCCACCAACCCAACTCCAATCCACATCCACACCCACCACACCCCGATCCGCGTCTCCTACAACCATGTCCTCAACCTCGTCCCGACCCTCCTGCCCCCAAACAACCCCATGTACCCCGCTCCCGACATAATCCTGCACATCGGCCTCGCAGCAGGCCGCTCCTACTACGCTCTAGAGCAGAGCGCAAACGGCCGTGGCTACTCGCAAATCGCCGACGTAGACGGCCAGCGGTTCCCAGACAGCGCCGCAGAAGCGCACTTTCCCTCGTCAAAGTACCCCGCTAAACTCTCCACCAGCTTCAACACTCCCGATGTTCTGGCGCGCTGGAAGGCCAATCTGGGGTACACGTCTATTGATGGGACCACGACGGACGAAGGCTGTCCCGATGTGAGGATTAGCCACGATGCGGGCAATTTTCTGTGCGGGTTCATCTATTATAATAGTCTGGCGCATTATTTTGGCATTGGGCAGGATGAGAGGCCGGTGGTTTTTATGCATGTGCCGGATTTGAGTGGGAGCGAGGAGAGGCTGAGGGAGGGATGGGAGGTTGCTGTTGCGCTGATCAAGGCGTTGGTGGAGAGCAGGCGTAAAGCTGGGGGCAAGGTGGTTGATGGACAGGGACAGGGACATGGGAATGGAAATGACAAGGAGGGGGTTCATGCGGGTAACAGGACGGATAACAATTTTGCGTAGAAAAACAAAAAGCGGGAAAACGGCATTTTCAAAAGGTGTTACAATCGAGGATAATCGTTGTCCACATTTGACCTTCTTACCCAAACTACGTAGATACTAAATATATACAAGACTGCCCACTCTACATGATACCCTCAACCACCTCCTCCACCCAACCCAACTGCACAACGCTCACACCCCTCGCCCACGCCCTGCCCGTAAATACAAACTCGGTAAATACCACAGCCTCTACCTTCTTGCCAAATAGCACTGAGCTGGGATGAATCGCCACCGTCTGATTTCCCATGAGTGTTTTGTAACTCGCATCCGGCATCAATCTTGCCGTGTTCCCTATGAAACCTCTCAACAAACACTTCAATATAGCCTCACTCCTCGCTTCGTCCGGTGCGCCACCAGAAGCCGTAGCATCGCTAGATAAGAGTTTCTGCTGTTTACACTGCTCGAGTAACTGCGTCCGAATCTTCATAACGTTATCCATTGCGCGGTGCGAGACAAAGTGTTTCTCGCACCAAGCTTTGCGCATTGACTTCTCCTCTACGGCAAAGCGTTGGACGGTAACAAGGAGGGTGATGTGATCGCCCTCGCGGCGGAAGAGGTCACGACGCGCTTCTTCTGCTTCCTCCTTGCGCTCTTCCGAGACAAGATTTAGAAACACGTTTTCGACACTGAGAGCAGCGATGACGTCGATGATGTCGAGGAGGCAGTCGCGTTCAGGTTTTGCGGCTTCGACGAGCACGCGGCCGAGTGTGGGTGTGAGTGGGAATTTTGCAATGGCGAGACCGGTAGGGCTGATCGCGCCGGTGTCGGTGAGGGCTTGCAGGTGAAGGAGTTGGAGGAGCGCTTTTTCGAGGGCTTCGCGTGGGGGGCGGTCGAGAAAGGGGAAGCTGAGGACGTCGTCTACGCCGCGCGCTTTCATCGTTAGGATTGCTTGGCTGAGGTCGCAGCGTAGGATCTCGGGTATGGTGCGCTCTTCCATGGATTTGTAGCCTTCTTCTGTGTATAGACGGTAGCATTGGCCAGGGGCCTCACGACCCGCTCGACCTTTGCGTTGGATGGCAGCAGATTTTGATATTGGTTTTACAAGCAGCGATTCAAGACCTAGACGATTGCGAAATTGCTTCATCTTGGACTTGCCACAGTCGATTACGAAGCGGACACCGGGAACAGTGACTGAAGTTTCTGCGATATTTGTTGCGAGGATAACTCGTCGCGTCCGATAGGGCGTTGGATGGAAGATGCGCTGCTGGGCTTGCTGTGGGAGGGCGGCAAAAAGTGGGAGAGCAATGAGTTTGGGAACTTCGGCGTCCATGCCTTCAGCATAGTCGTTGATGAGCTTCTCAAGGCCTTCGATAGTGTCTTGGCCGGTGAGGAACACGAGGATGTCACCAGGCAGTGGCTCTTTGTAGTGTATCTGGAACACGAGCTTCAAGGCTGATTCGACCCAATCTTGTGTTGGCTGCGGCAGATATACAGTCTGGACCGGATATTGTCGTCCCTCTACGTAGCAAGTTGAAACCTCGCTCGTATCTGAGTTGCTTTTCTTTGATTTATCGGGTTTCTGGAGTGCCTGTTCGGCATTCGGTATTGACTGGCTGCCTCCAAAGAACTTGACGAGGCTCTCAACATCGGCCGTAGCACTCATCACCACAACCTTGAGTGGATGCTTTCTCGTCTTGATGCTTTCCCTATCAGCCAACAGATTCCGCAAGAATCCCAGGATCAAGTCGACATTCACGCTGCGTTCGTGGACCTCGTCTACAACCACCGCACTGTACTGCGACATGTTGGGGTCTCTGAGCATTTCTTGAAGCAACATACCCTCCGTTAGGAATTTGACTTTTGTGTGCTTCCCAGTAGCATTGTCGAAACGCACGCTGTATCCTACTTTGGCTGCAGGCCCTTTGTCGCCGACCAAGCTGCCCATTTCGTCCGCAACACGACGTGCCAGGGAGATTGCTGCCACTCTTCGGGGTTGCGTGATAGCTATGCACCCTGTACACCAAGATTCATTCACCAAGAACTGGGGTACTTGTGTCGATTTTCCTGAGCCAGTCTCTCCGGTGAGAACGAGTACGTTGTTCCTCTGTAGCGCTGCTCTAATGGCGTCCGCCTGTGGCCATATTGGGAGTGATTTACGAACTAGTCGCAACTCATCACGCTTTTTGAGTAGATGAGATGGCACCATGACATGTTGCTGAGAATTTCGGGGTTTTTCAGGCTGCTTGCTCTTGGGATTAGCTTTTTTGTCGAGCTTCGGGCTTCGTTTCGCAGATTCCAACGCCACTTCGGGTTGCTTGCGCTTTGGCAGCTTTCCTGGCCGTTCAACTGGGGTTTCTGTGACACATTCCAGCTCCTTTGACGGGTTAATTTGCGTCTCTCGTTCCGGAATAGGCTTGGGAGTCTCATCATCAGAGTTGTCAAACTTCGTCAGCTGCCCAGCTCCCTTCTTACCGCTCCACCCATCATTTGTTGGCTGAGCTCTCTTTCTCTTTTTGCCTTTTTTCAGCTCGACGGTTTGGCTATTTGGCTGCTCTGCTTCCAGCACGCTGCTCTTTTCTTTTGACATTTCGGGTGTTGTATCTGGATGGGCGCGTTGTAACCAAAAGTTTTGCGATCTTCTCAAATCTTTATCGATAGGCGCGTCATCCTGAACTGGCTAGCGCAGTTTATCGCGCACATCCCCACATTCCACAGAAAGGAATCAGAGTTTATACAAATAATTTTTCTCTATGCTATGCTATTTCGACAACGATGATCTAATAGAATATCGTTGTCGAAACCTTTCGCCTTAATCCAAATTTCGTACATGTCCCCCCCATGCGTCATGAATTTCATTATTATCCACGACTACATTGTACACAGGTTATTAATCGGGTCGATCAGCGGATGCTCGTCTACATTCGACATTACTTTTGAACAACGGAATACTGCATCTACCTGCCTACCTCTTTAATACCCCATCTACCAACTTCTTGCATAGCCTCCTGTCCGCCCTGTGCTAGCTTTTCGTCTTTGAGCACGCCAGCAAGACATTGCCAGCCATCTCTTCCTCCACCCCATTTAAGTACCTCGTTCTTGTACAGCTCTCCATTTTCTCTATCCAGACTGCCCTCCTGACCGTTGTG
>Ga0265797_10004892_pt1 | contig 20007 bp, 9 predicted proteins | sample P2T30metagenome_FD_192433 | JGI IMG/M metagenome (GOLD analysis project Ga0265797, IMG submission 192433) | Plant litter microbial communities from East Loma Ridge, Irvine, California - P2 T30 | ecosystem: Environmental > Terrestrial > Plant litter > Unclassified | place: USA: California...
CAAGCCACGGCCAGCCCAAAAGGCCGCAGTTCGCTTGATTGCGAAGAAGCGCTCCACGAAGCGCCCAACTCGATCTTGAATTTTGATTTTCAGTTCGGGTTTGTCAGTTTCTCTGCTTACGTTTCCACTTCTTTGTTGATTCTGCATTGTGACCAAGCGAAGGGTCTAATAGGGCGGTGCTGGGTACATAGGGTTCGCACACATAGCTATATTCCGTCAAAACATACATTGCTGCTTCTCCGGTACATATCAAAGAATGACTTCTAGAGAGGTTTGCATACGGCGTGTGCAGGACCGCAGAATGGAGTTCACATGTTAGCGCGTTGGGGTATGCGTCATAGGGCTGAACAACGCGTTCCCTTGCCGAAAGCCCACGCGACAAAAGTTCGGTCCGCATTCTTCGCGCGACTCCAACCTACTGCCAGTCGCACCTGCGCCGAACCCACACCTGCTCTCGTCATACATCGCGCAAGATGCTCGATCTACATCGTGCCGATGCTGCGCCCGACACGAAAATATACTTCTCCCACAGCCTCCTCCCATCTTACATCGACCCGCAAAATGTCTCTACGAAAAAGAAGCCCTTCTCAGCCTTCAACAAGCAGAAATACAGCCATACCGTAGACCTCGTCCTCCCCGAAGAAATATACGAGCTCGTTAAAAATGAGCTGGGCCGCCCCGATGGCCCCGCTAGAACGCAGTATGCTCGGGTTCACATGAAGCTTGGGGAAATCCTCGAGACGGAATTCCTAGACACGTACATCAAGCAGGGGAACATTATGATGCTCAGCGAAGGCCGGCAACTCATTGACGACCGGTTCGAACTATACGAAGGCACTCTGCGTATGGAGCTCACGCGTCCGACGTACGAACGATGCGGCCTACAGGGCATCCCGATCGAAGACGGCGGCAAGAAGCACCAGAAGCAGCGGTGGGTAGTGGAATACGATCTGCGCGCTAGTTCGATGAAGCATGGGAAAAAGGGATTTTCAAGACTGGAGTGGGCGTGCAAGAATGTCCTGGATCGGTCGCTCACCTGGCTCTTCTACAACTTCAATCCTTCTTCTGCTGAGTCGCTTGCTGAGGGTAAGGAACCGATATCAAGACACGCGCCTTGGCTACACAACATGGCACCCGAGGAGACAAGCATGGACAACGTTCTTGTGCCGCAGCTCCCCGTCAGCGACCTCACGAAGCTACATGCTGAAGAAGAAGAGGCGCTCGATCTCCTCGAGTACCTCCACATGCTCCAGCTGAAATCTCCTAGGGTGGAAAAGGGTGACAATATCAACCCGCATCTGGCACGTTACGACGTTCCAGATCTAGGCAAAGGTGTCACTACCAGGAACTTGGTCACAGTGCGATGGAGAGGCTTCATGTCGCCGACGTTTGTGCGCAACCTCTTCCTTACGGTTAGAAAAGAAGGCTCCAAATGTAGGAAGAAGCTCAATGGTACACAAGACACAGACGTGAATATGGAAGGCAACAGCATGGTCAAGGATGAAGAGGTGGGGTGGTTTGTTATGAGCGCTCAAGCTTTTGGAGGCAAGAATGCCTGGACAGTGATGCAGTTTGTAGGGCGCGAGACGCTTGTCTGGGAGACGGAGAACTGAGTTGTGTTGGACGACAGAACACAACTTCGTCCAAGTGCAAATCACCGTACTTCTCACACGGCACTCCCTATCTTCAATCGAAGAACATGCGCCCAATGCCCATCTGCGGACCCCTCATTCGGGAGAAAGAGCCTCATTCCGAGCACAAGCGTTAGGTTTACACTCTCCGGAACAGCGTTCTCGCCGAGAGATCCTTGGCATATATGTACCACCACATTGCAGCTGCCACGCAGTAGATCTACATGGTCGTGCTTCCGAGGACGTGTCTGGGACTCTGCATTATGCAGTCCTCGTAGACATAAGGCACGAGACACGAGACGATCTTCATACTCATTCTTGGTGGCCTCGGATGCAGGGTGTAAGGTGACAAGATGTACGATGTCACGTACATGAGATCTTGTCACTTGCTTACGCGGTGAGCATCGTCACTATCGGTGTGCTTTGACTCGTGGTCGCATGCCTTATGCACCAAGTATGTGAATCTCGTCAGTATGCTTTGATGGCTGCACAATCCGTGAAGAGGTTCAGGACAGCTGCCAGAGCACTACGTTGTTTGACAACAATTTAAACACTTGACTTACATCAAGCAAGCACTTTCTCGACGCGATGTATCAATCAAGTCTTCTTTAGCTATGGTATACGACCGCTCTCTGCACATTGTGATTAGCCATTCGGCAGTCTCTTGCAGTAACTACAATTTGTCGTCTTGGTTCTTTACATTGCTATACCCACTTGCCAGACGTCATCTATTTTAAGCGCACCTAAGCCGCCTTACATCAATATGTAGATGTCTCCTCGGAAAAGCTTTTCAACATGTGACAGCCAACTACGACACCTAATCTCAAATCTTCGCAATAGATGGAACGCTTGAGGTCATCGCTACCACAGATTTCCTGGCATGCTAACTTTAGCATCGATTTCCGTGTTCATGCAGGTAGCCGTGCGAATCGCAATAAAGTTTTGAGATAGAGAAGTCCCAAGACCGGCTGTTGTTTAGAGTTCTTCACTACTCGACAGCCAAGGCTTGGTTCAATAGTCGCCTCGGCGCAACCTTCGGTGCGCGGGATGCCGAACTCAAATGTGGGATATCGAGCGTTTCGAACGTTGAGGCTCCTCATTGCTTTTTGCTCGAACACCGCTGCAAGAGCTTGCGGAGTGGCAACCGAGACGCGTTTCTGGGTCGGTACCAAACACGATGTCACGTTGGCATGCATTGTGACAGGACCCTGCATCTGCTTGATATTCTTATCTCGCTATCGCATTAGGCTTTGGGTTCGAGGTTTGTTTGGCAGACAGATGTGTTATGCTTGCCTTGCACGACAATATGACGCTTCCTACTGGAGGTGATCTATGCAGATCTTCTAGTTGCCAAATCCAGGATTCTGAAGGTGACACTACCTCGTCGTACGACCGCATTGCCGCACCTACTGTATGAGCACCTCTGCAATGCTAGTGCGGCTGTACTTTGCAAGTCAGACATGGAAGCAAATCCAAAAACCACGGGGCTTTCATAGACCTTGACAATCTAGACATGATTGCGGTTCCATGTTAGGCCACCATGAAAGTTGATACTGAGGCCGCAATTCGGAGTCCATCTCGGGGCTTATCCCCAAGTGGCTGCAATCCTGTATGCTTTGGCTGACATGACCCTCATTTCGATGAGGTAGAGTGGAGCATTCGCTATTCCACACGAGAGCCCATATTCCAGTTCAGATTCAAGAGGCAGCGGTCAGCGTGGTACGACTTCGGGGCAATGGTACCGATCACAAAGAATTGTGGCTGTACGAAAAGGATGAACTACACGAGCAAAGAGTCAGCGTCTTCAGTCCAGCATGCTGCCTGGACTCTCATGCTCGTGATCAAAGGGCTTGACGCGGCGTGTTGGATCAGGCTTCCTCGTGTAGATATGCAGCCAAGTAAGCCTAACCTTCGAGTGGCTGATGACTGAGCTGGGATCGAGTACCTGTCCTGAGTCAGACGCTTAGCAGTCTGCTATTGCTGCAGACTTCAGTCAGCATTGCCTTGCAGATATTGATTTCGAAGGGCCTGAAATACCAAGCAGACGAATAGGAGCGCTTAGAATTGTGATCGAGCGAATTCAACCTTGACATGTACATCTCAGAATTTTCAAGCGCTCAACGAGGGTTCCTTGACTGCCAACTCCACGTACCCACAGCATCGTTGTCCACTCCACGCCTCTGCTTACACTTGGATCGTGATCCGCATTGTATCCCTGATGAGGTAAGGCTGTCAAAAGATGTTACGCACGTACGAGCTTCTATACTCCACATTATGGACTGTTTCTTCATCTCCACGCTCACCGGCTCGGAACTTTTCGGCCAAAGTCTTGGCTACCGTGCTTGGAGACCTAATGTTCGCGGAGCTTCCGCCGAATCAGAACAGCGGTTTAGGTAATCGAGTCCACTTCATGAGCAGAGCAGAGAGCTGTTTTGTTTTTCGAAGCCATACAGTAGAGGTTTTGTTGCTGTATCATTTGTCACTCGACGTCTGCGAAAAACAACTCTGGAGGCAAAAAGCTTGGTACGTTGAGTAAGCCAGCTAGTTGTTCGCCTGAAGTTCAAGAAGCACTTCGTCTGTTTCCAAGACGGGAAAAGGAAAGCGAAAACACGGTGCCAGGCCACCCGTTGAATGCTTAGCTGCTCGCATGAGAAAAACCAATGACCATGCGACGCTGCAAATACCAAGGCGGTAGTTGGCTACCGTACTCGTGTCGTTTTCGTTCCGATCCGCACCGCTAGTGATTAAGGCCGGCTAAAAATACGCCTTGAGCTTGTGCTCAGGTGAACTGAGAATCCACTGCTCCACCACGCTACGAAATGCGATCGCAAACTTTCAGCTGCTATGTGGGCTTTCGTCTGGCAGAAAGTGCGGGGCGCCTAAGCAATCACCACTCACTTGCGATCAAAGGTAAGCGACTGCACCCAGTTTCGAGGCTGCGTCGGACGATAGGAGGTAAAGTGAACATGCTGTTGGGAGATGCAGGATCCATGCACGCGCAGGAACTTGTTTCTTTGGTAGCGAAAGAAAGAAAATAGCTGCTACGACCCCAAAGCCAGTTTAAGCTTTTTAGCCCTTCTCGGGGATAATACGAAAAGTACTGTGACATCGCCATCAGCCCTGACTCACGACGCGAGGTAGACTGCTCAGACGCCTGTTGGCCGCCTAGAGGGCTAAGGGCCTCTGAGACATACCTAGGTATGGTCGCGGGGCTTACTCTTCTGGGTCTGGAGTACGGAATTATGTCATCTGTGTGGCTTACGCCACATTGTCCATGTTGGTCGCGGAGATGTGCGACGACGGGGAAGCAGGAACTCGGTGCGTGCGCTGTCTTGTCGATGAGCAGTCAGACGGCACGCACTTGCCGTGCCTCCTCCATCGCCATCCATCTCTCATGATGATTTTTCTGGGCCGTTCTCCATGGAGGCTTCAAATTCTTTGACGATGACACGCACATAGGTTCCAAGCGTTCGGACGTCGGAGAGGAGATCCATACCCTGGGGCGATCACACTAGCTTGCATCCCCCACCAAGCTATCAATTAGGTAGACCCACATGATTCGATCTTTGCCACGATACTGCGCGAAAGTGTCTACGCTACGACCTGGAGAGCTGCACGACCCTTGTGTTCCCACTCTCGGGGCTATTGATGTGGCAGAATGCCGGGACTTTGGTTCGTGTCACGTCAGGAGAGGAGGCTGCGCTTGCAATGCTTGCAATGTGCAGGCAGCAGGTAAGCCAGCCATGAACAGGGGTTGACAGCATTGGTTTGTGGGCGTGAGTGTCAGCATGTTAGCGCCGATACCAGGGCGTAAAGGCGGTTGCCGTGGCGTATCAACGGATAAGTTTACTTGAACTTCTTCCACGTTGGTATCCGAGTTCGGTCGTTGCTTGCATGTCAGGGCAGGGTTCTGGAGATGGCGATGATGCATACCGTGTGTGACGTGTTGACAGCTCGAGCAATGCAGGTGGGATGACGATGCAAGGCGGCTGTAGGTAGGCGGCAGTGTCAGTATCACAGAGGCACGACAGATGCAACAGACACATGGCTTGGACATTTTGGTAGAGAAAGAGTCATGAATTCGTCTAACCGGTGCTATGCACATCAGTTGTGATACATGCTATGCGCGCTCGAACAACAGCAAATATAAATCAAATAATTAAAGGCCCGAATCTAACACAGACCATGATTCACTAGAACCGCCAGAAATGACCACCGTGCTTCCTGCAGGCACTCACTGCCGCCGTAGGAGTTACCGTTGTTGTCTTAGTAAATGTGCCGCCGAAAGTGATGACCTTGGTTGTGGTGGCAAAGGCTAGCCTGAACTTGGTTTTTGTCGGAGTTGGCAGCGTAGTGGTCAAAGTCAGAAGACCGGAGAGAACAGTGGGAGGAGGAAGCGTTGTCGTAGCAGAGGCTGTGAGCAGGACAGTCTCGGTTGTGGTAATAGCTGGCGCAGTCATAGTAGCGACTACTGAGACTGGAGTTCCGTAAGTGACAGTTGTCGTGGGAGCGTCAGGAGCACGGCGATCAAGCTTTCCAGCCTGCTCAGCGCGCCTCTGCTTTGCGGCCTCAATGCGAGCACGCGCCCATTCGTAGTCGACTTCGCGGTCGCCCTTGCGGAACAAGCGGTTGTAGTTGGGCATGTGAGTTGGTGTCTCGAGGGCCGCGGGGTGGATCTTGGTGGGAGAGTACGTGCAAGGCTTGTCAGGCCTACCAACATGAGCTGGAGTGGTGCAGGTGGCTGTGACAGTCTTGGTAGTGACACCAACTTGTTTGGTCCAGGAGACCTTAGTGCGGGTCATAGTTTTCGTAGATGTCGTGGTGACTGCCTTGGGCCTCACTGTCTTGATCTTCTTGGCCGTGCCACTGGGTACGGTAACAGTCGAGGTTGGTCCAGCAGTGACAACGTCAGTCGAGGTGGTAATAATAGTTTGAGTCATTGTAGGTGTCTCAGTCATGGACGCAGTCACTGTTGGGGTATATGTGGTAGTGACCGCTGTACCGACGGTCAAGTACAAATCTGGATCGGTCAGTAAGCGTACCATGCAGATCAGGGGATATGCGAAGACGTACCTCTTTGCCATGCGAAAGGCTGGCCATTCTCGCCATTGGCGTCTTTACCGTTGTCGCCCATAACGAGAAGGAGCCAGTGTCCTGAAACCATCTGGTCCTTCTGGATAGGACATTTCGAGATTTCATTCGTATTGTCAGGGGTTGTAGGGATTTGGTCGCATATGAATTCCGTCTCTCCAGGTGCATCCTCTGGTGCGATGAGCATGACATCGGCCTCACCATCTTTGTTGCAGCCTTGGAAGTAAGAGACAGCACTAAAGTCTTCGGTCGATGTTGCATTAATGAAGTAGCTTCCTTCATCGATAAAGTCAACACCATATGAGTAACAGATAGCGCCATCGCTAGGGACGTCGAATTGGGGAGCAGCGTTAACGAAGGTGATGGAAGCGGCAGCCACCGTGAAGAGTACAGAACGAGAGTACATCATGATGGTAACTCAAGCAAATGACTGAAGGTGCAGGTATGATACGCTGGATGTGATATGCAGAGTCAGTGGGCCATGACTTCTTTTGTACCTTGTATGATGATTGAGCTGAGCAGGCTCTTCAAACAATACGGCTTATCTTTTGCGCATACGAACTATGCTCCGACCGCCGAGTAAGCCGGCTTGAATCGAAGATGCAATGAAAATAGTCCAATGAAAATAGTCATGGCAAGTGCTTGATCTAACACTGTCAACACGGAAGCTTGGAAGCGAGCTTGTGACAGACTGGAACATGTGGGCGGGGCAGGCGGTCAGCATGTCGTAAAGACAGTAAAGCAGTGTTCTGCGCCTCATCAGTACCTAGCCCTCGTAAGGCGTCACATCGCTTTGCAGAAGGAAGAAAAGTGGTGCCAAGTGGAGGCAAAGGCATGCGGCCGCTATGGAAGCCACTCGGAGCCTAGTGCCAGCCCGTGCTCGGGTTAGCGCCCATACCCCTGAACCGATCTTAGTGTTCACGTCACTTCACTCGGCCCCAACGTCCGCATATTCTTGCAGCATCCTGCCCGGTCAGTAGAGTTATTCATAGCGATGATAGGCTCGTCAATCGCTTGTCAGCCCGTCCCGCTGTTTCCAGCGCGTTTCCACGAGCTGCGCATGCCGATCCAAGCGTTTGTCAACCAAACTATCACCTCCGCGCTCGTGTCTATTCGTGGGCGCTCACCCCTCTACTGAGATAGTCGCATTCATGTGTGTATCTCAAGCTTTTCTAGCGGCCGGCTTGTCGGCCGTTTACTCGGATGTATGATTTGGTCGCCCGAGTCTATCAAGTAAGTTTACAGGTCGGAAGGCCATCCCTGAGCCCGGAGGTCGAGCTACACAGCATGCATGAGAGGCATATCATACCACCTTGCAGGAGGCAAGGAATAACAAGGCCAGACCGACTAGACAATTGTAATGGACCCCATCAAGCTGACGATGGTTCCGATAAGCCCGTGTCTGATCGGGTCCGTACAAGCCACAGCAGGGAAACTGAATATCCACATCTGATGCTCAACGTCAGCAAGGAAATGGAAAGGATATCGCTGCTTCTAAGCTTCTGTCAGCCTGACTCTGATCCCGGATTTTGATACCATCGTTGAAGAACCAGTGGATCGGAATACGGCTGGTCCATGTGCCTTCGGTTAGCCCTTGCATCTGCCGTATGAAGTTATTCTGGTAACAGAATTAACACTCGATTGGGTCCGCTTGGGTAGTTAGCTTACCTCGGTACCAAATGAGATGGGCTTATTCCCATCTTCCATTTGCGTGGGTCAAGCCACATGGTCCGCACAAGCAATATGCGTTCTCCGTGCTTTTATCACTTCGCAAACAGATTCTGCATCAGGACTAAGACACGCCTTACACTGGCCCATACGCCTACATCCGACTATACAGTGCAGGTTCTTGTCCCCGATAAGCACACGGTAGCTTGGAGTAGCGGCAGTGACTCTGTGGAGTACCGGATCTGCATTTCAATAGATCTTGCATCCGACCAGGGTCTACCATTTTACGCGAGTCTCTAGGATCCTTTACCTTAGAAGGATGTGCAACACGAGTAGGGCCGCTTATCACTCACCGTTCCTAGTAAGTTTGAACTGCCACTGAATTAGCGCTGGCCTGGTCCCTACACACCGGAAGCCTAATGCGGAGTTATATCCGTGCACCGTCTCATGTCTTGGCTTCATCGACTTCGCCTGACAGTCACTCAGTCGCCGATATGCTCGTAATTGATCCACTACCATTGCTGGGCCTCAGCCCATCGGTCTTTGTTTCTACCGACCTCATACATCTGCCTAAACGGCGTTAACGATTAGCTTCAAACGATCGTGATCTTGCAAGTTTCTCCTCGTGTGATAGTACGAAGGAGCATTGCTAGGGCGCCTCCACGTCGATCTGACCACCTGGACCACGCGGGTCCAACTGACATGCAGCAACAAGCGAGAAAAAGTCGGTGTCACGGCTAGGAGGGCTGGCTGACTTCGCCCCGGGCAGTACCCATGGCTAAGCACGCACTGCCGCCACTGTCAATGACTTGTACCTGGGGTGTCTATGGGATGAACTTCATATATAACGGGACCTGTACTCTGGTCAGCCCCTGCCTTGCATTGATTAACTTCAGGGCCCATCCATCGTTCATTGGCCTGGTCAGCATCTCTTCATATATACCGACCACACTTCCATTCTTTCCTCGCATTCATATATTGCATTTTATACCACCATGTTGGTTCCTTCATTAGCCGTATGGCTCTCCTTTGGATCGCTTGCACTCGCTGGTCCACTACGGGCCGAACCGCTCTCAGATGACTTTCCTTCGTATGAACAGATTGTCAAGAGGCAAGACGGTGCTTGCACAAACACAGCACGCACACGAAGCTGCTGGAGCGATGGTTACAGCATTGCCACCGACTTCGATGCTAAGGCCCCTCCGGCCGGAAACACTGTGACCGTAGGTATTTTGCTGCATTGCTACCTAGACGCGTGCTAATTACTTCACAGTACAATTTCGAGATTACCAATGTTACCCAGGCCAACCCAGATGGCAGTGGCACCTCGAAAGAGATGATGTTGGTTAACGGCCAATATCCCGGTCCCACTCTACGAGCAAAGTGGGGTGATACTGTAATCATCAATGTTAAGAACAGCCTCGCGCACAACGGAACCGGTATCCACTGGCATGGTCTTAGGCAACTGAACACTTGCCAGAACGACGGAGTTCCTGGAATCACCGAGTGCCCAATTGCACCCGGAAAGACCCGACAGTACAAATGGAGGGCCACTCAGTTTGGCACATCTTGGTACCACTCTCATTTCTCGGCTCAATACGGCGATGGTGTCGTTGGTCCTATCATCATCGATGGTCCTGCCACTGCCAACTACGATGTTGACCTTGGTGCCCTGCCTATAACCGATTGGTACTACAGGCCAGCTTTTACACTCAACGAGATTGCACAGCATTCTACCCGTGGACCTCCCACGCCTGACAATCTTTTGGTCAACGGTACCCATATCAACGCGGCCAACGACAACGGACAGTATGCCAGGATGAACGTAGTCAAGGGAAAGAAATACCGCATCCGCCTCATCAACACAGCTGTAGACAGCACTTTCAGTGTGTCCATGGACGGTCATCCTTTCACCGTCTTGACATCCGACTTTGTGCCTATTAAGCCCTACGTTACCGACCAATTGACCCTGCAGATCGGTCAGCGGTACGACGTAGTCATCACTGCCAACCAAACTGTTGACAACTACTGGTTCCGTGTCGCCGTCGGATCATGTGGTAGCAATGCCATGACCACGTCTGGCAAGACACTAGGTGCTATCCTCCACTACGACGGCGCAGCCACAACCGGCAACCCCAAGTCTACCACCACAGTCACCATGCGTACGTCGTGCGACGATGAGCTCTCCAGCAACCTTGTTCCCTTTGTTCCCAACACCGTGCCCAGCACCGTCATGGGAGACGTCCAGGGCCACAAGATGGCAATAGATTCCTTTGCCGACCCCGCTAAGAACAACCTCTTCCGCTGGCTCATTGACGGCACACCGCACATTGTAGACTGGAACGATCCCTCTCTCGAGACTGCTCTCGCCGGATCCAAAGACTTCGGTCCAAACGGCAATGTCTACACCATGGACGGATCTGGCTGGTACATGTGGTGGATCCAATCCACTTCTAAGATCGCACTTCCCCATCCCATCCATCTCCACGGCCACGACTACTATATTGTTGGCCGCGGTTCTGGTACTTGGGACGGTTCCACCAACGGTCTCAACTTCAACAACCCTACGCGTCGTGACACTGCTGTGCTGCCCGCTGGTGGTTACATGCTTATTGCTTTCCCCGCCGATAACCCCGGCATGTGGATTATGCATTGCCATATCGCATGGCACGCTAGTCAGGGTCTCAGTCTGCAGTTCATGGAGCGCATGGGTGAGATCAAGGGCAAGTTGGGCGATACCAGCATACTCAAGAATGGGTGCGACGAGTGGGACTCTTACTGGGCAGAGGGATCAGCTCCCGATGCCGATAGGCCGTACAACCAAACTGACTCTGGTATCTGAGATGCGTTCGAGATGAAGAGTTATGATTTCCTTGATAATTAGAGCTTGGCGTTTCCTGGTTGGGCTGTAAGAAATATTTCCGCTTCAGTGGCAAGCTTGGGCTGGTCTTTATATTCGGCTTCTTCGTAAATATTACAACGCACGATATTTCAAATTACAATCGCTTGACTTCATTGATGCTATGGGTGACCGTAGGTGTGATGGATTGAGCTCCGTGGAAGGATATTCAAGCTTAGAGCTCATCCTTGTTCTCATTTTTGTCCTCATCTTTTCCCTCGTGCACCGTCACCTTCGATCGTGCTTGATCAATAAGGCCCCTCCGTACCATGCTCGTGAGCACTTCGTAAGCGACTTGTGCGGCTGCCATTCCTGTGGTTTCTGCTGAACCATCGTATGCTGGGCTGACTTCAACAATATCGGCACCAATTACGTTCATGCCTTCAATACCTCGCAGAATGCGAATGAGTTCACGCGTAGTCCAACCACCCGGTTCTGGCGTCCCGGTGCCTGGTGCTAGCCCAGGGTCGATCACATCGATATCGATACTTAGGTAGACTGGCATCTCGGTCCCCACGCGATTCATGATCGAAGTGATGACTCCCTTGACTCCGATCTCATCGATGTCATCTGTTGCAATGCGAATCCAGCCTTGCTGTGAGTCGTCGGTATAGTCCTCTGGCTCGTCACCCGAAAGCCTTGTCCTTAGTCCTGCATGTACACTCGAGTCGTTTGCAATCAGGCCCTCTGTTGATGCGATCCAGAACATACTGCCGTGGTTGAAGAAAGACTGGGTAGAGGGGTCTTCTTGGTCGATCCAAGCAGATGGGTATTTCGCGGGGTGCCATGTGTCCCTAATGATTGGTTTTCAAAGTCAGCATATATTTCATACACACTTAGGGTGGGAAAACGCTTACAGGTGAGCGTCAAAGTGTACTACGGCAATTGGCTGCCCATACACGTCCTTGAGAGCCCTCAGGGCTGGGAGTGCGATGCTGTGATCCCCACCCAACGTGAGCAGTTTCGGCTTCTTAAGATATTGCACACCGCTCTCTGTGCTCTTCTCGGTCGCAGGCCTTCTTCCAAGCTCAAGAAAAGCCTCACTCATCTGTTTCAATGCCAGAGTATTGTCGAAAGGTGTGATTGGTATATCTCCACAGTCTACAATCTTGGCCCATGATGTGTAGGGGTTCAGGTTCGCGCGGGGATTGAAACCACGGAAGGATGTCTGACGGCTTGAACCTGCGCGGATTGCACGTGGTCCAAATCGAGCTCCAGGTCGGTAAGACACGGCGGTATCGAAGGGAGCACCAAGGATGGCGATATCGTATGTCGTCTCTGGGTGCGTCAAGCAGCGCGTGTGCGGTAGGTGGGCGAAGGTCGAGATACCAGAGAACCCCCACTGAGAGCACTTGTGAGCCGAATCCGAACGCTGGTGAAGAAGCAACTTACATCTGTACCCCATTTCCTCTCCAGCTCATCTAAGCGTTCCTGGGAGAAAGCTTGTTCGTCGACATGATGAGTTGCATGTGAAGAGACGCAAGCTGCACTTGCAGCAACGGCTATCCAATTCCACCGCATGATGTCTGTGTAGCACAATCGCAAAGATTGTAGCAAAGGACCATCGGACTGATGTACATGTGGGCTGGCGTGTAGGGCGGACAATTATGTAAACCGCGTCTTATCGTGCGTCGATGTCATTCCGATCCCGCAGCCGGCGTGTTGCGGGGCATCCCAGAAAGGCAGGTCCATCCTCGTGTGTCTGGGGACGATGGCACTCAGTCGAAATTGCGCTTCAGAAGCTAAGAAGAACCACGTCCATGGTGGTTGATAGCATCGAAAAGATCCGACAAGGGATGAGGCGGAGAATGAGTGGTGACGTAGCGGGCTTATCCCGTGAGAGCGCGTCTCGCGCTAAGCCTTTGACGCGACACTCAGGGTACTCTCCAGCTCAGCTCAACTCACGACCGCAGTTCCATCGAGTGACGTATTGCCCATCATATCCGAGCTTCTTCATCTTTGCAGTGCATACTCGCGAAACTATACGACAGAGTTTATTCAAGCGTCGACGCCATGCCCGAGGTCAGGACGCGTACCAGTCGCACGCACATGATGGCTGCTGATATCAAGTAGATCGCAGAAGTTGCGCGCGTTGTTAGCTTCTTGAAGAAACATGCAGTCGGAAAAACTATCGAGGCCGTCAAGGCACAGGAGGATAACGTGCGTTTTTCACATCTGGCTAGAGAAGCTCGACTCACAGTATTCAGATCATCTTTGGAAAGGTCGGCACTTCAGCGACCGCATTCAAGGAGGCCATGACCGGCAAGAAGATAGTTGATGCGCGCCAGCAAGGAAAATACTTTTGGCTGGTCATGGACTCGCCGCCACATCCTTTGATGCACCTTGGAATGGCCGGCTGGATGAAAGTATGTATCACGTTTCTCATTCATTGCACCCAAACTGACAACTTGAAAGTTCAGCAACGATGAATCAGCATACTATCGCCCAACAAAGCCCGAAGAAGCAGAATGGCCACCAAAGTACTGGAAGTTCATCTTGCAATTGAAAGACTCCAAAAACGAAGTCGCGTTGGTGGATGCAAGGCGACTTGCTCGTGTCAGATTAGTCGATGCTGCTGCCGAAGATATGAGGAAGACTACACCACTAAAAGAGAACGGGCCGGATCCTGTCATCGACAAAGACATTTTGACAGTGGATTGGCTGAGTAAGAAACTACGGAGCAAGAAGGTGCCTGTGAAAGCATTGCTTCTTGAGTAAGCATAGACGGATCAATTGTTGTACAGGTTAACTAACGATCGAAAGTCAAGCGAACATCTCGGGTATAGGAAACTGGGTTGGGTAAGTCAAAAACCGTTGAGAGCTACGTATCAAGTTCGCTAATCCTTACAGTGACGAGGTCATGTACCAGGCTCGTCTACATCCGGAGCAATACAGCAACACCTTTAGCGACGAGCAGATAAAACGGCTGCACGATGCTATCATGTACGTCTGCGATACCGCGGTAGAGGCCAACGGGGACTCAGATGCCTTTCCCAAAGACTGGTTGATGAAGCACAGGTGGGGCAAAGGCAAAAAGGAAGCACAGAAGCTCCCCACTGGAGAGAAGATTACGTTCCTCAAGGTTGGTGGGCGAACTTCGGCTATCGTACCAAGTGTCCAGAAGAAGACAGCAGCTGTTGCTGGTGACGTATCTGAAAGCGCAGGTGAAGAGGATGCAGAAGAGGAGGCGAAGCCTAAAAAGGGCGGCAAGAGGAAGGCAGAGCCTGTGGAGGGGGAAGACGACGAACCCGAGGAGGCACCAGCCAAGCCAAAGCGAGGGCGCAAGAGTGCGAAGGAGCAAGTCAAGGAAGAGATTAAGGAAGAATCGTCCAACGAAGCAGAAGAGGTCCCAGCCAAGGCCAAGCGAGGACGCAAGAATGCCAAAGAGGAGGCGAAAGATAAGACTGTCGATGCTACGAAGGAGAAGCTACCAGCAAGAACGAAGCCTAGCAGCAAGAAGGCAAAAGCAGATGTCAAAGAGGTCGACGAGGCAGTCGATGAGGAAGCAGCTGATGTAGCGGAGGACACGCAGCCAACGAAGAAACGCAAGACTGCTACGAACGGCACCGCAAAGAAGACCAAGGCTACCGCTAAAGAAGTGACCAAAGGCGAGGAGACGAGTGAAAAGCGGCGATCTGGACGTCTGTCAAAGTAAAGTGTGGGTGGAAAAGTGTCTACATAGTTTCCATAGCTGTATTGTGTGTTTTCAGAATATGTCTCAGCGAAGATGATTTGACGACTTGATGCAGGCGGGGTGTAGAGATGGGCACGTGCATGACGAGTTGGAGGTGCGGGCTAGCACTCGGACATTGAATTTCAGAGCTCCCCACACACGACGTAGTGCCACATCCACCACCAGCCACCAGTACTACGGCTGCTCATCCAACAATCATTGTCGCGATGATATACTGCACCCAATAAATCATCCTTGCATCAACCTCAACCCCGCCCTCCACCACGTCCCAATTGCGTCAACTTGTCCATTCCGACCGGAAGTTGTGCGTAATCGGAACCTCGTCCACGCTTCGCGCCTTGCACACAGCCCACCGTCGCGATGCCGCAACCACTCCCCAGCAAGGAGCAGACGCTCTTCCGATCGCTCGTCAAATTCTACGAGGGCAAGCTTTACAAGAAGGGTAGGCGTCAATTGCAGGACAGGATACACGGCCGCTGACCCCGCCAGGCCTGAAAGCTGCCGAGCAGATCTTGAAGAAGCACCCCACACATGGCGACACCCAAGCGATGAAGGCCCTGATCCTCAACTCTCAGGGCCAGGGCGACGAAGCCTTCGCCCTCTGCAAGGAAGCCCTCCGCAATGACATGAAGTCGCACATTTGCTGGCACGTCTACGGTCTATTATGGCGGTCGGTCAAGAACTACCCAGAGGCAATCAAGTCCTACAAGATGGCCCTGCGCCTCGAACCGGGCTCGCTGAACATTCTCCGCGACCTCGCGCTTCTCCAGTGCCAAGTCCGCGACTACGAAGGATACATTGAGAGCCGGCGGAAGATGATGCAGGAGCGACCGCAACTGCGACAGAACTGGACGGCATTGGCAGTAGCTTACCATCTGTCAGGCAACTACGCCGAGGCCGAGAATATCCTCAAGACGTACGAGGAGACTCTCAAGCAGCCCCCGTCCAAGCTGGACCTCGAGCACTCCGAAGCGACCCTCTACAAGAACCAGATAATATACGAGTCCGGCGACGTCGAGCGTGCGCTGAAGCACCTGGACGAGGTGGTGCGTGTCAGTCTGGATCGCTGCGCCGCGCTGGAATTGAAGGCCAAGTACCTCCTAGAACTCGGACAGAAAGAGGAGGCTGAGAAGGCCTACAGGATTCTCCTGGGCAGGAACAGCGAGTACCGCGCGTACTTCGATGGCTTAGAAAAGTCCCTGGGGCTGGACCGATCCAACGATGCCGATATCGAGAAGCTGAACGAGCTGTACCAGTCTTTCGCTAGCAAGAACGAGCGCAACGATGCTGCGAGGCGGATACCCTTGGACTTCCTTCAGGGCGAGGCTTTCAAGACACAAGTAGACCAATATCTCAGGAGGATGCTGAACAAAGGCGTTCCCTCAACCTTCCCCAACATTAAGTCGCTGTACCAGGATGAGGAGAAGAAGGCAGTCATTGAGGAGCTTGTGCTCGGTTATGCTTCGGAAAAACAGACCAACGGCGAGACCAACGGCGACAACTCTGATCGTTTCGAGCAATCTGTGCTATACTTCCTGGCTCAGCATTACAACTACGTGCAAAGTCGCGACTTGAACAAGGCCATGGAGTACATAGACAAGCTACTTGAGAAGGATCCGAAATCGGTCGACTACAACCAGACAAAGGCCCGGATCTATAAGCACATGGGCGACGTTCAGAAAGCTTCGGAAACGATCAACCATGCGCGAGAGCTCGATGAGAGAGATCGATACATCAACACCAAGTGCGCCAAGTACCAGCTGCGAAACAACGAGAACGAGACAGCGCTGAACACTATGAGTAAATTCACTCGCAACGAGACTGTGGGAGGTCCTCTCGGCGATCTCCACGACATGCAGTGCATGTGGTACCTACTCGAAGATGGCGAGGCATACTTGCGACAAGAGAAATATGGCCTTGCTCTCAAGCGCTTCACAGCTATTGCCGATATCTTTGACATTTGGCATGAGGATCAATTCGACTTCCACAGCTTCTCGCTACGAAAGGGCCAGATTCGTGCTTACATCGATATGGTCAGATGGGAAGATCACCTTCGCGACCATCCTTTCTTCACTAGGGCAGCTACTCAAGCAGTCGAATTATACATACGTTTGGCAGACAACCCCAAGTTCGCGAATACAGACGAGCTTGATTTGGAGAAACTGGATCCTACAGAGCGCAAGAAAGCTGAAAAGAAGGCTAAGAAGGAACGCGAGAAGGCTGAGAAGGCTGAAGCCGAACGCAAGGCGGCAGCTGCAGCAAAAGCAACTGCCAAGGGTGACGATGGTGAGACTAAGAAGGAGGACCAAGATCCAAATGGCGAGAAGCTTCTTCAGACGAAGCAGCCTCTGGAGGACGCACTACGTTTCCTGCAGCCGATGCTCGAGCTAGCACCAAAGAACATCGAAGCTCAGAACGTAGGTTTCGAGGTTTACCTCCGACGAAGTAAGTTCTCTAAACTCACGAACTACTCGATCAGTATGCTAACAGCTATCTAGACAAGTTTCTGCTCGCGTTGAAATGTCTGCAGGCCGCACGAGAAATCGACCCGGAGAACCCCAAGCTGCACGAGCAGAGCGTTCGCTTCCGTCAGGCTCGTAAGTCAAATTCAAGATGCCCCTCCAGTCACACAGCTAACCCTACAGTCGCCAAACCTGCCGAGCCACTCTCATCTCAAGCCTCAGAGGTCATCAAGGACTCGTTCACCACACCGCCCGCGGATGCAGACCTTAAAGCTTACAACGACGACTTCCTTAAAAAGCATTCGCAGAGCGCATCCCATCTGCAGTCGGGATACAATGTCCGATACATCCTGGACAACAGCTCAAAATCTCAGAACGAGCAAGACCTACAGAAGACTCTCGACTTGTCGAGCATTACGATAGAAGAAGCCCAGTCTGGGCTTGCGTTGCTCAACCAGTGGGGGAGCGAACAGAAGGTCAAGGACGACTACAGGGCGAAGGCCGCAGGTCGTTGGAGCGATGCTACCGCGTTCAAGAACTAAGAGCGATCTTTTAGCTCAAGTGGAACGCTTCTTGGTTGCATAACTGTATATGTGGTTATGATTTACGCATTCCATCTGATTACACGTCTGGTAGATAACGCGTAGCATATGCATTTGCAAGGCGTCTGAACGCTACACAAAAGCAATGAATAGAAATCAGCAGACCACAACAATGGCAAACGTGAAGTCTAGATCTCCAAAGGATGATCAACAAGATGTCGAGGGTTGCGTCACACGTAGGAAGATCCGAAACGTAAAGGCTTCCGGATGTTCCATCAGCCAATCACAGGTCGCGCAGTACGAAAACTGCCATTCGTGGCTAGCTTCAGGTCCGGTGTGGGGAAGCCTCACAGCCGCACCTTACGAAACATTCAATCTCGAATTCTATGTCCTTTGTACGCTTCAACAGCGTTCCGTATATCGTGTCAGCGTTCGTACTGCCGTATAGACGACCTCAACGTGTCGTAACCTCATCGAGAGCCTTGGCCGCTAACTAAGCGATTACTCCCTACATCTTTTTACGCCACCGTATACACCGTATAGCTACCGGCTTCCGCAGCCGAAAGTCATGGCAACTAGACGATCACACAACAAGACAAGGTTGGGATGTAAGGAGTGTAAGCGGAGGCGTATAAAGGTTAGTAGTCTATACTAGTCTCCTCTTGCACCGTTATGCACACAGGGCGGATAACGCCGGCTTGATGCATCTAAACCACGTTACCTGCCCAGTACCACAAGGTAAACAAGGTACTTACCTAGAAGTCATTTCAATATCGACTGGCTTTGAGTTCTTTCGAGAGCTCTGAATCATGGCGCCCCAGAATCTAATAAAGACATGTTACGAGAGGCATCATGGGCTTTCAATGCCGTCATCTATGTGGGCTAGAGCAAAGACCTACCTGCAAAAAGACCAAGCACACATTGTTCCATCTCTCATAATACTAATTTGGGTTTCAGTGCGACTGTAAGCACCCATCGTGTGGGAATTGCGACAAGAAAGGCGACACATGCAGTTTTCTCATGCTGGCCCCTTCGTCGCGCCTCTCGACAACTTCGACATCACCCGCATCAACACAACAGCTCACCACATCACCATTTCCTACACCAAAGACACCCGAAACCCGAAACCCACCGGCGTATTCGCCGACCAACCTCATCGCATTCAGTAATGAAGTAGCCCTCGCAACGCAAACACCACGTCACACTGAGGTCTTTTTTGATGACTCGCCCCTAGACTTCTCCACCAGCTTAACGACGTCTCCTTCCCAACAGGGGTATTTTCCAGAGCTTACTATACCACCTTACCTCCGCTTAGACGATGCCTGGAAGGATGTTCGGGAGCTTCTTCCACCACCACTGCAAGAGGTCTTGTGTCACTACGAGTTCACGACTTCTCTCACTCTCGCAGGCGATGACCCTGCGAAGGCAGCATGGCAGACTTATGTCCCTGAAATGGCGCAAAATCACGACTTCTTAACCAACTGTGTACTCTCAGTCGCCTCTTTACACCTCGGTCGGCTTTACGATCGCAAAGAAGACAAGAAGAGGATGGAAACTTTGGCAGCAGCACGAATGAACAAAGCTTTAGTAAGGTATAGAACGGAGCTCGAGAATGTAACTCAGGAAAATGCCGCAGCACTGTTTGCAAGTTCGACTTTCACAGCCGTGTACCTCTTCCGCACTTCCGCGATAGATATCGAGAATTTACGAGCTTCAATATCGCCAGATACCGTTGTACCGCCACCCGAAATAGTAGACAAGATGTTGTCTTGCGCGCTAAGAACGATTTGGGGACTTCGAGGTCCCCTCACCGTTCTTCTGTCGGGCTGGAATTGGGTCGTAGGAAGTAAAATGCAACCAGTCACAGCACGAGAATGGTGGCCGAAAACCTCTGCGCCAGCGACTCCGCGCGCCCTTACAGAAGACCAACGTCTCGAAGCCATCGAAAAGCTGTGGATGGAAAGCGAGGCATCTTCAGAGCCGCACTGCGTCTACCTCTCCCAAGCCCTTCTATATCTTC
>Ga0265797_10004893_pt1 | contig 20007 bp, 19 predicted proteins | sample P2T30metagenome_FD_192433 | JGI IMG/M metagenome (GOLD analysis project Ga0265797, IMG submission 192433) | Plant litter microbial communities from East Loma Ridge, Irvine, California - P2 T30 | ecosystem: Environmental > Terrestrial > Plant litter > Unclassified | place: USA: California...
TGCCGAAGGGCGAGCAATACCAGATCGCGTCAGCCGATGACGTCCTACCAAGTATCTCCCTCCCTCGGGTATGTCGTCAGCTATACACTGAGACAGCGCTCCTTTCCTACATGCTCAACCACTTCAAATTCGGAGGATCACTGTCGAGAACCGCGGGCAACCGACATGCTGGCTTTTACCACAACTCGTTAGACTTTTGGCTCAACCAACGTGCTCCTGCCCAGATCAAGGTCATCTCTTCGATTGGTGCTCCACACGACTACCTCCGCAAGTACCTCTATGGCGGTCGACCTGCTTTCAGCACAATTCTTCCAGGTCTGAAATTAGTTGACCTTCAGGCTGGTCAAGTTTACCTCGGCGACGTCGGACCTGAGCGCTTCAGACATAGTTCGATCGTCAACAAAGACCTCGAGAGCGGCATCGGCATGTTATGGTCGACAACGACAGGACCAACGGTATGAAAACCGGATCGGGACTGGGAAATTTCCATGGCTAAGGATCTGACTCATTTCAACTCCGTCGTGGACACAAATGACGCATGAGTTTTCACTCCCGTGGGGAGTGGTGGGAGTGCGGAAGACGATTATGGTTTTCAGGCTCCTAACCTGGGAAGGCAATTCGACGATAGTGAGGTGCTCGCAAGGTTTTCAAGACTGTCTTATGTAACAACAACAACAATCAATCCAATCAAGCAGGCAGGACGTCAAGAATTTCTCATGAATGCCTATTGATTCTTCCAAATTCAATTGAACTGGCAATCTCGATATCCTTGCGACTGTCGGTACACATGTTTTGTCTTTAAGCCCTACGTTGACAGGCTGCTCGTAGCATTACCAATGTGCTCCAGAGTGCGACATTCATTATGCAACTGTAAGAGCCCTTTGAGCGGCACCATGCAGCGACTTCAGGTCGAGTGCCCAGATGAAGAGGAGGTCCGATATTCCGAAGCTGAGTGTCGTGCATAACCACTGTTAGCTTTTATGTCTGATGTCCTTGACGACGCAGACACTTTCTCGTAAAGACTAGAAAGTGGATGGGAAATTATATCATTGATCAGGAAAGAAGTGCAGCCGTGACTAATAAGGGAGAGACCAGAAGGAAAGTGTATCCTCATCCGTACTCAGAAAGCGTCACCAAGTCAACTCGTGAACCAACCCTCGCATGTGTATCCGCTTCATCTCCACGCAATTCAATCTCCAGTACATCCCTCCGCTCTAACAGCAGTCCTCCGCACACTCGCAGCAATCCGCACAACACTCGCACCCCTCCTCACACACAAAGCAACAACACAGCGTCGCAAGACACGCGGTAAGACAGCCTCGGTCTTTCTTCTGCTTGGGCGGCGGGCCCTGCTGGTACTGTCCCTGCGGCGGTCCGTAGTACATTTGTTGCTGTGGCGGTGGAGCGCCGTATTGCATGGGCGGGCCTTGCTGGTAGGGCTGGGGTGGGCCGTAGCTGTTGGAATATTAGTTTAGTGGGAGGTGGATGGATGTGGATGGACCTTTGCTGTGGGTATTGGGGGGCGCTGCCGCCTTGGTAATATCCTTGGGACGCCATTATGTTTTCTTGGTTGGAGGATGAAGTGACTTTGCGGGTTGTGATCGAGCGATCGTCGGAGCTGTGAGTAGCGAAAACCAAGCTTTGCGCCAAGAAGCTTGTTGAGGTTGACGGGTGTAACCGAGGCTGGATGCTTGGATCGCGAAAACAAGTCGTAGGAGGAAGTTGGAAGTTCGAGGTGAGTTGTAGGGGTGAGCGAAGAGAAGTAAACAAGGTGGATCAGGCGCACCTTCACACTGCTTATAAGCTCGCTCTCTCACCGGCCGCTCTTCCGCGGCGCATGATCGAGCGTAATTGGCGCAGGCTCAGGCCCATGCACATGCTTCGTCACCACGATCGTTTAGTGCCGAATAGTTTAGCTTACTGCGCCACTAAGCTTCTTAATCAGTGTGATTCATTATTGCGAAAGGATAATAACGTAGGGATGCTGGAAACGCGAGCATCTTCTGAGAGACGTGCTGCTAATGAGTTCAGCGAAATCACCCATAGAGACCATGTAATAAGAATTTCTCATTGACCGCATCACTCTCTGTCGATACCCCGAGTCACAGTGACCGTCGCGTAGCTTCGTCATGCTGTCAGCCACAAATGTGGATGCGCCAGGGGTCAAGGGCTAAGCACCAATGCACACCTTGGCGGAAGCTTGGTTTCGGAAGCGTTTTGCGGCAGGCAAAGGGTGGATTTTAGTGCACGTCACATCAACTGTCACACGTCGTGGCCCAAAAAAATGACCTGTTTATGTAGATCTGTTTCTTCGCCCCTAGCACTCTGTTCAAAACAAACTCTCTATGTAGTTCTAGTCCCCAAAACCACGCCCAATATGTCGAGAGCGAAGAAGGTCCGATAGGCGCTTCTAACTTGCAGCCACACCGCACGGTTCAAGCTGAACACGTCCCTCACATCCAGATTCACAAAGAGAACCAATCAAATCGCTAAATACTAGTGGAATGCTATGTAACCGCTCATGCTCAATCGACAACACAACAAAGCACGCACCTCTCCAGATTATGTACACATATATATGGGGTCGAAGACAATAGATACTCTGTCTGCTAGGCAAGCTACAGCCAGCCTCGGAATTTAACATGGCAGCAGCAATCATTAAAAGCCAAAGGGATTTTGCGGTGCTACAGAATGTCAGTACCACATTCCAACAATGACAAGATAGATCATTCAACTCACTAGCATTAGCGAGACTCGCCTTCCCTGTTGGCTGAGGCGTAAGTTTCTTCGCAGCCTGAACACCAAACCTAATCGGCGGCGCGGGGCCCGTCCGCTGCGGCACCAACGGCTGCGCAGTAGGCATCGACGGCATGGGCGGCATTGGAGGCATTGGCGGAGCTTGTCCAAAGCCAGTTGGTTGGGGCTGGATGGCGGGGGGCAGGAAGCGGTTGATACCCGTTGCTTGTGGGTTGAGGGGCGACGGTTGGAAGCTGTTGTAGCCCGTTGGCTGGGCCTGCATGGGCTGGAAGGGCGCTCGCGGTGGATCTGCGAAGGGGCTACCGTTTTGCTGGTAGCTTGGTTGGAAGCCGGTCTGCATAGGTTGTTGAAAGCCAGTCTGCATGGGCTGTTGGTAGCCGGTTTGCATTGGCTGCTGGAAAGGTGCGAATCCGCCTTGCTGCTGGGGCATTTGCTGAGGCATCTGCGGCGGAGGCGACATGGAATTGTAGCCAGTTTGTTGAGGCATCATGCCGTTTTGCTGGTAGCCATAACCATTCTGTTGCGGCATACCCGTCATCTGCGGTTGCATCTGTTGCATGTTCTGTCCGTTCACCATGTTGGGATTGAAGCCAGTCAGTTGGGGCTGCAGGGGCGGAGGAGGCCCAAAGGCACTCTGTTGAGGGTTTTGTGGAGCGGACGAAGACCGCATCGGCGGTGGCGCAATGCCACCAGCCATTTGCTGTTGTGGTGGCTGCGGTCGCATGCGTGGTGGAGCAAGATTTTGAGGCTGTGTAAGAGCTTTGATAGCAGCGACTTGATCAAACAAGGACGGTGTAGCACCCGTAGGCTGCGGTTGCTGAGCAGGAGCTTGCGCCGGCGGAGGTGGGGATTGGGCAGGCTGAGGCGCTGGTACGGGTGGTGTTGGTTGCGCGATCAGCTCTGGCTTAAGGGCTGGCATATCCAGCAATGAAAGATCATTCATTGAACCAGTGAGCTGAGGCGGCTTTGGTGCAGGAGCTGATTGTGCCGGAGGTGGCGAAGTCGCCGGTGCTGGCGCAGAAACAGAAGCTGTGCGCGATGGCTTGACGTCCCATGCGTTGTCGTCGAAACCCTCTGTCTGCTTCTCGCGCGCCGGTGCCGACGCCAGTGGTGTGGAGACAGCATCGGCGGGCTTCTTGACGGCATTGTCACTCTTTTGCTCGAATGTCTTTGCATCGACAACATCGTTGGTCTGAATGGCTGGCGCGGGTCGTCCCTTGCGAGTATTGTTCCTGAGCGCACCACCAGGACCAGAGAAAAGACCACCAGAGCTGCCTTCCTCCCCGTTCTCCTCGGCGAAGCTCACGCCGCGCTTGTCTCCACTACGTCCATACTTTCCTTCCAGATACTTGGTCACGCGCAGATTGTCGCCTTCTTTGAGACCCAGCGTACGCAGAAGAGCTGGTGTGATATCGGGTAGATTTTCTTCACCCATCTGGTCTTTGTGGAAAGCTTGAGCATATCGCTCGCAGATCTGCGGGTTTACGCCGGCCTTGAGGAAGAAGTCAAACCAGTCGTAGTCGGGCTTCTTCTCGACTGTGATGCCCGTTGGCGATTGCGGGCCTTGCTCCTTGGCTCGCAGCGTGCTCCGCCTCTTGAGATCGGACAGTGGCTTGTCGTCATCTAGAGACACTCCCGTGGCACGCTCAACGTACTCGAGATCCTCTACGGACATCTTAGTCACAGGCACAGCAATCTTGACACCATTGACTTTGTGTAGATGGATCTTGCCGCCTTTCATCAAGATGAACTCTGCATCAACCTTGAATGTGCCGGTCCGGTCGGTCCACGTTCGTACTCGCGACGTGTCTAAGGATGGTCAGAAGGCTTCTCTCTTGTGTGAAACAATATACGCACCGGGCTTTGATGTCGATTTGGTCGAAGTCGTCTTGTCGGCGGCGGAGGTGTCGCGCTTGCTCGATCTCTGTGATGTACGACGATGGTCAACATTTGTCTGCAGCAGACTAGAGTTGCGCGAAGGCAACCGCAGGCCAGGGCCTACCTGATCAGTCCTTGGCTCGCTCTCAGGTCTCTTCCGCCGCGAGGCCTGGCGAGCAAGCTCCTCCTCCTCCCGCCTGTTTTGCTCGACGCGCGATCGGCCGGCGTTGGTGCCCGTGCGGGCGGTCTGGGCAGCGGGCGCAGACACGGGAACGGACTCCCTGATGTCGACGTAGTTGGCGGGCACGACGCCCTCCTTGCCGTTCTTCAGGCGGCGCACGTTCCACCACTCGTCGCTCGCTGAGTCGTCGAGCACGAGGACCTCGTCGCCGAGCCCCACAGTGACCTCGTCGTCGCCCTGGGCCATGAAGTCGAAGAGCATGACGCCCTTCTTCTGCACGTTGGAGCTGCCGGAGCCGGCGGCCAGGATCTCGCGCAGGCCAGCGCCCTTGGCGGCGCCGGCAAGCTCGCCCAGGGCGGACATGATCTCGGTGGCGGTGTCCTTTGCGCCGCAGTGGAAGTCGACGCTCTTGCTCGGCTGCTTGAGCTCCATGAAGATGTGCTTGCCCTCCTGCGAGTAGTACTCCATCTTCTCGGCGGTCCACTCCTGCTGCGGGCCGTCGCGCGACTTCTCGGGGGCAATCATGATCATGCCCTTGGGGATGTTGACGCCGAGGGTGATGGGCATCTTCTTGTTCTTGCCGGGCTGGGTGAGGTACTCGTAGATGTTGTAGAGGTGGTAGCCGCCGCCCGAGACGGGCGTGGCGGGCTGCTCGTCGCGCGGGTCATAGTGGTCGAAGGTGGCGCTGCGGGGCGGGGGGGACGGCAGCTGGGGCGAGGGCGACGGCGCGCGGGCGTACTGGGTGGGCGGCGGGGAGAAGGAGTCGGAGGGCGGGCGCTGGGGCAGGCGGGGCGGCGGCGCTTCCTGGTCGTCGTCGTCGTCGGACTCGTCGGGGGTGAACTGCACACGCCGTCTCTGAGCCGGAGCTGCGCTGACGTTGGGCGGGGGGGAGATGGAGCGCTGGCCCTGGCCCGACTTCTTCTGGATGATGCCTGCGAGCGCGGCGGCGGGGCTCGGGCGCGGCGGGCTGTCTGGCGTGGGCTGCTGCTGGCCGTCGTCGTCGTCGTCGTCGTCCGAGTCGGGGGCTGCTGTGGCTGAAGCTGGGGGTATCGCCGGGCGTGCGTGCGACGGCGAGGCCAGCTCAATGTAGTTCGCCGGGGCAAAGCCGTAACTGCCGTCCTCGCCCACCAGCGCCCAGTCCGGGTCCGTCGTGTCGTAGACGTCGAGCACCGCGTCCTCCTGGAACGACAGCTCCTCGTCCGTCTGCCGCGCGTAGTCGTAGAGCGCCCGCGCCTGGCCCACGGGCGGCGCCTCCTCGACGTAGTTGTTCGGGATCAGCCCCTCGGGCTCCTCCTCGTCCTCGCCGTGGCCCTTCTTCTTCGCCTTCCACCAGTCGTCGTCGGCCGACTTCTCCAGCACCATCAGCACGTCGCCCTCGCTGAGCGCAATCTCATTGTCGCCCTGGGGCACATAGTCGTAGATGGCGCGGTAGATTCCGAGGAACACCATCGTGCCGGCGCTGTACGGTGGGGTCCTCGATTGTGGGTTGGTGAAGGTGTTGGAGTAGGGGAAGCTGTTGCTCGTGCACAGGTCAGACGCGCTAAGCCTCCGCAGCCGTCCATGTCTCCACAGTCGACGTAATCTGCTTCCATCCCATGTGCCATATCAAGACATGCCGTCCTGCACGCACTCAAGTCATTCACTGTCACTTGTACGAGTATCCCAGTCGTCTCAATAAGTATACCTAAACCCCTCTGTCCCCTCCAACACTCTCTTCCCGCCCCTCTGCCCCCTGTTCATCCTCCAAAACGCCACCGTGAACACACCCACAATCCCCATAATCATAACATGACTCCCAATACTAATCCAAATCGCCGTCATGTACCTCGGACTCTCCTGCTGCCTTACAATAAAACTCCCCGCAATTCCCCCAGCGCCATTGCACGCCGTCACCGCCGCAGCCGTAAACACTCTCTTCCACTGCCCCACAATGTTATTCGCCTGGTACGTCGCCATGGCCGCCCAATTAGCTACATATGCTCCCGTGGCTAGATACGTCCCGATGTAGCGCACAGTCACTTGGTCTGTAAAGCCGAGCATACAGAAGCCGGCGATGAGCGTGATGCAGTTGAAAATTATAACTGGCCCACGAAGTTGGTAATAGTCGCCGACGAGCGATGACAGGATGGCGGGTATGACGGCGTAGTAGTACGGCGGTGCTGCAAGGAGTATCGACTTGTTGGTGCTGAAGCCCATGCCTCCTTGGAGTATGATGGGCAGGAAGTAGGAGAGGGAGGTTGAGACGACGTTTTGCAGGAAGTAGAGAAGGCAGAAACCGTACACCTTCGGGCCCTTAGCGTGTATGAGTACCTTTCGCCATGTAAATGGATCCGGCTTGACGTCTCCTCTATCATCCTGGATACGCAACGATGCCACTTCGCTCTCGGACTTGTTGAGGAACTGGAAGCTTCGATGTGAGTTTTCGGGAAAGTCGACCATCCACCAGTAGGTTATGATGCCGATGAAAGCTGTTATGGAACCCTGAACCACATACATATATTGCCAACCTTTTAGACCTGCTTTGCCGTCGAGCTGATTGAGCCCGAAATTCACAATGCCTCCTGTCGCGAGTACTATAACCTCCCCACTCTGCATGTACGCAAAGCGTAATTGCTGCTCTTTCCTCGTATACCACGCCGAAATCAGTACTGTGAGTCCGGGATACACTCCGCTCATTGCAATCCCCAGCAGGATCCTCAACGCTATCATCTGGCGCCACGTCTTCACAAACGCCGTACACATCGTAATGATCCCAAAGCAGAACGTGATGAACGAGAACCAGATTCGCGGGCCGAATGTCCTTACTGCAATGGTAGACGGTAACTGGAATGCGATGCTGGCGATTGTGAAGATGAAGATTGAGACCGAGTACCTATTTCCGACGTCCAGCTCGAGATCGCGCAGCATAGATGTTACCGAAGCTGAGGAGATTACGCCAGAGTCGAGGAGGTTGAGACTGCAAAGGATGCCGGCGATGCTGCAGAGGCGGAGATCGACTTTTAGACGGATCTTCTGCGCCCATTGTTCTTCGAGGTCAGGCCGTGCGGAGGAGACGAAGACATCGTCGTCGCTGGGGACGTTTCGGATGGATTCCTCGGTGAATGCCTGGCTGCGAGGACTTTTTGTCATGGTTGTTGGAGGTTGAGGAATGTGAGCATAGGTATCAATAAGAGTACGTGTGGCGGGGTCATTGTTAGAATCCATTAGAAATGGTTGCGTGCTTATTACCGGAAAGTAGTGGTGTAACTTACGCAGGCTCCGCAATGTGAAGATCATCCCACCTCGGCAACGAGAGACGACAAATCAAAATCGACCCTGTGCAACAATGGCAGATATGCCATGTCACTGATGAACAACATATTCGTTTAGTTTTCATGTGCTGGCTCGTCAATTTTGCTATTAACAGCTTCGAATATTGACATGATATTGCACAATTGAGTGACTAGAGGAGCATGCATCCAGACAAGACGAAGTGATTCGTCTTGAGCTCAACCTCACTGAGATCGTACGTTTGAAGTCGGATTTCATGCAAAGACAAATTTGTTCTCATAAGGATATTGAACAAGGAAGTTCATATGCACTACTCCGCACATGATGTTGATACGGTGCGCTTTGACTACGTGCTGAATAGATACAGAGAAGAGAGAAGGAGGCCATCAAAGTGCCAACCATAGATAACGCCGCGCACGACCCATGAACTGCCGTGTGATGCAACGCTGCTACAAATGCATACAAAAGGCCCATATGACGCCACCCGCCCGGCCCAACATAAATCGTCACATACTTCATTACAGAGGCAGACTGACGTGTCATCGGCCAAAGAGCCCGTTTCCGACACTGACAGGACCAATGCCACTTCGTTGCTCCATGATCACACGTGCTGCATCAGGTCGTCCAGCCGCCGGGGTACCTGAAGTGGCAGTAGGAACGTTGTGAAGAGGCCTGGCGCCCCAGCGTGGACCGCCACGATCGTCTGGCGGTGTGTCCAATTGTTGCGCGGTCGGACTGGATAGCATCGCATATTGCTCAGCCGGGTGCCTCTTCATCTGCAGTACAGGCGACTCTGAGTTGCCCATGCGTCCATTCGTGTGCGGATTTGATGATGGAGGATTTGAATGCGCTTCGATTGTCGACGCAGAACCGTTTGGAGCAGCGTGGTCGACCAGGCGACGTTGTCCTGCTGGCGTCTGATAGCTGGGTACCCGAGAAGGGCCTGGCCCGTAGCGGGCTTCCTGATGCGATGGATGCCGGGGATTTGCCCAAGGAGTGCTCTCAAGGAACTGCTCTTCGGCGGCGACTTCATCTGCTGTTGTTGTTCTGTTGTAAGTGCGAAACGACGGTGGTTGCGCAGGTTGCGCAGGGCGCGCCGTTGCGATCTGCAGCGCCGAATCAGCCGCCTACTCTGTCGTACATGTAGATGCTTCAGCAACTTACCTTCATAGCTCGGAGATCTTCGTCGATATCCGAGGGACGCGCGGTGCTGATGTCTGGCGCTGCTGGGAAGCCAACGTACTTGGCTACACCAGACAAAATAGAGACTTCGAGGTTGTAGGCCGTCTGTTGCCGAATCTGGTCGGATCGTTTCTCTGGCAGCTTGACCATGTACTGCGCCTCATCGCAGCCCAGCGATCGCCGACCCCGTTGGAGTTCATGAAATCGTGTGTTGCATTCCTCGAGTATATCCTCTCGGACGTGGCGGACGGTCTGGAAGTACTGGCTGTGCATCTGATGTCGCTCTGCTGTGGTGATGATGTCCAGGTTCTTCTGCTTGTACTCGAGCAATCTCGTCTCGTACGCAATCTTCTCGACCCGTCGCTCGTCTATGCACTTGATCATGGCGAGGAATTCCGGGTGGGAGCAGCTCGGCTGCTTGAGCATCTCGAGCTCTCGTTCGTGCTGCGCTATTTGCTCGTCGCATAGTCTGGAAAAGGTCAGTCACAGTCAGATTTGCATCACCGATCCACTCTCACTTTTCTCTGAAGAGCTTGAACTTCTTCTCGATCTTGGCAAGCTCGTCGATGGCGTTCTTCTTCTTGGCGACTTCCTCGTCCAGCGCAGCGCTGTGCTCTTCGTCGTTCTCATCCTCGCCTTCTGCCTCAGGCGCATCGGCACCCGCAGCTTGTTCAGTAAAGGCATAATTCGAATCCTCGGCTTTCCGCTTGCCTCGCCTGCCACCTTTGCGTGGTTTCGTGAGCTTTGCGACGGTCGCCAGCTCGCTGACCGTCTCTGCTGCGATGTTCGCTTGTCTCTCCTCAAGGTCGAGCTCCTCGTGCGCGAGCTGCGACAGTCGGTCCTCGGCCACTTCGAGCTCCTCGTCTACGTCTACTTGCTCCGCGCTGTCGACCACATGTGCGAGCGAGCCTTGGGCGGTCGGGAGCTTCGCAGTCCCATTCCGCTTGCGGGCTGGTTCTTCCTCTTCGGGCTCGTCCACTGGGCTACATTCGGCGCTTGCCCTCTTTCTCTTCTTGCCCGCGTGCTCCAGGGTTGCAGCTTCAGAGGCCGCGATGAGGGACAAGGAGTGCAGAGGGTTGTCTGCCTCAGCGGGCTCGTCGACGTCGGTGATGACAGAGGGCGTGGGCGGGGCGGAATCGTCCTGCTCGACCGTCTTGGAGTGCATGAGCTTGCTGGGCGTTCTTGTGTACAGCGCGTCTGCCAATGACGTATCGGTGCCCGTGCGCGCCAGCTTTCGCGGTGTGCTCCCTAACCGCTCTGTCTCGGCCTCTGAATCGTCGTCGTCGTCGTCCATGTCCAGGGCAGTCGCCGGCCGCGGTGTGGGCTCAGACTGGTCGTCGGACGCGTCTCCCAGCTCGCTCAGGCTGCTGGACCCGTTGTCGGGGATGTCGTCGAAGGCCATGGTCGGTGCCGACAGCGCAGAGAGCATCGCGGCTTCTTCGAGAGTGGGCGCTGCTATTTGCGCGGGCGCGGGCTGGGCGGCGAGGGCCGTAGGAATGGAGGAAGGGTCTGCTTGATCGCTCGTCGACGTCGTAGTCGCGCCTGCTTGGTGGTGGTCAGCCTCGCGCGCAGCTACATTGTGGGACATTGCGGTGTGGAATATGACATCAGTCGCAGTCAGAGATCCTCTTTCACCAGCAGTAGTGGCCAGCAGCTGCTGCTGGTTGGAACCGTCCCGACTGCGACCAGACGGAAGATTGATGGAGATGTGAATGACGTACCGTTGGCTTGCGCAGCGCCGTCGCGGGCGCCGGGAGCGTCTCGTGATGTACTCCTGCTCGCCTGTTGTTGCGCGCTCATGGTGCGCCCCGACGATACGGCCGATCAGCTCGTGTCCAATGTCACGTGTAGCACTTGGGGAGCGTGTGTAGAGCGCCTGCGACAGTGCAGAGGTGGTACGGGAGGTCGAGGGCGCCGGTCGCGGCGAGCAGTGCAATACGCCTGTGCCGATGAGGAGGTTGTGGGCGCCGAGGGTGGACGTGGGAGCGCGGGATGAGGAACGGGGAAGAGCGACCCGGGGGCAGCTTCACGGGGCAGATGGGGCGTCGGTGTGCAAACGACGGGCAGTGTTCAGCAATCGTGTGTTGTGCTGGCGGGGAGGGCAAAAAAACAACTGCAGCGTCGCTCTTCACGGGAAACTGCGAGCAATGGTGAACCCTGCCTCGCTCGCCTTGTGAATGACCGCGTCCGACCCCGATTGCACGCAATCACACTTATCGCTCTCTCACCGCCCGGCAGAAAGACAAGGTGACCCGAATCCGGCATGGCGCTGGGCGCTGCTCCACCCAAACTTTTATCTGCGAGCACGCGGTGCGCAACACTCCACTGTCGCAATGGCCAAATCAAAAGAACCACGACCCGCCAAACCAGAGGCGCGGGAGAAGAGCAGCAAGCCGTTTGTGAAGGTCGATAAGAAGGCGTTTGACCCCACGCTTGCTTCACTATTTGCCAGCAGTGTACGTTTCCCCCATACATTGGCTCAACATCACACTGCACATGATTGCTAACGAGTTTGCAGGCAGGCCCAGTGCAAGCGCCCTCCAAGTCACGTTATCAGGAACGCGGTCAAAAGGCACGTGAGACAGAGAACGATGAGGAACTAAGCGAACTGGAAGAGGACGACGCGAGCGAAGACGAAAGCGAAGCCCCTGCAGACCATGACAACGAGGAAGATGAGGGAGACGAGTCTTCAGACGATGAGGCTTCGGAAGACCAGCCCTCCGACAACGAAGCCGTCCTTGCCAATCTGAGAGAGTCGGTCTTGAACGGCGCGCAAGACAGGCCCGACAAGAAGCGCAAGCGCGGCGACAAGGAGGAGGTCGAAGACACGTACATGCGCAAGCTAGCTCGCGAGGAGATCAAGGAGGAGGAACAGCGGCAAAAGAAGCGCAAGAAGGAGCGCGCGCAGGACGACTCCGACTCCGACTCTGACCAAGACTCGGAAGGACCTCAGCCCACAGACGCCGACATGATAATACCCCAGCACGAGTCCTTGGTCTCCAGCGCCGACAAGAGCACCGAAGAAGTCGAGAAAGCCAGCCGCACCGTCTTCCTGGCCAACGTCTCCACCGAGTGCATCAGTTCCAAGTCCGCCGAAAAGGCCCTCAAAAAGCACCTCGAGTCCTTCATTGCCGACCTCGCAGACAACGACCCACCTCACAAAGTCGAATCCATACGCTACCGCTCCACCGCCTTCGACAACAGCCTGCCCAAGCGCGCTGCCTTCGCCAAGAAGGAAATCATGGAATCCACAACTCGGAGCACCAACGCATACGCCGTCTACACCACCAAGATCGCTGCTCGTGAAGCCGTCAAGCGCCTCAATGGCTCCGTTCTACTCAAGCGTCACCTGCATATCGACTCCGTTGCGCATCCCGCGAAAATCGACCACCGCCGCTGCGTCTTCGTCGGCAACCTGCCCTTCGTGGACGACGAGTCTCAAGTCCCCACCGCCGAAGGCGAGCGTAAAAAAGGCAAGATTGCCTCGGACGTCGAAGAGGGTCTCTGGACGCACTTCGCCAAGGCAGGCAAGATCGAGAGCGTGCGCGTCGTGCGCGATGCCAAAACGCGCGTGGGCAAAGGATTCGCCTACGTGCAGTTTTACGACGAAAACGGCGTCGAGGCCGCGTTGCAGTACAACGAGCAGAAGTATCCGCCCATGCTGCCGCGCAAATTGCGCGTTACCCGCTGCAAGGCCGAGAAGAAGATGAAGAAGGTGACGCCACGACTCGCACCACCGACCAAGACTGGCGCGAATGGCAAGGCAGGCTATGTAGCCAAGATGACTGATGAGCAGAAGTCCCAACAAGGTCGCGCGCGCTCCATGCTCGGTAAAGTCGCAAAGGCACAGGGTTTCGTGTTTGAAGGGCATCGCGCGAAGGAGGGGCAGGGCAAGAGTGGACTCAAGTTTAAGGGGAGTGGGGGAAAGAAGAAGGGGCCGAATGGGAGGGCGAGTAGGAGTTCGGCGTGGAAGAAGAAGGATGGGAAGAAGTAGATGGAGCTGGGAGGAGGCAGTTGATGATACCAGAATACGACGACTCACTGAGACGGTGGCGCTCTTCCGTTGTCTTTTTTTTCTCCAAATCTCGTCAAGACATGAGCTCGGGTATTGGTGACGCGCCTTTTCACAATCAGAGCAAGCAGTTCTTAATCTTGACAGCTTACATCACATCAATGGCGAGGAATTCAAATACAAAACGCATCACTATCTGATAAGTAGGGTATCCATTTTTCGTTTCGGTGAAGGATAGTCCTTTCTAGTGAGCCATGCCATGCCATGCCAACAGTCCGGCCGGCGAATGTTCAGCGCTTGTAGCGAATGTGGGGGGGGGTATCAGGGCCGAACAGACTAAAGGAAATACAACAAGCCAGTACAAGAAGAGAACAACAAGACCGACCATCCGTTCCATCGCCCCTCCAAGTGATGTGTAGACCCGTCCTTCGCTGAGACAATTTGATGTGGCTGCCAGGAACTTCTGGCAAGCATGGATAACATGCAAAAGCCAGTCGAAGATCCAAAAAGCACTCGCTTCGTAAATCATGAAATCAAGAGGGTTCTTGAGAAGGGGGGAAACCGAGATTAAACATCGCAGATCGAAGGAGAGAATTCGGAATTTGACAAGAACATGAGGAGAGGGGGGACATTCAACCATCGTCCTCATCGTCTTCCTCGTCCTCGTCTTCCTCGCTTGTGCTCTGACGTTGTGCCTTGCCCTTTTTGGTATTTGGAGTCCCTTTGAGTGCAGTCGAAGATGCCTTTCGTTTCGGGGCAGAGGCCGATGGCTTCACAGGATTAGCATCGTTCTCTTTGTTGCCCTCGCCCTCTTCGCCGGGAGCCTTGCCGCCAGCGTCCATTGCGGCCACCTCTTCAGCAGTCAAGAATCGCCCACCAGGACCACGTGGTCTGCGCATAGCATGATTGTGTCTGGACTCGTGCAAGTAAGGTTTCCTTCCCTTTGAGGTGAGGCGGAGTGCGTCCTCGAGCTTTTGGCGGGCAAGACGTCGCTTGAGGATGCGGTGGAACTGCTTCGCATTGACGTAGAGTGGCGCTTCCTCGGGTTGAGGTCCTCCAGCTACGAGCTCAGGCGACTGTTGATGCTGCTGTGGAGGCATCTGAGGAGGGACGGATGGCCTGGCGCCGACGTGGCTCATGACAGGCTGGGGCTGCTGCATAGCTGGGCTGCTGATCTGAGTACTCATGCGTCGCTGCATGGCGGCCTGGGGAGTCATCTGAACCTGTGACGGTAGACTGCCAGCCATGGGGCCAGAGACAGCTGTTGGCGACCGTGGTGCAACACGCCCGTCAACCTTCATCTGACCACCGGCCATGCGAGGCGATTGCGCAACCTGTCCAGGAATCGCAAATTGCTGTTCTTGGTAGCCTGCCGGTCCCGCAGCAGCAGCTGTAGCCATGGCAGCAGCCTGCGACGGGGACATGCCATAAGGCTGGGGCATGCCGGGCATGTATTGCTGTTGCCCATAGTTCATCTGCTGGTGGTGTTGTGGATTTGGTGCGCCACCAGGACCGCCGTACCCCTGCGACGGAAGTATTGGCGAAGTCTGCTGGTAGGGATGCATCTGTCCCTGCGTGGGCGAGGTGATGGACGGGTTGCCGCTGGTAGGGTTTGGCGCGCCACCATAGCTCTGAAGATGCGCTGGAGCGTGCCCATGGTGGGGTTGCTGGTATTGCGCGTAGTCGGTCATGGTGGAGGAGTGGAGGGTACACGATGCTTGGGGTGTACAAGCTCAAGATACGCGACTCAGGGCGGCGGCGTCGTCGCGAGTATTACCTCAGATGCGCCACTGACGAGCACAGACCCGCGCTGCTGTATCGGCCTCGTGGAAGCCTTCGTGTTGTGCTGAAATGAGCCGCTGGTGCACGTCTCGCAGCGGTGTCGTGATTGGGACGGGCGAGGACGCGACTTGTATGGGTGAGTCGTGCGACTGGTTGGGCGAGCTGGAGCCTGGAGCTGAAGCGAGATTAGTACGCGGCCAATGATGCGCGTTTCAGTCGTCCGGGGAGCTTACAAGCAAGTACAGGCAGGTGTCTCTGGTTGAGATGCTGGGTGGCTGCGACTATAGCTGGGCGGCGGTGAGATGGTGGCAGCCAGGACTGTATGTGGACGCTGCTGGGTCACGTTACGGGCTGGCCGACGATGTGCTGTCAGTCAATGGCCACGGTTATGAGGCGGATCGCTATCACTAGGCAGGGCACGGATGCTGCTGAGGCGCAGAGATGGTGCGGCGGTGCGTCGCACGGAGACGAGACAGACGAGGAAGCAGTCTAGAGGGCCGCGCCGTGTGGGGGGAGGAGCCGTTGCAGATGCTCACCACCACTCAGCAAGGGAGCAGAGACTTGTCTACACTGTGAAGAGTAACCGTCAGCTAGACCGAGACGCGGATATTCGAGCAATTGGAGGATGTCGAGGGTTGCTGGTCCAGTCGATCGATGCGCTGGCAGAACATGCACCTCCATGCAGGGCTAGGAGCAGACTTACCGACTTTAATCAGCAGCGGCAGATGCACGTCAACAGCTACGCGCTTGGTCGATGGGGTCTGGCGTGACGAAGCCGGCAGGCAGTTTATTGTCGTCGTGAGCAGGTGACGCCTTTGACAGCGACCGTTCCCAGGACGCTGGCCGTGTGCGATTTACACGATGGCCCTACAATTGATGAAATTTGGTGTAGCACTTGGACTGCGGCTATGTCAGTGACAGCGACAACGACAGCGACATGACATGGCTTGACATGACTTGTGGCGATGGAGGCGCGACAATGAGATACAAGCACAGCAAAGAAGAACGCGAGCCACCCGGTGGGCAGGCGCGTTCGTTGCGAAAAACCGACGGCGGCAGCAACAGCAGGAACAGCAACAACAACGTCAGAGATGCACTTACAATGCGCGACCCGCAGACAAGTTCCGTCACGTTTTCAGACAGAGGCGACTGTGACTCGTGATCTGATTTGACGACCTGGGCGCGTGCTGGTAGGCAGGCGACAGATCCTGCGCGTGTGGATGGACGCCAATGCGGAGCACAAGAGGCGGCCTTGTGTGGTGCAGACTCGTGATTCTGAGACGATGGCTAGCTAACTGCAAAAGTGTCCGTGGACACGAAGATGATTGGGGGAAGAGGGAAGGTAAGGACAGGAGACAGCACTGGGGATTGGCTCCCTTAAGACGAAACCTTGGAAGGCCTTGCGGCCTAGCCCAGTAACAGCCGTCTCCGGCTGGCTTTTCTTGGGGCCGGTGCGCTGAGTGGAGGCACAGCGGCGACTATTGTCTAGAGCACCGTCTGCAACCACAGTACCGTGGGTAGGTACTTACTGCACTAGGTAGGTATTATACTGCTGTATGTACTGTACATGATCTCCATACCACTACAAAGTAACAGCTGGTCGTGTGCTGGGCCATTTCGTCCGAACTCTGTTAGGCGCAGTTGGCTGTGGACTGCGGGCAGCAGCGGTGCCGATGACGTGGTGGCCCTATTCCTTGTTGCCTTCCTCCCGTCTGTACATCACTCTCACCTCCCGGCAGTACTCAAAGGTCATTCAGGATTATGTGCGTCGCGAGCAAATGAGCGCGTGTGCTGCTAGGAAATTCGCGGCGGGTAGCCAATGCCACAGAATCTGATATCGCTGTTCCCCGGCGTGATTGGTCTGCGGCGCTGATTATCGACTGTGAGTGATATCTCAACAAACATAGAGACTGCGCACATTGTTGGCTTCAAAAAGTTCACTTGCTTAATGCACATTCTCAGTCTACGAGCGACCAGGTCGCATGAAAAGTTATGTAACTTTCCTTGTGCTGTCTCTCTCGTGGCATCTCTTCAACGTGCTGCTTCGCGCCTGAGCTGTGACGGTATCTGACCCATTATTCGAGCTTATTCTAAGCCGCGTTCTTAGGCGAGCACAACGTCAGCGGGATGCCATGCCTACCGAAACTAACCCCTAGCGTCGCTCCGGGTCGTCGCTCTGGGGAAGCGTTGCTAGTCGCAGATCAGTGTGTTTCTGCTGGTCCAAAAATTCTCGATCTAATCCAACATATGATCAAGACTCCAACATGTCGTTCTTGGAACATCTTCGTAGAACCAGCCACAACAATTTCTTCTGACAGTCTTGCACTGTCAAACTCTGAACGCCTAGCACCCGCCGCTCTGGCTCTGCCGCCTCGTGAGGTCACACAATGGGGGACAATGTGGAGGGTGTTCGGTGCAGATACCAAAGCTGGATCTTCGCCGTCGGCTGAACAGACATCCTTCACACTGCCCATATACAGAAACTACCAACTGCAATATCGCGAGTACACGGCTCCAGACTTCAGTTACTGTCAACAGTCAAAGTCCCTATTATAAGAAACGTTTGATATAAACAGAAACGTACCTAGCCAGACAACCTTCCCGTGTTGAAGCAACACATGCGAAGCGCTATTGATGTTCCCGTCAGTCTTACCGGCGCTGACTTGCAGAGTCACATCAGCGCCCGCAGGCGTTTCACGGCAGGGAGGCGCTTCATTTTCTTGCATCACATGACCTCCGATACGGGTTCCCAAGTACTCCGTACCAGAGTCCCCTCCATGCGGCTCGCTTAGATTTCTTCAACAGCCCTGCGCGCTTCCCTGCGGCGTATCAAATTCCATTGCTCATCACCTTTATCGGATTAGGTTACTTCTTCCACCGGCTTGCATGCGACACCTATCTTCCCGAGAATCTACCCGGTTGCGAATCCGATGAGAACCTGCATAATCGATGCCGTTCAGGTAAAGTGGCGATACATGGTTAAGGCGAGCAAGACTCTCTGGCACACCAAACTGATGTGAAGGTATGCCGTCAGTTGACGTTCAGATTGTTGTTATAGCTTTCTGGGGCTGAAGTGCTCGAAGATCGATGTCTTGCGGACTGCTAAGCTGACATGTCAAATCAAGAAATTTCCTGCGTTCAAGAAATCGCCTTCGGCGCTGCAACGTTCCTTTGGGGCGGCGGAACAAGCGCCTCCGTGGACAAGCAACTGCGCAATCGTGGCTCAAGCCGAGCCGATCTTGACTGAGTGCCCTCTGGGACCATTGGTGTCCGTACTGCGGTTTTTTCAACGCCGAATGCCGTCGTTGTATAATATCACGTGCGTCTGGATTAGAGAAGCACGCGGCTTGACCGGGTTTCAGCCTCGAAGTGTCCAGATGTCGGGCTGTATTGCGACACATGATGAAGCCAACTTGTGGCACATGGTACAACGTATGGAGGGTAAGTACTGAAGGTGGATTGCGGAGGGTGGAGTTCGTAGCTGCACGTCTTATGCACAGTAGTTATGCGTTAATGTAAGGCAAATCATTTATTCACGATCAATCTGAGCAGTGGCTTGCTGCAGTATCCACCTTTAATACTCACCCTCCATACGTTGTATATTCAACCACTTCCGTCATTGGCCAGTTCATAAACTAGGGGAGCTACATCGCTACGTTAGTCGGGAATTTGCTATCTAGAGCACAAGTTCAGAGAAGAGTTGGTACTATACTTGCTCTTCGCTTAGGAGATAGTAAAGACACTAGGCTGTAATTCCCTAGAATTCTAGGCTTATAGGCTCTACAAGATTAATACTAAAGATAGGTGTTCGATAGCCCTACGGTTCCTGCTCCTACGAGCGTGTCATTAGCTATCTAGCCTATTTGGGCTTAGCCTGTTTCCATCTTAGGATGCTCTTACTCTGTACCGTAGCACATAATAATATAATAAGCACCTTACCTAATATTACATAGACGCCTCTACTGTACAGTCTATTAATAGGACTTAAGAGGGAATCTTACTAAACCTCTGTAAATTACTAATAAGTCTTAATACTATAACGTATTCTACTAGTAAGCCAGCTAACCTAGTAAGCTAGCTACTGTTTTTTACACTAAACAAGGCCTTTTCTTAGCACTGCTATCTTAAGGACCGATTAATAGAATTATCTAAAATTAAATTACAAAGCTGCATCTATATAGGGATTATTATTCTAAAGTTACTAAGCTCTGGCTTACGTAAGTAGGAAGTTATTAAAGAAATTATAATTACAGGAGTCTACAACTACTATCTTAGGAACTAGTAGTATAATAAGACTATAACTTCGAGATATAGAAGCAAATATATATAGGAATATGTTAGTAGGCCTTGTATAATCGTAAGAGTGAATAACAACAACAAGGTTCTTCTGTAACTTAGTATTGTAATTGCTTTGTCTATAAACGTGGGTGCTACGAAGGTATACCTAAGCTCGGCCACGAGTCGGACTAATGTAGGATCGAGTCGGCTTGTTAGCTAGTATAAAGCATCTAACATCTCTACTAATACTTACGATCTAACACTAGAAGTCTTTTCTTTCTAGACAGTTAGTAACTCTGCGTGTATTAGTAGTAACTGTAACGTATTCCATTAGCGCGTGGGTTACATTAGCGCGTGGGTAAGACGATTTTACTAGTACAAACTGCGTTTCTTAGCGCTGCTATCTCAACAACCACTGAATAGAATGCTCTAAGAATTTAACATGTTAGTTGTGTATAACTATACAGGCTTTTATTCTTGTAAATCTTAGTCCTGTAGGACCAGCACTTCAAAAGATAGGAGCTGCAGACCCCTGTATTTTAAATTCTCTTTAATAACTCCCCACCTACGTAAGCAAGAGCTTAGCAATTCTAGAATAATAAGCTTAATATAACAGATTCCACCATTACGTCGGACAACCTATCACGTCGGACAATTCTTTTTTGTC
>Ga0265797_10004894_pt1 | contig 20007 bp, 22 predicted proteins | sample P2T30metagenome_FD_192433 | JGI IMG/M metagenome (GOLD analysis project Ga0265797, IMG submission 192433) | Plant litter microbial communities from East Loma Ridge, Irvine, California - P2 T30 | ecosystem: Environmental > Terrestrial > Plant litter > Unclassified | place: USA: California...
AGTGCCTCTCTCAGGCTTGGTCCCTATCTTATATGAATGAGAATGCCGATCCCACCGTATCGACGTCCAAATCTATGGAAAGATTAAAGAATATCACATGCTAGATGCTTACGCGGCGTAATGCATGCATATTCGAATTACCATGTGCCTCCAAGACGACGACGATCCATCAATACGGGTTAGGGTTGGGGTAAGATGTATCGATCTGCTCGACGCATAGACCGTCACAACAACACTCGAATGATGGAAACGATGGTCTATGGCTTCAACGACTTAACTTGGGTTGTTGCTAGACCTCCGCGACTGATCGTAGGCACAGAGAGCTAATCTTCAAACGGAAAGAGACAGTGACACAAGTTCGCGTGTATGCCACGCTTGTAAGACATGATGATCTCACTTGGAACCAATGCTGAAAAAGAACATAAGGGTCACAACATATGCAACGCAACCTAGACCAATATAAGAGGCGATCGAAGCGAAGCCACTACGTCTGAGAAACAGGGGAAAGAGTACATCGACGTCTTCAGAGAAAAGCAGCAGGAAGCTAACCTCCCACCACAAGCTAATTCATATTTCATTTCGATTCCCTAGGTTCGTCCGTTCGTTCGCCTCCCCAAAGAAGAAAGCAGAGCAAGAACGCTCCTTGCTCCCTGCCTGTGTGTTCGACAACACCCAAAAACACGGCGTGTGAAAGAAAAAAAAGATGGGCAGGGCAAGAATGAGGGGAGGAACAAGGATCTCCTACAGCAAGAGCAGAACCCTGGGGAAAGGCTCCCGAGTTCCAACTGCAGCAAGCTTGGTATCTCACCAGCAATAAGAAAAAGGAAATCGAAAACGCGAGCATTCATCTTTCCTTATCTTTCTTCTTTCCGGACCGCAACGTGGGGTCCCATTTGTGCTCCTAGAAACCCGGGGATCCTACAGCTCCGAGATTCTGGAAGCCGCCTGGTCTGCTGCCAAAGCCGATGCCAGCAGGAGACGTCCTGCTCGGCATCGGACTGCCGATCTCGCCCAAGCCTGCGTGTGAACCACGGCTTTGGTCCTTTGGCGTGCCATTATCCGGAATCCACTTGACATGGGAGACGTCGCCGCCGGATTTGCGCGCGCTGAGCTCACCGCCGCCGTTCTGGCTGTCGCCTTCTGTCTCGCAGATCTCTTCGATTTCACGCAGTGAAGGTGGCGGGTCGAGAGCGGGCATTTGGCGCACCAGAGTGTTGATGTCGTGGAAGCCGTCGGAGGATGGGTTGGTGGCAGCGAGTTGCTTACACGCCTGGCAAATGGCAAGGCGAATGGCGAGAGGTCGAGACTGGGTGCCTAGAGCGGAGACGCGGTGCATCTGCATCGGAATCTGAGCGCCACCCATCGGGCCAAAGGCACCGTTGCTTGCGAACGCGTTGCCGTTGGCAGCCCAGCCGGTCATGTGGCTCGCATTTGGGAGACTACCCCATTGCTGCTGACCGAGACCTGGAGCCTGACCGAAGGGCAAGGAGGGTGTGGCCCAGTTGGTCGCTGGTGTACCAAACCCTCCTGGCGGTTGGATGAGACCGTTGATGCCGAGTGATTGGCTGCGCGTCGACGTCGATAGAGTGTTGTGCGACATGCGTCGATTCTCGCCCTGAGGTACCGATTCATCCGAATCGTCCAGCAGTGCAGAGCTACCAAGATGCTTCGACAAACTGTCGACATCACCGCGGGGACTGATGTTGCCTTCGCCTGGAGATTGAATGCTTGGACGTTGTATCGGCGCGGGACGTGCGATTGGCTGGCTGGCTCCAAGATTGAAGCGATCTTGGTCATTTGATTGCTGGCGAGAGTGCGTCGGCATTGTTGGCCTGGACATGTCGGGCCCTGGTATACCGTTGGAAGCAGGTTGTCCCATGCGTGAGGCCTGATTTGATGGGTGCGGAGGCATCTGCGGTCCGAAACCAGGAGGCGCTACAACACCAGGTTGATCGAATGGGTAGCCCATACCTCGGCCGTGAGGATGCATCATTCCGGGAGGTCCTCCCATACCATTCAAGCCGTTCATCCCAGAAGGCCCGAAAGGAGACAGACGATTGTGGCCCATGGGTGGTCCTTGATGGCCATACATGGGCATGGGACCGCGCTGTCCCATGTTGTGCATCATCGGGCCTTGATTGTTTTGGAAAGGTTGGAAGCCAAGCGGAGGACCCATAGCTCCAAACCCGCCCGGGTGGTGCTGCATGTGCTGCATACCAGGCGGTGGCTGAACCTGCTGATGTAACGGCGAGTTCAATGGTTGTGTCGAGGGCCCTTGGAAGGGACCTTTCTGAGGGAATTGTCTCGCTCCATTCATGTGCTGATTTTGAGATGCGGTACTACCAGGCGAAGAAGTCTTGCTGGGCGCGCTCGAAACCTGTGAAGGTGGCTGCCTAGGTGAGGAGGTATGCGAGCCATGCTGGGAGGTCTGCTTTTGTCTTCCAGCTGGAGTCGGGGCTTTGGGAATAACAGGAGTGGCGACTGCTGGGAATGGCGACGAAACCCCTGCAGGGCCCTGCTTAGGATGAGACCCAGGCACTGCGACCATGCCAGCTTGCGAAGGGCGCTTTGCGATTTGGGGAGGTTGAGCAGCTTGTCGTGCTGATCGCTCGCGTTCTTTGGCTTCCCGATCAGCTTTCGATTTCGCCTCACGCTCCTTTCTCTCCTTCTCGTCTTGAGCCTTTCGTTCCTTGGCCTCCTTCTCGCGCGCCTCACGCTCTTCGCGCTCACGTTTCCGCGCCTCCTCCTTCTTTGCCTTCTCTGCCGCCCGTTGCTCTCTTGCCTTCTTCTCTGCGTCCTCTCTCCGCTGCTGCTCTTCCTGCTGTCGGCGTTGCTTTTCAGCCTCTTTCCTTGCCTTCTCGTCTTCTTGCTTTCGTCGCTCCTCTTCCTTTTTCCTGCGTTGCTCCTCCCTCTTCCGCCTCGCCTCTTCCTGCTTCTTCTCCTCGGCTTCCTTCAGGCGTGCCTCTTCTGCGGCCTTCTCAGCATCTTTCTGTGCCTTTTCCTCCGCTTTGAGTAGGTTCTGAAGACGCTTCTTCTCCTTCTTCTTTTCGGCGTCGCGTTTCTTCTTCGCCTCTCTCTGTGCAGTCTTCGTTTCCTCATCTTCGAGCTCCTCGAGTAATTTCTGCTGCCGCTCTGCCGCCACCTTCTCCTTGTACGCTGTTAAAACTCGCTGCTCGAACATACGGGCTGCGAATATTTGGAACATTCGCCTGCCTTCTTGCATGCGTTGTTCCTCTGTCAAACCGTGCTGCTTATTATTAGAACCATTGAACGACTTTGGATTGTTGTCTCCAGTTCGACTCACCATCTCGTCTTCCTCCTCCAAATCATCGTCATACTCCTCGTTGCTGTCGTAACTGGCTTCTTCGTCGTCGTACTCGTCGCCAGCAGCAAGAGGGTCTTCGTGATTGTATGCAGGATCATTTGGAGGATACGCGCTGGGATGGCTGGGATTTGCCGCAGCGTACTCAGCTTCGCTTTCTCGTTGCATGCGCCGTTCGGCCAATTGCTCCATCATTTCGATGAACTTTCGCCCGTCGTTTTTCAATAGATCGTCGGCTACAGTGAGCAGATTGTCTGTTTTTCCCTTTAGCTCGTGTTGCAATCTTTCGAGCCATGGTGTAAGAATACCTTTTACAGTGAGGTTCTGCCCGAAATTGAAGAAGTCAGGCACGGGACCCCGACGAGGCTCGGGCTCTTCGTCAGAGTATTCCTCCTCCTCATCTTCTTCCTCATCTTCGTCGTCCTCTTCTTCGTCAGAGTACTCTTCATCCTCACTAATCTCCTCCTCTTCGTCCAGATGCTCCAGCATTTGACTCGATCGATGGTGGGGATTAGGTGGAGGTGCGGCGAGAGGGTGTGGAGGGCGACGATGTTGCAGAGGTTCGGGAAGCATGCCGTCTGTTGGTCGAGGATCATGATGTGCGTACTGCTCAAGCTCCTGATAATAGCCCTCGTACAGCACTTCCAGCTCCTCCTCTATTGCGGTCCGTTTGCGCCCGCAAACGGTGCACGAGCACGAATGCTTCTGCTGCTGTTTCATCTTCCTAAGAACAGCCTCCTTCTCGATCTTCAACAGTGACTTGCGCTCATCCTCACTCAAGCTCAGCCAGAAGTCCTTGATGTTCTGACGTTCCTGCTGTGTGCTCGTGTTCCAGATATTCGGGTGGTTTGCAACGCTCTTATGCATGGTGCGCAACGCCGCGGCAGATGTGTGTGTCGAGGGCGGAGGTGGTGTTGGTAGCGAAGGCAGCAGATCCTGGCTGTAGTGGTGGCTGGTGCGCTTCTTCTTGTTCTTCTTGCGGCTCTTCGCGGGCGGAGGTATGGCGTAGCCGTTGGGCGCGGCTTGGGAGGGCGTATATTGATCGTCGTAGTGCTGGGGCTCCCCGTCGGAGTAGTCATCGTCGTATTCCTCGTCGTCGTACCTTAATGGGTCCTCGTCGTAGTCCACGTCCGGGTGCTGTGCACTCGGAGCCACGGGTAGCGGTGTTTCACTGCCCACTGCTTTGGCAGCCTGCTTCGCGCGACGCTTTTGCTTCTTCCGGTTGCCGCCTGCAAGTGCATTCGGAGGTGCTATTATGACGCCTTGGCCGTTTGAGGATGGCTGGGGCGGATTGCGCGCGTGGGTCGCCATGACTGGGCGCTGTGTTGAGAGTGAGGATGGGAGGGTGAGTTAGGTGGTGAGTGGTAGCGGCATGTGGAGAGATGCCAGTTGCGGTGCAGTGGGAGTATCGGCCCGGAGATGGTGGTAGCTGTTGGTTGGAGGAGCTTGTGGTCGTTAGTTACTGGGTGTGTCGCGAGTGCCCGCCCGCATGAGTAAGGCAAGTGATTGCGGCGGCTTGATTCCGCTCGGATGGGGAAACCCTCATGTTGGAAACGTTGATCGATTTTGACATGTGAGCCCGAATCTGCTTCACTTTCATGCTCATGAGGAAAATCGATAAAATCATGGTATCAACATATGACAACTCACATGAAGACTCCATCAACATAGCTATGCGCCGTGCAGCGAGTTAACACTTATGACGACAATAATTCACCTGTCAAAGCTCTTGAATAGTAGACCTCAACACGAACACGAACACGAAGACACAATCAATAACAAGACCACATGAAGACAGCCCGCAGGGCATCACTCAACCCTCGCAGCACTCTTTGCCGCCAGTCTCAGCTCGCGCTCACGCCTGTGAACGTCGATCCAATCCTCACGACCCCGAAGAGCCTCAAGCTCCGACGTCTCTGAGACTACGAGCTGGTCAAGTATGAAATCGCGGAACTGCCGCGGACCCATCTGCGCTTGCAAGCAGGGCCAGCACTTGGAGTCGGCGATGACTTGTGGTAGTGGCGGGTTTAATTTCGGGCATGTAAAGCCAGACGCCTGTGAGTCGTTGCATCGTTTTGTGACAAGGGCGATGGTGCGTGGGTGGCCGCAGCCGTGAGTTGTGGCTTGTGTGTATTGGCACATTGACGTAGATGTGTGTGGGCTGGCTGGGCGACTTCTGGTGACATGTTGATAGGTATGTGGATGGGACTTGCTGAGGGCTTTAAGGTGACTTACGAGTTAGTCAAGCTTGTCGACTTCGCAGTGTAGGTACTTGTGGATGTCCGCGACTGGGCAGTATGGTCTTCGGTCAGTCAGGGAGAATATCCCGAGTGTGAGGCAATGGATGTGCACTGTTGAGACTGCAGAGATGGCACCGAAAAGTTGTGTAATGTAGTTGAACGTATTAGCTGAGCATTAGAGCAGTCCATCATGGGATGCCTGGATGGAGTCATATTGATACCAGACGACCAGGTTGGCGTAAGACTGCAACAGATGCGACAAACTTCTAGCGTGACCGCTTACCAAGCGCTTTGTAGAGTCATCAGACGCCATGTGGTGCAAACTGTCTCTGACATACATCACGCCCAGCGAGCTTAGACGCGATCAATAATGTACGATGCCGCTGAGAGCAAGAGGCTTCTCGCGAATCTCAGTAAAGAGAATAGAGACGATCACTCTACTAACCCCATCAGCGATCCAGTCCCTCACGAATTTTCTCGCCCGCACAGCAAACTCGGGCTTCTTCAACATCGTGGACCTTCCATTCATTCATCCACTTCTCCGACCTCACGTGAAGTTCCAAGTCAAACGACCAGATCATCTTCGTAAGCATCAGCCGCATCTCAGCGTGCCTCAGATCCTTTCCCAAACAATGCGTGGTCCGGAACTGAAAGGCTGTAGCGGGCTGCACTTGTCATCTGCGTATCTCGGATCGCCCATCCCACTGAACATCTCTAGGTCACCGAAGTTGCAAATCGACTGACCATCAATGTAAGATGTTACACGAACGAAGGTCATCCGCAGGGGCGTTGAGGTCGCTTGTCGTTGCGCCAGCACCGGGCGTTTGACGAAGGAAACCAGTGGCGACGGGTGGGAAGTAGCGAAGGGCCGCTGAGAGGATCTGCGGCAAGAAACAGACTTCGGCGTATTTGTCTTTGGTCCCGTTGTTCGCCAGTTTATTAAAGTAGAAGACTGGCAGTAAAGTCTCTCGCTCTTAGATCCACAAAGCGAGGTCCAGGCACCGAAGCAGAATACCGATGTCCATGAATCTGAAAGATGAGGCCGACGTACTTGTGTCGCACGCGATTGTAGGCGACCAAAAGAATTGTCGTCTGCATTTACGGCTCAGAGCCTCACTCAGTTGCAGTAGTACCCACAGGCTCCGGCCTTGACGCGAAGAGAACCTGGTAACGAATGATCTCAGCCACCTCAAGCGCTTGGCCATCGGAATTCGTTTTCCGAAGAAGAGCGATCGCTTGAGGCAGCTTCTTCACCTCACCCGTCAGTCTCTGGTGCTTGCCGACGTAGAGATGGACGCGTTTCTGCCACGCGGTGTTGGTGGCTGGCTCGCTGGCATCGTACAGTGGGAAATCGAGTTTGCCCACTGGCAGGTTACTGCCAGGCTCAGTTTGGAGAGTCGAATTGAGACTGCCCTGGATCTCTAAGATGGCGAGACCGGATGGAGTTTGAAGGACCTGCGGCAACGGATTTGAGGTGGGTTCACTGTTGCCAGCAGGCGGCATTGATATCGGGATTGCAGGCATTGCTAGATCTTTTGCAGGTGCGGAAGTGGTGAATGCTCGAATGAGATGACTGGGTTTGAAGACCGTCCGTTCTTCCTAGCTTGATATTGTGGGCGGTTTGGTCGCTGATGAAGTTCGATGCATATCTTGAGCAGACGCAAAGTTCATGGTTCAGGGTTAGGGTCGCGATGACCATACTTGACTCCATATTGTCTGTGGCACTCGTACCATGTATACATTTGACATATAGCGCACGTTGACGAATTACTCATTAAAAACTAGTTGTACAAGTATTACGATTAGATAGACGATTTCGCATGCCGGAAATACTTCAGACCGACCCAAGCCACAGTGATCCATATCCAAGACACGACACCTCCCGTCAACACGATCAAAGCTGGGTAGTAGCCGACTATAGGCAGAGTCGGGTCGTCTTCCAACTCCGGGGGAGCATATGGCGTCTCACCAACATCCCACGCCCAGCTCCACACATCGAGACATGAGCCCATGCCTACCGTGAAGATGATCCAAGTAGTTGCCAGCAAAACCCAACCCCAATACTCTGTTTCGGCGTATGTATAAGTGAGATCCTCCTGGGATTGTGACAAGGGTAGTGGGGTGCGGGTGAGTGGTGACGGCCTGTGAGGACGCGAGCGATGAGTCCGACTTGTAGAGCGAGAGGAAGCTTGTAACGTTGAGCCTGGAAAGTACGAGGCGGCCACTGGCGGAGGAATAGAATGTATATTGGAAGGGCTGACAGTAGGCCGGTCGAAGGTCAGTATTTCGTCTTCATCAGTCGTGCTCGTATAGCTAGCTTGCGAAACAGGAGATTTGATGTCAAGAGGGCTAGACAACGTAGCTTCGCCTCTTGTCGCTTGCACATCGAGAGTAGGTCCAGTGTCGGTTAGAAGGGACAGACGGGCAGCAGTCACTGCTGTTGGCTCAGACCGAATGCTTGAGCCATTCATTGGAAATTCATAGCTGAACTGCCTTCGTAGAGGATCATTTGCCTCGGGCTGGGATTGAATTGGCCGGTTGAAGTCATCTGCCGGTGGCTTCGCCGCCAACGATACTGCAGATGCGACCTGTTCGAGAGACGTATCTGGGAGTGCAGACTGAGTCGAAGCTTTGGAAGGGCTGCGCTGGAGCAGGCTATTTTTCCGTTCCCTCCCCTCGGCAGCAAAGCGTCTTCCGCCTAGCAGTGCTGTCTTCCTCAGCGATCCTTTGCGTTTGCGCACCGTCTTGCTTTGTGGAGCGTTGGCTGAACCATTTTCGTCCTTCCACTCTTTCACGGGTGATACGACTGCGACATCGTCGTCCACGCTCTTCCTCGGTGCCTCTGGCTCTTTTTCGCGCGAAGGTGGCCTCCTAGTCTCCGCACCAGTGCGCAGGAAGTTGAGCTTGGAGAATATGCTCCCAGATAGCGTTCTCCTATGTCCGTGCGGTTTCGGTGGTGTGATAGAGGGAGCAGGAGCGGCAGTAGTGGGCGACGTCGGCGCAGAGGGCGAACTCCAGGGGAACTTCATCTTTTGGAAGGACGGGAATTCATCGCTTCCTTCGTCTAACTCTCCGTTCAAGGAGAGCTTCTCGTTGGGTATGGCGATGGTGTTGCGACGGGCATTGCTGCTGCCGCCGGAGGGCAGGGTGCTTTCCATAGTTGTACCTGTCGCATCTTGACCAGGTAGGTTCGAGGGCGGCATTCAAAGCATTGCGCTGAGCGGGAGATAGACAATCGGCAGTGTTGTCTACCACTTTGTCGACATTGACGGTATGAAACAAAGGAAGATAAGATGACGTCGAGAAAACTAAGGCAATTGTGTTGGCTGCGCTTCCAACGGCGCGAAGTCGAGCGTTGTGTACCACAATGGCCAGGCAACCCTGAAGGCCGCATATAACAAGCCGCAGAACCAACACTGCGAATACCCGACCAACCAAGGCCTTCATATTGGTCAATCTACCTACACGAAGATGGCTTCCCATGGCCACTCGCATGACCACTCGCACGACCAGGGACATGACCATTCTCACTCTCACGACCACACGCACGACCACGCCCACGAACATGCGCGACCACAGACACCACCAACCAATGGCCACCACCGCCATGCCTCTCACTTTAGCGAAAGAAGTGTACCGTCACCCATAAAAATAGACTTGGACTATGATATCAGACACAACCTCAACGAGTCCCCGCGACCGGCGAGGGAAAGGGACTCCCCAATGCTCAGCGCCGGCTCCGGGAGCAGCATGCTCTCGCCCATGAAGCCGCCGCCCTTCTCGGCCACCTCTCCAGGAAGCCAGTGGAGCCCATGGACACCGAACACTCCTCAGACAGGATCTACGGACGGCGGGTTCCAGCCTTTGGACTCTGCTTTGCCCGATGAAGGAGCGCGGAACCCCTTCAACTTCACCACCCAGCAATATGTGACCGACGCCAATGGCCTGAAGCGCCCATCTGTGGAAAACCTGCCTGGAAAACGTCGTGGTCACAAGTACAGACACAGTAGTATTCACACCGCACATCAGATCTTCCAGCCGCCTACACAGCGTACTCCACTAGCTGTCCCTGCCCATCTGCCCATGCCGACTCGCAAGGAAGCCTGGTGGAGTATGACACCCAACCAGACGATGCGGCTGATATGGTGTGCATGCCACTTCCTCGTATCCGGCTACGTGCAGTTCTCCGCCTCAGGCTCGCTGTCAATGACCGCATTGTCGCGGCTTTTGCTCTTCGATGCTGCCGGCGCCACCGTTTGCGTAGCCGTGGATGTCATGTCTAACTTTGAAGTTTGGCAGCGTGGCAGCTTGAAGCATCCCTTCGGTCTTGAGCGTGCAGACGTTCTGGCAGGGTTCGGAATGGCCGTCTTCATTGGCTTCATGGGGCTTGATGTGGTGAGCCACGGCGTGCAGCACGCGCTTGAGAACCTGGGCGACCATGTTCCTCACAATGCACACTCGCACTCACGCGCGACAGCAGGTGCTGTTGATCTCGACTGCTTGCTCGCGATCGCCGTCACGCTCGTCTCCGCCATCGGCTTGAGAAATCACTCCCGTATTGGCCGTGCCATGCGGATGCCGTGGCTCGCCAACTGGGGCAGAGTGCTCGGCAACCCGTCGCACTTCCTGACACTCTCCGTCTCCGTCCTCCTATTCTTCCTGCCGCTATTCAGCGAACAAACCTACAACGTTGTAGACATCATTTTATCCCTCTGCATCGCTGGAGTGATGATAACTTTCGGAACACGCCTGGGAACATCTCTCGCCTCAATGCTCCTCATGAGCTACCGACACCCGACAGACTCGATGGCTGTGCGCAACGTCATCAAAGGCCTCGAATCAGACCCGGGAGTCAGCGTCATCGAGGAAGTGCGAGTGTGGCAGGTTCACTACGGACTTTGCATGGCTAACCTGAAGCTAAAGTACAGGCCGGCGAGCGGCTATGGTGACGAAGTTCTCAGAATCCGACAACGCGTGACGAGCCTCATTCGCAGCCACTTAGGAAGTGTGTATGGAGAGGGCAAGGGACCGCGGTGGGATGTAAGTGTACAGATGGCCGTGGAGAGGGACTGATCGTTGTTTGGCCGCGCCTGCAAAGCAGCGGATGCTGTTTTCTTTTCATATGTCATGCCATGTAAAACATTTAATTGTACGAGTTTCTCTGAAGACCTTCGAGACAGCATCATATCAGTCACGCGTTCTTGACCGCTGTACCGGTCGTTCAGGAATTGATACATGGAACAATCACTCAGATCTGCCTAACCGTCGACACAAAAGGCCGCTAGTTGCAGTTTTACGATGGGCTTCATCGGTAATTTGTTGGTAAAAGACAATGACACGTCCTCGTTATCGTCAACCAGCGAGGTACCGATAGAATCAGCTGCACGGTACCTAGCTACCCTTGCATGTATGTATGTTCAAGTAGGCACCGGCTATTCTCAATCAGGAGGTGATATCCAAGCTCCATTCCTTTGGGTATGTTACATGTAGTCTCACCGTCATCACGAGAATCAAGAGCACATATTATACACACTGCCACCACGCCGACCAACAAGATGCAACCGCGCTACTCCAACCGCGCGTCCCTCAGCAAGCCCTCCAACTCATCCATCGCCTCCCCAACTCCATTCCCGACAAGTGCTTCCCGACCATCACCGAAGACCGCCGCGACACCCCTCCCATCGTACCCGGAAATCGAAACCAGCCTCACCGCTCTTACGATCCACAACCGCAGAAGAGAAACATGCTCCTGAGGCTGGCTCCTGACACCAGTGACCTCCTTGCCACGACCAGCCTGCACCTGACCCAAGCACTCCTCAAACGTCTGCATCACAGAGCCCTCAAGCCCACCGACAGAAGTCCTCTTGCCCGAAACATCCATCCCACTCAGTCCCTGCAACCGCTCCAAAAGCCCGACAACCGCCCCCGGAATACCCTCATCCGTCACCCATCGCAGCATTCTAGGACACGCGGACTCTGGCACGCGGATCGAAGGGAGGGCGTGTTGCAGGGCTTGTTGGAGGAGGGTAGCAGAGGGCATATCAAAGACCCGCTCAAGCTGTCCGACTGGGAGGTGTTGCTGCTGCTGCTGCTGCTCAAGTAGTTTCCAGAACCCTTCTCTGGTGAGGAAGTGGGCCCGACGCTTGCGTTCCCGAAGCAGGCGTAGAAGCCGCAGATCGGCTTCGGAGAGGAAGACTTTTGCGCTGCAGACTTTGCAGGAGAGGCTAGGGGGCCCGTGTTTGGTGAGAGAAGAGGCCGAGGTCAGGAAGTGTAGGCTGGGGCTGTTTTTCTGTCCGTGAGCGCATGGCAGAAGGTCATCGGCGAAGCTCTCCCAATTCGGTGAGCCGCCATTCCAGCCCCAGCGCTCCGCCTTCATCTGTTTCTGGTACCAGCTGTAAAATCTCGATTTCTCGTGGACGTGGAGGTAGGCGCGGTCGGAAGACCTGTTGATAAGGTTGTCGGCTAAGCGAGTCCAGTTCTCTGCGCTGAGAGCCGTACGCTCGGCTTCCCACTCGAGGCTGCTGAAGTCTGTCTCTGCTACAGTCTGATATTGACCGCTAAAGGGATTTTCGGTGATCAGGCGGAAGAAGTGGGAGTCGCCATCCGAGGGTGACGAATAGCTGCCGATTTGAAGAATGCTATTGCCTGGGGTAGAATGGAGGGCTTGGATAGCGATTGAGATCTGGGCTAGGTTTGATGGGGGTGGCGAGGAGTCATATGTGACTGGGATGCGGATCATGAAGTTCGTGCCTGTCAGATGAAGATGGTATCTGGAAGCGTCGGGTTGCTCGCGGGATTCGATGTTCAGGGGCGGTCGGAGGCAGGGTGTGTTGCCTGCTCCTGAAGGGATGAAGTCGAGGACTGGGTAATCCAGCGTCAGCTCGTGGTAGCGTAGGCGGTTCTCTCGGAGACCGAGGGACCGGAAGCTGTGTGCGAGATCTGTTGGATTTGACATGGCGAATCGGTTGGGTTGGTCGGAGTCGAGGTTTATTCGGGTCGTCGAAGTGCCAATGTTGAAAGTCGTGTATGGGTTGCGTGTGTTGTGGTGTGGAGCAGTCGAAGATCCAGGGCAACAAAATTTTGGCGTTAGTCATCTTCTTGCTGGTCAGTGAATTGTGAGTATATAGTCTGACCGTCGAGGGTTGTCAAGTATCACTCCTTTGTTCACTTCACAAGGTGATTGTGACGCTGAGTGGCGACACCGTGTAGAAGTTGTGCAAGTGAATACACACGCCATTTCGATACAATCGAGTCTAGACGTGAGGCCACTGGGCGCGATAGTCTCTCTCATGTTGAACGCAGTTGTCAGTTGAATTGAAGGACGCTTGCCCTGGAAGTGAAGTCTAGCAGTAAGCCTGACCATGAACGTGAACGACCCGAGACGGAACAACCCGGTCCAGTCACATGACCTTACCCACCTGGACGTCATGTACTGTAGATCGTAAGCCCAGTTGCATGCTGAAGATTTGGAAGAAGAGTGTCGTTAAGTGGAAGACGTATTCTCAAACTCTACTTCCAGCGAGACATCAGCGGTGAAGGATGTTTGTTGAAAGTCTAGAAGCGCAGAACACGATCGATGTAAGGCGCAGTTCTTTGTGTCTCACTATAGCTAATGAGACAGAGACCAAAAAGCAGGTCTCGTACGGGGAGAAGGTTTATACGTGCTTACTGCCAAGTCATTGTCAAGTCGGTGACGGACGATTTGAAGGTCTAGATGGAAGAATGATGACAAGCTGCAGGCAAGTGCCAGTATGGCAGCTTGGCAGGGTATCGGTATAGGTCCCCAGCGCATGGTGTGAGAGCTATCGATTGGAATGGAAGGAAGCAGTGTTATTGGATGCAGGCGTGTGTTAGTGAAGTTGTAAAAGAGTGGGATCTGACTCGTCTGTCGCGCGAGCTCATCCTTGTGCCACGCGAGCGCCGGGGACGGCTTCCGAGATCCTGGGAACGTGGAATGAGAAAAGATGATTGATGAAGTCACCGAGCTTTGACATTGAGGCCTGGTCTCGCCCTTGTCCTGCAGCGACTTCTTACATCGGTTTGCAGTGACTTGCAGTGTGACCAGACGAAGAGCCCACGTGGACAAGCCCGATGGGAAACATATCGCAGCCAAGGTATGCAGCAATGACGGTGTGATGGACAGATGCAGGCGCTGCGTCAAGACGTATAGCGCTCTGAAACATTCCGAGATACCGCGGACGCTAGGGAAAAGTATGCAGAGTAGGAGAACGAGGGCAGGGAGGACAGGATAGCCGTGGCATATCGTGTGGCTGGTCTGTGGACGGTGGAAGCGAGAAAAGAAGAAAAGAGAAGGAAATGCTCGGTTCGGTTCGCTTGCACGCAAGAGATGGAGGAAGGAGTCTCAAACGTGTCTGCGCACGATCTGTGCATACCTTATATTTACCGGGATATAATGGTTGATGGCAGCCCAATAACGGGGGCAGCCTTGCGCGGCAAAGGAAGGAAGGACAGGCCGCTAATGCCGGTTCACATCCCAAGGACTAGGGATGCGCTAGACACACGGAAGCCCGGTGCGATGCATTAATTTATCTAGTGGCCTGGGGGGCCGGCTGGGATATCTGGTGGCATCCTTGTAGGAATTGAGTGAAACTCGACGTGTTTGTCCGTCAGCTCACACCTGTCAGACTGGGCAGCAAGAATAGGAGATCTCGCAGGCAGTTGGTGGCGTTTGGTGCTACTGCGTGGCATCTGCAACGTGCGTCTATGTGCATGGCGGCTGACTCGATCTGCTGTACAACCAAGACTAATACATTTACTACACCGGGATAGACTTTCACTCGTTGTTATTATTTAGCGAACCGAGACCGCCGTTTCGTTTCTTGTTTCTTGAACTTCCCCATCGCCGCTTCTTCCTGCATGCATATCTACCTCTACCTCTGCCATCGCCCGTCTCATCCCCATCCCCTCCCCCTCTGACGCTGTCTCTACACCCTCACGCCCTCTTTATCCGACGTTCCTGTGTTTCACGCACCGACCCATCGACCCAAACCTCAACTCACCACACCCTCACAAGTCATTCCACCCACGGCGCGACTGCCACCACACGTTTACTCCCAACCATCAAACTTTCACCACAACCAATCCCATCGTCGCCCATCAAACCCAAGCTTATCACAAGCAATATTGGCAACGGTCGCGACCATCCCAAACACGCGCTGACGACACCAACACCAACGCTCGTCCACGCGAACTCATAAATCCGCCTTTCGTCCTGGCTCTGCCCAGCCGCCTGACAGCCCGTTCCCTCACCTTCACTCAGACAAGGCGCATCCAAGCATCTCTCCGCCAAGGCTGTACCATCCTACCATCACCACACCGCTTCGCTCTTCACACGCCGCCACCATGTGTGTAGCTGGCTTGAACGTCTCCACACAACCGTGTCGCCACCGATGGTACGAGTTGCTCCGCGCCTGCAGCGATCAACACAGCCTCGCCAACTGCCCTTCCAAACTGCAACTTGAAGGTTGGGAGGTCCGCAAGGAAACCTGCCCATGGTGCGATGGCAGCGGCAGTGAAGACTTCGTCACAGACACCACCCACCGCCTCTTTGGTAGCACATCATCCCCCGGCGGCTCGGTCTCCTCATCGCCCGTCTTGTCAGCCATGGGCAAGCCACAGTTGAGGCGCTGCGACACCGACACCACCTTGAGCTCCCTCAGCAGGACTGGAAGCTTCTCTAGCAACAACGGAAGTGAACGCGGCCAACGACACAGGGAGATGAACGATCGATTCCGGCAATACCTCACCATGCTTCCGCATGAAGTTCTGCCAAGCGCACGGAAAAACTACCCTGGCTACGTCGCATCGCCGCAACACGAGGCGCCCGTTGTTCCTGATGCTGCAAGCTTCAAGAGCGCCAGGCGAAGGTTCGGTGCTAGCTGGAGAAAGAGCATCAGCTTCGGACGGAGCATGTTCGCTTCATGAATTGCGCCGTCTTGTTTCAATCTCTCCTTCCAATACCCGACCTGCCGCCACAAATCATTCCGACTAAACACCGGCTGTTCCTGGTTCTCTCGGCTCTGGTCTTTTTTTTGCAATTCCCTACTCAGCCTACACTCTCGGTCTTATTTTGTTTTCTGCAAGCGATTGGGTCTTTCTTGGCGCTTTTCTCCAACATATACCCAACTTTTCCTTTTCTTTCCTACTCTTTCTTGTTTCCTGGGTTCTGCTGAGCGGAACGGCGGGTGCAAAACAGAACGGGCAGCCTGGCATCTCGAGTTCGGATCGATTGAGCGAGAGACGTAAGAGAGACGGGATGCCAAAGTATGTAATCAAAGCAAATCCCAACTCTTGCTTGCCTCGCGTGCAGGCCACAAACAAGGAAATCCGTGGTCCGAGCCAGGAGTTGAATGCCCAAGCCTGAAGTTATGTCGCGTAACCATCAGATGCCCACAACGTAGTGAGCTCGAACGCGCCTACAAGCTACGCCGAATGTAGACTTGTCGACGACACACCTGCAGCTCGATCAAGAGAAGTCGACCACCAAAAAGTAAAAAACATACAACAGGCGGGATTCCCAGATGGTCACCCACTCTAGTACTAGTCGCCCGGTTCAGTGCTTATGTATGGCAGAGCGGACGGGATGCCCAGTTCTCACTGACCTATGGTTGTATGTACAAAAATCTTTATTTCATCAATAATGTATCTAAAACATGTTGAAGCTTTCGAACAGCCCTTGCTTGTAGCAGGTGGTAGTTAAGCCAAACCGAGAGTTGCTTTGTGTATTGAGTCTCGGTTTCAGGTTGACCGCAGCCGGGAGGGTTTGTAACGGTGACCCACAGGCCACAAGATCGTCTTGCTGGTCCGTATGCACTGATGGTTTGCTCCCGGCTGCCACACTTGCAAGATCGGCGTCGGTAATTGTGATTCAGCGTTTCGAACGCGACAAAGAATCTCTTCCGAATCGTCTGGTGGATGATTCCGAGATTGGATTCTTCATTGCGGATAGTCATGGTCGTGATGTGGTTGTGAATTGATTGATTGATTGATGATGGACGTACTTTGTCTACTCCAGAGGGCTCCGAAGCCCTCTATGATAGGAAGATTTCCTTTACAAGTTGTCAAACAACAACTCGTTTTTGCGCGCGACCGGTGCAAATTGTCTAAGAGACAAACTGTCCAAGGTCAAGTCGACGGAAAGCGTATACCCACGTAGACCTTGCGACAAGTTGTAGGCAGAGCTGTGTATTGCGTTGGTGCTTCGCTACTTGTGGCCAGTGGCCATGTTCTGAACCGGACAATTTGCTAGCCAAAGACTCATCGTTCCGGTGTCGAACACGGATAGCACACATGACTCTTGGGCTGATTTGCCATCTCCATAGGCACACCAAGTCAAGTTGCTCGGCTGCATTGGTCGAGCTTCTCGCGCGATATCCAAGCGACGCGTATCAAAGCCACGAACAGGGTACTCGTAGGTAACAAGAGCAGTGCAATGATGCTAGCATGACCCAAGATCGTGGCCTATTGCACCGGCGCTGCTTAGGATCGAAGAAGAATGGTTTCTAGGATTGAGAACATGCCGTGTCTTCACCTTGACAGTTACGCCTTCAATCGATTTCGAAGATTCACGGAGGAAAGTAGCCCTTGTGTGAAAGTCGATACCTAGGTACAATCTAGTCCTCATGCATATCAAAGTCAATTTGCCGGTGCATAATCATCCTCTCGCTGCCATCGCTATTCACACTACGTTCATCCCCGGTGTGCTTGGGTTTCTTCGCTCTGCTAGCAGCCCTGACATCAACTCGGTACTCCAACCACTCCGGTCGTAGATCGACTCGGCTCCCCGGCTGTCGATGCTGAACATCGGGATTGTCCCCATCCGTTTGGCTCCGACCCATAAAATGCATGGGTATACTCGCACTATGGCTACCTCCCTGAGAAGTGTCAACGCCGTACATCGTGAGAACGCCCCGGCTCATGAACGCCCACAAGAAGCTCCTCAAATTCGGAATGCTGGCTGATATTAAACTGGCACAAAGCATGGCTTCGATCGATATGACTGTCGGCACCAGTCCAATGCTGTCGCGTGCCGTGCCCGAATGCAGGAACCTGAAGTATATGGACATCGTTACGAGACTGGAGGCCGCAACGACGAGGCGGAAGCTGAAGACGAAGACGACAACGCGTTTGCTGGACGCTTTGACTCGATTGCGCGAGACGAGCCATGCGGGCAGGGCGAGGAGAAGGACCTCGGTGACTACGTCGAGTGCCGTTATTGCTTTACAGCGGGCCATCTGTGAAGGGAAGAAGAACATTAGCAGTTGTCTGCAGGGCTGGGACGGTAATCAATCGCTTCGTCAAATGCTGCCGCGGGCTTTTTCATGGATGGATTGAGATCTGTCCATCACGAACAGTCCTGGCAAATGGACGGAGAGGAATCGCTACTGCTCTCTTCTGCGAGAGGGATCTGGACTTACATCTGCGCTGCATACTGCGTTCTCGATCGCGACAAGCGATTGCAGCGGATGGCATCCGATCGAGCTGACCAGGGCAGCCATGACTCCCCAAACAGCGGTGAGAGCGAAGCTGACTCCAAAGATGCACTTTTCTCCGTACATCTGACCACTGAAGATGCGGCGTGTGAAAGAGATGACGGATATCTTGGCGAGGCATAGGGCGGCTATTAGAAAGATTCGTGAGATGAAATAGTACTATAGCGGCGTGTTAGTGAAATTCTCGCGGATTCATGGCCAGATGGATGGGAGGACACGTACCCGTGCTGCGTTATCCAAGCTATCGCTCTTGAGGTGGACTGTTACTGCTCCCAGGCCGTCGTAGATGGATTTGTACAACAAGCCATAGTGTACAAAAGCGAAGCCCTAGCGGTGTTGTCAGACTTAGTCGTCCACACAGCAAGAGTGACTTACATACGATGCCGCAAGAATGGCATCGTCGTACCATAGCAATCCCCATTTGCTCGTGACTCGTGCACACAGAGCTAATGCGCTGTAAATCAGACTCAGAAGTCCAATCGTCCATAGCCACGGCCGCTGATCGACAGGCGTAGTCGTGCCGAAGCCATAGTAAAGGGTGAGCACCGAATCGCCATCAGCCATCCTCGTATGCAGGAGCAAGCAGGTTCGCTCTCGATCTTTCACAAAATGCTGTTCCAACCGCAAAGTGTGAGGAATGGAAGCGGAACAAACCAGCGTGGACGGATATCCACTGATGTAGGAGCCTAAGGATCAGCCGGCATGCAAGTGCTGGCACAAGTCGAATGTGCGCTTCCGCCATCCTCCCTCGCGTATGTCAGAAAAGTTTGAGCCTGTGTTAGAGGTAGAAGGATTGGCCCCTAGGCCACGGACGCGCAAGCCTGAGATAAGAGCAAGGTGCTGTATGCCCTCAAGCATACATGTAAATTCTACCGAGATTGCAGACACAAGACTCTTCAGCTGCACCGCACCTCGCCTCGTGGTGTAGTGACGGCCACTACAGTGCGGCACAGCATACTCGAGGCTCTGCCGATGCCAGTGGCTCGGAAAAGACATCCAGGCTCCATGGCGGAGTTCCGCGTAAGTATTAACTTGTTTGCTTGAAGGCTGGACACCTCTCGGAGCTCTTTCACCCGCGCCGCATAGCAGGGAAGCAGCCCTGTTGTATGTTTTCTCGAGCATGTTTCTTCACAGGTGAGAAGGACCACACTGTGCTTGGGGGCTTGAAGCTACCTACCATATACATATATGGTTCGGCTCGGGGCCTTCCGTCTTCCTTCGGTACCCGCTTGGCGTTTACGCCGCAACCTGCAGATCATGGATTGGAATGAAAGCCTGGCTTTACCAGTCCTGCAAGCTTGGCTGTAGGGGCATGCATACTATCCGCATGGTGCTATCACTACTCCCAAGCGAGTTCAACAATCGAGTATGGCGACCAGGCGAGTCCACCAATCGAGTTCGCGCGACCAGTGTCCCCTGCATAGAGGCTATTCGGCGCCATGGCACCTGACCAACAGCACCTCCCTTTCGTCCCTCGTTTGTCTTTCTCGAGTTTACCACTGTAGGAGCCGGAGCGCCACAGCACTTCCTTTCATCTCTCGTTCATCTTTGTCGAGTCCGCCGCTGTAGAGCAGCTGCTGTGCTCACAATGTCGACCATTCCCGCCAAAGAGCCCCAGGAGAAACTGGACACCGGCATTGACTCGCCGCCGCATCCCGACAACGATAGCGATGTCGCACAGGCCGGGAGCAAGACCGACGAAGAGAAACGCGATCATCGTGATATGCGTCGACTCGGCAAGGCTCAGGAGCTGAAGGTATGTTCATGCATGTATAGATGGGAATGTTCTTTGGCTAATTTCGTCTTAAGCGCCGTTTCCGCTTCTTCAGTATCGTCGGCTACGTTATCGTGCTCGGTCTCACCTGGGAATTCTCCATCGTCACCTCGGTCTTCTCTCTGGCCAACGGCGGCACTGCTGGAGCGATATGGCTTG
>Ga0265797_10004895_pt1 | contig 20004 bp, 21 predicted proteins | sample P2T30metagenome_FD_192433 | JGI IMG/M metagenome (GOLD analysis project Ga0265797, IMG submission 192433) | Plant litter microbial communities from East Loma Ridge, Irvine, California - P2 T30 | ecosystem: Environmental > Terrestrial > Plant litter > Unclassified | place: USA: California...
GGAGGGTGGTGGGAGGGTGGTTTTGGGTGATTGGGTTTTGGGGTGTGGGGGCGGTGGTGGTGTCTGGGGGTGGAAGGGTGCAGGGATCCGACTTGGGAGTGCTGGGAAGAGATGATTGTGCTTGCTGGGTGGGTAATTGGGAGATGGGAGTGGCGTCGTCGATCGGAGAGGCGTCGATGAACTGGTAGATGATGCTGGCGACGATGCAGAGGAAGATCATCAGGGCTTCGCTGCCTGAGACGTTGATAGATGCCATGCTGGTGGCTGCGCAAGTGGGCATGGCGGATCCAGACATGTTGGAGATGGCGGTCGTGTGCGGCGTTATGTTGTTTGGTTAGAGGTGATGATGAAGGAGACTGCGTGCTTTGATGATGTGCTCGATGATTGAAGTAATGGATACAATGTGAGCATGCGAACTTGGTCGTATGTGTACGAATTGACTTCATCTGTCTCTACCATTTCCAAGACAAACATCAAAGTCTCAAACTATCTAAGACAACCCAAAAGGCAACGAGACTTTCGCAATTACAACCTTCCATGAGTCTCACACAAGTCCTCCTCCTAAGACAAATCCCCAACCGCCCACTCCGGCCACACCTCTTTCTCCCGCGGTATACTCGCCATATTCCTATCCTTAACATGTTCCTCCAACGGTAAATCCCGAAACTGACTCCTATCACCCATATCCACCCCACGCTGCTGCATCGTCCGCGCAAATCCCAGTGACTGCTTCTTCCACTCCTTCCTACTAACCTTCCCCTCAATCATATCCGCCAGAATCATCGCATGGAACAAAGCCTGGCTCGTACCAGCACTCGTGTGCGGCCTGAGTCCAGCCAGCGCGTCGCCTAGCAAGATGACGCGCCCGTTGAGAAATTCGTTGGTAGGCGATATAGCATCTGTAATAGCTTGAATGAAGGGCTTCTTCGTGGTGCATACGAGCTCAGCGAATTGCGGTGGGAGAAGCTCTTTCGCGATGTCGCACTGCTTCGCCCAGACCTTTGGATCCGTTTTGCCTGGCGGCATAGTAATACGATGATACTGGCCATCAACATCAGTCATGAGTTCGCGGAACTCGGGCGATGGGTCTTCAAGTGAGGGTGAAGGGAAATTCGTGTAGTAGACGAAATTAATCAGTCGTTTTCCGGGCTCCAGTGTGCCGTTTTCGCCGGGGATCAGGTATGCGAGGATCTGTATGCCTTTGCGGTGGAAGAAGGTGAAGCGCTCGCTGAAGGCTCTGCGTGCTGCGGAACTGGCTTCTTCTTCGAGGACGGTGCCGCGGAGCGCGACGTAGCCTGCGAATTTGCGCAAGACGTATGGGGTGAGGAGTGAGCGGATGGTCGAGCTTGGTCCGTCTGCGCCGATGACGAGATCTGCTTCCATTGTACCTTTAGTTCCTTCGGTGGTCGTATAATGTACTGCGACTTTGTCTCCTTGTTCTTCGATGCCAGTGACTTTATGGCCGTGCAGATGTTTCAGTCTCCCATTACTCCTGTCTTCCTCGGGCACCGTGCAGTACCCGCTTTCAACGCCGTCGACGTTGGCCCTCAGGATGTAATACACGAGGTCCCAGCTGGTCATGTTCTGGATCATGTCCTCTTTGTGAATGATCTCGCCATCTTGATTCAAGTATTGGCGTCCTACTGAGGTTGCCGCGACATCGCGGTCGCACCGATCGTAACGCTGTAGAAACTTGAGCGTGTCTCCACCTGCTACAATGCCCGCACCTTGGTTGTGAAGGAGTGGAGTAGGGTTGCGCTCAAGTAACGTGATTGTGTGAGCATGAGGCGGTGGTAGGCGTTTGATTGCAAGAGCAGTTGCTAGACCACCTAGAGAAGCTCCGACCTACGGGACGTTAGATGGCTAGAGACTCTGGTGCTGGCAATAAAACAAGCTTACGATGATGATGTTAAGGTTCTTATTAGTTGCATGAGGGAAACCGTCTGATTGTGATACTGTGCTGTTGAACGTCATGGTAATTAATCAGCCGCAACCAATCGCGCGAGTATGCAATGGGGAGAACCAGACAGCCATGTTGAGTTCTGTAATTGGTATACTTAACTAGCTGCTGCTGTGGAAGGACGTTCAGTGCGGGCAATGACGACGAACCCTTGAGCCGAAAGCGTGGGGTTCGGTCGATCAGCATCGACCGGAAAGCACAGGAGCTTACTTGAACCCACTTTGAGCCGCGACTTCTGCAGTAAGCTCTTGTCAATCTCTTACCTTTGGCTACATAAAGACTCACGATGCTCTCTCTTAGCGTGCCCGCGTCTCACACAGAACTCACCAATTTGACATGACGAATGCAGACAGAGGACTCGTGGCTGTAAGTAGGCACAACAGCAACATCCTGAGACTGGAACTGAACACGACGTCTAGATTACTGGCGCAAATGGCACGATTGGGTATGTGTGCGTTGTCCATGCCTTAGCTGCTGGATACCGCGTGCGCTGCATCGTGCGGAGTGAAGACTCGTTCTCCAGTATCAAGAATGGGAGTTCAGTCCAATACTATCTGAACAAGCTCGAGCATGCAGTCGTGCCAGACAACGCTGTAGAGGGAGCGTACGACGATGCCGTGGCTGGTGCGAACTATGTCATTCATATCGCTGGCGCATGGCCACTGCCTGTACGTTCTCAGCAGCTGATCTTTGGACCGCAGTTGACAACTCCAGTGGTTGCATCCAGACGACGATATCTACTCCCCCTTCATGAAATCGACCAAGAACGTCGTCGAAGCCGCCGAAAAGTCCGGCACTGTGAGACGCATAGTCTTCACTCAGGCTGGTGCTGGGCTCATCGACTCCGAGGTCGGCGACACGTATGGCAATAGAATGAATGAGCTGCTTGATGGTAAGCCCTTGTATATCCTCATACGGGCAATATAGTCTGACCGCCATCCACAGAGCATGTCAGAGTCAACCAGGCAGCACTTACATATCGGCCGCCTCTCAAATCGCCGCATCAAGCATACTGCGCCGCGAAGTCGCAGTGCATGCACTATCTTAACGACCTCAAGGTGAATAAGAAGACGTCCTTCTCAATCGTTCAAGTCATTCCTGGAACCGTAATCGGACCATCTGAGTTCATTACTACCCGATCAGAAGCTCTCAAGCACATCGACCGTCAGAGTAAAGCTTTACTGTTTGACGAGATGGCGCCCAGATACGCGTTCGGCTTTGTGCACGTAAAAGACTGCGCGAAGATCCATGTTGAAGCGTTGAACGAGGAAAAGGTGAAGAAAGCAGATATGCCGCCGTGGTATGTGGCTGCTGGAACATCTGAAGAGGGTGTAAATGGAGCGAAAATGTGGAGCAAGGCGGCAGATATGGTTGATAAAGAGTTCGGAGAGGCAATCGTTGCTGGCACTTTCAAGCTGGGCAGGACGAAGACTCCAATCAACATGCCGTATCGTGTCGACTCGAGAAGGACTGAGAAGATGCTACTGGACGGTAACAAGATCAGAACTTTTGACGAATGCGTCAAGGAGGTCGCGCAGTGGTATTTGTCGTTAGACAAGGACTAAATCAGATGAAATTGATTGCTGATATTCACGAAAACCACACCTGATTCTACAATTTGCTCGCGCTCTCCCCAGTCATTTTCTTGCCTCTCCACCCAGTCAGCGTCGAGCCACCATCGATCTCGATAGCATTGCCCGTCATATGCGCACTGCCTGAACTCGCCAAGAACAAACATAGACCGCCAAAGTCACTCGGCTTGCCAATTCTGCCAGTTGGTTGTCCGGACTCGAGCATGTCTTTGTACTTCTCCAGGCCAAAGTTTGTCATTCGTGAAGGGAAGACGCCGGGGCAAATGACGTTGACCATGATGTTCTTTGGCGCGAGTTTTGAGGCGGTCATCTTCGTGAGGTGGATACATGCTGCTTTTGCGGGTCCGTCTGCGGCTGTTAGCATTGTATGCTGTCGGGCAAAGATATGTTGAGAACTTACATGAGAATGTTCCGTGGCCGGGCTTACTCAACCCACCTCCCTCACCAGTTGTAACATCTAATGTCTGAATGCCAGCCATACTCGCGATATTGATGACCCGTCCAGGAGTATTCGCATTCGCGCCCTTCAACAGCAACGGCTCCATCCCCACCGTCATGTAGAAAATATTCTTGACATTCAAATCATACAGCTTATCCCACGCATGCTCAGGATAATCGTAGTAGTCATCCCCCCACGACGCACCCGTGTTATTCACCAGCACAGTCAGACGATCCGTCCGCTTCTTCATCTCCTCGCAAAGCCCCAGACAACCCGCCTTGTTCTTTAAGTCCGCGATGATGTATTCGCATGTCCCGGGTCCCAGAGCATTGAGGCGGTCGGACGTGGCTTTTAGTTCTTTCTCCTTGCGCGAGGCGATGAAGACGCGTGAGCCGTTCTGGACGAAGGCTTGCGCGGCCATTTCGCCGAGGCCGGTTGCGCCGCCTGTGACGAGGACGACATGGTTGGAGAAGTCGAAGAGGGCGGAGACGCGTAGGTCGTCTTGCGATGCGGCGTGCGTCATTGTGGAATATGGTCCAGGAGGGTGTTTGGATGCGGTTCGGTTGGAAGAGAGATGTTCTGTGACGATGGTCTAGCTGTAGATGAGCTTCACGGAGGTAAGTCAAGAAGATCAAAGGTGCAATTGCATGAAGTTCTAGCTCCAATCATGACTCTCCAGGTTCGGAAGGTCTTTGGGGAGAGTTGGGAAGAAACCTCGGCACAACCTTGGAAGAAGATGGGGTTTTGCGGGGTTAGCGCGAACGCATTCGACGCGTCCTGAATCTGGCCACGAAGAACAACACTTCCAGCTTCGAAAGCAGACGTCGGTTTAGCGCGTCTGAAGAAGCTTGAGGCATGAGCTAACAGTAGAGATCTGTAGACGTCACACGCGTCAATGTCGTGATACCCAGAGACGCTCTAGACGCCATGCTTACTACTCTCAGCTAACAACGGCGTGGGATGGATGCATTGGAACTCGATGCTCAACCATATAAGACTCCTCGATCAACAGCCACGTAATTCGGAATGAACACCCTACGAAACGCCATGCCCATTGCCAAACGCCTCACAAACTTCCGCGAAATCTTCCCATGGACAACAGCACCCTTCATCGTAGGCGCTCCCATGCGCGTCATGTCCGGCCCTCACCTAGCACTAGCTGTATCCAAAGCCGGTGGACTGGGCTTCATCGGACCTGGCGAGAAATCAGAAAGCACTGCGATTGATCTGGCCACCGTACGAGAACTCATACGGAACTCGAATGCCCTTTCCGCAGCAGTGCGTTCCAGCGAGAAACTCCCTGTGGGCGTTGGCTTTCAACTCTGGAACGGAGATCTCAAGTCCGCAACGCAAGCAGTGCAAGAACACCACCCATGTGCCGCCTGGCTCTTTGCGCCGCGGCACGGACAAGAAGAGATAGACCAGTGGACTGCTAGCCTCCGACACGCTTCACCGGGCATACATATCTGGTACCAGATTGGAACGCTGCAAGAAAGCATCGACGCACTCAAGAGCGACCATCGCCCAGACGTGCTGGTCATCCAAGGCGCGGAGGCAGGTGGCCACGGGCGAGCCACAGACGGCATGGGCTTGATGGCTCTCCTTCCTGAGATTGCGGATCAAGTTCGTGGATCGGGCGTCGCGCTGGTCGCTGCTGGGGGTATCGCAGATGGGCGTGGAGTCGCGGCAGCGCTGGCACTTGGAGCTGCTGGCGTTGCAATGGGAACGCGATTCCTCGCTTCCACCGAGGCGCGCATCAAGAAAGGGTACCGGAACGAAGTCGTGCGGGCGTCTGATGCAGCTCATAACACTGTTCGCACGCAGCTGTACAATCATCTGCGCGGCACTTTCGGGTGGCCTGAGCAGTATAGTCCTCGTGGTATTGTCAATAAGAGCTGGGAAGACCATCGGGCTGGTGTGTCGTTTGATGAGTTGAAAGTGCGCCACGACGAAGCTGCGAAGACTGGAGATGAGGGGTGGGGACCCGATGGGCGGCTTGCTACGTATGCGGGCGCTGCGATTGGGCTTATACACGGCGTTGAGACCGCGGGAGATCTCGTACATCGTGTACAGGACGAAGCAAAGCGCATCATTCAGGACCTGAGTTCCACTGCTTAAGCATCTTGCTACTCCACAGGATGCTGTGACAACGTTGCCAATACATAGTAAGCGCATGAAACGATTGTACATCGGCGAACACCGTATTGGAAACCATCTATTGCTTGTAGGATAGACTGAGCGTCGAAGAGAAAGACCTCAAATCTCTTGGTCGTCGTGGCCATCGCGCAAAAGCCGCTTCTTCGTAGACACTAACCTCTCACTCGCGTCGTGAATAGCAACATATTCTGATTGAATTTGCGCTTTCTCTCGGGATAAGAGGTTCAGAGCACCTCGTTCGCTGCGCACGAGATTGGCTGGTGACAACGCCGTTCTCTTCACCAAGACACCCCACGGCAACGATCTTTATGGCGACTTGCACAGATAGACATACTCACAAGCTGAGTGACATGCTAGCGCAAAATACCCCACGCCACAACCAAGATCTCACGATACCCGCCGCCTCAAGCATTCCTGAAACCAGCCTCGACAGCCTCCCACCCTCCCACCCATTTTCACGACACTCCTCCGATGATGTCTATACACCATTGGCGCATCTAACAAGAACACTCGGTTAACGGCAAGCACGCGATGTTCGCGCTCATGCAGCACATACCTCAAAACAGACATGAGACGAAACGTTGCCGAACGCGGCCTGTCAACCCATGTCAAAACCGTTTGATGGCCGTTGTGATACAGGAACATGGTAGCAGGTGCCTGAGGTTCTGCCACGATTGATCCTGAGGGGGGGGGAATTTAATTGAGTGATGGTGAAGAAGGTATAAGGCGTTTATTTTCCTTCATGTTCACTGTTCTTATTATCACGTCGCATCGCTTCATTTCGTCGGTCGCTTTACTCTCGTTCTACGTCCTCTGGTCAGGCTTCAATCCTATTCCTACACACCCTCAACCCCACTTTATTATTACATTACACATATACTCCTCCCCAAAATGTACACCCCAACCCTCCCCCTCGCCACCCTCGTCGCCAGCCTAGCCCTCACATCCGCCCTCCCAAACCCGCCCATCATACGCACCCGCCAAACCCAACCCTGCTTTATAATCGGCACAACCCCCCTCCCCACCGAAGTCTCAAATATCGCAACATCCCTCCAAAATACCGTAACCTGCTCCGCCACCTCCAAAACCCTCTCCTCCGTCCCCGACGTAACTTCCGGCACCACATCCTTCTCCGCCGTCGACTTCACCGCATCGCCCCTCACGCCCCTCGCCTTCGCGCTCGCTGAATTCGCAACCGCCACTCCCCTCGCGGACACAGATCTGCAGCGCTTCCAAGACACGCTGAACGTGTATCTCGCGACCGAGGTGGGGATCAGGAGCACAGGTGGTAACTTGGCGATCAAAGTGCCCAAGTTCTTTTTGGAAATGCAGGTTAGTAGGATTCAGACGGCGCAGGGGAATGCGCCGAAGGAGCCGGGGCTGCAGGTGGCGCATTTGAGGGATAAGGTTGTGAAGAATGCGGCGGGCGAGAGTAGGGCGTTGTTGGAGCAGGTTGCGCAGCTTGCGGCGCAGCTGGAGTGATGGGATCGAGAGGCTGGAGAACGGATATGTCTAGCCAGGCGCGGTATATGCGTTGCTTCTTGCTCTGTCTTGTCTTTCGCGAATCGGAGACTTGTAAGGATGTGAGAGGACTAACGCTGAAACAAAGAGCTTGAGTACACGGAACTGATCTGTGGCATCAAGGAAACGGAGCAAGAAACCAGCAGATGATATGTAGCTACGGCGCATTGGCGTCCCGCAACAAGAGTAATCAGAAAGAGGAGTCGATAGTCGATTCCTGTTCACGTACCTGACTCACAAAGATCCGAAATCAATGAGCCAACAGAATTGTGCCAAGAAGGGAAAATATGGTATCTTAAGAACCAGAAGAAAGATGATGAACACCAAAATGAAAAAGGTGGACGAATTATAACTCAACCCCCTCCTCAACCTCCGTCTCCACACGCCCCTCCTCCACGCCACCCCCCCTCCCCAACCCCACCTCCCCCAACATAAACCTCCCAAAATACAACACCGCATCCAACACCTCCTCCCCCGTCGGCACAATACTCTCCCTGGGCAACAAAAACCCATAACTACCCGTATCCCTCAACTTAATCTGATACGAGTACTTAACCTTCAACTCATGATAGAACCAATCCAGCGCGCTACCACCACTACTCTCAATACGCGGCAGCACCGTCTTTTTATTATTATTATTGTTGTTTGCAAACGCGACGTTTCCCTCGCACGCGGATGTAACTTTATAACTCTGCCCCTTGCGACTGATGCGAATCGCTTTGGCGAGGCCCAGGCCGAGTTCTTCTAGGTCTTCGATGGAGGGCGGGGATTCGTTGCAGCTGTACGCGTACGGATACAGGATTTGCTGCGAGTAAGAATGTAGATCTAGAAATCCCACGATATCGACATTATTGTACTGCGTTTCGTTCTGCGCCCAGTCGGCGAATCGGCGCGCCTCGACGCCTTGGAATGGTTCTTCGCCTGCGAAGGATTCCGCACACGGGTTTGTGCGCTTGTCGCCGTCCCATTTGAAGGGGTAGCTGCGGTCTAGGTCGACGCCGCGGCAGAAACGGAGGGAGGTGGGTTGTCGGTTTTTGCGCCAGAGACGATCTGTTTCCCAACTGTATACGTATCCGTCTGGGTTGAGCGTGGGTACGAGGACAAAGTCGAATTCTTCTAGCAGGCGCGTTATCTCGCGGTCCTTGCCGTAGGCGTTGATCAGGCTCCAGGCGAGATATGTGACGGTACTTGTGGAGATCCATTCGCGGGCGTGGCTGCCGCCGGTTATGACCACGGTTTTGCGCGCGCCGGACGGGTGGTCGTTGTCGGTGGGGTGCACGCCGACGCGTAGAGCAGGGATGGGGCGGCCTTCGTAAGAGAGACCAATTGAGATGAGGCGCACGTGGGTGGTGAACATGGAGGACATGAGGGACATCCAGGGGGTGATGACGGAGAGGGGCTGGTAGTTTTGGAAGAAGGGGTGGGGTGTTTTGCCGGATGATGGAGAGGGCTTGAGGTTTGGTGAGAAGTGGGAGCCGTGTGATTGCGTGCCGGACGCAGAGGAGGGGTAGGAGTCGAAGATGGCTTGGGCGAGGTCGAGGTCGCGCATGAGTGGTTGGTGGGCGGTTCGGAGGGAGGGGGTTAACAGGTTCATGAGGGATGGGACGACGTCTTTGGCGACGCGCACGTCGGCCCAGTCTTCGCTATAGGACCCTGAAGTTTTTAGTACTTGTCTTACATACAGTTCGCACATGGACAAACTTACACACGTCGAGAAAGAGTATGTCGACTGCCTCTGCGAGTGCGGCTGCCTCCTCTGCCGTGCGTATCTTGAAGCGCAACACGACGTCTTCGCCATATCGCGAGTCCTGCTTCTCAGCTGCTGCCTGTGCACCGCCAAAGTCTCCCAAGCTCTTTTGCTGGGTTGGAAACCCCCAGATTCTATTTACGATCGAGTCGGACAGTCTCCGCCACGGACGCGGAGTGTGGCTGTGGCTAGTGATTGCATCGCTATGAGGGGCGGCCGTGACAAGTGAGAGGAGCAGCGCGCTCAGGATAGCGAGGCGCATTGTGGAGGTGCGCAGTGAAAGATAGGCACTGTTCTCCCCGGCATGCGCTGCGACAATGTGCGACGGGCGGTGGTCGTGTGCGCAGGCGACAGCAACATTGAATGCAAAGTACAGAGTATGTAAGCAAGTTGATGCTGCGGCTCCACTGACACGTGCGGTTGGCTGGGCCCTGGCCTCTCCACCGGGAACACTTCAGCGCCGCCGTCGTGACAGCTGGGAGACTCTGTGGACTAGCTGACGTCAAAGCCCCTTTCGTCTCGCCCTGGGCATCGCACTCTGACTGCAACTCTACATTGCTCTTCCCGTGACGCTGATTGCCCACCTTGAAGTTTGAATCAGTTTGCCCATCCCAAACGCCTCTAGCACATCTCAGCCTTGCGGCCCGCAGCGTGGGCTGACTAGACGGTATCGGTACAGGTACACGTTCCTTGCCGCACCACCTCGCCTGAGCCGTAACCTCGAACATTGAAGCATCGAAGCCCTTCATGTCCCGCGCCGTGACCTAGCACCGCGCGCAGCAATGCCTCTGAGGGCCCGACCCAACCGGACCGACAAAGACCTCAATCTCAAGCGAAGAAGCACCCTCGACCCGTCCAACTTCAACATCTTCAAGCGCGCTGACAGGGACACGCCAAGTGCTGCTTCGGGTGAAGGCGTGGGCGCTGGCCGCCGTCCGAACTCGAGCGATGTCGCGCGACCCTCCACCACCCTGAACGCTGGCCATGACGATGCCGAACCCGAGCCGCCCGTGACGCGCCGCTTCAGCTTGATGCGCTTCCGCTCCGACTCGCAGCTGTCGCTGAGGGCAAAGGAGCACAGTGAAGCCCCACCCGTGCCTTCCGTGCCCGCGCGTATGTGTGAAACTGAAGACCCTGGCGTCGTCTTGGGCGATGCGCTGACGTATGACTCTCCCGCAGCGCCTTCACCACCGCATATCATAACCACTGCGCCCACAATGATGGAGGCTGAGCCGGGCTCCGACATGAGCTCGCCCAAGAAGAGAGGCCTGTTCGCCCTGCGCAGCGACCGCCCGGGCATCCTGCGCAAATCGACCGACAAGCGGAGGGGGCCGTTGGGGTTCAAGAGGAGCCACAACAATCTGAAGGAGGAGGACCTCGCTCTTGCCGAGCCGAGAGAGTCGGTGGAAAGCGCGAATGCTGGTGGCGGGCTGGTACGAGCATCCGACTCCTCGCGGTCTGATGGCAGCTCAGGCGGGCACGTCAGCTTTGAACACACTCCAAGACCATCGCCGCCTCGACATGGCTCTGCGCGCTTCACTTTTGGGCGGCGGAAACAGCGAAAGTCCTTGTTCCCACTCCCCATAAAGATTGACCCTTCGCACTTTCCTGATGACACGGCAATCGCGACCCCCCGCATATCTACTGGAAATCGAAGCTCAGCCTCACCTCGCCGTTCTCTTGCCGACAGCCCTCCGCTAACCGCCCGTCGCCTTCACAATGGTGAATCGGGAGCGGACACACCGCCGATACCTTCAGCAGCCCTTGCTGCAAACACTCTGAATCTGGCCTCGCCCGGCGCAGGCTCCTTGTTCCGCAACGACTCCACAAAGTCAATCCACTCCGCTCGCTCTTCGCCGCATGTCAGCGGTCCGTTACGGCTCGGCGCGCGTGGTCGCTCGTCCACAATGGGTTCTCTGGGCGGACGGTCAGAGGATGCCGGATCGCCCACACCACCCAATGGCGCAAGCGGGAGGAACTCGACTTCGACGGCGGGAAGGAGCAGCTTCAGCAATCTCTTTGGCCTGAGTGCAAGATTCCGTCAGAATTCCGAGCCACACTCTCCGCGCCATGGCTCACCTGCTCACGGCTTTATAGGACATTCGGGACTGTCGTCACATCAGAACTCACTCAGCATCAGTCGAGAAACGCTTCATTTGCCGATTCGAGAAGAGGGCGAGACGCCAGGTCGCTACCTGGAGAGGATAGAGGCCAACAACCTGGACAAGAGCGTCATCGCCAGCATGCTGAGCAAGACCGACGACGCCTTTCTCCTCTCGGTGCTTCGCAGTTATATGCGAAGATTTACCTTCTTCGGCGATCCCATTGACATGGCCGTGCGCAAATTGCTCATGCAGGTTGAGCTGCCCAAAGAGACGCAGCAGATTGATCGAGTGCTGCAAGGATTTGCGGACCGCTACCACGAGTGTAATCCCGGCATCTACATCAACGCCGACAAGGCCTACTTCATATCCTTCTCTATCATCATTCTACATACCGACGTCTTCAACAAGAACAACAAGCGGAAGATGCAAAGACATGACTACGTCAAGAACTCCTCTTGCGAAGGCGTCTCCGAAGACGTTCTCGGATGCTTTTATGACAACGTGGTTTACACCCCGTTCATTCACATTGAGGACGAGGTTGACCTGAAGAACATCTCGTCGAAAAGGAGTAAAAGAACCGCTGTGCTGAAGGGACCGATGACCGACCCGGCGAAGAAGGCCTCCAAGGAGCCGATTGACCCGTATACCCTGATTTTCGAGGGCAAGCTCGACGTTCTACGACCGACCATAAAAGATGTTATGAACATCGACGACCCATACAACTACCTTGGTACTACTGCAACGTTGGACACCAAGAACGTCTACAAATCGTTCACGAGATACGGCGTCATCCAGATTGTGTCGTCAAGATCAAGGCCAGAGGCTTTCATGTCGGAAGCAGCCCAGGAGAATCCAAATGGAACGTCTGTTGGGATTGTCGAGATGCCAGTGACCAAGGTCGGCGTTCTCTGGAGAAAAGGCACGAAGCGCAAGAAGGCTCGCTCGCCATGGCAGGAATGGGGTGCGGTGCTCACGCGATCTGGTCTGTCGTTTTTCAAAAACTCTAGCTGGACGAAGAACCTCGTGCACCAGCACGAACAGCACCAGAAACATGGCGAGACGGGTCCCGTGCTCTTCCAACCGCCACTCGAGGATTTCAAGCAAGATCACATCATTCCCATGGACGGTGCGGTTGCCCTGGTCGACATCACGTACAAGAAACACAAACATGCGTTTGTCATCTGCTCAAAAGCAGGGGAGGAGACCTTCTTGGCCGATAGCGAAAAAGACTTGAACGAGTGGCTGGGCGTCTTGAACTACACGGCGGCATTCGAGACCATGGGCGTTCGGTCAAGAGGCATGGTCGGAGGACTGTACGAAGGACAGAAGAATCGCGGCATCCGCCGACTCCAGTCAGCTCAGTCCGTCAAGTCGATTTCCACCCCTACCGGAGATGTGACGATACAAAGCGGCAGGATCGATAACCAACTTGCGCAACAAATGGCGAACGCGCGGAGAGAGGCTATGCAAGTGCGCATAGCAGAATCTGAAGAGAAACTTGCTCGAGCTATAAAAGAGCTCGAAGCGCGGTTGCGGGATGCAAGACATCTCCAGATACTCGCTCCGATCCAGCCAAAAACTCGAGAACACATCATACTCGCTGCAGGGCGCTTATCTGCTAAGCTCAAGTGGGCGCGCGTAGAGATCTGGCGGATGAAGTGCCATCGGGACATCCTTGCCCACGAGCTCGAAGACGAGAAACAGGGCGCGGCAGAACGGCAAGCTCGCATCGACAGGGTCCCTGAGTTTGGCCCAGTGCCGCAACCCAGCCCTCAACTATCACAAAAAGGATCCAGGATCGGCGGACTTGCACGCCTGGCATCGAAAACAAGCTCGTTAGCAAGTGGGCAAAAGCCACCGCTTTCCCCTGGATCACCATCGGCTCGCCCGGCTACCAAGTCGTCTATCAACACCGACGGGGGAGCAGAAGACGCCTACAGGACCCCTCCAGAGACGTCGAAATCGAGCCCAAGCGAATCGTCAGGGCAGTTTCACATCCCACCACTATCTTTCAGTCCCTCTCATATGTCCGAACGCCGCAGCTCAATGGCCAGCTCCGCCCAGTCTCCACGCCTCTTCCCCTCAGACCACCGCCCCTCCATCGTAACTACCGACGACGGCACCAACACCATAGATTCCGACTCCGACTCGGACGACGATTCCCGCTACACCACCCCGCCTCCGATAGAACCCGGCTCAATCATTGAGCCACGCACACCCGAAATCTCATCCCTGGACGGCATCCGTGCTCCAGAACAAGCCGTCGAGTCCGACGCCGACGTCCCACTCGGCTCGCACACGGGCTCGCCAGCCACCCGCCAAAAGCAGCGCCGCAGTTTGCATCGCACGCTGCGCGACTCGCATCGTCGCAGCCACCACAAGAGTCGCGACTCGTCCTCCACCATCGTCAGTGATAAGGACACAGGCGAGACGGAGGGCTTGACGCGCGACAAGGGAAGTTTCACAGTGCATGGCAAGAAAGCGTCCGTCATACAATTTGGGTCCGATTGGCACAACACCACTGCCGAAGAGCGACTCAAGAAGAAGAAGGAGCTGCAAGACGCCGCTGAGGCGGAAGCCGAGGCGGAAGCCGAGGCGGACGAAGGCAGCGGGGAAAATGAAGATGCGGGTCTGCAAATTCGCAAATTGAGCGTTGGCGCGGTGAAGCAGCGCCATGCATCAAGTCAAACGATTACACCAGCCAATTACAAAGACGCGGTTGAAGAACAACGAGGTAGTGACTCGGATGCGGACAGCGATATGAGCGACATTGCGGAAGAGGCGCATGAGAGGAACTCGGGTGAGAGAAAGTCCGCGGAGAGAAAAGTCGAGCCTGTTACGATTGATATTCGCGTTGAAGATGGTGGGGGGGTTGATGAGGCTTTGGGTGTGACGAGTCCGACTACAGCGCAGATGGTGCAGATGTAGATATTTGGGGGTTTGTTTGGATGAGGGTCTTTATTTTCTTCTTGATTAGGGCAGAGGAACTTTTCGTTTGTTTTCATGTTGATTTGGGTGTTTTGTTGCTGGCGTGGCATTGGTGTCGTCACAAAAGTCACATTCTTCATTTGCTGGCAGCGTTTGGGCTGAACATGCTTTCTCGTTTCTCGTGGCTTGGGCGCTTCTTTTTGTGTACTTTTATAGATGGAGGGATCTTGATGGGAAGGATTGGCGTTGATTGGTTGAGGTGAGGGGTTGGGGGAGTTTGTGCAGGGGATGGGGATAGGGATAGGGACGGGAGCTGGGTAAGGGGTCGTGTAGATGAAGGTGAACGAAGGAATATTTTCATGCTCATTTTGTCCCTGTGCGCCTTGCCATTCGTACAAGCACCTACACGTTGAGATATAGGAATCTCGGTGCTAGATTCTGTGATAGTGCTCGGCGTTGTGTGTGTGTGTATGTGTGTGATGGAGGTAGAAGTACAATTCTTCTTCCTATTTTTTTGTTCTTTGCTTTTCATTTGGATTGTAATTGAGTGAGTGAGTGAGTGATATGTTAAGGGCAAAGGAAAAAGGAGAATAACCACTGCAATCGGCAGGTTTGCTAGCACGTTGCTGAGGTGCCATCATGCACGCGTGTGTTAGTCAGTAAGTGTTGCTACTGAATCTCTCTTCCTTTGAAAAGAAAATGCTTGTAAGGATCGAAGGAAGGGAGACGTGCGGTTTGTTTTATGAGTTGGATGGTTGTTGTTTGGGCTGGACGATACGCTATTGTACTGCATCCATACGTTGCTTGTTGGGTGTAAATGCGGATATTGTGAGTAACTTCGTACAGGAACAAACGAAATGCAAGTATCAGCCAATGCTTGAGCGGGTAATGGATTAAATCATGAGCGCGTAGGTTCTGCGACTCGCGTATGTGAGTCTTCCGTGCAAGTGTATATTTGCGGTGCTGATGTGTTGGTCATAGTCTTTCGCTCAAGAAATCTATGTTCTTTGATCATTCGAACGTCGGCCTTAGAGTGTCACATTCGCGCTGTTCAACTACGATGCTGCTTGTCGACTCCGCCATTTCACCTCGATCAACGTGTGTGGTCACGTGAGGCTCCCCACATCTCTGCCAGGCAGTGACTTCACCAGTAGCACCGCAATCGAGGCAAAAAGTATCCATTCGCATTATTCTGTTCAACATCAGGCAAGAGCCGTATGGTTTTCAGAAGGGGCATGCTACGTAATTTGGCGCACGGGAAGTTACGGCCGCTATGCGATCACGCCTTCGAGGTCGCAAATCGTCTCATCTGATCGACGCGGGGACTATTTCGACGCGGAAGCAAAGCGCTGTATGTACGCAGGCAATCGGGGATGATTTGGGGGTTAGGAGATGTTTGGGGTGCTGCGTCTTGTTTGTCTAGTTTTTTTGGACTTGGTTCGGTCATGCTCATCTCAGATCAGGCCAGAGTTTACGAAAAGTGTCAGATGTTACAGGTACGTACTTGCAGACAGAGAATCTAACATCATAAAACTGCGGCTGCTGCAAACCTGCAGTCTACTCAATACTTCGAACGCACCTCAACACCAACTCACACACTCCCAACCTCACATTGCACCCGCATCTCAATGCCCTCCAAACGCAGTGCACCGCACAGTATGCCCCACGCCCATACAACCAAGAACTCGCGCGTTGCAAAGCCGCGTAAAACCAGGAGAAGAGATTCCACCCAACCAGACCCTACCTCGCACGCAAAGCCCGACTTCCTACCCTCGAGCCAGACACAGGTCCTCCTCTACGAAGCACGCACACCCTACGAGATTGCACACTCCAGAGACCTGCCTAGCACCGCGTCTGGCGAGTTGCTTGTCAAAGTACAAGCCATTGGATTGAATCCTATAGACTGGAAGTCGGCGTAAGGCTTCCGCGAAAAGTACTGCTTCTACGAAAGACGCTGATGACTAGATAGTGCGTATGGCTTTGCGCTGCCAGCCTTCCCGTGTGTCAACGGTCGGGAACTGGTGGGCAAGGTAGTGCAGCAGCAAGACTCAACGCGAAGTGGTAGCCTGAAAGTGGGAGATACGGTATAGTTTGTATCTGTTAAGCACTTGTATCACGATTTACTCACGGCATCCAGGTCCTTTCAATAGCGACAGACTACCGCGACTTCCGAAAATCCGGCTTCCAAGAGTACGCAGTCGTCGATGGCTTCAATGCAGTCAAGCTACTGAACGATGTCCATCCGCCTCGAGCGGCTGCAGTGGGCGTGGCCTTTGTTGCTGCGGCACTCAGCTTAGGCGTTTGTCTTGGTATCACGTTGTACCACAAACGAGGCTTGAATGTAGATCTGCTGAACCTTGCTCGGGCGCAGGATCGGGAGGTAGTTCCTGTGGACGTTGTGGGCGAGGTTTTTGATGCGCTGGATGCGCGGGATCGGGCTGTGGCTGGTGATTGGGTTTTGATTTATGGTGGTGAGTACCACACGAAGCTTTTATATTGAGTACCTTGCTAAATTTGATCATAGCATCTACGATAACAGGCCAGATAGCGATACAGCTTGCGAAGTGGAGTGGTATGAGAGTTGTGGTTGTTACCAACAAAGCGAAGCACGGTGAAGTATTACAGGGGCTCGGCGCAGGTGCTTATATTCATTCCAGAAGATACGCTCACCGTGACTAACTTGACTTACAGATATCATTATAGATCGTAAAGATCTCGACTGCGCCGCGGCAGATCTACGTGCTGCCATCCCCACCCCCATAAGATTCGCTTTCGACACAGTTGGAGCCGAAACAGCAGCATGGTGCCAAAGCGCTCTCGCAACTACTTCTGATCATGACAATCCAAAATCCCATACTCCTCCCAAGCCACACGCCCATCTCGTCTGCCTAGTCGGCTCCCCCAAAGAGCAACATCCTGACGTACGCATACACCAAGTCCCCATCAAGCTCTTCCACACCAACCACGACATCGGGCACGTCATATCTAGCTGGCTGTCCGTACTCCTCGGCAACGGAAAGCTCAGGCTACCAGAGACGGTGTACGAGGACGGCGGACTGGCTGCTATTGGCCCTAGTTTGGAGCGTATTAAGCGTGGGGAACTGAGTGGGAGGAGACTGGTAGTTCGGTTAGAAGGCTAGGTAGCCTTTGTTTTCGAGCACGCAATTGTGTCACTAAGATGGCGAATATCGGCATGTGTTTTCTGGCAGGAGGGTGTTGTTGGAATGTCGTGATTTTACTAACCCCAGCTTTAACGCTGGGTGAGTGCGGGGAAACGTCCGAATACATTTAGTAGGCGCGCTGTAAAGGCATGTGTAGATCGAAAAGGTTACTAAATTCCATGTTCGTGGATCGACATGCGTCAACGCGCTGATCAGACGGATAGTTGCGCAGCACGCAATTCGCGCTTGAAATGTGCACATATCTGCTCACTGTCGCAAGGGGAACGAGACAGCACTACTATTTTGCTATCTATACTTTGCAATTTATTCACTTTGACAATATTGTTCGAAGGACATAATCATGCCGCCACGAAAGAAACAAAAGACTGGTGAGGTCCAGAACTTGTGTGTATCAAATTATGCGTATCTCTGACTATTCGTGGTAGCAGTTGAGAGCAGCAGCACAAATGGTGCGAACGGCGCGAACGGCGCAAACGGTCATTCCGATGATGCAACAAATGGCTTTGTGCCCACGAAGCAACTGGACATAAATCAAGATCCCGACCGAGTGCTCTTCGCGTAAGCCTCCCAGCCTCCAAGACATCTTCCACATAATCTAACCAAGAAACAAAGATACTGGGTCCCAAATGTATCTGGCGGCCTCGTCGTCTCGAAAATCCCCCAAAAGACCAGCTGGGACCTCCCTTCCAACGTGCGCTACGCCCGAACAGCAGAACAATACGGCTTCGAGTACGCGCTTACGCAAATCCGCTTCACCGCCTCCTACGGCGCCGCGAACCAGCATGAAAGCGTAACGTTATCCCAGGCACTTTTGCACAGCACCGAACGTCTCAAGCTCATCGCGGCGATCCTACCTGGGCCATGGAATCCGACCATTGCAGCTAAGCAGATTGCCAGTATTGACAACTACACGAATGGACGTATCGCCGTCAACATTGTGTCTGGATGGAATAAGAGCGAGTTCACCGCTGTCGGGCAGTGGTGGCTCGAGCACGCAGAGCGGTATAGGCGCTCGAACGAGTTCATTCGCGCGCTGAAGGGGATCTGGACCGCTGGTGAAGAGGGCTTCACGATGGGCGGCGACTTCGTACGTAGCACCTCCTTCACAAAGCCACGTTCGCTCAATCTAACATAAACATTCAGTACCAGTTTCGCAACTACAAGCTCGCCCCAAAGCCCCTCCAAGTCCCGCACCCAGAGATCTTCCAAGGCGGCAACAGCGACGACGCACGCACCAACGGCGCCGAAGTGTCCGACTGGTACTTTATGAACGGCAATGACCTGGAAGGCTTCCGCTCGCAAATCGCCGACGTGAAGGAACGTGCCAAGAAAGCCGGCCGCGAAGGAAAAGTCCGCTTCGCAGTAAACGGCTTCGTAATCATCCGCGACACCGAAGAAGAAGCAATCCACGTCCTACAAGAAATCCAAGGGAAAGCCGACACCGAAGCCGTCGAGGCGTTCCGGCAGGCTGTCCAGCAAGCGGGTGCCAGCACGGGGAATAAGAAGGGCATGTGGGCGAATAGTAAGGCTGAGGATTTGGTGCAGTATAATGATGGGTTTAAGACGAAATTAATTGGCACCAAGGAGCAGATTGCGGAGCGCATTGTGTTGTTGAAGAGTTTGGGTGTGAATTTAGTGTTGACGGCGTTTTTGCATTATGAAGAGGATGTTGAGAAATTTGGGAGGGAGGTGTTGCCGCTTGTGAGGAGGTTGGAGAAAGAGGGGAGGGGAAGGGATGTTGAGGATGAGATTTCAAGGACGGGGGACATTTATCGGAAGGCATAGGACTTCTGATGTGGTATATGGCTATTTGTTTTTTGGGTATTTATATAAAAGCTCCAAAAAAGATATGAGCCACGAACAATGTGACAGAGCTGTGGATTGAAAATACATCCATCGTATGATACTGCTGTGCCTACTGGTTTGCTACATAAGCAGCCTGATAGGTAGTTGCACAATGCGTATATGTCATCCTGCATATTCGCGGAGTGACACCAAGCCCGTACCTTCCTCTCATCCCCATTACCTTTCCACCCGATCGATAATACCAGAATCATTGATATCGCGTTGTCACACCTTTTTTCGTGCTCTTCAGCAGGAATCACACACTTCTTCGACCGCCAGCTAATCCACTATCGTTCGTCTAACATCATTCGAGACCCGCTTGATGACCCACGTGATACAAAGAAACCCCACACCTCAAAATCACTGACGATGAAGTGCACACGGGTATGTAGTCCGCTTCCGCTACGGCATACGGGCTTCGCCACAACGCATCTTAGCTCTTCTGATGGCGATGACATGACGCATACCAGAGCCGATGCTCTCGTTGTTTCAGTTGCCTAATGTCGAGCAAGACCGCTCCGTACAACC
>Ga0265797_10004897_pt1 | contig 20000 bp, 12 predicted proteins | sample P2T30metagenome_FD_192433 | JGI IMG/M metagenome (GOLD analysis project Ga0265797, IMG submission 192433) | Plant litter microbial communities from East Loma Ridge, Irvine, California - P2 T30 | ecosystem: Environmental > Terrestrial > Plant litter > Unclassified | place: USA: California...
CGACCAATGTCAGCATGTAGCTCCATGGAACGGTGTACAACAGCCAAAGGTGGGGTTTAGCGGTTCTTGGTAGATGTAGGAGGTCGAGCGTGAACCCTCTTACTGGGTAGACGATCGGCCCCTCTTGCCTCGAAAGCATGCGGCCGCGGCAACACCACCGGCATGCCATCGAGGCAACGAGAACTGCGAGTTTACGCCGCCATCAGCCAACACAATCCCATTATATAAGACCGCTCGAACCATTGCGACTGATCTGGATTGTGGAGCGTAACGAAACGTCACACAACTGTACACATCGCAGAGCCCATTGATATCTCTATCACCCACATACCCCAAGCAGCAACATGTCTTCCAGCAACGGCAAAGCCATTGTCTGTCGTGACACCCTGGCGAATGGCGGTTGGAAGTTGGAAGATGTCAGCGTGAGGAAACCAGGCGAAGGCGAATTGCTGGTCGAGATGGTCGCGTCGGTACGTTTCAGCATCTGTCCAATGTCACCCTATCCGAGCAATCATCCTGACAACTTCCTAGGGAGTCTGCCACACCGACGTCTTAATCGGCGGTCTGCCTAACGGTGCGGCACCCATTGCATTCTACCCTCGAGTCCTCGGCCACGAGGGCTCAGGCTACGTCCGCGAAGTCGGTCCCGGCGTGACCGTCGCAAAGAAAGGCGATCCAGTCCTGCTATCCTTCGCCTTTTGCAAATCATGCGCGGTCTGCGACGCTGGACACAACTCTCACTGCAACTCTTTCAACGAGTTGAACTTCGGCACGCAGCCCAACGTCTTCGGCGCGAAAGATGACAGCTCCAACCCGACCATCCCCGGCGCATTCTTCGGCCAGTCTTCATTCGCCTCCCTCTCCATCGTCCGCGAATGCTCCGTCGTCAACGCTTCATCCCTGGTATCCTCCAAAGAAGAACTCCAACTCCTCTCGCCACTCGGCTGCGGCGTGCAAACCGGCGCCGGAACCGTCATCAACGTCGCGAAAGCCGACAAGACAGACGTCGTCTGCATCCTCGGCCTGGGCGGCGTCGGCCTGAGTGCCATCATGGGCGCCAAAATCCAGAACGCTCGCCGCATCATCGGCGTCGACCGCGTGGGCTCACGTCTCGCTCTCGCCAAAGAAATGGGCGCAACGCACGTCATCGACAGCTCCAAGCTGGCCGAAGGCCAGTCACTCGTTGATGCCGTGCGCGAAGCAGCCGATGGCCTCGGGCCTACCGTGACAGTCGACACGACCGGCGTGCCCGTGCTGATCAAAGCGGCAATCGACTTTGCGCGCAACAGGGGCAAGGTCATCCAAGTCGGCAGCGCGCCGTTCGATTTCAAGCTGGAGATAAACGTGTTCGAATTCATGGTCCGCGGTATCCAATACATTGGTGCTGTCGAAGGACAGAGTTACCCGCCAGACTTTGTTTCCAAGATGGTGCAGTGGCGCAAGGAGGGCAAGTTCCCGGTTGACAAGATGATGAAGCTGATGCCGGCGAATAAGTTCGAGGAAGCGTTGCATGAGATGCATGATGGAACGACCATCAAGCCCATCTTGGTCTGGTAGTAGTGACGCAGAATCGACCTTCGCGTCTGTGCATTGGTGTTTGTAGCTTTAGTATGTCGAGATGATTATACGTACGAATGAAACATGATCAGCAATTCAGTGCTGGAAGATTTTTGTCAGTAATAACGGTATCACATAAAAGATCTGTTGTTTAGAAGGTTGTAAATTAAAAGTGATTAATGAGTTAAAGATGCTATCTATGCTATGCAGCTTTTATGAAACGCAATGGAGACCTTGATGGCAGCCTAGGCCATGCCAAACTTTCATGTCGCCACCAAGACCGGATGCGCACGAGTAAGCGCGCATGCATGGCCCTGCTGCCAGTAAAAGTATGTGAACTGCCATCTCAGTCCAGCAACCTTTAGGGCAACGTCGTTGTAAGTAGGTATGCCATCGGATAGGTCAGGTTCCCGCTCTGTAAACACTATGAGCGTCGAAGCTAATCACGCCCGGGTTCCCATTTCGGCCTTGGGTTCCCAGACCAATATGACAAGGTGCTGAATCAATCAAGAACTGGCTGGTGCCAAGCGCATGCAAGGATGTTAGATCGGGAGGGCTGAACGGCCTGTGTGTCCTCCGTGGGAGCTTGGCGGATACCTGACCGAATCGATATGGGGATCTCTACTCCCGCTTAAGATCCTCCTCCGCAGTCTTGAGCAGCTGCGGGTTCTCCTTTCTGACCCACTCGAAGTAGTCCCTCCAAGCACGACTGTCCTCACCGCCAGAGAAAGCCTTGTTAAAGTTAACCGACACGCGGATGATGGACTTGTTGTGCTCAGCCAGCTTCTCAAGCTCCTGCTTGACGGCATTCTCCTTTGGCTTGTAAGCGAGCACGGCACGGAACTGCTGTGCCAGGCTGTCAAGGCGACGCGACGACTCTGCAGGGGCGATCGTGAGCAGCTTGGTAAGAACCAAGCAGCAGAGAATCTTGATCTCGTGCTCGTCACCGACACCGGCAATGATACGGTCGTAGAAGGCAGGTATGTCAAGACGCTCGCGAGAAGCAGGCTCGTCCAGAAGTGCGTAGAGAGTCTCAAAGGCAGACTTGCGGATCTCGACACCATCGTCGACCTTGTGCTTGAAAGGTCCCATGGCAACTTCGCGAACGAGCTCTGGACGGACAACAGTTGCTTGCATAGCGTACGGCAGGAGCTCGGATAGATGCGGCATGACAAGGTCTGGCTTGTTGTGGAATGCAGAGTTGAAAGCGGAGAGGGAGAGACGCTGGTTCTCAAGGTCGCGGTCGCCGAGCATGGTTGTAAGGATCTGGATGATGGAGGACTGCAGGTAGACGTTGTAGCTGTCATCCGTGTCGGAGAACATGTAGCGGAATGCGGTGATGACCATGCCTCGGACAGTTGGGTTCGAGTTCTGCAAGAAGGTCTGCAGCTGCGGAAGATAGGCTGCAGGGTCAATAGTAGCCAGCCTGCCAATGCACTCCGCGCTGACGACCTTGTTGTCCTCGGCCTGGCCAGAGCTGATGATGTGGTCCCAGAGTGTAGCAGTGTACGGCCTGATCTCCTCTTCAGCAGCGCTATGTTGCAGGAGCTCCTTCACAGAGTGCAGAAGAAGGTATTGCTTGCCTTGGTCCATGGCGCTCAGGATTTGAGGCAAGTAAAGCTTCACATTGCCAGCTCCCGCCCGACCAAGTGCCACGGCAGCGGCAAGTTTGACCTTCTCGGAGGCCGCTTCGAAGTAGGGAGTGAAGTTCTCAGGGGTGAGCGAGCACTCGATACCTTGGCGAAGACCTGCCTCGCCGAGGACGGACAAGGCCAAGCACTTCTTACCCTCGTCGGACTGGGAGTTGAGTTCCTTCACGAAGTCCTCAAGCTTAACGCCAATGCTGTCACCACTGGAAACGAGGAGGGTACCAATGACACGACCGGACACATCGGTGTCAGCTTGCACACCCTGGTTGAGCAACGCTGACATAAGTTCCTTTCCTGAGCCAGCTTGCCCAATCACCTCAACGCACGATACGAGTGCTTCCAAAGCGTTGCCATGGAGCGAGGCCGAAGTGACGTTGCAAATCGCATTGATGACAGCAGGCGTAGTGACCAGAGTCGGCTTATCCTTGGCAAAGCTGCCGAAGATAGCGAGAGCCGGGCCAAGCATGTGCAAGTCGTCTGGCTGAATCAGAGGAAGCAAAAGGTCGACGATCTCAGAAATTGTGCTGTCATCCAGAGATTGGCGTGAAGCCTGGTTGACAGCGAGCATGCGAAGGGCGCTCAAACTTGCGCCTCTGAGTGAGCGACTAGACTTGCGAAGCTGTGCGCCGAGCTCAACAGCAACGGCAGCAACAAAGCCTGGCTTGAAGTCTGAGCTGTTCTGTGCGAGCACGGCAATGGTGTCGACAGCACGTACACTTGCAAGTCGAGTAAGTTCGTTCTTCATGCGCTCGGCGACCAGGTCTTGGCCAGCAAATCGCTGCTGTTCGCTAAGAAGACTGGAGCCAGTAGATCCCGAAGTACGCCCAACAAGAAGTCCTAGAGCCTGCACAGCCTTCTGACGAACTTCTGTGTCGGTGTCTTGTGCAGTGATGCGCTCCGTAATGATGTTGTAGAGCTGACCGAGATACTCACCGTTCTGAACCTTGCTAGCAGCCGAGCGAGGCGGAGTAAGGGCCTTGACGAACACCTCAATGGTTGCAAATGCCTCACTAGACACCTTTGCGTAGCGGTCCTTAGCCGCTGCGACAAGTGCTGGTACGACTTTGCCCAGATGGACTTGCAGGATCTTGCTAGAGTGGTTCTCTCCAATGACACGAAGCAGGGCAAGAGCCTCGATGCGGAGAGCGTTGCCTGAGGCGCTCGCATCTGACTTCATCGTCTCGACCACAGGCTCGATGACCAGATCGGCGTGCTCCGCCAAGCCGCCGCGTTGGACCGAAACCATGACTTTCAGAAGTGACATTGCCACAAGCTTTGTCGAAGGAGTGGATGTCTTCAGAAGCTTCGCAGTCTCTTTGACAATCTGAGGGTTAATCTTCGCCAGTAGTTCGCTCGCCTTGTCCGTAGGTGGCGATGGGGAGGGCGAGGCGTAGCCTTTCATTAGGACTCTCTGAGCATGGAGATCAGAGAGTACAGCGTCGCTGCCGCCACGTCTCCTCTTCCTGCTCTGCGGCACACCATTGATCTCGGCAGTGGGGCCCTTGGGCAGGTTCGCTGGGCCGTTCTTGGAAATGATGAACGCAAGAGTTGAGATGACCTCGTTTCGGACGCTCTCCTCACGCTCCTTGAAACGAGCGATCAGGGCAGGTGCAACATCCTGAATGAAGGGTGGGTTCAATGTGGCGACCAAAGCGTGAAGCACTTTGGCGCTGCATCTCCTGACCTTCCAGCTCACGTCATCTTCATCCTCGAAGCCAGTCTCCTCCTCAAAGTCCTCGTCGGCATCAAAGTCGTCTTCCTCCTGCTCTTCCTCCATATCCTCGTCGTCATCATCGGCGAGAGTCGGGTCGTATTTCAGGAAACGCAACGAAGCGGCAATCACATCACTCAAGTGTGCCTTGAGGTCTACCGCGCAGGCCTGCAAGAAGTTCTCGATCGCGACAAGTGCGGCCTCACGCACTTCCTCGATCTCGGGGTCGCGTTCGCCGTCTGATTCTGCCTCTTGCTCCCTCTGCTGATCAAGTTCCTCTTGACTCAACGGAGCGAGCACGAAAGGTGCGAGGGTCTTGAGATACGGGCCGAATTTCTTGGGCACAGCTTTGGCCATGCTTCCGTAGACTGTGATGAAGATCTTCCTCTGCTGATTTGTAAGGTGTGACTGGCGCAGCTGCTCGATCGTATAGCTGACGTGGCTAGCAAGTAGCGTGTCGCTGAAGTATGGTCCCAGAGCCGCCAGTGCAATAACAGCCTTCTTCTTCATGACGCTCCCGCATCTGCTGTCTTGCAAGATCTGCATAGAGATCTGCTCGAGAGCCTGTACCTCCACCTCTTGTAGCATAGGTCCGAAGCATTTCGCGACTTCTGCGAGTAGGTCCAAGCTGTTACTGTCGGTCGCCTTCTCCAAATCCTCTTGGAGCATGCCCTTGGGTGGTGGCGGGGCACTTCTGTTGTTCGGGATCGGTATTAGGACCCTGCCAACCAGACGAGGAATGAGCGCCTTTGACACAGCGTTGTAGGACTCTTGCACCTTGCCACCCCTCGGGCCGCCAGGCACAGGGTGAGGCAGAGCCACCACGATCGCCCTCACCGCTAGAGCAGGCACAGTTGTATCGATGGTGTTGTCAGTCTTGATATTGCTGACTTTCTCGATCGTAGGGCAGAGAATGCTCTCGGGAGCTTTGTTGACGAAAGGGCCTAGGCAATTGATTGCCATGTTCTGCACATCGCCATTGCCGTCATTGAGCGTGTGAATGAGGCCGTCAACGACTCTCGCGCATGTGGTGTAGTCGTGGGCGAGGAAGGTGGACGCGCCCGTCTCGAGCATGGTGTGAAGATCATTGAGGGTCATGTACCGGATATCGGGATCTGGGTCATTGAGTTTGGGTAAGAGAGAGGCGACATGATGGGAGGTAGGGTTGGGCGGCACGCCTGCTGAAGAGGACATGCTCGCGGCAATTGTGAGTGCAGCCGAGTGGAATGCTGATAAAGAAGAGGAATTATGTGGTGTATACTGCTCAGACGGCCAGTTTTAGCAGCAGGGTAGGGTAGAGTCGTGGAGTCGTGCAGAGAGTTGTTGGTGTTTGGAGGCGGCGTGGATGGTCAAGGTATAAGGTAGCTTTGAAGGTTGGCGGGACCAGGGCAGTGACGAAACGTGGGGTCGTGCCTGCCTAGTTTAACAGGCAACAAGGCACCAACCGGAGAAGTGAATGCACGCAATGGATTTCACGCGATCGTGAACGCGCTGAGAGACCAATGGGCGGTTAACCTCGGGTTCTCGTGGAATCACTCAAAGCACAATTGGTCGTGATAAGGAAACAGTGCACAAGTGAAGTTCACAAGGAACCACAGTAATCATTCAAGTCAGGCAATCAGCTTTTGCAATAGGTATACATATATACATCTCGCAATCCTGCAAGAGCCCTCTCCCTGGTACAGTAAAATCGCTCAACAACTCATCTACAGACTCCGCAATGGTCTGTCGTCTATTTCTGGGGCCTGTTGGGGTCAATGGTGCCCATAGCCTTGGCGGTGTCGGGGCCGCCCTCGGGCTTCTTGCTCTTCTCATCGGACTCGTGGATGGGGATAGAGTGCCTAGTGGGGCTGTTGGACATGCCCTGTTGCTTAGCAGTGATCTCGCCCTGCTTAGTGGTGTCGGCCTGGGAGAAGCCAGGCTTGGAGGGAGAGCCCTGTTTTCATAGTCAGCCATGCATGTTCGCGATAATGGAATACGATGCTCGGCTTACAGCCTCGGTCTTGCCGTCCTCAGCGTAGACCTTCTCGGGGTCGGTGGAAAGTTCCTTCTGAAGGCCAGAGTCCTTGCGGTTCTTGAAGGCGCCCTTGCCGTCAGGCTCACGCTTGGAGCTCTGGTTCTGGCCCTCGCTCTCGTTGCTCATCTGTCCCTTACCCTGAACACCCTCGGTGCTCGCAGGTCCGCTGGTGGGTGCGCGCTCCTCGGTCTCCTCGTTGCCAGATGACTTCTTGTTGGCGTCGTCAGCCTTGGGCTGAGAGTCGCCCTCGGTGCCAGAAGGCTTGGAGGTCTCGCCAGACTCCTTGGCCTCGTCGGACTCCTCCTGGGGCTTCTCCTCTTCCTTGGGCTCCTCCTCCTTAGCCTCAGCCTCCTCGTGGTGCTCTTCGTGGTGCTCGTCGTGACCGTGGTGGCCAGACTCGCCTGAGGGCCAGAGGAAGTAAGTGCCGACGGGAGTAATAGCAAGAGCAGAGATCAACCTGTGAGTACGCGTTAGCTTCATGATAATCATCACGTATCTCGCGACCACCAGCGCGACACTCACCAAGGCAGATCGGAGCCCTCTTTGCCGTGACCACCAGAGCTGGCGTAGCGGCGCGCGACAAACTGGGTGCGGCCCTGGACCATGGGGCGGGCAACACTGGCCCTGAGGCCCTGCTGGACGCTGCGGACGGCTCTAGTACGCATGAAAGACATTATTGCAAGAGTCAATGGGTGTGATTGAGGTGGTGAGATGGTGAGGTTGTACTATAGCTCGATGGCTGAAGGACTTCGCGATTCGGGCTACTCCGGCGTCGTCAAAGCTCGTGCTTCCTTTAGCGATGACATAACCGAACCATCACTGCTGCAACGCCCAGACCGAGTCATGTTGAAGAACGACATATTTATTTGCATCCTTTGAAATGCTTGATTCTCGATTGATTTTGGCGATGAATGGAGCTTCATTCATTCTGTAGTATGAGACTTCATCGTGGAGAACGTATGACGACCACTCCTGCGTACCAGACCGAAAACAAACATCACATTCGAGCCACATTGGAAGATGAGATCCAACATACTAATTCATCATATATCATTGATAGATCATATTCATATGCTTAGCAACATCACCCGGATGTTTGTCCCGTTGCAACGCCAGCAAAAACTCATCTTTCGAGCCATCAGGCTCCAAAAGCCCTCTCAGTAGCTCATCTTTGTGATGATGCACCGCCATGATCCATGGAGTCCGACCAAACGAATCAGGCAAAGTAGCATTCGCTTTCGCATCCAGTAACATGCGGACCATCCCTTCACTACCTACGCGCGCCGCCGCATGCAGTGCAGTGCTACCCTGATCACTGGCTGCGTGAACATTTGCGCCGCAGGTCAGTAGCATGCTTACTGCTTCGACATATTGGAATTCTGCGGCGATGATGAGAGCCGTCTTCCCAGCGTGATTGCGGGCTTCTATGTTGGCGCCGCGCTGTTTCAGTAGAGCGATCGTAGAAGGACGGTTCCAACGTGCTGCGCGCATGAGGGGTGTCAGATCCCACCTGTGATATGTTAGTAAGTTGATTAGAGAATGGAGATTGTCCCTCGCTACCTACTCCGGTCGTTTGTGGCCCAATCCTCTGGCCTCAAGGTTGACACCAGCATCTATCAGGACGCGGATGCAATCATCCTGGCCACGATGCGCAGCGACACCAAGTAAGGTAAAACCGCTGCTGTTCGTTGCCTCGAGATCTGATTTAGCAGCGATGAAGTGTTTCAACATTTTCGGGTGGCCATGGTAGCACGCTTCCGCTAGAGGGGTGTGCTGGAAGTGAGCCTTGAGATTCGGATCCGCGCCGTGCTGCAAAAGCACTTTGACACATTTGTTTCGACCACGGTTTGCAGCTATCGCTAGTGGCGTCCAGTTTGTCTGTGGCACCTTCATCTGGTGAGACGCTCCAGCCTCAAGGAGTAGTGCCGCCACCTCTGAGTGCCCTTTTTCACATGCCACATACAGAGGTGTCAGTGAAGCATCGTTCTTTGCGTTTGCGTCGGCTCCTCTCTGAAGCACCCACCGCACGAAATCAGTATTGTTTTCGAATGCGGCCTTGAACAACGGCGTAGCCTTTTGCAAGTCACGGGTATCGACAGGCGAGCCTGCTTCGATGAGAATGCGAGCAATGCCAAAGTGTTTGCGCCAGCAAGCTTCAGCGAGCGTACTGTTTCCAGAAGCGAGTTTCGCTCTCTTCTTAGCGTTGTACTGGAGTAGCATGGGTACAATGGCCTCTCTGCCATCGCGTATCGCTTGCAATAGAGGCGTCCATTCGTTGCTTGCGGCTATCTCGGTATTGGCGCCGTGTTTGAGAAGCATTTCGACAATTTGCACATCTCCGTGCCGTGAAGACTCGGTCAATGCTGTTTCTCCGTTGTCATTCCGTGCGTCCACATTCGCGCCTTGATCTAGGTAGTATTGCGTTCCTTCCCTGTCACCGAGCCAGGCAAGATGCAACAGGCCGGTGTTGTTCAGGTGATCAGCAGATTTCGCTTCGACATCTGTGCCGTATCGAAGCATAAACATCGCGGCTGGACATGCTTGAGCATAGAATGCGGCTGTCTTTCCCATATCATCCTGCCACTCCTTATCGACATTATTCTCAAGCAGCAACTTGATGACATCGAGACGTCGCTTAAGAACAGCGTAGTGCAAAGCTGACCGTCCAACATAGTCCTCGGCGCCGTGGTCGATGCGTTTGTCTCTGAGAAGATATTTCGCAGTGTCTGCATTCGCAGCGAGGTGTAATGGCGTGCATCCTTGTTCGTCGCGTGCATTCACATCGATGGAAGGATCCCGCAGGAGCTGACGGACCTTAGTGGTCTCACCGCTGGCTGACGATCTATGAAGAGACAATGCCGGACTCTCAGCGGCGCTGCTAGTTGTAGCAGGACCCAAAGCTTCGTAGCTGGGCGGCGCTGGGGAGGGTGTTCGCGCAGCGCCGACAACCACCTGGAGTAATTCGTGTGTCTTAAGCTGCCCGGCAGCAATCTGGGCAAGGACATCTGTGTGGTGATCAAGTTTCGTATCAAATACTCCATTGTGGTCCAAGACAGCAGCGGCGAGGTCCTTCGTTCGTTGGTCCAAAGTGGCGAATTGTTCTGAGCTCTTGACATCTGCGTCATGGAGGTTTTGGCGAATGCTGAACAGGACCCGGGTATCGACTTCCTTCTGGTATCTCTCAAGTCTTCGTTCGAGCTCCTCTACTTCGTCCTTTCGCCATACAGCTATGACGGCTTGCTTGTAGCTCCGGAGCCTTTTAGCCCGGCCTTCTTTGGCCTTCAATTTGTTGAGCTGTATTTGAAGCTCATATGCGACTTCGACGCACCTGTCGCAGAGATTACGGAGGCGGAGTTCGTCTGGGTCCAGTGACGTGCGGCCATGTGCCTTTCGCCATTCCTCTTGCTTCGTCTTAAGAGATTCTGACAGATTAGCGAGGTCGTTCGAGACCTCTTCAACAGATTTGTTCTGGGTGAGGACGCCGCTGGCGTCGTAATACAGTTTGTTTCCTTCTGACACGATATCATAGGAGAACTGGATGACCTGTATGAGGTTGCCTGCCAGGCCAAGTGCGGTCAAAGGATCAAGCATTTTTCGACGGCGTCGTGCCTTTAATTCGCCTTGAAGCGAGAGGGAAGGAGCGAAATGACATCTTGAGCGAAGGAAGACGATTTACCGGCGTCGGCGACACTACATAGTCAGCCTCATGCAGCTACACTGCAAGCGTCGAGTTGGTGGCTGTGCTTGCAGTCTAGGTTCAAACCCTGTAGTGACATGGCAGCGGCACTGCGAAGAGTATGGACTTTGAAGCTAGACCACGAGCTGTACATATACCTATCAATGGCTTCCATGGAAAAGGTTTGCCTTGCAGGTCGCCATCAACTCATGTGAATATCCTACTGAAGCAGATGAGACATGCGATGTGTGTTTAAGAGCATCAGACAGTAAATATACATGTTCTTGTCGTGTAGCTCAAGCTTGCACGATTGCACGAGCCTCTCCAACAAGTCAAGTAACTTTTAGACCAAGCGGGGCTTTTTTGATAGAAAGCTAGTTGATAAACTTGTGGTTCTGGAGCTGTACCGAACCAAAAAAAAAAAACACCACCACTGCCACACAAACACAATGCCTCCCAAAAAGCCGCCTCCTCGCAGAGGAGCAGCAGCAGCGCCTGCTGTCAAAGCAGAGCCACAACCTGAAGCGCTGACACAAGACGTAGAGCAAGCGTCTGCTGGAGCACCAATTTCTATCGACTCGACACCTCAAGCAACACCTGCTGGAACTCCCATCGGCACACCCGCTGGCACTCCAGCACCGACAAACCCCGCCGTGCAACGCGCTGGCACTACCGCTGGTCGTGCAGGTAGCAGCACACCAGCCGGTCGCGGCAGGCCCGCTGTCGCAAAGCCCAAATTCGCTGGTCGACGATCGCAGAAATCGCGTGCGGAGCTCGAGAAAGAGGAGGCCGACAGGCGCCAGGAAGAGAATGCGAAGAAGGCCAAGGAGGACCAGCGTAATCGCAGGAGGGATGCGGCGCGCGGACGTGGTGCCTTCAGAGGAAGGCAGCGTGGTGGCTACATGGGCGAGAGCGAGCGCAAGGTTCCGGATGCGCCTGTCATGAGCGGTCCTTTCTCGCTTGGACAGGTCACCAGCGATTCTTCGGCTGCTAGGAGGAGCGCGCCGAGTTGGGGAGCGAGGTCAGGTGGAGGTGGAGGTGGAGGTGGAGGCGGTGGCTTCAAGCAAGAATCCGGATCCCGAGGTTTCATTAGCGATGTCATGATGGGAGACGGAGGGAACATCAAGACTGAAGATGGCGGCTACATCTCAAGTGACGACGAGGAAGAAGAAGAGGGCAAGGGCATGCACAAGCGGAATGTTGACGACTTGACCATGGTCGATTTGACCTTGCAAGAGAGCATAGCTCCTGTGAGAGTTCAACGTGTCGAACACAAAGAGCGTACCCTGGGCTTGAACGCGGATGGCATGGCTACTAAGGATGGCTCTGCGGCAAAGGCGCAAGCCAGAGACGGCTCAGTCACAGTCTCGGATGACAAGAAGAAGGGCAAGCAAAGAGCGAAGGATGTCGAGGTCGTCGGCGAACAGCACAAGTACAAGGGTACTTACTCGGAATCCTCGAGTGAGCAAGGAGACGAGCCACAGATCAAGGAAGAACCGACCGACGACGTTCGTCCAACGACCCCGGAACCTGGAAACGACACAGCAACCGTCCCCGAAGTGCTACTGCATAGCCCGGTGTCATCACCAGAGACTCGAAGAAAGAACAAGGACCGCATCAGAGTCTCCGGCGAACGCCCCGACTTCCAAACCAACGAGGAGCAAACCGAATGGGAACTACACCAGAAAGACCTCCGTATCCTGCACCACGAACTCGGCCGCCTTGCAACCAAAGACCAAGACGGCGACGCCGCAATGCAAGGAGCCGACGCACAACCAGCCCAAGACGACCCCAGAGCAGACAAAGTCTACCTCTTCCAATTCCCGCCCGTCCTCCCAGACCTCACTCACAAAATCATCAAACCCGATCCGGAGACGACAGAAGATGCCGAAGCAGCACCACCCGCCAACGCCGCCAACCAGCTGCAATCGTCCGATCCAGAGCCCTCCGGCAACACGCACACTTTCAACCCAGGCCGCGTGGGCAAGATGCGCATCCACAAGTCTGGCCGCGCGACGCTGGATTGGGGCGGTACTCCCATGGAAATCGGCATGGGCAGCGAAGCTAGCTTCTTGCAGGACGTGCTCATTGCCAACTTCAACAAGAACGAAGAGGGCAAGGTGGAGAGTGGTACGGCGATGGGCATGGGACAAGTCAAGGGCAAGTTCATCGTCACGCCTGACTGGAACGAGATCTTGTGATGACTGGCGATGATGATGTTTGTTGCTTTGGGCTTTTAGCGCGGCGTTGGAGGAGGAACTCTGGTCATCGACACACTGTCTGTCGGATGTGGAATTTAAAAGAATATTAAGAGTGAATGACTTTTGCATTGCCCGGTATTCTAACAAACAAGATGAAAAGCGTAGCTCTCTTGCGACATCAGTCTTGACCGTGAGGAAACGACAGCGGTCTTGGGGTATCAAAACATAAAAGGGAGAAAAGATAACGAATTAAGGCAACAAAGAAAGAAGCGTACCAACCACCACTAGCCATAATAGCCAGACGGCTGTCTGTCACGCCCACCACGCCTCTCCTCGTGCGCATAACGACGTCGATCCTCCTTATCGTACATCCGCGTGCGCTCATAATCCACGCCCCTCCCCGACGGCCGACCGAAGTCCGCATCGTGGAACGCTTCAGGGTGGTCAGTCACCCGTCGCGGCATTCGAGGCTTTTCATAGATCCGCTCGCGCGACGGACGTCGTTGGTGCGCAAGCGGGTAGTCGTCGTAGCTCTGTCGGCGGTCGCGGAGGTACCCAGGCCTGGATTCTCTGCCGTGTTCGCGGTACGTGTCGTGTGGCTTGACGACGTAGTTCCTGTCCCTTTCCATGTAGTAGCGCTTGCGGTCGTCGACGTACGGCCTGGCGCCTGAGGAGTCGCGGCGGCGGAAGTGGCCGGTGGGTCGCTCTCGCTCGGGGTAGTAGCGCTCGCCTCTGTCGGGCGAGGTGCCGGGTGTGCTGTGGTAGCTGAAACGTCGATCGCCAGACGAGCCAGCCTGTGACCAGAAGTCTTCTGGTAGTGTTGAGCGCGAAGAGGAGCCTGCCGATCCGCTTCCGCTGCGAGTGTGCCAGCGGTTGAGGACTTTGTCTGCGGCGGCGACGTCGCGCAGGGCGCCGCGGACTTCGTTGCGCACAACAGCTGCGATGTTGCGCTCGTCTTCGGCGCGGCGTCTTTCGCTGTCTACGGACTCGCGGTGATGGGAGATAGATCGTGGACGAGAGAGAGACCGCTGACGGGACTGGGAAGGACGGCGAGCGCTGATAGGATGCTGGCCGTGTGCTACTGGGTTGCGTGACTGTCTCTCGTCAACTTGGAACGGGTCGAAGGCGGGCTGTGGTTGAGGGAAGACGCGTGGGTCCGCTTGGAAAGGGTTGTCTTGGTAGTACTGCTGCTGCTGCTGAGGAGGCACGGGTGCTTCAGGTCGGTAGTCATGTTGCTGATGCTGGTGAGGAGGCACCGGAATTGCATCTTCAGCAGGAAGTGCTCCATGCATGTCGTACGTGCTAAAAGGATCGGGATGCTGTTGTTGTTGGAAAGGATCCGGGTGATGTTGTTGAGGCTGCTGATGCTGCTGAGGCCATTGCTGTTGTGGCTGTGCGTTCTCGTACTGTGGATAAGGATCGACGTTTTGCGCATAGTCGTTTTGTTGGTAAGGTTGAGCATACTGTTGGTCGTTGAAGTACTCTGGCACAACATTGGCGGCAGGCTGCTTTTTCTTTTTCTTTGGTGCAGCTTCCTTCTCCTTCTCCTTCTCCTTTTCCTTCTTCACGGCCGGCTGACTGAGATCGACGATGTGATCCTTGTCATCGAAAGGAACTTGGCTGCGCGGAAGATCAGACACGACGTCCTTGGTCTTATCGCCTCGGCGGAGGGTCACGCGAATCGCATCGTTGATTCTCCAGGTCTTGAATGTGGTCCTGTGCTCTTTGTAATTCCGCCTTACTCCAAAGAGAGTCCAAGTGGCGTTGGTCTCTTTTTCGGAGGCATTCTTCTCGTCCACCAAGCGGTTCACTATATGCTGTTGGTTGGGACCCAGAGCCTGGAACTGACCGGAAGTGCTAAGGCGGGACTCTTTCTTGTAAGCCATGGCTTTGTCGTAGAGTTCTTGGCTGCTCAGTGGCATCAGACTTTTGTGTGTTCGGATCCATGAGACTGTCTCTCCGGGTCTGATCGGGTCGAGCACGGTGAACAAGTATCCCTCGTAGGAGGGCACGATGGGCACGACAGGCTTCTTCTCCTTGATTGCTTTGTCGTTTTTGTCGTTTTTGTCACTTTTCTTGCCTTTCTTGGTAGCTGGTTTCGCCTCAGGGAACACGTCGTCGTAGTATGCCTCCTGGGGATAGGCATCTTGGCCGTCGTCTCCGACGAACGACACTCCTGGCTGTCCGTTGTATCCGGGATCCATGGCGACGATTTAGGTCAGAGGTGTCGATGTTTTCATCCGACTGGCAGGCTAGGCCAGGGTATGAAAGAGTGTGCTTATGGTCAACACCGTCAACCTCGAATGATATATGGAGGTCGATGCAACTCGTCTTCGAAGAAGAAAACTAGCAAAGGCAGAAAGGTGGGAAAGAGGAAGCAAGAGAGAAGTGCGCTCTATTGAAGCGGGGATCAAGAGATATAACACGCTCTAGACACACAAAAGAACGAAGTGAGTGTGTGAGTGAGGGTGTGTGTTCGAGAGGGTTGCCTTGTTCGTAGCCCTTGACCAGGGTATGTGGCGCGTCTTGCTGCAGAGTCTCGATAGCTGCGGCGAATAGCTCCGTTGGATGATCCCAGCAACATGGGAAGATAACGAGACAAGTCGGTCCCCAAAGAGGTGCTCAAACTGCCGCGACGCACGACCAGAGCGCATGCGCAGCGGTACTCAATGGCGGTTCGGCCAATGGTGGCAGTGCTGGCATTGCGCAAAGTACAATGACCACAGAAAGGTTGCCTTCACAATAGAAAGACATTCAAGTCAATTCCAAGTCAGAGCGCCTCGCTGCTGACAGCTACAACCGCCCGGTACATGCACCACTTGCATGAGAGGCAAAAATATGCAGCCGATCAGCAGATCTTGACACTCCGCTTCTCTGACCGTGAGGAGGCGATGGGCACCTATCATGGCGCGCCTCCGGTAGAGCTGGCATGATGGAGCCTGCTGAGCGCGTACTGAAGTTGACACCGGATGGAGAGTTGCTGCGGTTCGCTCGCTCGTGCTGCGTTCGCTAAACAATGCGTGTTACCTTGCCAGGGCCGAGCCACTGCACCGCATCGCCAAGCGGGGGCGGATACCTCAGGTTGTGTTGAGTGCTTCGGCTACCACACCGGTTGCGATGGCATGTCGAAGCAGACAAGGAGCATGGCACCTCTATACACCCTCTCCTCGTACTCCCGGCCCTGGTGGCTGGAAGGCGACCAGCGCAGATGACTCACGGCTACACATACCATTTCCCTCGTCCCGTCTGCTTGTGTACGCGCGTGTCGCACAAACCGGAGTCAGACGACTGCCACAATGAAGTGAGGTCGAAGCAAGCTCATGCTATATAGTTTCGCCCCAAGCCGTTCGTCACACGGTCATGCATTCTGCTAGACTGCCCAAACGTCCGTCCGCCCTACGGTCCGCCCATCGTCCAGGTTTACTATTGCATCTTGCTGTGCTGTATCATGCAAACGCCTTTGGGCGAACTGCGACAATGTTGCGCATTGCGCCAGCAAGAGCCGAGAGGTCGAGGCAGCCGCCGCGAGCCTCGCCATTTGCTTGAGTGGGGCAGGGCGAGAGGCTAAGCTGCTCACAGCCTGCCAACGCACCGCTGCATGCATGCACCGCGGTTAGTATCATGGCATTGCTTCAGTGGCTATGGCTGCGAGGAAAGACGGGGCGAGCAATCGCAGCGCTGGCCGAGCTGAGCGACTGCGAGAGAGAGGCGAGCTCGTGCATGGCCGATTTGCACTGGGAGTTTGGACGCCGGCTCCCTCTGGACTACAGCACTCACACGTGCCGCCGCCGCAGCGTCCATCTCACAGCGCGAAATACAGCTCTACCGACTGGTTACCAGAGGATGCATCTTTCGCAACACAGATCGCTTCGGTCGGAAACTGGCTGCTTCTGGAGTCCTCGCCAGTCACACGCAGGCATTGGTGCGCAAAAGCATAATGTCTCAGTCGGACGTCTGGCCCTTCGAGTACAGCGTTGTCGAGGCCTCCTCGAGGTACAAGCAAGAGTTCACCGCCTCCGTGAAGCTTCACACTAGTCTAGCAAGAGCTATATGGGACGATCGTTCTGCGAACGTGCCGCTCCAAACTGGTGTTTTCTTGTTGCCTTCAAGGACGTCTCTGAGGTTGTTGCCTGTATTGTGCATGATGCATGCCGAGCTTGTGTCTGCACGCCCCCCTGCTGTGTTACCGCTGCTTTCCGGGGCGGCACATACGTCGGTGTCTGTCAGTCACTCGCTGTCACTTCCATGCGGCAATCGCAGTGGCACGGCGTGTTGGTAATCAATCGCTGTGTCATTGTGCTGTCGTGTGACTGTGATAGCATTATTGAGACTAACAATTCCGACCGTGCCAGCAGCGACACGGACAAGAGGAAAGATACTGGAGAGACTGCACATGCCTCTCCCGGACATGTCCTCCAAAGGAGAAACAGAAAAAGAAACAATCAGCTCATTGCGATGTCGCGGTGTCGCAGCACTCTCTAAACCCTAACACAGATACTGACAAAAACAGTATACTTAACAGCCCAAAAAGAAACCAAAATCATCATCAACGAGAAACAATCCAGAAAATGTCCACCAAAGACGGACTGCTCACAAAAACCTAACAACGGCCACCAGCAGCAGACCACTGGCAAAAAGCGCGCCGTTCCAGAGCGTAGTAGCGCTTGCTACATTCTTAGGCTTGTCGGGTTGTTGGCCATAGCCAACATGACCGGTGTTCACATCATCATGTTTCTCGGCCTCGCCATCATCGGCGACGGGAGAGTAAAAGTGCGTCTTCGGCCCCTTTGGGTTCGGCTGAGTGTGTTGATCGGGCACAACGCAAACGTTCTCTTGCACGTCATGACAGGTTAAGAGTGGCGCCTCGTGTGTTGTCGTATTGTAGTAAGCCTTCACATAACTGACCGTCATGACCGCGTCGTGCGCCGGAGGCTCCTCGCGGCCGTCATCCAAATAGTGCTTCAGCGACAACGACCCCGCCAAGTTGGGTACAGTCTCGGTATGTGTGAGAAACAAGTGATCGCCGAGGTAGAAGTCGATGCGATCCGGCATCTAGTCGAAGCGCATCTCATGGAACTCTTCCGGAAAGTGGAAGATGGACCCAAAACTCGTTTCCCACAAAGTTTCGTGCTCCTGGTCCTTGGGATCGGTGTCACGGACGGTGACGATCAGCATTTTGCTCTCGCGCGCGGCGAATGCCATGCTGATGGACTGCTTGCGTGAACCCTCTTTACTCTCCCAGCCGAACATGCCGCGAGTGCCGTTCACGCCGGAGAATTTGATCCCAGCGCGATACGAGCCATAGAGCATCTTCTCCTTCCCATCGTGGCCAAGCGAGAGCGAATTGCTTGCCCCAGCAACAGGCACCATGCCATCCTCAACCCCATGCCTGACCCAAAGCTGCAAACCCGCATCTCCAGACATGGCCGGCGGCACGCCCCATTTACCCTTCGGCAGGGCATTCGTGACGAGGTTGTCGAGCTGTTGCGAGGCGCCGAGCGAGCTGTCGGCTTGTTTGGCTGTTTGGTTGCCGACGTCGACGCTCCAGCCGGGTGCTTGGATGCTGAGTTTGGGATTGGTGCTGTCGGTGTGCAGGAAGTCTGTCTCGGCGATGTGCGTGAAGATGCTGAAGTGCAGGTCGGAGGTTCGGTTGACGCTGTAGCCGCAGAGGCAGCGCCAGGCGAGGGCGTTGGAGGCTAGTGCCAGGGGAGCGATGAGCTGGGTGGGCTTCATGGCGGCGGTGGTTGATTTGTGATGTGTGTGTAGTTTTGTATACGATGTTGATCTGAGATGTGTGAGATCGATGTGGACGATAGTGCTAGCAGTGGATGTTGTGTTCCAAGATTGTGCTGTGCTGTATTGATGAGGTGAGAAGTAAACAGGAAGCTCGAATAACCACGAGGCACTGACTTCCTGCGTTGCTGGTCGTCCACGAGAGAAGTTGCGTTCTGCCAGGTCGGCAAGTAAGAAGAACGCCACGGGCGCTTGCCCTGGAAGCTCACCTCGTTTGTGTTGTGATCTGCAATCATCAACGAGCAGAGAGCAGTTCCAAACCTATTCGTGAGGTTTTCCAAAAGTTGTATACCAGCTACAGTACCACTACAAATGAAGTCGCCGGCGCCAGGCCGACATTGCATGTAAACATAATGTCAGAGCAGGCTCGAGATGCGTAGAGTGCGTGTGCTGCCGTCGAACCTACCTATTGAAGTCAGAGAAGTTAGGCATGAGCAGACTCACCTCGTGTAGGAAGGCGCCGGGTTTGCCACCCAACCAGCCATCACTACCTTAGAATTCGCAACGTGCATTCTGGTCATGCCGTACTCATTCCCAGGACATCAGTCCCACCATCAAATCCACATCACTCGTGGCGCGGAAGCTGTCTCGTTCGCAATTCTGTCTTTTTTTCAAGGTTTTTTTTCTCAGCTATAGACAAGAGAGAAAGAAAAGGTTATTCCGAGGAGCGGAGAGGAAGTAGCAAAGAAGGGAAGACCAAAAAAGGAAAGGCAGTGTTACAAAGCCACCAAGCAAGTCCACCGACATGGATGCAAGCATGAGGTGAGTTCGAAATCACCAAAATGGCTGCGAGCGCTGCAGGGAGTGAGCGCCATAGTGCAAACAAGCCACGCCGATAGAGGAATGCCCGAATGCCGTTTGATCGACGCGAATCGCGCCAAAAAGTAGTTTTATTTTTCCTTCCAGGTCCTTCGTCGTCCGTTTCCGTATGCATTATGTCGTTAAGAGTGGCCGTTCCGCTGCGATGCGTGGCGCGCTGAAGAGGAAGACTGCGTGCCCGAACACTGCGATTGCGCCTTTTGCTCAACCCAGTAGTGTCTCCAATGACCTGGCCTTTTTTCCCCTGTTTCACACGGTCCTGTCGCTTCGGCGGTGCTCCAGTGTTGCTAGCTGCTGGCGATCAAGACCCGCCATTGTCTCGGTGTCGCGTGAAGCAATCCCGAATGTGTTGCGCTCAGTGGGTTGGTGCCTGGTAGTTCATGGGTCGCCTGCAGAGGATCGTCGGTCAGTCACGTGCTCACGCGTGAATTTCCCATGCAGCGCCGGGAGAGGCACAATATTCGCAGCAGGGTTTTCACTCACTTGAACAGCAGGATGTGCGGCTCCGGCTCGTGCACCTCGTAGTGCTCCCAGCCCAGACTCTGTGTGATGCCCAAGCCTCTCCACTCGTCTTCCC